>Ga0210040_10001234_pt1 | contig 39403 bp, 28 predicted proteins | sample CryGeyCG12114_NA_FD_185462 | JGI IMG/M metagenome (GOLD analysis project Ga0210040, IMG submission 185462) | Groundwater microbial communities from aquifer - Crystal Geyser CG19_WC_8/21/14_NA (SPAdes) (version 2) | ecosystem: Environmental > Aquatic > Deep subsurface > Groundwater | place: USA... | reverse complement strand
TTCGAGCTGAACGTGTTTGAGACGCATCAAGTGGCCGAGCAGGTGCCCCTGAATATGGGCCATCTGGTGCTTACTACCATGTTGCGCGGCAAGAAGGTGATGCACCTACCAGGTCGCCCGGCTTTCGACTACCTACCCGGCGAGTCGGTGCTGGTGGGCGAAGACCAGACAATGGTGATTGACTTTCCCGAGGCCACCGAGGAGGCGCCTACTCAATGCCTGGCCGTGGCCATTCCCACGGAAACTATCCAGCATACCGTTGATTTGCTGAACGAGGAATACCCGCACGCCGAAGCCCACCTACCTTGGCACCTTGATACGGCCGAGCACGCCCACCTCACCAACTCGCCGGAGCTGACGGGCACCCTGGAGCGCCTTGTGCAGCTCTCCCGCGACACGGGCCGCGTGAAGGAGGTGCTGGCAAACTTCACTATTCAGGAAATGCTGGTGCGCCTGATGCAGACCCAGGCCCGGCAGCTGCTCTTTCATAACTACGCCCGGCACGCTACCTCGCACCGCTTTGCGGCGGTGGTGCAGTATATCAAGCAGCATCTCGCCGACAAGCTCACTATCGACAAGCTCAGCAACCTGGCGTGCATGAGCAAGGCCACATTCTTCCGGGTGTTCAAGCAAGAGCTGGGCATCACGCCCGTGGAGTACATCAACCAGGAGCGCCTGACCGAGGCCAAGCGCCTGCTGCGCCAGCCCCTTACCTCGGTAGCCGATGTGTGCTACCGGGTAGGGTTTACCAGCACAGCCTATTTCCAGCGTTTGTTTAAGCAGGTCGAGGGCCTCACGCCGGGTGCCTACCGCAAACGCTGCCTCTGAAACGTGCCGCTACAACCATTGCCGGCGCTTAGTAGTTAGTAGACCTAACCCGGTTGTTCGGGTGCGTTTTGCTCTTGTGTTATGCCTACTTCGCCGGCCGTTGTGCCGCTTGCTATTTCCGCTGCCGATCAGCCTACCTCCTCTACTCCTACTACCCAACCGCCCATTATTGCTCTCACCCAAAATTTATTTCTCGCAGCTTTGTAGGATGTCTCTAAATTTTTAGCGGTACTCAACTCAGAACAGGTCGATAATAGCCCTAGGGAGTGCTATGTTACGGAAAGGAGTTGGGCGAGTAGGAAGTTAAAGAAGAGGGCGTATTCCGTCTTACGGACGTATATATATAACATTGAGTACTGCTCATGCACACTCACTAGCTTATCTGACGCCATTTTACCGATCCGACCTGCCTATTCATAGACAAGCTGCCGCTTCGCCTTACAAGTGTAGCGATGGTTTCCGACAATTGAAAGCTCCATTCATGGAATTAGAAAATGAGTCGGTGACTGGGGAGGCATGGGGGCAGTATTGATAGTAGTTTGAACTTTAACTTTTTGAGGGTTCCTATTCCAGATTTTACTGCCAGGGACTTGGTTAAAGTTACGCCTGTGCAGCCTATACTATGAATCTTATGAAGCTGTTTTGGAAGTCGTGCAAACGTTCTGCCCTATCTGACGGCCGCTGGTCGAAATAAGACGATCGAAACACATTTTTCCACTTCCTAAAACAGATCCTTGTACGCGAAAAATATAAGCAATCATTTTATTGTGCATATATGGTAGATAATATTTATATATTTATTGTAATATGTCTATATTTTTAATGATAGTACAACTTCTCTTCCTTGGTTATATTCCAAAACTTCATCATTTTACTTTGTTCCTCTGATTTATTATAATCTGTAATAGTACTCCAGTCCATCACAGAGCAATTCTGCTCTAAATGAATGATTTTTTCAGGAGACTTAGCAATAATTCTTTGAGCCTCTACTTCACAATTATTTTCTTTCAAATCAGAAACATCATTAATAGAGTAAAAAGCAATTATAAAAAATATATATGAAATATAATACGTTTTATAAGTATACTTTTTATAATATATAATATACAAAGAAGAAACTCCTAATAAGTACATCAGACACAAGGTAACTGGCATTACGGTGTCTCTTCTCAAAATATATGGTCTATACGTACGGTACCCACCAAAAGGCAAAAGCACTATATATATAACAGACAGTATTAGCAGCCATTTTGCAGCAGTGATAATCCTACGTGTTTGATTATTTTGAGGCACCCTATTAATAATAATCAAATTAATTATAACAGATATCACTAGTATCGGAAATCCCGCATATTGACCTAACTCATACCACAGCCCCAGAATAAGCTTTTTATATAACTCTTTCAAACTAAATTCATTGACATTTTCCACATTAAAGGTTCCAATATAGAGAGAATACGCGCAGAGGAAGAGAAATAATGTAAGTTGCCACAAAACGCCTTTAGGTATCTCTTCATATGCCAATTTTATTCTGTTTTTAATAGAAATATTTAGATAATATTTTAGTGGCAAATGATGGCGAATAAGGTATAAAATTGTACCGACAGACATTAATCCTGCTACGGCTGGTATCAGAGGCCCATTTAGGGCTAATACAAGCGCAATCACAGGCATAATAATATGCCATATAATAGATATTTTTTCTTTTTTTTCAGAAAAAACTTGTTTGTATACAGGTACAAAATACACTAATAGTATGCCTAAAGGAAATGAGTAAAAAAACGTATAAGTAATTGAACGGTCAATAATTCCCATTTGACCATTATAGCCTGCTGTTTGAAAAAAAGGCGTAACAATGATTGCAGCCACCACGAAATACTTACTATAGGCAGAAGATCTATCAGAAATGTAATAAGAAAGCATTACAATAAGTAATGCTTGAAAAAATGTTTTGGCTATTGCACTAGCCATATATACACTATATATAGCATCCACAAATTTCTGTAATAGAAGTGGTGTATTACGCATATAAGTATAGAGTGCTTGATGAGCGAAATAACGATTCGGATTAGAATATCGCTCACCATGCAATAATACTTTAAGTGCAAGTGGATTTTCTAATACTATACCGTTCCAATAACGCGGCAAAATAAGTGCCACCATATCTCCGTCATGCGGAACATTAATATGCTGTACGTAAGAATACCCAAGATCTAGCAAGAGGGGAATAAGCAATAATAAATAAGCATACTGCCAGAATTTAGCGATAATATCCGAAGTCTTTTGTGATTCTCTATTTTCTACAGGACGGGTGGCCGGCGTAATTTGCGTAGTAGATGTTGCTTGTTGATGCAGCGTAGAGATATCGAGTACTGGATAATTGACCCATTTCTCTAATTCCTTATTTTCTGTTGGAACATCTGAAGTCAATAATTCAACTGGCCCTTTTGTTAAAAGTAAACTGTCGCCAAGCCGTATATCCAATTGCTCCTCCACGATGTAAATTCCAACCTCGCAAAAGACAACTGCCCTTGTGGGAAATTTAACGTATTGAAGTTGTGCCTCAACAGTACCCGAGCATTCTCCTTCTGTCAGCTTGTAATATCCATACCGCTGCGCATAATACTCAGTACTGTGCTGCTGCGCTTCTTCTACTGTGATTTTCCCCAGGTGCACTAACGCCTCCACGAGTAATTCCTGATAGCGCTGCTGCACAGTGTAGCCATAGCTTCCCGCACGGATAGATAGCAACAGTTCCCGATGAATTCGCAGCACTGCGTTGTATACTTCCTGTTGACGCGGCGTGAAGTGCCCGTTGAGAGCGATGCTACGTGTGAAGCCAGCACTGTATTGCCAACAGGTTGCAGCCGCTGTAAGCAATACAATATCATTTGATTGACAAACTTCATGTTCGCTCCGGTAGCGTAGGTTGCTAGCAAGTTCACTTGGTGTAGCTACTTGTAAATATCCTACCCAGTTGGTCTGCTCATAAGGCAAATATGCCGCTTGCATGGCTGCCTTAGCTTCTTCTACTGTTGATCCGGTACGTAGGATACGGATTGCCTGTTTGAAACCAACTTCTGAAAGGTATGCCGCATGCCGTATAAGCACCAGTTCTGCTGAGGTCTTCTCTTGACGCAACCGAGTGAGTAGTGGAGCAGCTCGCTTATAGCTATGCAATGGAAAGGTACGCAGACACCATAGCACGATGTTATTGCCTTGAATTAGATCTACGTTTCCGGGCTGAAGCTGTTCGTTGGTGTTAACGTAGATGTGGATAGCTAGCGGCAGCATCTCGCTAAGAGTAGTTAGCAACTCAGCCTGCCAACGTATGGTGGCAATTCCTGTATTGGTCGCTATTTCTTCCGCTGATCCTTCACCGTTGCGTTGAATAAACAGTATTTCGCGCAGGCTTTTGTCAGGATGGTCTGGAAAAAGCAACAGATAAGTATTAGCTTGTCGCAACCCCGTAAGCCAGTACACATCTGAATGATCACCACAGGGAGTAGCTTCTAGACCGAGGTCTACTGCCATGCTATTATCAACGACAAGAACTATAGATTCTGGAAGTAATTCGTCAACAAAACGTTGTCTATTCTGAATAGCGAAAGAGGTAGAGAGCATTGGCTAGAAGAAATACGAAGCGGTGCTTCCAAAATTACTAACAAATTAGAATTAGCCTTTCAGGGTTTGAGTAGTGATTCAGTATTTATTGCCTACAGATAGTGCATCAGCCTATTGCGCTAACCGCCTTGCTCTCATGTGTTGTTCCTGAAGCGTGACCACAACTATTGGGTACACTTAGCGGTTAAGAATGCTTATCCGGCTTTTCGGGTGCGTTTTGCTCTTGCGTTATGCCTACTTCGCCGGCCGTTGTGCCGCTTGCTATTTCCGCTGCCGATCAGCCTACCTCCTCTACTCCTACTACCCAGCCGCCCATTGCGCCGGCGCTGGTATGGCTCATGGCCGTTACCTGCGGACTGGTGGTGGCCAACCTCTACTACAACCAGCCGCTGCTGGTCGAAATCAGCACCACGTTTGGCATCACCGAGGGCAAAGCCAGCCTGATAGCCACGGCCACGCAGGTAGGCTACACCATAGGCCTGCTGTTTATGGTGCCGCTCGGCGACAAGCTGGAGCAGAAAAAGCTGATTATTTTGCAATTGCTGGGCGCGGCGGCGTGCTTAGTGGTGGTGGCCGTTGCGCCTACTTTCGGTGTTATGTTGCTTGCCAGCCTGCTTACCGGCTTGTTTTCGTCGGTGCCGCAACTGCTGATGCCTTTGGCCGCACACCTCGCCAACGACCAGGAGCGTGGCCGGGTAGTGGGCAAGGTGATGAGCGGCCTGCTGATTGGGATTCTGCTTTCGCGCACCATCAGTGGCTATGTGGGGGCGCACTTCGGGTGGCGCACTATGTTTTGGGCAGCGGCCGCTACCATGGTGGTGCTCAGCGGCATTCTCCTCCTGATGCTACCCCGGCACCAGCCGCTCTTTAGCGGCAGCTACAAGGATTTGCTTCGCTCCCTGGGCCAGCTCACCCGCGAGCAGCCGCTGCTGCGCCGCTCGGCGCTGGTGGGCGCGTGCATGTTTGCCGGTTTCAGCGCCTTCTGGACTACCCTTGTCTTCTTCCTCGAAAGCCCCGCCTACGGCTACCACAGCGACACGGCGGGCCTATTTGGTCTGATCGGTGCCTCGGGTGCGCTGGCTGCTCCGCTGGCCGGCAAATCGGCCGATAAGCGCGGCGCCGAGTATGCGCTGGGTGCGGGCATTCTACTTTTCCTGGGCGCTTACGTGCTACTGGCGCTGGGCGGGTACTACCTCATCGGCCTGATTATCGGGGTAGTGGTGCTGGATGTGGGTCAGCAACTCACGCACATTTCCAACCAGTCGCAGGTGTTTGCGTTGGTGCCCGATGCTCGTAGCCGCCTCAATACGGTGTACATGACTACCTGCTTCATCGGCGCTTCAATAGGCTCCTACGCTGGCGGGCTGGCTTGGACTGGCTTTGGCTGGTTGGGCGTATGCGGGGTAGGGCTAGCCTTCGTGGGCACGGCTTGGCTGGTCAATCGGTTTTATGGGCGATAGATGAATGAGTGGCTTTGCCGAGTTACTCTAATTGCGGCTTATCTCGGCTGTCATTCTGAACATCTGCACCCCGCACTCGCTCGCACTCGCTCGGCTGTGCCGAGTGAGGCCTACGCTTGAGGGGCTGTGCCCCGAATGCGGCCGCGCCATTCGCGCAAGATTGCCCCAACGTTGGGCAGGCGCGCGCAGCAGAGCTGCTTGAGCATAGTGCTCACTCGGCACAGCCGAGCGAGTGCGATGTGTGGGCCTCACTCACTCACTCACTCACTCACTCACTCACTCACTCACTCACTCACTCACTCACTCACTCACCACTGCACTTCCGCGTGGCGGCGCACGTAGGCGGCTACTTCATAAATCAGTCCGGCGTGGCCCGTATCCAGCAGTACTGTGCGGGCGTTGGTGAGGGAAGTGATGAAGCGCTGTAAGCCCGCATGCGGAATCACTTGGTCATGGCGGCCCAGGAAGAAGGTGACGGGGGTAGGACGCGCGTTCAGAAGCCGAGCCAGCGCCTTCAATGAAAACGTGAGCTTGCGAAACCCTACCCAACTACGGTAGATGCGCAGGCGCTTCTCGCGGCTGTCCAGCTGCCACTCGGCAAAACGCACCAAGCCGGCATCTACCAGGCGCCGCTGCCGCAACGAGTCGATGAAGCCCAGCAGACGCTGCGGGCGCAGCACGGTGCGGCCCAACAGATTACGCATAAACGGCGGGGCAGTAGCCAATGTGTACCACAGCTGCCGTTGCAGACCATCGGGCGCAAGTAGCCAGAGCTGCTCTACCTTATCGGGGAACCGCTCGGCGGCGGTGAGGGCAAACTTGGCGCCCATGCTGAAGGCGAGCAGGCCGAAGGTGTCAATCTGCTGTTCTCGCAGGAAATCGGCCAGCAGGTCGCCCAGGCGTTGTTTGGTGAGGGGCGCATCGGTGCGGTTGAGGCGGCTCTGGCCGTGGTAGAACAGATCGAACGCATAGACGCTCACTTGCTGCTCGCCCAGCGCCGCTACCAGGCTGCGCCAGTGGCCGTGCCCCTGCCCATAGCCATGAAACGCCAGCACCACCCGCGGCCCAAAGCCGTAGCGCTGGAAATGAAGTGTAGTTTCCACTAGATATGTGTTGTTCGAAGAATAGCCCTTTAGAACACTGCCTACCCCGAATACGTGCCTGCGTGAGTCGATACTGAATAGTAGGATGGGTTTTGAGGAGCAGAACAACTACCTCACTACCACTCAGGACTTCTTCCGCTCATCCTGCAAACAACCCGCTGATGCATTCCTTGCAGCACGCTATTCTACGGCGGCGTTCTTGATAGTTTCTCTACCTTACCAGCGCGTTATCCCTACCTGAACATTATGATACGGCCTCGCAAATGAGACTCCTACTTGCCATCCTAACGGTTTTGGTGCTCCGTTCTTTTACGCTGTCTGCACAATCGATTGAGTTAGTTAATCCGATTATAACCGGCTTCTATCCAGACCCAAGTGTGGTGAAGGTAGGGCCAGACTACTACCTGGTCAACTCTACCTTCTCCTACTTTCCTGGCATTCCGGTGATGCACAGCCGCGACCTGAAAAACTGGAAACAGATAGGCCACGTCATTAGCCGGCCTTCGCAGATGAATTTCCTGGGCGACCGGATGACGCGGGGGCTATTTGCGCCCGCCATTGAGTACCACAACGGCACCTTTTACGTCACTTGTACACTCATTGACCGCAAAGGCAATTTTGTGGTGACGACCAAAAATCCGGCTGGCCCCTGGAGCGACCCGGTGTTTTTGCCGGAGGTGAAGGGCATCGACCCTTCCTTGTTCTTTGAACACGACAAGGCCTACGTGGTGTACAACAGCGACCCGCCCGGCAATACGTCGCTCTACGATGGCCACCGCTCCATCAAGATTATCGAGCTGGACCCCGTTAAACTAACCACAGTTGGCGAGGCCAGAATAGTGGTGAACGGCGGCGTGGACCTCAGCAAAAAGCCCGTCTGGATTGAGGGGCCGCACCTCATGAAGCGCACCAACTGGTACTACCTCTACGCGGCTGAGGGCGGCACCTCGGTGAACCACACGGAGGTGGTGTTTCGGAGTAAGTCGCCCTGGGGGCCGTTTGTACCCTACGCGCACAACCCCATTCTTTCGCAGCGCGAGCTGCCGCAAGACCGCCCCCACCCCATCACCTCGGCCGGCCACGCGCAGTTTGTGGAAGGACCAGATGGACAGACCTACGCCATTTTCCTGGCCGTGCGGCCCTACGAAGACAATCACTATAACACGGGCCGTGAGACGTTTATCGTGCCCGTTGTGTGGAAAGACGAGTGGCCCGTTATGAACCCTGGCCCCAACGGCGTGCAGTACGCATACACGGCGAAGTATCCTGAGGTGAAGCAGCCGGGCGCCCTGCCCCAGAGCGGCAACTTCGCCTACACCCTCACCTTTGAAAAGCAACTGGACCCAACGCTGTTGTTTTTGCGCACGGTAGACAGCTCGAATTTTTCGCTGAGTAAGGGCAAAGGGCTCACCCTCAAGCTAAAGCCCGAAACGTGCGCGGAGTTGGGCAACCCGGCCTTCATCGGCAAGCGCCAGCAGCACCTATACTGCACCACCGAAACGGAGCTACTGTTTGCGCCGCAATCGGCCAGCGAAAAGGCGGGCCTAGTGGTGTTTCAGGACGAAAAGCACTTCTACTACCTCTGTAAATCCTTGGTCAACGGCAAGCCCCTGCTCCAGCTGTTCAAGAGCCAGCCCGATGACCAGCAGAACCCGGAGCTGCTGGCTCAGGCCCCATTAAAATCGGCTACGGCGAAGGTGCGGCTGCGCGTTGAGGCCGCAGGCGACACTTACAGTTTCGGGTTTTCGGAGAACGGCAAGACCTGGACTTCGCTGAAAGACAAGGCGGATGCCCGGTTCCTGAGCACCCAAACGGCCGGCGGGTTTATTGGCTGCCTATTCGGGATGTATGCCACCTCCTCGGGCCAGCCCACTACCAACTCAGCGTCTTTCACATGGCTGAAATACAGCGGCAACGACCCTGTTTATAAATAGTTGCCGGCTTGCGCCTTGTCTGCACACCTCACCTACGTCCTACCCATGCGCCTTTTTCTGCTTTCCTGCTTGTTTAGCTTACCCCTCGCCACCGCGCAAGCGGCTGGCCCTATCCGCATTAGCAGCCCCGATGGAGCCGTGCAGGTAACCGTAGACATGACCCGCGAGGGCCAGCCTACCTACGCCGTGCGCTACCAGCAAACTGAGCTGCTGCGTCCCTCGCGCCTGGGGCTGCAACTGGCAGGCACCGACCTCTCGCAGGGCCTCAAGCTGACGAAGGCCGACAAGCCCGAAACCGTGGCCGACGACTACCAGCTGACCACCGACAAGCGCGCCGCCTGCCGCTACCAAGCCACCCGCCGGGTGCTACACTTTGCGAGTCGGGCGGGCGGGCCGCGCCTGAGCGTGGTGTTTCAGGTGTCGAATGATGGGGTAGCATTTCAATATGTGCTGGAAGGCAAAAGCACTGACGTGCAGCGCATCACAGCCGAAAACACCACCTTTCATCTACCAGCTGGAGCCAAGGGCTGGCTGCACCCCCATGCCCCGGCCCAAACCGGGTGGGCCAAGACGCAGCCCAGTTACGAGGAATACTACCAGCGTGGCATTGCGGCCGGCACGCCTTCTACCCTAGGGCAAGGATGGTCGTTTCCGGCCTTGTTTGCGGTAGGGTCGCATTGGGTACTGCTCAGCGAGGCCGGCATGGGCCGCACCTACTGCGGCACCCACCTGGCCCACGAGTCGCCCGATGCGGAGTACGCGGTGGCTTTTGCGCAGGCGCCCGAAAAGACTACCCCCGAGGCGGCCCTACTGCCCGAAAGCCGTTTGCCCTGGCGCACGCCTTGGCGCGTGCTAGTGGTAGGCAGCTCACTGGCCCCCATCGTAGAATCGACTCTGACCACCGATGTGAGCGCGCCCGCCCAGACGCCCGTGCTGCCCGATGCGCCGGGTAAGGCGTCGTGGTCGTGGGTGCTGCTGGGCGACCAGAATACCACCTACGAGGTGCAGCACCGCTTTATCGACTACGCCGCCAACATGGGGTGGCGCTACTGCCTGATAGATGCCCTGTGGGACACTCAAATTGGCTACGATAAGCTGGCCGAGCTGGTGCGCTACGGCCGCAGCAAAAACGTGGATCTGCTGGTGTGGTACAACTCCAACGGCCACTGGAATGAAGCCCCGCAAACGCCCACCAACGTGCTGTTTGACGCGGCCAGCCGGCGCCGGGAATTTGCCCGCCTCAAGCAACTGGGCGTGGCCGGGCTGAAAATAGACTTCTTCGGCGGCGATGGGCAGTCCTTTATGAACTACTACCACGACCTACTCACCGACGCTACCCAGGCGGGCCTGTTGCTGAACTTCCATGGCACCACCCTGCCCCGCGGCTGGAACCGCACCTACCCCCACCTAATGACCATGGAGGCCGTCCGCGGCTTCGAATTCCTGACCTTCGACCAAGCCAATACCGACCAGGAGCCTACCCACTGTTCCACGTTGCCTTTCACCCGCAACGCGGTAGGCCCCATGGACTTCACGCCGATGGCCTTTTCGGAAATCCGGGGCAAGCAGCGCCGCACGTCCAATGCCTTCGAGCTGGCCCTGGCGGTGCTGTTTCAATCAGGTATTCAGCACTATGCCGAGGTGCCCGAGGGCATGGCCGCACAGCCAGCCTACGTGCAGGACTTTGTGCGGGGGCTGCCACCACGCTGGGCCGATGTGAAGCTGCTGGACGGCTACCCCGGTGAGTATGCGGTGCTAGCTCGCCAAACGCTGGCGGGCACGTGGTACGTGGCGGGCATCAACGCCACCGATCAGCCCAAAACCCTTCAGCTCGATCTGAGCCGGTTGGGCCTGACCAACGGCACGCTCATCACCGATGGCGATACCAACCGTAGCTTCAGCACCCAACCCGTTTCGGGCAGCACCGTGCGCGTGACGCTACCGGCACGGGGCGGCTTCGTGGTGAAACCTTTATAATCCTACCCTGTGCTCCTATCCCCTTCCCGCATGCTGCATTATATCCAGAAAATCACTGCTTTTCTTGGCGTGTTCTTGGCGCCGACGGTTGTGTTTGCGCAGGCACAACAGGCCCAAAACCCTATCCTCTACGCCGACGTGCCAGACATATCGGTGCTTCGGGTAGGCGATACGTATTACATGAGCAGCACCACCATGCACATGAGTCCGGGCGTGCCGATTATGAAATCGAAGGACCTGGTGAACTGGCAGTTGGTGAGTTACGCTTACGATACACTGGCCAGCCTACCCACCCTGACGCTCAGCAACGGCAAAAGCACCTACGGCCAGGGCTCGTGGGCCAGCAGCCTGCGCTATTACAACGGCACGTACTACGTTAGCACCTTTGCCCAAACCACCGGCAAAACGTATATCTACTCCACCAAAAACATCGAAAAAGGCCCCTGGAAAACCGCATCGTTTAGGCCCAGCTACCACGACCACTCTTTGTTTTTTGACGACGATGGGCGCGTGTACCTGGTATATGGCGCTGGCAAGCTGCGCCTGGTGGAGCTAACTGCTGATGCCTCTGGCGTGAAGCCCGGCGCCACGGAGCAGGTGCTCATCGAAAACGCCAGCGCGCCCGCCGGCTCCAACATCGGCCTGGCCGCCGAGGGCTCGCAGCTCTTCAAAATCAAGGGCAAGTACTACCTGTTCAATATTGTGTGGCCCAAAAACGGGATGCGAACGGTGGTGGTGCACCGCGCCGATAAAATCACCGGTCCCTATGAGGGCCGGGTGGCGCTGCAAGACCTGGGCGTGGCCCAGGGTGGCCTCATAGATACTCCCGACGGCCGCTGGTTTGCCTACCTGTTTCGCGATTTTGGGGCCGTGGGCCGCGTTCCCTACCTAGTGCCTACTACCTGGCAGGATGGCTGGCCAATACTGGGCGACAACGGCAAAGTGCCCCGCACCCTGGCTCTACCTCCCAGCCAGGGGCCGATTCCGGGCTTGGTGGCGCCCGATGCGTTTGACCGCCGCCCGGGCGAGGCCGCCCTACCCCTGGTATGGCAGTGGAACCACAACCCCGATAACCAGCTCTGGTCCGTAGCTGAGCGCAAGGGCTACCTACGCCTGAAAACCGGCCGCGTAGACAGCTCTTTTCTGCTGGCTCGCAACACGCTCACGCAGCGCACCATTGGCCCCACCTGCACCGGCACCACGGCTCTGGATGTTTCGCACCTGAAAGAGGGAGACTTTGCTGGCCTGGCCCTGCTGCAAAAGCGCTACGGCCTGGTAGGCGTAGACTATCGCAACGGACGCAAGTCGCTGGTGATGGTGAGTGCTGAGTCGGAGCGGCCGGTGGAGGTGCAGCGCATTCCGCTCCGGCAGGCTACGGTATACCTCCGGGCCGAATGTGATTTTACGGACCAGCGGGACGTGGCAACGTTCTTCTACAGCCTCGACGGCAACGCGTGGCACGTCTTGGGCAAGCCCCTAAAAATGGCCTATACCCTGCCGCATTTCATGGGGTATCGGTTTGGGCTGTTCAACTACGCCACCAAAACCGCGGGCGGCTACGCCGATTTCGACTATTTCACGATTACGAACACAATCAACCCAAAGAAATAGAGAGGGCGCAGGGTAGGCAGTCTACAGTTATATCCAGAAAACAGCGAAGGACATCGGTAGTTCTTCTCTGTTTTCTGGACACAGCTATTCAGGAAGTTCTGACACGATAATCACAGATTGATTATTCGGTGGCTAGCTATGCGGTGTACCCTTGCTGAAAGTCCGTAGTAAGCATCGGGCAGGGTAAGCTACGGCATGCGCCAGACACTTTATCCTACTATGACGGGTAGCCCTGTTTATACGAAGTGCAGCAAGTACATCTTGATTCCGGCTGCTACCGACACTCCTGAACGCAGGCTAAACAAAGACGCCTTTGAACCGAATAGCAAGCCGCTATAGAGCATAGCAGCATAAAGCCTATAAAAATTATTTTTGATCGTTTTACCAGTAAACGATCAAAAATAATAGTAGTATTGAACATTATCAGCGAATAAGAACCATGGTAATGGCGCTAATTGGCGCTTGGCAATAGCCTTTGCCTAAGCCCAATTACGCACATCATGTTTCTATTCTTCTACTACTCATCTACATGCGCTCCTCCAACTACGACAAGTTTCCTTTTGTGCCGGTGGCCGCGGAGGCAAATGCTTGCCAAACCGGATGGCCAGCCATTAGCGAAGCATTGCAAGCAACGCTCCTAGCTACACAGGCTACCTCCGACCAACCGCTGGTACTAGCCATAGAATGCTACCCCGGCACCAACCTGGAGCAGCTGCAACAAGAGCTAGCGCACGCCCTACAGCCGGCTCAGTGCCTGTTAGCCGACGAGCTATACTACCCTACCTCCGATATCGACGCAATGGTAGCCGGCCCGCTCACCGACGACCCCGTTTTCGGCCGGCTCAACGGACTGACGGTAGCCGACTTCTTCGACCCGCAGAAGCTGCGAACGGCGCAAGCAGCGTTGGCCCAGGCAGCTGGGCAGCTGGTGATAATAATCGGTACCGGGGCTACCCTGGTACACCCTACCCCCACCGTGATAGTCTATGCCGACCTGGCCCGCTGGGAGATACAGCAGCGACAGCGGCGCAACGAAATTGCCAACCTGGGCAGCAACAACTTCACCGAGAAAGCCAGCCTGAAGTACAAGCGGGCGTATTTTGTGGATTGGCGGGCGGCCGACCGCCTGAAAAAGCAGGTCCTACCCCGCGCCGATTTCCTGCTCGATACCAACGACACCGCCGCGCCCAAGCTCATCTCTGGCGCCGACCTGCGGGCCGGACTGGCGGCCACCGTGCGCCGCCCGTTTCGGGTGGTGCCGTTTTTCGACCCTGGTGTGTGGGGCGGACAGTGGATACGCGAGGTGTGTGACCTACCCGACGGCCCACCCAACTACGCCTGGGGCTTCGACTGCGTGCCCGAAGAAAACTCGCTGCTGCTGGGTTTTGGCGAGGCACGCGTGGAAATTCCGAGCATTGATCTTGTTTTTGCCCATCCGCGCGAGCTGCTGGGTGAGGCCGTGCACGGGCGCTTCGGCACCGAGTTCCCCATCCGTTTCGACTTTCTCGACACCATGGGCGGCGGCAATCTTTCGCTGCAAGTGCACCCGCTCACGGAGTATGCCTTCGACAAGTTCGGACTGGCCTATACCCAGGACGAAAGCTACTACATGCTGGATGCTGGGCCGGACGCGGTGGTGTACCTGGGCATGAAGGAAGACGCTGACTTTCCCGCGATGCTGACCGATTTGCAGCGCGCTCAGGAAGACAGCGCGGCTCCTTTTCCCGCAGCCAAGTACATCAACGAGTTTCCGGCGCAGAAACACGACCACTTCCTGATTCCGGCGGGCACCATTCACTGTTCGGGCGCGAATGGGATGGTGCTGGAAATTTCGGCTACCCCCTACATCTTCACCTTCAAGCTCTGGGACTGGGAGCGGGTGGGGCTCGACGGCCAGCCCCGGCCCATTCACCTGACCCACGGCGCGGCTAACATTCAGCCCGACCGCACCACGTCTTGGGTAGAACAGAACCTTGTGAACCAGGTGGAGCCTGTAGCCAGCGGCCCTGGCTGGCGGGAGGAGCGCACCGGCCTGCACGAGCGCGAGTTTATTGAGACGCGCCGCCACTGGTTTACGGATGTGGTACCACACCACACCCACGGCGGCGTGCAGGTGCTCAACCTGGTACAAGGTGCCGAAGCTATTGTCGAAAGCCCAGACGGCGCCTTCGAACCCTTTGTGGTGCACTACGCGGAGACGTTTATCGTGCCCGCGGCGGTAGGGGCCTACACCATCCGGCCTCACGGCCCGGCCATCGGTATGGAATGCGCTACCATGAAAGCCTACGTGCGCACCTAGAATGATTTCCCAATCAGTCTATATGTCTTTATCGACTGGCACCCCCTCTCCTTTTCGGATAAGGGGGCCGGGGGGGTAAGGCGCCCATTGGAGTAAATTACTACCCTTCAACAATCTGTTTCTCATCGTGTCTGATATCCTACCCCCCGACAATGCCGCGACGGTTCGCGCCCAAACCATCGTCGAGAAGCTGCTGCACACCGGTACCGTAACCGTCGATGAGCTGGCTACCCAGTTTGGCGTGTCGGTGGCTACTGTGCGGCGCGACTTAGTGGAGCTGGAGCAGCAAGGCCGACTACGGCGCACGCACGGCGGCGCGGTACCGCGGGAGCCGCTGCTCTACGAGCCATTTCGCTACAACTCCGGTTTTCATGAGCAGATTGACCGCAAGCTCGCAGAGAAGCGCCGCATCGGGCTCGCCGCGGCGGCCCTCATTCAGCCGGGCGAAATGATTTCTCTTACGGCCGGCACTACCACCACGCAAGTGACGCGCAGCCTGCGGCCGGGCGCCAACGTGACGGTCATCACCAACACCGTGAACGTGGCCATGGAGCTGAGCCACCGCGACGACGTGCGCGTGTTCGTGACGGGCGGCTTCCTGACGGGTAGCTGGTTTTCGGTGGTAGGGCCCGCCACAGCGCAGGCGCTTAGCCAATTCTTTGTGGATAAGCTATTTATCGGCGTCAATGGCATCGACGCTGAGAAGGGCCTGACCTCCCTGCACCCCGAGGAAGCCGCCGTGATTCAGGTGATGGTGCGGCAGGCCAAGCAGCGCATTGTGGTGGCCGACCACACCAAGCTCGGCACGGTGGCTACGTCGCTCATCTGTCCTACCATCGAGGTGCACCAGCTCATCACAGATACGGGCGCTACCGAAGCCCAGCTAGACCCATTTCGCCAGCTAGGCATCGACGTGCTGCTCGTGTGAACCTGCTCTTATCTTGATTCTTACCTCCTTCTAGCCCACCCTATTATGCTTCCACCCGCGGCCCCTAGTCCTACCCGTCACGAAGCTGCTGCCGGCCCAGCAGGTAGTGCCGGCTACGTGTATCTGATTGCGACCGTGGCGGCGCTAGGCGGGCTGCTTTTCGGATTCGACACGGCCATTATCAACGGCGCCCTGGTCTTTCTGAAAAAGGACTTCGGCCTGACCGATTCGCAAACCGAGCTGGCGGCCAGTGCCATCCTGTTTGGCGCGGTGGCCGGTGCCGCCATTGCCGGCTGGCTCACCGACCGGTATGGCCGGCGGCGGTTATTGTTTGGGGCCGCGATGCTGTTCACGCTTTCGGCGCTGGCAGCAGCAGTACCGCGCACGCTCACTGAGTTTGTGGTAGCGCGGCTGGCGGGCGGCTTGGCTATTGGGGTAGCCTCCCTATTGGTGCCGCTCTACATTGCCGAAATTGCCCCGGCTCGTATTCGCGGGAAGCTAGTGACGCTCAATCAACTGGCTATCGTCACGGGTATCCTGCTGGCCTACGTTGCCAGCTACTACCTGGCGGGGCTGGGGTTGGCGTCGTGGCGCTGGATGTTTGCGTCAGCGGCCTTGCCTTCGGTGCTGTTTATGCTCACGCTGCTGCTGGTGCCCGAAAGTCCGCGCTGGCTCCTGGGTAGGGGCCGCGACGCCGAAGCCCTGGGTACGCTCACGCGCCTTAATGGCCCGGTAGCCGCGGCCGCCGAGGCCGAAGAGATTCAGGCCGCTCTGGCTGCCGAGCGCGGCGAACAAGCCAGCTTGCGCCAGCCGCGCCTGCGCCGCCCATTGCGTATTGCGGTGGTGCTGGCGGTGTTGCAGCAAATCACGGGCATCAATACCATTCTGTACTACGGCTCCATCATCTTCACCGAGCACAGCGGACAAAGCGCCACGTCGGCCATTGGGGCCAATGCGCTCATTGGGGGCATCAACTTCGCAGGCACTGTAGTGGCATTGTTCATTATCGACCGGGTAGGGCGCAAGCCGCTGCTGCTCTTTGCGTCGGGGGGGATGGCGCTGGCGCTGGGCGCGCTGGTGGTGGCGTTGCAGCTGCACGCACCAGGACCGTTGTTGCTGGGGCTGATTATGCTCTACGTAGCCTGTTTCGCGGTAGGACTGGGGCCGGGCGTGTGGGTGGTTATTACCGAAATTTTCCCGAATGCCGTGCGCGGCCGGGCCGCTTCGTTGGCCACAGTAGCCCTGTGGATAGCCTGTACGCTTATCTCCTTCACCTTCTTGTCGCTGGTGAAAGCCGCGGGTCTGGCCGGAGCCTTCGGGCTCTATGCGGTGCTTTCGGCCTTCACCTTCGCCTTTGTGTGGCGGGCCGTGCCCGAAACCAAGGGCCGGACACTGGAGGAAATTGAGCGCGGTTGGCAGTAGCAAATCGGATACATCGAAGTTATTTAGAAACTCACCAGGGTCATGCTGAGCGAAGTCGAAGCATCTCTACCGCTTCGCCTACCCTGTTACAACGAAGCGGTAGAGATGCTTCGACTTCGCTCAGCATGACGTTCTAAAAGAGATGTTGATGACTTTCTAAGCGGTTTCATCATCCTAATACACTATTCACATCTGCTAAAAGCACCTATGAAACTATCTTTCTCTGCCGGCGTTTTGCCCTTGGTACTGCTGTTGACGATAAGCGAATCCAGCGCGCAAAACGTGCTGAAGTACGTGAACCCCAACATCGGTACGGCGCACAGCCGGTGGTTTTTCTATACTCCGGCGGCCGTGCCCTACGGTATGGCCAAGCTGGCGCCCTCCACCAACGGCCACTACGGCAACCCCTCGGGCTGGGAAGCCGTGGGCTACGATACCCGCCAGAATTCCATTGAAGGGTTTGTGCATTTTCACGAGTGGCAGGTAGGCGGCGTGAGCTTCATGCCTACCACGGGCGAGTTGCAAGTGAAGCCCGGCGACCTGGAAAAGCCAGATACCGGCTACCGCTCGCGCTTCGACCGGAAAAATCAGGTGGCCGAGCCCGGCTATTACCGCGTGCTGCTTGACGACTACGGCATCACGGCCGAGCTGACTGCCACCAAGCGGGTAGGCTTTCACCGCTACACCTTCCCCAAAAACGATCAGGCGCACATTATCCTCGACATCGGTAATACGCAAGGCGAGAGCGGGGAGGTGACGGATGCCAGCATCCGGATGGTGGACGCGACGCACGTGGAAGGCTTCGTGAGCACCTACCCTAAGTACGTGAAAACCTACGACCCCGAGGGCAAGGTAAACATGTACTTCTTCGGGGAAATCAGCAAAAAGCCGGCTAGCGTGGGCGCCTTTACGGCCGCAGGTACGCAGGAAAAGCAAACCACGGCCACGGGCAAGGGCGCCGGTTTGGTGCTGAACTACCAAACCACTGCGCAGGAAAAGATTGAGCTGAAAGTAGGCCTTTCCTACACCTCTATTGCCAATGCGAAGGCCAACCTGCTGGCCGAGGCCCGTACGCTGACGTTCGACCAGGCCCGCACTGCCGCACAGGCTACCTGGCAGCGCGAGCTGGGTAAACTTGCGGTAGAAGGCCCTGATGAGCAGAACAAAACCAAGTTCTATACCGGCCTGTTCCATGCCCTGCTGGGGCGCGGCATTGCCAGCGACGTGAACGGCGACTACCCCAAACACGGCGGCAAAGCAGGGAAGTTGGTAACCAGCGGTTCCGGCCCCAAGCCCGAGTTCATCAACACCGACGCCATCTGGGGCGGCTACTGGAACATAACGCAGCTCTGGGCGCTGTCCTACCCCGAGTGGTACGGCAACTTCGTGAACACTCAATTGCAACTGTACCGCGACCGGGGCTGGTTTAGTGACGGCCTGGCAAATAGCCAGTATGTATCGGGGGTAGGCACCAATTTCGTGGGGCTAGCCATTGCAGCCGCCTACCAGACCGGCATCCGCAACTACGACGTGAACCTGGCCTACCAAGCCGTGCGCGCCAACGAGCTAAATTGGCGCAACCGCCCGTTTGGCTCGGGCAAAATGGACGTAAAAGCTTTCACGCAGTACGGCTACGTGCCTTTCAAAGAAGAGTATAAGGAGTATAAAGGCGTATGGTACAAGACTGATTCTACGGGCGCGTACTTCTCCAATTCGCACACCTTGGAGTATAGCTTCAGTGCTTTCGCCGCCGCGCAAATGGCGAAGTCTTTGGGTAAGAAGGCCGATTACCAGCAGCTACTCAAGCTTTCCAACGGCTGGGAAAAAATTCTGAACCCGCAGAACAAGCTCATGCAGCCCAAGCGTGCCGATGGCACCTTCGTGAGCAATTTCAAGCCGTATGAGCCGTGGCGCGGTTTCCAGGAAGGCAATGCTATGCAGTATACCTTCTACGTACCGCAAAACCCCGCTGGCCTGATTGCCGCAATGGGCCGCGAGAAATTCAACAACCGCCTCGACAGCATCTTCACGGCCTCGGCTAAAACGGACTTTGGGGGCGGCAAGGAAATCGACGCCTTTGCCGGCGTCAATGCCATCTACAACCACGGCAACCAACCCTGCCTGCACATCAGCTGGCTGTTCAACTTCTCGGGCCAGCCCTGGCTGACGCAGAAATGGACTCGCCAAATTTGCGACGACTTTTACGGCACCGAGCCCATCCACGGCTACGGCTACGGGCAGGATGAGGACCAGGGCCAGCTGGGCTCGTGGTACGTCATCACCGCGCTGGGCTTGTTCGATGTGAAGGGCTTCACCGATGCCCGGCCCATTGTGGAGCTGGGTAGCCCCATTTTCAGCAAGGCCACCATTCAACTAGGCAACCAGAAAAAGCTGGTCATCGAGGCGAAAAACACTTCTAAGGAAAACGTATACGTGCAGTCAGCGGAGCTGAATGGCAAACCGCTCGCCAACTGCTGGCTGTACCGCGACGAGCTGATGCAGGGGGGTAGGCTAGTATTCACGATGGGCAGCCAGCCCAACAAAGCCTGGGGCACCAAAACGCCGCCACCTTCGGCGCAGTAGCAGCGCTGCGAGTATCAGGTAGATCCAGACGAAACACAACCTACTTTTTCTTCATCAAGAAATCCAGCTCCATTCCACGAAACAACGCGTCTTTCCAGCGCGCAGCCCAGCGCCTAGCTGAGGACCACTCACGGGGTACCGGCTGCACCTCCCCGTATCGTCGACACACCACCTGACACAATGAACTTCATGGCTTCACTGCTCGATACGTTCAGGTACGTAATGCTTTCGCGGGGCACCAGCTGTAGCTCGCCCGAGAAGTTGTAGGAATGCGGGTAATAGACGGCCACTAAATGGGGCTGATCCAGCGCCACAATGTTTTCCTGGGTAGCAAAGCCCATGCGGTAGGCCGGCAGCTCGGCATTGATGCGCACCAGCACTGGCCGGTTGAACTTCTGGTTGTCGCCCACAAAGGCTGCAAACAGGTCCTTGATGCTGGAGTAGATAATGCCTACCAGCGGCATCCGGTGCAGCATCCGTTGCGTTACCGTCAGCCAGGGACGCACCAGGAAGGAAGTAGCCAGAAAGCCGATGCCGGTTATCAGCACGGCCAGCAACAACAGGCCCAGGCCCGGCACGCCTTCCACATAGAATAGGTGGTCGAGCCAAGTGAAGGCGGCTATCAGGATGTAAACCGTGAGGGCAAGGGGCGCTACCACCAGCACCCCACTCAAAAAATAGTTCGGAAGATTACGCATGCAAAATCAGCATTTACTCTAGGATGGGACAGGGCGCAAATCATGCCATACCCTACCACTGCAAATGCCCGGCTAGTACAAGACCAGCCGGGCATTTATCCTATCGTAGGTAGTCGGTACGGTGTCACACCAGTTCCCCAATCTGGGCAATGCGGTCGGCGACCTGTTGCATCAGCCACATGGGTGTGCTGGTGGCCCCGCAAATCCCTACCGATTGCACGTCCTGGAACCAGTCGTCCTGCAAGTCTTCCTCGTTTTCCACGAAGTAGCTGCGCGGGTTGGTTTTGTTCACGACACTAAACAGGGCCTTGCCATTGGAGCTTTTGCGGCCACTCACGAAGATGACAACATCGTGCTGAGTAGCAAATTTGGCCAGGGCCGGCTCGCGGTTGCTCACCTGCCGGCAAATGCTGTCGTTGGCGTCGAAGGTAGTAGCATCGACACCAGCGGCGGCAATGCGCTCCTCAATCACCTGCTTCATATGGTAGAAGCCGGCTGTGCTCTTGGTGGTTTGGCTGAACAGTGTGACGGGCCGCGAGAAGTCAACCTGGTCCAGATCCGACTCATTCATTACAATGATGGCTTGGTTGCCAGTCTGGCCGGCTAAGCCTGCTACTTCAGCGTGGCCGGGCTGCCCGTAAATGACGATTTGTCCCTGGTGGCGGTTGCTGATATCAAAGGCGTGCTTCACGCGGTTTTGCAGCTTCAGCACCACTGGGCAAGACGCATCAATCAACTCCAAGTTGTTTTGCATGGCCAGCTGATAGGTTTCCGGCGGCTCGCCGTGCGCCCGAATCAGCACCTTGCAGTCGTGCAGTGTGCCCAGCTGCTCCCGGTCGATGATGCGCAGGCCCAGCGCGTGCAGGCGCTCCACCTCCATCCGGTTGTGCACGATGTCGCCCAGGCAATACAGGGTTTCCTCGTGCGCCAGCTCATCCTCCGCCATCTGAATGGCGAATTCAACGCCAAAGCAGTAGCCCGAATTTTTATCGATGGTGATGTTCATAGCTTCTTGTTCTGCAAACGGAGCGCCAATTACCCACTGGCTGCGCAATTTTACTTATATAACCGCCTAGCTGCCATTCCGTTCATTACCCGTTGCCATAGGCGCAAACAAAGCCGCCGAGGCACGTTCCAGCACAAAATCCACCTGCTCGTCGATGGTCATGTGTGAGGTATCGAGTAGCACGGCATCGGGGGCGCGGCGCAGGGGGCTTTCGGCGCGGGTAGAGTCGATGTGGTCGCGCTTTTCGAGGTTTCCGATGATGTCGGCCAACTCTACTACTTCGTTTTTCACGGCCAGCTCCTCTTGCCGGCGCAGGGCGCGGGTGTGGGTGTCGGCAGTCATAAAAATCTTGACTTCGGCATCCGGAAAGACGGTGGTACCAATGTCGCGGCCATCCATCACGATGCCGCGCTTGCGGCCCATTTGCTGCTGCTGGCGCACCAAGGCATGGCGCACAGCCGGAATCACCGACACCTCACTCACGGAGTTGGAAATACGCATCTGTCGGATTTCGTCTTCCCGAATCTGGCCGTCGAGGCACAGCTCGTTGCGGCCGGTTTGGCGGTTGCGCTTAAAGGAAATCTGCATCCGGTGCAGCGCTTCTTCGATGCGCGGCAAGTCATCAAAGGAAATCTGGTGCTCCAGCAGGTAGAGCGTCACGGCCCGGTACATGGCGCCCGTATCAATGTAGGCATAGCCTAGCTCGGCGGCTACGGCCTTGGCCGTAGTGCTCTTGCCACAGGAAGAGTGACCATCGATGGCAATGACGAGCTGGCGCATGGCGAAGGGGCTAGGCGAATGATGGGTGTCCACTAAATCCAGTTGTTACGGCGTTGAGCAGCTTGCAGATACGTGGGCACCTGCGCAAAAAATACGGCTACCGACTCAGGCTGGCCGTGCGCGAGCTGTTGGGCTATACGGTAGAAAGGGTTGAAAAAACTTTTGCCACCGATGCCTACCCCCGTGGTATTGTCGAGGCCGGCGGCCCACTCACCCTTGTACGTATCGACGAGGCACTGCCCCAGAAAACAGCCCAGCGCCGTGACCACCCCTTCTTGCTCAGCGGGCTTGATGGCAGGGCGTTGCTCTTCGATGAAAGCGGCCAAACGCTCCACAGACGACGCGTCATAGGCGTTGAGGCGCAGCTGTTGACGCACCGCTTCAGCGGCGCGGAAGAGAGAGGCAAGGGGCGATTCGGCTTCGGGCATCGAACGCAAAAGTACGAAGCTCCTCGGAAGCCGCCGCTTACTGAGCTACTTTATTGCGTGGCCGCACCCACTTGCGCTTGCTTCCACTGCTGATATTGCTCCAATATGGCTGTTGCATCGCGGCGGCGGTAGGCGCGGGCTTGCAGGCGCTTTGCCAGTTCCGGATCATCGCCCACCACTCCCAACATCTGCCGGCTGAACTGCGCACGGCTGCCGCGTAGCTTCACCACGGCTCCGTCGGGGCGGCGCAGCCACCACTGTGTACCCAGCAACTGCCAGACAAAACCCGATTCCATGTTCTGGTATTGATACAGCCCTGTATTGCCCGCCGCAAACAATTCCTTCGCAAAAAAACGTCCTACCCCACCGTACGTAGCATCGGGCAGCACCACGCGGATTACCTCGGTAGGCAGGTAGGGAATGGCCTGCTGGTAGTCGTTGACGAGGTACACGCGTTCGGTCTTTAGCTCGTGGAGCTGGCCGTCGTGCCACTGGCGGTCGGCGGTTTGGTAGCGCACCGGCTGGCTATGCCGCACGTTGGAAATGGTGCCCGGCAGCACATTCGGGAACAGCGTGCGCTGGGCCGGCTCCTCGGGCCGAAGCTGGGCAGCAGCGGGTAGGGATAGAAATAGTAGGGGTAAGAATGTATTATATAATCGTTTGATTTCCATGATAAGCACTTTTCAGGATTGTATACGGTAGAAATAATCTTCGCCTACCCGGCACACAATCCTGCTTACTGGTTTGCCAACTTCTTCCAATGAATATACTGTCGCAACAGTGGCTCCATCGCGCCTACCCTGTATATACCTGTGTTTATACCTTGCTGGAGTTGGAGGCAATCACTCACGAGAGCAAGCGCATATTCCTGAAATAACTTCTGTTTCTGGGGAACAATACTGATGCGCCCATCCTGTTGCCGCACCAACTCCAATTCTCCCCTATGCCCGGTTGGGCAGGATAACAAAGCCAACCCAGCACCCTTCAAACGGCGCCTTACAAAGACGACTTCGGGTAGCTTCTGCTTCCCCAAATAGTCGTTTTCTACTAATACTGCCAGATCAGTTGGCGCAGACAAAAGCTCCAAGGTATCTTTTCGGAGCGTTACTAAGCGCAAAGTAGCGGCCGACACAACTTGTTTGTGTACCTCCTCCGAGTAGTCGTGTATATCCTGTATCCAGATTCCGTTGTTTGCTAATTCAATCTTCGCCTGATGCCAAGTGCCGTCTATGGTCTGGTAACTCCCTTTTTGCACGAACGAAGAGCCTACGCCGTATGTGTGGCGCGGTGCGTAGGTAGTAGGAAATGCGGGGTTTATTATCGGCACATTAAAGCTTACTTGCGCCTTCACTTCTCTACTACCTATTGTTATAAGCAACCCAATGATGCTTAAATACCTCATCAACATATAAATAACTCACTATTAGATTTTTTACATTTTACTCATAATACTAATTACTCTCGCACGGACACGGAATCTTGCCCTTCGACCGGTGCTTATAAGCGGCCGTTTTTTTAGCCAGGGATGAACGGTGGGCGCAGCCCGACGACAGTAGGCCGGTACCCATGAGCAGCGCTGCCAGCGCCAGAGTTGTAATCTTTTTCACGCTTCAGGAAGTTTACTCAAATATAAAGTTCTTTGCCGGCTGCCCGTTGGGCAGGCTTCTTTTTGCCGCTATTCCGCTTATGGCTTCTTCTTTCTCGCGCACGGCCAACGTCGTCGACTTATTTGCCAACACCATATACCCTGCCATAATTCACGTGGCAGAGGGCCGTATCAGTCGCCTGGAACCCACCGGTACGGCAGAGCCCGATCCGGCCCTACCCTACGCCCTGCCCGGCTTCGTGGACGCCCACGTGCACGTGGAAAGCTCCCTGCTGGTGCCCTCCGAGTTTGCCCGCCTGGCCGTAACGCACGGCACGGTAGCCACCGTATCCGACCCCCACGAGATTGGCAATGTGCTGGGGGTAGGCGGGGTGGAATACATGTTGGCGAATAGCCGGCAGGTGCCGTTCAAGTTCTGCTTCGGGGCGCCGTCGTGCGTGCCGGCCACGCCGTTCGAAACGGCTGGGGCGGTTATTTCGGCCGCGGATATTGAACAGTTGTTTCAACAGTATCCTGAAATCGGCTACCTGGCTGAGATGATGAACTGGCCCGGCGTGCTCAGCCGCGACCCGGAGGTGATGGAGAAAATCCGGCTGGCCCAACAGTACAATCGCCCCGTAGATGGTCACGCGCCCGGCCTCACCGGCGCCGACGCGCTGCGCTACGCCCAGGCGGGCATCAGCACCGACCACGAATGCTTTATGGCCGGCGAAGCGCTGGATAAGCTGAAAGCCGGAATGAAAGTGCTGATCCGGGAGGGCTCGGCGGCCCGCAACTTCGAGGCGCTCATCGACCTGCTCCCCGAGCACTACGAGAACATGATGTTCTGCTCCGACGACAAACACCCCGATACGCTGGTGCTGGGCCACATCAACCAACTGGTGCAGCGGGCCGTGGCACGCGGCCAGGATGTGCTGAAGGTGCTGCGCGTGGCCTGCCGCAACCCTGTAGAGCACTACCGCCTACCCGTGGGCCTGCTGCGCGAAGGCGACGCCGCCGACTTTATTCTAGTAGACGACCTGCGCGATTTCAACGTGCAACAAACCTACCTCGACGGTGAGCTAGTAGCCGAAAACGGCCGTACGCTGATTCCGGCCGTGCCAGTGGAAGTGGTCAACAACTTTGTGGCGCACCCGGTACAGCCCCAGGATTTTCAACTACCCGTCCCTACCGAGCAGCCTACCCTCCGCGTGATGGAATGCTTCGATGGACAGCTTATCACTGCCCGCCACGATGTGCCCGCCCGCGTCGAGAACGGCTTGGTGGTGCCCGATGTAGCGCAGGATATTCTCAAGCTTACCGTAGTAAACCGCTACGCCGCTGCACCACCGGCCGTGGCGTTCATCAAAGGATTCGGTTTGCAACGCGGTGCGCTAGCCAGTAGCGTAGGCCACGACTCCCACAACATCACCGCCGTCGGCTGCGACGATGAGAGCCTGGCCCGCGCCGTGCAGCTAGTAATGGAAGCCAAAGGTGGCCTTGCTGCCGTAGGACCAGACGGCGCAGAAATCCTCCTTCCCCTACCCGTAGCCGGCCTCATGTCAGACCAGGATGGTTACGCGGTGGCAGCAGCCTACGCCGCCGTGGATGCCTTGGCTAAGGAGCTGGGCTCTACCCTGCAAGCGCCGTTCATGACGCTTTCCTTCATGGCCTTGCTCGTCATTCCCAGCCTCAAATTGAGCGATAAGGGTTTGTTTGACGGCGAGGCGTTCCAGTTTGTGGAGGCCGTGGTGTAGGGTAGGGAGAAGTAGGCAGGTAGAAAAAGAACGTCACGCTGAGCTTGTCGAAGAATCTCGCGGGCTGATGGTAGATAGTATCTACCATCAGCCCGCGAGATTCTTCGACAAGCTCAGCGTGACGTTCTGGCTTTTTGTTTTCCTATTCCTCTTTAAAACCGCTTTTCCAGCAGCTTCTGCATTTTTTCCTCCGTGAGTGGCTTGGCCAGATACTCCACACCGGCATATTGAGCCACGCGGGCGGTATCAGCAGCGTGCATGGAGGTAGTGAGGACGGTGAGGACGGTTTGCTGTTTGATGTCGGCCGGCAGTTGGTCGTACATGCGCAGAAACTCGAAGCCGTCGATGCCAGGCATCTTCAAATCGACAAAGACCAGCTCAGGAATAGCTTCTCCCTCCCGACTGGCGCCCCACAAAAACTCGTAGGCCGGCTCGGCCTGCGTGAAGGTGTGAATGACATCGGCTACCCCCAAACGATTCAGTAGGCGATTGTTTAGAAAACTGGTGGTTTCGTTATCGTCCACCAACACAATGTTGCGCAGTTTTTTCGGCATAAGAATATTGACTAGCAGCAGGCAGTCTTATCAAAGATAACGGATTGTTTATAGCCAGCCTTGCTCGCGCATCCAGTCGTCGTTGTATACCTTGGCCAGGTAGCGCGTGCCGTGGTCGGGTAGCACTACTACCATTGTGTCGTCTTCCGTGAGATGCTCCCGGGCGTATTCCAGCGCGCCGTACACCGCCGAACCGCACGACCAGCCCACAAACAGTCCTTCTTCGCGGGCCAAGCGGCGCGTCATCACAGCCGCGTCTTTGTCGCTTACCTTGATAAAGAGGTCAATCAGGTCGAAGTCCACATTTTTGGGTAGAATATCCTCACCGATGCCCTCTGTTTTGTAGGGGTAAATTTCGTTTTCGTCGAAAATACCGGTTTCCTTGTATTTCTTGAACACCGAGCCGTACGTGTCCAGCCCTACCGTCACCACGCCATGGTGCTGCTCCTTCAAATACTTGCTGATGCCACTGATCGTACCGCCCGTGCCTACCCCGGCCGCCAGGTGCGTAATCTTGCCATCGGTCTGACGCCAGATTTCGGGGCCGGTGGTTTCGTAGTGTGCGGCGGTGTTAGAGATGTTGTCGTATTGGTTGGGGTAGAATGAGTTCGGAATCTCCGCGTTCAGCTTGCGCGCCACCGAGTAGTAGGAGCGCGGGTCGTCGGGGGCCACGTTGGTAGGGCAGATAATGATTTCAGCACCCACGGCTTTCAGAATATCGCGCTTTTCCTGCCCCTGCTTGTCGCTCATCGTGAAGATGCACTTGTAGCCTTTGGCAATGGCCGCCAGGGCCAGTCCCATGCCCGTGTTGCCGCTAGTACCTTCGATGATAGTGCCGCCGGGCTTCAGAATGCCCGCTTTTTCGGCGTCGTCAATCATTTTGATGGCCATGCGGTCTTTCACCGAGTTGCCAGGGTTGAAGTATTCCACCTTCGCCAGCACCGTGCCCCGGATGCCTTCCGTGACTTTTTGGAGCTTAACGAGAGGCGTATTGCCGATGGCTTCGGTGATGTTATTCAGGTACATAGCGTGGGGTGGGTAGGTAATAAAGGCCGCAAAGGTACGGATTTTCGGTGGGTAGATTGCCCTGACGTTCCCATTCTCCTACCCTGGCGCAACCAAAACCCTGGTGGTAGCTGCGCACATTGCGGCGGGCTTTGTGCCGCCTGCAAATAAAACCTACTTTTGTGCACGGCCGCCCCAGCGGGCAGCTGTTATTCCAGCGAATATTCCCCTTTAAACCCATTTCCTGATGAGTGTTCTGGTTAACAAGGATTCCAAAGTGATTGTGCAAGGTTTTACGGGCTCCGAGGGCTCGTTCCACGCGCAACAGATGATTGAGTACGGCACCAATGTGGTGGGCGGCGTAACGCCCGGCAAAGGCGGCCAGCAGCACCTCGACCGGCCCGTGTTCAACACCGTGGCTGATGCTGTGCGCGAAACCGGTGCCGATGTGAGCATCATCTTCGTGCCCCCAGCTTTTGCGGCCGATGCCATCCTGGAAGCCGCCGATGCCGGTATCAAGGTTATTGTGACCATTACCGAAGGCATTCCGACCAAGGACATGATTGCCGTGAAGCACTACCTCAAAGACCGCGAAGGCGTACGCATGATCGGGCCGAACTGCCCCGGCGTGATGACTGCCGGCGAGTGCAAAGTGGGCATCATGCCGGGCTTTATCTTCCAGAAAGGTAAAATCGGTATCGTGTCGAAGTCGGGTACGCTGACCTATGAGGCAGTAGACCAGTTGACGAAAGCCGGCCTGGGCCAGACTACGGCCATCGGCATCGGCGGCGACCCCATCATTGGCACCACCACCAAAGAAGCCGTAGAGTTGCTCATGAACGACCCCGACACCGAGGGCATCGTGATGATTGGCGAAATCGGCGGCGGCATGGAAGCTGAGGCTGCCCGTTGGATCAAGGAAACCGGCAACAAGAAGCCCGTGGTTGGCTTCATTGCCGGTCAGACTGCACCTCCCGGCCGCCGCATGGGCCACGCCGGCGCCATCGTCGGCGGCGCCGACGATACGGCTGCTGCTAAAATGGCCATCATGCGCGAGTGCGGCATCCACGTGGTGGATTCGCCCGCTAACATCGGCGAGACCATGCTGAAAGTACTCAATGGCGAGAAGGTAGAGGCGTAAACGACTCTGCTATTTAGCTCATAAAAAAACGACCCAACGTAGCCGTTGGGTCGTTTTTTATGCTTATTTACAGCCTGTTAACAGTTTCTATCTTTACACAACGCGATATGCAAGTTGCTAGAAATCTGATTTTTGCCTCTCTTTCTATACTTCTTGCAACCTCTTGTCGCAAGGAAGTAGAGGAGGTTACCGTAGAGGTAGAAAAGCAGTACAGTTGGGCAGAGGTAAAGCAGTTGTACGGTTCGCAAAAAACCATTCTGGGCATGGTACCCGGAGTTAATGCAATTAATATACAGGCGATAGGTAACTACGCGGTGCTTTCGCCTGTACCGGGCTCCACAACTCCTCCTAGCAAGTTTTATTACTCAGGCGGCACCCTTACCTGGGGCTCTGTTCCACTACCCTTCGACATTCGGAACCGCGTTCCGATGAATGCTAATTTCTATGCATATCCGAACGGCTACGCAGAAGTAAGCTCAACCTCTGTCCTCAATATTCACCCAACCAGCTATCTAACAAAGCCCGGTTATCTTCGTCTGCTTGACCTCGACCCCCACGCCCTACGGTTTCAAAATAATTTGTTTGGCTCCGTACTTCCTTTTGGTGTCATCAACCGCAACGATTATCTGCTTTGCAGTTATCAAACGGATGAATACAACGATAATGCTTTTCATTTGGTGTTAAGCAAACTTACTGTACCACCCGTAGACCCTACTATTTCGCCAGAACCACTGCCAGCAGCATCTTCGCGCATTATTCGGGTGTCTACCCCTGGCTGGAGAAGCGATAACAGTCCTAAAACACTTTGGGCCATTGATGATTATTTTTTGCTTTGGTGCAATTCCGTTGGGTTTTATAAAATAATGCAGGATGGCACTGTTAGAAAAATAACGGGACCAATCAGTCCGCAAACTATTTTTAAATGGCAGGGTACTGTCTATGCCACTCAATTTCTAGGAGGAGGTGGTTCTTCCATTCTGAAATCAACGGATGATGGAGAAACCTGGCAGCAGTTTGACGGCTTTAACACAGCACTTGGCTATTGCACCTTTTATCCAGTCGGCGACAGCTTGGTAGGTATCACGCACAGGTACATCAATAATAATGTATTCACCCTGCGGTGGAAGAATACCACCACAATCCGGCTGCGTGATTTGAAGACGGATGGATTGGAACGCATTAATCTCACCGACCTTGTACACCTCGGCGACACTGTCTATCTGGGCACCGATAATGGCCTGTTCAAACGTCCACTAAGTAAGTTTTTCGAGAGCAAACCAGCTGAGTAGCAACGCCGGGCGCGTGCAACGCGCCCCTACTTCCTACCCTCCTGCCCGCCCAAATTCACGGTGATGCCCAGCTGAAACACCGAGTTGGCGGCCCGCAGGTACTTGCGGTGCTTCAGGCCGAAGTTGCCGCCGCTGATGAGCTGCAATTGCACCGGCCCTACCACTTGCACGCGGGTGAAGGTGATGGGCTCCAAAAAGATATTATCCTCGCCATGCGCGACTACGCCGTCGAGCTTGAAGTTGCTTAGTTCTACGTGGCTCAGGCGCAAGGCCGTGCCGTAGCTAAGCGGGAAGTTATTGCCAAACAAGTGCAGCGTGCGATGTTTCTTGGCGCTGTAGTTCACTTGCAGAAACAGCTTGCTCAGATTGCCTTCCTGACGCTGCTGCACCACGCCTTCGCGGGTACGTTCCGTACGGTCGGAGGCGCCGGCCCCGTAGCCGCCGTAGATTTCCAGCACCCGCTGGTCGGGTAGGCGGGTGAAGTAGCCCGCGCCGGCCTCGAAGAAGTCGAAGTTCTCGGCCTTTTTGGGCTTGTTGCTGTGCAGAAACGAGGCCGAGCCCATCACACCCAGACCATTCGTTACGGCATAGGCACCCTGCAAAGAAGTGTTGCCGCTGAAGTTGGTATGCAAGCCCCCACTGAACTCGCCCTGCTGCGTGAGCAGTGGCACCTGCGGCGGCGGTGGAAAGTACAATGAAGCGCAGCTAGACAGGCTCGCAAGCAGCAGCAAAACAAAAAATCTTGAGAGAAGACGCATAGAGCCAGAAACGGGCGAAAATAGAGCCAAAAACCACTGAATTTGCCCTTGCCTTATCCAGCCGTTGGTGGGCAAGCGCCGTATAGCATTTCCAATGCAAGCTCTACGGCTACAAGCCGGTTTGCTGGTTTTTGTCGCCCAAAGTTCTGCTTTTTATGCCCGATTCTTTCGATGTTGTGATAATTGGCTCTGGCCAGGCTGGCAATCCGCTGGCTACGGCCTTTGCCAAGGAAGGCCGCCGTGTGGCTTTAGTTGAGAAAAATTTACTGGGTGGCTCCTGCATTAACTACGGATGTGTGCCTACCAAAACGCTGCTAGCTTCCGCCGAGCGAGCACACCACGCGTATAACGACGCATCCTATGGCATTGAGGTAGAACTGGAAACCATCGACCTACCTACTATTGTAGGGCGTAAGGATGCACTGCTGGAAAAGCTGCGCCAAGGTGTGCACGACAATCTGACTAGCGAGGAAAACCCCGTGCAGATTTTCGATGGGCACGCCAGCTTCACTGCTCCACACACCCTCAGCGTGGCCCTCACCACGGGCGGCACCGAAACACTAACGGCACCCCTGATTTTCATCAACACCGGTACCCGCGCATCCATACCCGACATTTCGGGTCTGCAGGAAACTGATTTCCTGACGCCTACCACCATTCTGGATTTAAAAGACAAACCCGAGCACCTGATCATCATTGGCGGCGGCTATATCGGCTTGGAGTTTAGCCAGCTCTACCGTCGTCTGGGTTGCGAAGTAACGATTGTAGAATCGGCCGATGTAATTCTGGAGCGGGAAGACGACGACGTGTGCGAGGCGATGCAGCAGCTGCTGGAAAGCGAGGGCATTGAGTTTCTACTTGGTTCGGAAGCCCACCGTGTTTCGCAAAATGCGGCCAAGCAATTTACAGTGTCCGTTACTACCCCCAATGGGGAGCGGCGCCTGCAAGGCTCGCATGTGCTAGTGGCAGTAGGTAGGGAGCCCAATACCAAAGAGCTAGGCCTCGATAAAGCCGGCGTGGAAATGGACGAGCGCGGCTTTGTGGTGGTAAATGACCAACTGCATACCAATGTGCGCGGCATTTACGCGCTGGGCGATGTGCACGGTGGCCCCCAGTTCACCCACATCAGCTACGACGACTACCGCATCGTGCGCGACAATATCTTAAAAGGTAAAAACCGCTCGAAAAAGGGTCGGGATGTGCCGTACGTAGTCTTCACCGAACCGCAACTAGGTCGTATTGGCTTATCGGAGCATGAGGCGCAGGAGCAAAAGCTGGATTACCGCGTGGCCAACATGCCCGTCAAAACGATTGGCAGGGCGCAGCAAACCGGCTTCACTGAGGGATTCATTAAAGTGCTGGTGGATGGCAAAACCGACTGCATCTTGGGCACTGCTGTATTCTGCGAGCAGGGTGGCGAAATTATGTCGATGCTCCAACTGGCTATGCATGGTAATATTACCTGCGAGATGCTACAAGACATGATTTTTGCTCACCCTACCTGGGCCGAGGCGCTAAACAATCTGTTTTCGCAGCTAAAAAACCCAAAGAAGCAGTAGCCACAGACAGTAGCAGCAGTAGCAGGCAGAAGCAAGAGCATTTGCCTACTACCTGCTGGCTTAGTAACCGGAAGACGCTCTTTTAAACAGATGCGGATACACTACCAAACCAATAGTAGTGAAAATGCGAGCCTCTTTCACGTCCTCAAGTTGCTGATAGTATTCCACGTTTCTGCGGCCCGCATCAGTTGACGACGAAGTACTGAAAGCTACTTGTAGCCGTGCCCACTGCAAGACGCCCTGTTTGCTGCCTACCCGCATAAATAGCATCGGCTCGTTGCGCGTCATGCGGCGCAAGTCTACCGGTAGGCCGTTGTTGGTGAGGGTAGAGAACCGCACTTGTGAGAGTCGGTAGGCTAGGCCAAACGTCACGGGGCCATCCTCATACGCCACGAATGCCTCCCCAAATACCTTACCGAAACGTGCTGCGTAGTCGTACGTGATGGCTGTATCAGCAATTGAGGAGGTTAAACGGGAAGTACGATTGAAGTTGCGGCTACCCCTACCCCACCCATAGCCACCCATACCGCCCACCAGCCACCGCTGGCCGAGCGGCCAGTAGGTGCCAGCCCCTACCTCCAGTTGCCGCGTACGGAAGTAGGTATTGGCACTATTATCGGGCCGAAACCCACCGGCGGCGCGCACCAGTACGTGGCGCACAGGCGAGTAGGCAACCGCTCCCTCATAGCGTCCGGAGAGGTAGACGCTACCCGCTACCTCCGCCTGTCCTTTGTCGCGCAGTGTAGGCGCACCAGGCTGCAAAGGTGCATACACCGAGCAACTGGTCGTGCTCGCTAACAAAAATAGAATTAGGTAGCGTAACGTTTTGCTCATATGACAAGGATAATTATAATTAAAATATAGGAGCCCTGCGCAGTTGCCATAGGTTGCAAGTAAACAGCAACATTAGCCGAAAATACAGCCTTATTGAAATGTCGTGCAGAGCGTAACAATGCATTTCGTGTGCTCTTGGCAAGTACTAAGGAGAAATAGCAAAGTTGTCTTTAGGCATGCAAGAGATACTAACGGACGCGCTTGCCTAACCATGTGTGGGTATGAGCGGTAGGCACTGGTGTAAACACGACTTGTTGGCAGTAACTCGTGCACGAGTAATTAGAAAGTACTTGATACTAACCTGTTCTTATCTTTATCCATAAAAACTGGTATGATAATCCTACCATTACCACCCGAACCCTATGCATATAACCATTCCCCTATTTCGCAAAGGTCTTGCAGTAATAGCAGTCATTATGCTCCTTTTGTTAGGCTGGTATCATACGGTACGTAATGCACATCCGCCTTTATTGAATCACGCTGACGACGTCGTTCCTACCTCTTCTGTTCCGCCTGGAACGCGCCTAACTGGCCGTATTCCCTACGATACCAATTGGGCTTATCAGCCAGACGCTTCAGATAATAATTTCGCGGCTTGGTTTGATCAGGTTCCCACTCCCGATGCTCCTGATACTCCAACTTCGTACAACACGAAAAATCAAATTAACCCAGCTGTTACCTATCTCACGTTTCCCAAGCAGTTGGATGTGCGACTGACTAAAATCCGGTTTTACGATGGAGCCGGCTCATCTAAAACGCCGCTTCGGGTGAGTTTACTGCTCACAGATGGCTCTGAAGTGACAGATGTTGCTCAATTTTACGGGCAGTCGTACAATCAATGGATTGATATATATACCATACCGGCAACGCAGCAACGGGTAAAAACTGTTATTTTACGCACCGCTTTGAACGGCAACATGGTAGCTGCAGGTGCGTATCCTACAGAAATTGAGTTTACGGGCACTTATACTTCCTACGTTACACCAAAAGCTGGTTCGGCGCATCGTGTACCGCTGCGTAATATGCTCGGATCCAATACTTTCCCTTGGAATAACAGTGGTGGAAAACCGGAAGGTAATTTGGAAATACCGACTATGCTGGCCAAGTACAATTACATGGCTTGGAATCGAGCCTACGACGACTGGCCGCTTTTTGAGCAGAAAGAGGGAGACTATCGCTATGCGCCTACTTACACTGGCGGTTGGAACCAAGACCTTGGTTTTGCACGGCTTAAGGCCAAGGGTGTGCAAACAATTCAGTGCCTGAAAGATATTCCCAAGTGGCTGATAGACCGCCTGCCAACGTCGGTTGGGGGGGATGGTCACCTAGATGCCACTCGCTCGGATCGGCGCGTGGAATCAGCTCATCATAAGTATCGAGGCAACTTGGTTGAGTATGTTAATCGGGCAGCTTTTCCTACTTCTGGTAATTCGACTACACTCAGTTACCTACGCACCAATGGCACTCGCACGCCACTTTTCCCTTATACCGCCGACGAGCCGGCCTATTTCATTGATAAGACAACGCAATTAGTGTACCGGTGGACGGGTAACACTTATACGCTGCTCACCCGCAACGTACCCGGCGTTTATTTTTCCGTTTACACGGCCGCTGATGCTGTTCCCGACCACCCCTCAGGACAACTGCGCACCAAGTTCAACGAAACTCTCACCGCCGACCGTCAGAAGCCCAGCACCTACATCGAGTTTGCGCGACTAGCCTTCCAAAGTGCTGCTCGTTATGGCACAAACAAACATCTTGACCCACACCTGCTACGTACCCCCGATAAGCAGATGGGACTTAATCTGCTGGCTGGTATAGAGGCTGGCAACGAGTTGAACGCAGGTTGGAATGGTCGCCGCCGCTACACAAGTCCTTTTGAAATGGCGGCGCTGCTATCAGCTTTCTACGACGGACACCACAATACATTAGGGCCAGGGGTCGGCGTCAAAAACGCCGACCCGAATATGCCCGTGTTTATGGGCGGCATTGTCAGCGTCAATCCGCGCGTTATCCGAGCAATGATTGATTGGTGCGCCCAGAATCGGGGTTACCGTCCAGATGGGACCGTTGATATTTGCTGGGATGTTATTAAGTTTCATCAATACACCAACTCTCACGGACTGGAGCAGCATCAATCGGGCACTCGGTACGGAATGCCCGCTGATATGGTCCCTCTGGCACCCAGTCGAATAAAACGAATGAAGGATGTCAGTTACGAATACCTGGGTCGTTCACTGCCTGTGCACATTGGTGAGCTAGGATATGACATTGGCCCCACGGGCCAACAGGCTGCACTCATCACAGACATATTTGGGCGTGTGCAGCATACGCGCCGCCAATCGCAAGCCGATTGGGCCGTGAGAGATATGCTATGTTACAATCGCGCCGGCGCAGATGGCCTTCAGTTCTACCTGCTCCAAGACCCTGCTCCAGTAGTCGATCCTGACGCTTCGTCGAATCTATATATGTCCAGCGGCTTTTTCCAACGCGGAGATCAACAGCCCGCCGATGCGCCCCGCTTGGCAGGTTGGTATACGCAGCAGTTTATAAAAAAATTCGGCGACTATACTGTAACTGACATCTTAAGTGAAGATCCGTTAGTGTATAAGCTCACCCATGGCACACACATTGCCTATGCACTTGTCGTTCCCGATATGGTAGGGCGTACCGGCCGCTACACACTGCAGTTACCCGGTGTTAGTAATGCTACTCTATGTACGCTGCAACCTACCGGAACGAAGTTGCATGAACAACAACTCCACTTTGTTGATACGCTCACAGTGCGCGTAAGCGAAACACCCTGTTTCATTACGCTGCCGTGACAGTACAATTTTGTAACAGCTGCTTGAATAGTTGATAGACATTTATTTATAAGTATATGATTATTATATACTTATAAATAAATGTCTATCAACTATTTGTAATGTAGAGGTTTTTTCTTGAAAATTTATAAATTGCTCCACATATAAGCTTATTTTTTCCTACAGAGAATTAGTGTAAACGCTAGTTTTTGCTTGATCGCATCGGAAAAACTCTTTAAATAGTTCAATCACTACACTGCCTTATTTTGTCTAAGGATAGCGTGCTGTATTGAGATAATTTAAATAATCAAATCCTTATACTCCAAAACTCTGATTATACATCTACATGAAAAATTTGGTAATTTTATCCTACGGAAACAGGGTAGAAAATAGAAGAGCAGTGGGAGCTGTCATGAGTTTCTGGGCTTGGTACAGTGGAGATAAAGAAGAAGTTAGAACGATTATCTATACCGATGACCCCGATTATTTTAGATCATTATTAGAAAACTTACCATTAGAATATGTGCTTCTCACTTTACCAATGCTAGACGCTATGCTAAACGGAGGAGATTATATCCACCGTCGCAAAATTGCCGTCATAGACGAAACTTATAAGAAGTACCCACTAGAAGACGTACTATTTATAGATTCAGATACTTTCTTCATAGCTGATCCTAAAGACTGGCTTAAGAGTTTCAAAGAAGGAAAAAGCTTCATGCATGTAGCAGAGTTTTCTTTTGAAAAAGCAGTGCAACATTTTACTTCTTTTCAACAGGAGATATTTCCTATTTCTTTTATTAACCTGATTGAGAGCAAAAAGTTTTATATAGATAATATCGAAGAACAGTTAAACAGGAATCAGGTTAGTTGGAACTCAGGAGTATTAGGCCTACCAAGCAATATAGGCAAGTATATGAAAGACATATTTGCACTAAGTGATGAGTTTTACGAAAAGACATCTTGGCGAATCAGCGAACAGCTTGCTTTTTCTTTAGTACTCCAACTGAAGACAGAAGTATACCCCAGTAATCAATATGTATATCATTATTGGAGCCCGAGACAAAAGGTAGTAATGGATAGTATCTTAATGTCATTCTTTACTGAAAGAATGACAAAGCAAAGTCAAAACAGCCTCTTAAAGAAAATGAGATTATCTACTAAAAGGTGGAAAGAATATATTGAACTGAATAATATGAAATATGAGGTCAATAATTCATTCAGCAATAAATATTATTTAAGAGGATGCAAGTATATTGTTCACACAATACTAAAAGGATTACTATATTCTAGGTTTAATCTATATGTATGAGTAACGTCAATGAAATTATTATATATACTCGCAGCATTAACAATCGCAAGATTAAATATTACCCGTGCTAAGAATCAAACCAAACTTCGGAATAGTTTTTATTTTTTTACTTTGCTTACATACAATACTACTGCTAAACATTGATTTATTTCCATTTTCAGATGTACCAAGCCATTTAGCGGAAGGAACAGTTTTTAAATACTACAGTAATAATACCAACCTATTTAATAAATATTATACAATTCATTATTTATTTTATCCTAATACTTTTCACTTATTATTTTATTCTCTTCCTATATTTCCTACCGTAGAGATTGCCAACAAGATATTACATCTACTCACTGTAGCAAGTTTACCTATACTAGTCTTTTTTATACTGAAAGAAATAAAAGGAAATAGGTGGTTCACTATTATTTCCTTTATTCTAATTTATGGTTATAATTTAACCTTCGGCTTTACCGGAAATGCGGTAGCTAACAATATCGTTTTATTAATTCTATTGTTATGGCTAAGAACTAGTAACAGAAATACTAATCACATTATTTACATGATTAGTATTTCTGTTTTACTCACCATTGTCTATTTTCTTCATGCAATGGTAGCTCTATTCGCTATATTAATGATGAGTTTTTTTTTACTTTACAAATACAGGAACAGTGTAATAAAACTGGTTTTAAACAGTCTATCCTTAATCCCACTGAGTAGCCTTATACTGTACTGGTGGTTCTTTCTGCAAAAGCAGGCTGAGAGCAGTACACAATACCACAAGCGAGAATCTACTTTTGATTTTATAAAATATTACTATCAACACGATTTTTGGCAAACGTATGCTAAAAGAGCTAGTTTTTTAATAGCCGATAATTTTCAATTATTTGATGGAAGAGTTGGAAAACTAGTAGCTTTTACTTTGTCTTGTATTATTTTTGCACCTTTTACTCTCTTTATATATAGCTATTTAAAGAGGAAACAGATTATAGTACTTTCTCGACTCTTTGATGAAAACACTATCTATATACTATTATTCTTCGTTGCAAATTCCGTTTGCTTTTTCTTATTACCAGCCAAAATACCAGGCCAAGAGCCTCTATACGAGCGGTTCTCTACTATGCTTCTGCTTTCAGTTATCCTCATTGGGAGCAAGCTGCCTGTAGTCTACAATAATTCCTTTTATTATATAGTCACAGCTTTAACTTTTATTCATTTAGCCTTATGGACACAATATTTTCTTCAATTTAATCAAGAAAATAAATATTTTGAGCAGATTTTACCTCAGGATAATACCAAAGTGCTATCCTATATGAATTATGATCCTGCGTACAGAGGCAGAATGGTGTATGACCATTTTCAAAACTATTTTATCGTAAAGAGACAGGGTATTTCTACTAGCAAAGTAATAGACTATAGGTTTGGGATGATCAGGCGTAAAAATAGTGGTGGTCTACCTCATCAGGGCCATATGTATTATCGTGATAGTCCGCGGGATCTTCTTTTAAAATCAGATTATATTCTTGTTAGAGGTATTATCTCATACAATGATCAACGCTTACTGGATTCTCTCAGTACATTTGTTAAAATCAAAAATATAGATAATTGGCACTTATTAAAAAGAAAATAAAATAAAATACTAACCATATGCATTTTATGGCAGTGATCTAAATTAGGGTGAGGTTGTATAAGCTTATACGACCTCACCCTAATTTATGCGGTAAGTGTGGTAGCGCCCACATATGTAAAGATGGCAGCAGTGACGGCCAAGCCAAAGACCAGTGCACCCATTATCATTACAGATGCTATTCCGGCCAGCCGCTACGGAGCGGCCCGCCGCTATGCCCACGTCGACAAGTTACTCGTCGAGTGCGTATCGGAACGTACGATTGTGCGAGCCATGGATGTCTCGCGCATGAAAGTGGCCAAGCTAGCAAAAAAACTAGCAATAATCCAACTAGAAGCCAGCGGCAGTTGCGGCCGCAGCTGCTGTAGGTAGATGAGATGTGGCCCTTAGAGCCTATCCGAAAAGTAAAAAGTCGTAGCCAAGAGCCGGACCTTTGAGGTAACCACACGCTCATCGTTCCTTGCTCCCGACTACAACCGAGTACGAAGCTAGCATTCATCCCGATTTTTTGCCTA
>Ga0210040_10001233_pt1 | contig 39429 bp, 27 predicted proteins | sample CryGeyCG12114_NA_FD_185462 | JGI IMG/M metagenome (GOLD analysis project Ga0210040, IMG submission 185462) | Groundwater microbial communities from aquifer - Crystal Geyser CG19_WC_8/21/14_NA (SPAdes) (version 2) | ecosystem: Environmental > Aquatic > Deep subsurface > Groundwater | place: USA... | reverse complement strand
GCCAAAGGCTTGGATTCTAAGCTGACGGTCATCATGCAAGAAGTTTGTGAAGATCCGCTTCCATTCGAGACATGACTCATCGTACTTCGTCATCAAAATATCCTTCATCCGTGTCATGGTCGTCAACAATTTCGATCTTCGAGCCTAATGCCTGCTGACCTTCTCTTATCATGTCTTGCAAATGTGCATTCAATCTTCTCAGGCTCTGATCTTGCCTCCTGTCCTCTTTGCGCCTCTTTCTTTGGTAAGACTCTATCTCAGGAGAAGCTGGAGAGGACGGGCTAACAGCTAGAGATGTCTGCCTCCTGCTCGGTGAAGCAACTGATGCTCTGGAGCGCTTTCCAGCACCGGGAGGTCTCGTATAGACAGCGGCTGCGCTCGTAGTTCGTCTGGGGGAGGCGAAAGAGGCTGTCGGGCTTGCCGGTGCGCGAACCGGCTGGGCGAGCTCGTATCTTCCTGACCCTGCCATGGACGCCTTTGACCTCTGTCGAATTGGACTTTGGTCATGATCTTGTGGCCGATTCTGCTCGATAAACACCCAATTATTCTTAGTTAGTGAGTCTTCTGAGGCATGTCGACCATAAATCGTTGGTGTTGTGCTGAACCGTAATGATTCTACTGGCCGTTGCTCCTTGCCATCCGTGGAGTCTCTTCCACTTGGATAGCTGCCTGGAATAGGCGTTTTCTTTCTCAAGAACCCATCATTTGCATAGTTTGGACCGCGCCCCGTTACGGCTTCTGCACAGTCGGTATATGGCTGGCCGCCTCCCGCATGAAAGCCTTGGAAAGTGGTGTTCCAACAGAAGTTGAAGATCTTCCCAGCTAACCCTCCTGTTAGTGCCCAAGCAGCTTTCCCAATATACCAGCCATTCCGGCTTGTCGCATACTGCTGATCAGGCAGTGTTTTCTCCTGCTCCTTCTCCTGCTTCAGGCCTGATACTGTTTCACCATAATCATGTCGTGGTGTCCCCAATGGTTCAGCAAATCTGGTGTGCCTATAGTCCCTTTCAGCATCTAGCTCATCTGCGCGTTCCAATCTCTGTTCGCTCCATGCGCCTGGTGTATCCAGCCCCCCAAACAAACAATAATCTGTGTTGGCAAGTGGTGTAGGCGTTGCGCAATCAAGGCTAGATACTGAGTTGATCAGGTCGTATGATGAAGATGCTCGAGGAGTTTCTGCGAACTGGTGCGGATTAATTCGTGGTCTTTTTCGGGTGACGGTGCTCATAGCTGCGCGTGGCTAACGACTAGATTGGGACTTATTATCGGAATGGCGTTGGCTGCTCGGGGCGTGTGGTGCTTCAGATCTACGCTATGTGCTGAATCGCGAGGTGAGGGTCAGTGAACAGATCGATTGCGGCAGCATTGCGGTGGTGCGTCGGACTAGACGACTCGAAGGGACAGAGACATCGTGTTGTGAAATGGCAGAATTAGTCTGTATGCCAGTGACACAATATCTGCTAATGCGTTGGCCGGCACCGAGAAACCCTTTGGCCTGCCTAGTACTACAGTAGATACCTGTAAAGAGTGATGCAGTTGCGGGGATCGAGTCTAAACAGGGATCAACGGCCCCCTAAGCCCGGGTGTTGCCCCCAACGACAATCTTAGCGACTCCGCATAAACCCCGGACGAGCAAGCACCCTTTTCTGCCGCAGCGGTGGCAAGCTACGAGAGCATGTCCATAACACGTGCAAGCAGTGTGTGCCTAGTAAAGGAGACACTCTGACTGGACGCTATCTAGCACGGCAGAAAGCTGTCCACAAGAGGACGACCTGCCGGATCTCGCCCTACCAACGCCTCATCAACGCTCGTACTTACAGCAATAAGCTGATCGCTAATTCCACGTTGCCCTGCGCTTGCTGCAGAGCTGTTACAGCTTCTTGCCTCGAGAATCCAAGCTCGGTCACCTGCGCGATCGTTTGCTCACTAACTCCAGACGGTAGTTGTGCTGCAGGAGCCTGCTGAGCTGGTGGTCCCGATTGCTGGGCTGGTGGCCGGTTTGAGAAGACGTTTCTCGAGGATCCCTGAGGATGTATTTGTATCCTGGAGCCGCTCCCTGTGGAGGACTGGGCCGGTGCGGGAGCCGAAGAAGTATCTGCGGTTGACTTGACTGTACCCGATGTGGTGCCGATTTCAGTACCACCAGGACCTTTCACAGTCGCCTCGTCGTCCATGGCTGCTTCGAACTCTTTCGGCGTCTCGTTCTCTGACAAGAACGCAATGGCATCAGTCTGTATGCGTAGCACGTTGTCTTTCAGATCTATGCACATCTGATGTCTCTTCAACATGTCAAGCCCCAGCAGCAAGTCAACACCTTTACCCTCCATGACTGTGAAACTGCTAGCCAAGTTGAACTGGCCAATCTGAATATCAGCAGAATGCACTCTGCCTAGAATCTTCGCTGTGCCAACACCACGAGCTATTCCACCATACCGTCTATCAATAAGTCGCATAATTCCACAACGCTCAGCAGCTTCGGGTGACATAATGGTCGTCTGGGCTCCTGAGTCAACAAATGCCTTTATGGGGTGGTTGTTGACTATGACATCGATGTAAAGCATGATCACTCTACCAAAGGACTCAGGGTTTTCGTCCAGCGCTTTTCTCATGTTCTCAATGACTCTTTCTTGTCGGATGATCTCTTCAATCTTCGCTTGTGCTTCGGCATTGAAGGGATCCGAGTCTAACAAGGCCATCATCTGTTCTTTTTCTTTCTGTGCATCGATATGCTGCTGCTGCCTATCGTCAAATATTCTCTTGAACCGCTCGGCATCACCAGTTGCATGCGCCAACTCGGGGTCTCTGTTCCGTACATCCGCCATCAGTCCGGCATCATTTAATATCTGTAACCGCAAGGTCTCTGCATCCGGTATAGCATTTGAGCCTTGTCCTGCTCTCCGCTGTGTATTCGGTCGCGCGTTCTGTGGTCGTTGCTGAGACTGCGCAGGTTGCGTTCGTATGACCAGACTCATGACATCGCCCTCGCTGATTCCCAGTGCTGTGAGCGTCTGAGCCGTGTTCGTGACCGGTTGACCATTGTGAAGAAAGTGCTGCGCGGCAGGTGGGATATTGATCTCGTCTTGGATAAAGCCCTTCACCGCCTCAAGAGACATGTCAGGGAACACTTCGAGCGCTATGAAGTCCTGTTGAACTTGCACGTCTGATGCAGCGACCGACACCGATATCCTCATCTTGCCTCTCGTCTCCCACGGTGTTGATGTAAACAAGTGTATTATTGGACTTCCTGAATGTGTGTGCGGAAGGCGGTAGGTGAAGGATGGGAAAGCCAACGGTTGACGGAAGGCTGCAGCACAATGCAGACTCGGAAAGCGATGGAATATGATCGAAGAGTACGTTTACGGTCTGCGAGCTGGTTGTTTGCTTCGTGCTGCCGCTCTGGTACTGCAACGCAGACATCCACAAAACCGCCTGGCATGACGCGACAGAGCAGCCTAGCTTCACTTTTGGCGAGGGCAAGCTAAGCTTGATTATGTATCACCACTGAGATAAGACCTATTTCGCCCGCGCATTGATTACTATGTACATGGTGATGGACCGTATCGATGTTGCTGCCGGCAATCGGGCTGCCTTCCCACCCTCTGCCAGCGTGTGACACGAGAACAAAAGAAGTGAGACTGACGTGGCGGAGAGATCGACAGGGACACAGCATTGACGTGCCTAGCTAGCCCGCGGTACTCCCAGTAGTAGTGCCTGACAGATAAGGCGTTATTACTGTAACAACCTAATGCCCATCCCACGTTGACTGCCTGCTTGACCGCTTTCCACTCGCGCTTTGAATTGCAAGCTCAGGGAGATCATTATCTTCCAGTCACTACCCTGCGCATTGTGTCAGTCAAGCGTTTTATTGTTTATTATCCAATATATCATCTACTTTTGCACAAATACAAGCATATAAGGACATGTCGATTTGATTGGCCCCTCGAAGTTTGTGTGGGAAATCTCAGATCTTCTTCACTCCCACTCCTGGACTGTCGCATTCCCGCTTAGGCCACACGCGCACAGGAGTCACGTCACTGCATTGCCATTACAGCGTCTTCAACAATCAACACGGGCCTTGCTAGGTACAATGAGTTCAGACAACAAAGCGAACGATAGCAAAAAGCAACAAACTGAAGATGATTTTGAAACTGTCAACCATGAGGACGCCGAGACTCCAGGAAACACAGCGCGTAAGAGCCCCACCACGACAAAGGACGATCTCAGCTTGACACGCTTCGACAATCGTAACCAGGAGGAAGAAGACGACAGTGATGATGAACCTGCTATGGCACATCATCCGATCTTCGGAATGCTTGCCGGCCGCCTGGGTCAGAGGCGACGTGGGTCCACTCACAAATACGACAAACTGCATCCCGAGAACCAGGTTCTTAGTCTCGCCCATCTCGAGGACTGTATTGAAGTAGAGAACAGCGCATTTCCCGAAAATGAGAGAGCTTCTCGAGAAAAGGTAATTAAAATGTCTAAACGACATCGATCACCTATCTGACAACCTTCAAGTTCGAGTACAGACTGTCACGATGTCCTGAGTTGTCACTAGGCATTTTCAGCCAGCCAACGAAGGCTGAAGTCGAGAATGGCGCCACCCAAAAACGCAAGCTAGTCGCACATATCATCGCTACAAGAACGGCAGCACCTTGTGTGACCGATGCCAGCATGGACTATCCCAAGGATTGGAGGACTAACAAGACGACGCTTCCCAGACAAGGCGAGACAGAGACACTCGGCCATCAAGAAGTTGGTGGCACTGTTTGTATACATTCAATCGCTGTCCGGCCAGAGTATCAGTCTATGGGTATTGGTAGTGTTCTATTGAGATCATATCTTCAACGGATCAAGGATGCCAAGATAGCAGACAGGCTTGCCTTGCTGGCGCACGACGACATGAAGAGATTCTATGGCCGATTTGGCTTCGATGACATGGGCCCGAGTCAAGCCACTTTCGGTGGGGGCAACTGGAACAATATGGTACGTGATACTCCTAAAAGCCTGTGCGCCCCAGTCATCGGCACTGCCCTCTAGTTCTGGGCCAGTTGTTCTCTTACTGACGTTTGCTTGCCAGATCCTCGAATTCTCGGATCTACAGGACGACTAGAAAGGTCCTGAGGAACGCACGAGGCCGTTCCCGAACTTCAGAATATGCAAGAAGCTGGTCCAGAAAGCGCTTCATGTCAATGATAGAACGACGACAAAAGCAGCCATGTGGGTTTAGCGAGGAGACGCAATGTGCAGTGATTCACGCCGTACGATGCTTGGTAAAATGATAATGGCAGTGGCTTACCAGTGCACCTACGCTTGACGGCATAATCAAGCGTCACACAACTACTTGACATGAATAGAGCGTACTGGCGAAGAAAGGCAGGGTGAAGACAGAACAACCCCACAGGAGATTCTGAGAAGCACACCTACGATCTGTTGATCCTCGAGATCTGACGAACACATTCGGCAAGATGTAGCAGGACATGGAGTGCTATGACCTATCCGAAGAGATAATAGCATCTTCGATGAAGTGCGTCTGTTGTGCCCTTCATCTCACTTTGGATTTACCACTCCCACGACACATGCTTGATACTTCGTGATACCTAGCCCTCCGCATAATTCTGCCACAGATTCAGACTCAATGTCGACTTTCTGCCTTCTTTCAGCATGCCGAGCCGATCTCCGCTGAGGCTATGCCACATTCTCGAGGGTCGGCCAATCTGTCGATTTGGCAAAGACCGTCGGCAACTCGCGACAGCCTTCCGAAGACGTCCGTGTCGTCGGAAGTATGATGTTATCGTGAATTTTCGCTGTGTTATCCAGCTGAGTGTAAATATCCACGCATTGCCGTCGTTGAACAGCAGCACAGTTCCCCTCCGGAGCACACGTTATTCTTTGTGAGATCTGACGGTCCTTCTAACAGTCATGAGGATCTGCAAAAGACAGCAGAAGGCAGCAGCTGCCCCATTGCAGTATTCAGTTTGAAAATAGTCTCACGAAGGTTCAGAGCTAGTTTCATCCTAGGACTTTAGGGCTGACAGGAAATACAGCAAGTCACGCCAGCAAGGCCAGACCAAAAAGACAAGCGGAGTTGTCGACTTCTTTCAGTACGCCAGTCGCCAAAGGACGGTGCATCCGCATCATGTAGCTCAAGCCACATGACCAGCCTGACTATGTCAATGCTTGGATCCCAAGCGAGAGGAACTCTTGGTACGGAGCATTCGCTTCACAGTGGCAATGCACGAATGAGAGATGATTTGGATACGAGAGGTGTATTAAGCCTGTATTATACGCTGCCACAGGCACTGCACTTCCTTGGCCACAGTTTTTGCTTTTATTCTGTTATCGAGCACACGTTCCGAACATCAAATTCAGGTCTTTGCAATATATAACATCAGTACTATCATAGTTAGCCTTAATTAGGGGACCAGGAGTGAGATGTTAGCTCCACGTCGGTGCAATAATATTACCCGCCGATCGTATAACGTCATAGACCTAGTTTCCGCGCACACCGAGCTTTCGCGCATTTTAGTAGCTACCACTGTCCTCTTATATTAACGTATACACAATAACAACTAATTATAACTATAGGTCGTCCTAATAAGTATACAATATCTAAAGCTATCCGAGGATAGCTAGCTAAAGAGTTTCCTTCTAAACGTAAATACGCGGCTTTTTATAGTATTAGCGAATCTACCCTTCGGAACCGACTTAACGGTAGAAACCCGTAGCGTACTAGCTATAAAGATTAGTAACTTCTATTTAATATATAAGAGGATTTACTTATATAGTAGATTTTAGACTTAGAAACTACTAGCTATACCTCTATCTACGCCTAGATTAAGTCGCTAGCTTAATATATAGCGAGAGAGTTAGGTATTAATCGTTCGATCGGCTAAAACTAGCTAATAAGGTTCGTTATACGAAGGCCTAAGATATCTAAAAAAACTCGGTATAGGTATTAATTCTAAGCGTAAAATAGCCTCTACTAAGGATAATATTTACTATTAGTATACCCTCCTTAAGGGCCTCTTTATAAGGTATTAATTTAAGAAGGATAACGTTTATAATATAAATAAGATCGATATAGTACTTAAAGCGTACCGAACGAGCTCTATTATTAGATCTTCGTAAACTAAGGCTACTAGGATTAAGAAGAGTATTAATCGTAAGTAAATAACGATAATTAAGTACGTTAGCGTAGTAAGTATAGTAATTAAGCTCGTTATTATATTTAAGAGCGCGGACGTTTTATCGCGTTAGTTTCTAATCTATAATATCTCGAATTTACTATAAATAGCGTTACTAAATAGCTAGAGTAATTCGAATATCGCCTAGTATTAGCTCGACGAGGTATTCTTACTACGAACTAAGCTTAAAATAAGTAATTAGCGATTACTAATTATAAACGACTATAAGACTTACGTCGAACCTCGTACGATTATAAGGCTAATATACGAGTATTAAGTAATACCTACCTTCCTCTTTACGTATATCTCTTACTTTACGTAGCCTCTTAATATTACCTACTTTACCCCTCTTAAATCGCGATATCGAGATTAAATTAACGCCTTATCGTACTAGTAGAATAAAGTAGAGGTTAAGAAGATTAGATTTAGCCGGATCTATATAAAGGTAAGGCGTAAAGTACTAGTAAAGCGTAATATTAAAGCTAGCTTTAGGGTAATAGGTATTTAGCCTTATATACTATAGCTATTACTAAATTCGCGATTTATTCGTAGAAAGCTTACTAAGGTAATTCTAGTACTAACCTAATAGTAATCTAGTATTCCTACTCCTACTAGTAAGCGATACTTTAATACTCTTATCTAAATAGTTAAAGGTATCGATACTAAGTTTAATAAACTAGTTTATAAGATAGAGAAGGTTATTAATCGTATAATAGTAACTATCGCGATTTAGAAGGAAAAGATTACTACGTAGTAGGCGTTAAACGAAGAACGAGCGCGATAACTAGCCTCGATTATTAGATTAAACCTTAACGAGTTCTTTACTAATAACGAGGCTGTTCGTATATATATTAATAAAAAGGTAAAGGTTAAGGTAGTAGTAAAGGTAAAGGGGGTAGTAGTAAAGGCTAAGAGGGTAGTAGTAGAGGTAAAAAAGACTACTATTATATAGGTAAAGTAGCTAGTAGTAGCGGAGGGTAGTAAAGTAGTAGTAGAGGGTAGTAAAGCTACGTTAGGTAAGAGGAGAGCCCTCTAGAGCGGAGGGCCTTCTAAGCGATAGCGATAGCGATAGGCACCTTCTAGTAACTAACCTCCTCCTCCGCTAGGTCCTATAGCTGTATATATGTATAGCTAGGCCCTTAAAACCGTAAATAACACGATAAGTAGCTATAATATTAATAATATAGAATAAGTAGTTTAGAGTACGCGAAAGCCCGGTATGCGCGGAAACTAGGTCTATGACGTTAATACCCTATTATAATAATTAAGCTTTTTAAGCTTCTCCCTCGACGCTCGTTTTGAAGTCACGATCTATTCCTTACCTAGCGTGCCTGGACCATTCGGCTTACGAACAACAATAGCATCACCAGTTCACGTTGAAAGCATCAGCAGAATTCGGATCGATTCTTTTTTTATCCATGAGCTGCAATACCCGCTTTGTGCCTTCTACAGGACCATCGAACAAGGCACGGCTTGCCGCTCTGCGTATACCTACTGTCGCTGACGAACGCGCAAACTCCTAAACGAAACATTGCTTGTTGTTAGTAGTCGTGTTGCACTGCTGATAAGCTAGGTAGCATGCCTCATCCAAGCGTTCACTGCTTTCTTATGATAGAACTGTCCTTAGGCACTCTGGACCTCGCCTTACTATTGGACGGAATCTTTAACAATCGAGCCTTCGGCTGTACTAGTTAACAGGATCTCTGTTGCCGCTTGCACGTTGACACTTTTCTCGCTTGACAAGGATAGTGCTGCGGGCCTTCCGCTACTGTACCCGTACCCATCGATCGAAATTGCCCAGTCACAGACCATTGGCGCGGTACTCTCAGCGCTTCCTCTATTAGTCACTATCCTTCTTCTAGCTGTCATGGTTGAGGCTGAAGGCTATGTGTCCATGTGCTCACTCCAGACCCGACATCACGATGTGTCCCCACCTGTGTGTCGAAAGTGGTGACTAGCATTGTCAGCTCATCGCACGGAAACCGAGCTGTTCGTTATAGCGCCTCCATCCACGCCGTCAGAAAAGCGCTGGTAGGTGAGCATGGCTGTGCCGATCGTATACCGTCCATGTCTCGCTGTGGTAAGGCCTCACCTCGTACTGCAGCCTCTACAAAACGGCTGACACCTCCGAAGTGTCGAGGTGAATCTGCTCAATGCCCAACATACTCACCGGAGGGAACGTCCGCAGCATGCTAGCCTTCCAAGTCATCCTGCTCTCTTTGATAGCGTCTATCAGCGCCGTAAAGCTAGTCAAACACGATGAGAGTTTTGTGCCTGATATCGTTCTCCGGCTATCACTCGCCACCATACAGCAAGACTGTCAGGCAAGGCTGAGTGTCGTTGTCAACGGTACCTATCCAGGACCACCAATCTACCTCGAACCAGAAGTGACGACATGGATTCGAGTGTACAATGACGCCGACGTCAACTCTACTATAGTACGATTAAGGTCCATACATCATAGGCAATCTAGACTAATTGATTATGTAGCACTGGCACGGCCTGACTCAGTCAACATCGCCCTTCTCTGATGGGACCCCACTAGCATCCCAATGGCCTATACCGCCAGGTCACTTCTTCGACTATGAGCTCCATCCTGAAGCCTCTGAAGCTGGTACATACTTCTATCATTCGCATGTTGGCTTCCAAGCCATCACAGCATCAGGTGCTCTTATTGTCAAAGACGCTGGAGCACTACCTTACCAGTATGACGACGAGCTGATCCTCGATATCGGAGACTTCTATCCCGAGGACGACAATAAAATCGAAAGCATGCTGACTGCCGCACCCCAACAATGGACAGGAGACCCGGCGGCTATTTTGGTGAACGGGCAAAGCGGTACTGCACCCACCGTTGAGAACATGACACCCGACTCCTCATGCCAACCATATGTTATCAACGTCAAGCCAGATACCATGTACCGTTTGAGGATGATCGGCGGCACTGCAATCTCCATGGTCACCTTTGCTTTTGATGATCATCCATCGCTCGACATCATCGAAGCTGATGGCTATTATACCGAGAAGTACACCACCGACCACATACAGATTGACTCCGGCCAGCGATTCAGTGTTCTATTCCAGACGAAGTCGCAAGCCGAGCTGGAAAGTATGGGTACCAACCAGTTCTGGGTACAATTCGAGACGCGTGAATCAGGCGGCCTCCAACGCGCTTATGCTATCCTCAACTACGAGACTACGATGTCGAAGAGGTCGAATATTATCCGTCGCGACAGACCGCATTACACGTGGGCTCCGGTTCAGAATCCCACCCCCGCTAGCGAAGTGCCACGGCCAACACAATCCAATGTCAACCAGCAGAGCCCATCCAACGCAACGCTCAAGTACAATGACATTCCATATATTCCAATCAACCCTCCTCTAGAACTGCCGTATTCCGAAAGCTGGCTCGAATACTCCCTCAGGAACCTTCCACAGCCAGGCTATCTTCAACCGATTGCCTCGTCTGAAGTCACCCGTCGCATCACAATCGGATGGACACAGTTAGCCAGTACCAACCAATCAGGCCGAACAGTTTACCTTGGATCTCTTCCGAGTCAAAACCCCGGAGCCGAGGACGGCTACTCCTGGTTCGACATGGCTCCATCGGGACCATCGTATCCGACACCCTACCTAGTCGATATCTACCAATACGGCCAGGCAGGAGCACCAGATTACGAACGCGCAATGCAAAATGGCGGTATCGACCCCATCCTCGATGCCTGGCCAGCGAAAGTTGGTGAAGTGCTCGAGATAGTTTGGCAGAATGAAGCGTCTGACACAGGAATTTACGGTGTCCACCCGATGCACGCTCACGGAGGTCCATACTTTGACATCGGATCTGGATCGGGCACTTATGACCCCGATGCCAATAATGCCAAGATGGCTCAAGTAGGGTGGCAGGGAGCACTTCGAGACACGACGTTGCTCTATGCGTCTAGTCCTAGTGGTGAACCGTATGCTATCAATGGCTGGAGAGCATGGCGTGTTCGGATTACGGAGGCTAATGTTGGTGTGTGGATGATGCACTGCCACATCCTTCAGCATATAGTTATGGGTCAGAGTACTACTTGGGTGTTTGGTGATGCTGACGCGATTATTCAGGGGAGTGATGGTACGCAGAACAACTTGGAGGGATACTTCACATATGGTGGAGATGTGGTGGGAAGTGAAGAGAACAAAAAGAGAGGACTGGGGAAGGCGTGGCCGACTGTTGCCCACTTCTTCGAGCCTGATGGTCCTCGTCGGTCTGTTGCTTGACTTGCTCGTTGAGAGAGCCATGTAGAGGTCCTGAGTGGTGTACTTGCTACGAGTAATGGTATTGTAGTTGACTCCTTGGCATGAGCATCAAACTGTCTTGCAATTGCGACGTACAAGAAGTGCAACTCAACCACAGATTACCGAGATTCCTTGTTGAGATGTTGACGACAAGAGAAGCTACTGTTTTAAGCATCGTCGGCGACCGGAAATGGGTGGAGCGGAAAGTCACGCCCGAGCTCGCCAACAACGTCATATTCGAACTTTGTGTTTCGAAGCACGAATATGCTTATTTAGCACTGAGACAGCACTGGCAGAGAACCTTCTGCTCTCTAGAACATTGACATCACCTACGCGAGCGAGCACGGCGTCTGAGACATACCACGTGGCAAGTGCAAACACTCATTACTTGCAGCCTACAGCCTACGTCTAGGTCAGAGCACAGCTTATATCAAGCCGGGACAACAACCAAAGATCATATCTAGACACAGACCAAGAACACCCTGACACTCGATCCTGTACTACCACAACCATGGCAGAACTCACGACATCACGTTACACAATTCGCTACGCTACAGAACAGGACATCCCCGAGATCCTCCGTATGATTCAAGAACTAGCATCCTACGAACGGGCTCTCCACGAAGTTCTCGCCACGGAAGAGAAGCTCTTCGACACGCTGTCATTTCCGACTTCAAAGGACGAGAAAGTACGCAGCAAGCCCGGTGCTGCGAAGACACTTCTTGTTGTTCCGAGAAGTGACGCATCAGGTACGGGAAGCAATGTAGCGCAGGAGGTCGCGGGGGGCCTCGAGGTTGAGACGTCGAGTAATGCGGGACCTAGGGCGTCCGGAAACGGGCAGAGGGGAGAAGGGCAGGTATCAGGTACCGCAAGCACGGTGGCGCAAGAAGTCGTAGGAGGACTCGAATTCGAGACTTCGACCAATGCCGGACCGATGACGTCCGGATCCGGAACGTATGAGAAGGAAATCGTGTCAAGTGCGGCAAGCACAGTGGCACAGGAAGTTGCGCCGCACTTTGAGTTAGAGACGTCAAGTAATGCTGGGCCTCCGGCATCCGATCAAGGAGAGCAGGGAAAAGAGCAGGTGGCAGGTATGGCGCTTTTCTTCAACAACTACTCGACTTGGCTGGCGAAGCCGGGGATATTCCTGGAGGACTTGTTCGTTAGGCCGGCTTTCAGGAAAAAGGGGTATGGGAAGGCGTTGTTGCAGGCTTTGGCGAGGGAATGTGTTGCGAAGGATTATGGGAGGTTGGAGTGGAGTGTACTCAAGTGGAATAAGCCTAGCATTGACTTCTACGAGAGTGAGGTTATTGGAGCAGTGAGCAATCGTGAGGAGTGGGAAGGGATGCGTGTTACTGGCGATAAGCTGGTAAAGCTGGCGGAGAGTGATACCACGTGAAAGTGGGATTGTGATTGCAGCAATGGTGGCAAAGGCCTAGCTGAGACGGCCAAGTTTGGGACCGCTTCTACGGGAGGGCAGTTGTTTGAGAGCTGGCACCGAAAAGAGAACATTCGATGACCTGCGTGCAATGATAGAAGCATTTGTGGCGAAGTTAACAGAGCAGAGTGATTCCCTAGAGGAGATTTGCGCCGCAAGGTGGTATCGAAGGGTATCCCAGGACTCACATCATGGCCTCGAGCTACTCCTCAAAGCTTGAACATTTTCGTGCTTGTAAACATTCTCATAGAAGACGAGGTGATGCCTCCGCGAAGGGGTTGGCATTCCCTCGAGTGGCGGACTGAATTAATCATTCGCGACATTTTATGCTCCATGGCATTATTGATCGCGGCTCGGAAGGGCATGTTGCGTTGTGCAACGCTCACTTCCCCTGCATAGAGCACTTGCATCTGAGTAGTAAAGAGAGCTTACCTGCAACCAGAAGAATGGGCAGCGGTACTTTTGGAGATGTAAGGGGTGGCAGCTTTGACGCTAGCGCGCGGCTCAGGGAGGGGAGTGATCCGGGATGATCTCGGTCTCTTTGGCTCCGCTTTCCTGTTGGAGCGCAGTTGCTTTGTCGCAGCGGCTTGTACCTCAAGGCTGTGGTACGCTACTACTTGGATGCCCATACTGATATTGCTCAAATTTATGTCCATGTCGCGCCTTGTATAGTCGTTCGTTAGCTCCCGCAAACGATAGCTCTCGTCATGAATCGTCAACAAGGTAAGCCGCACCTAACACATCCTCTCGCGAACCGCACAGCATGATCGTGCTCCACCATCCTCTCGCCTACTGTCAACAAAGGACGACTGGATATTTGGAACTAAACGCTATGGGGCCTCCTGGCGCTACACCAATAACAGTGCACAAGGGTTAAGAGGTGGCATCGTTGTACAGCATCCGATCTGAGCAATTTGGGCCAGGAACTCCTCGCGACATGGCCCTCACCACCTGTACAGCCTTCCTTAACACCCACGCCGCGGCGTTACTGCAGTGACGGGGAGTGTGCCGTTAGGAAACATGGACCAAACAGAGGATCGAAGACAAGGTCTCGCAATGTGCTCTGGAAATAACCCAAGGCTGTTTGCAAGCAACGAGGCATATACTACTTTCTGCCCGTCATGGCGCCCGCTGCACATCAAGGAGAAGATGTGCTAGGCCTGCCCACCCAGTATGACCATCGGCAACCGGGCCCACGGATTGCGCAGGAGCTACTGTACTGGCACCATCAGCACTTTCTCGACTACACCCGACGAGTATAGATTCACTGACGTCTTCGTCTAGGACCTGGGCAACCACTGCGGAACTTGACCAATATGGCCGGCCCCTCAGCCCAGTCGCGAAATACTACCTCAAGCAGTCGCCTGATATCCTCGAGCAAGTCCAACGCCTGGGGCTCGAATAACCCCCCCAACTCTCAGTCAATACCACAATCGCAAGACTCAAGCAGTAGCTGGGCACAAGCCATGAATCCTCGCCCGAACACACAACTCGACCTCTCTTCCTCCTCCTTCCCTAGCCTAGCGGGAGGTGGTGGCCAGTCGCATACCCCTGGCGCGCCTTCCAGTCAATGGCAAGCCGGTCCCCCTCACCCGCCTCGCGACGAGTCACAACCACAGTCACAAAATTCGCGCATCATCCAGCAAAGACAGCAACCGCTTTCTGCAAGACGTGATGAAGGCTTCGCCAACGATTTTTCCTCACTAGAACAATCATCCGCAAGATTCCAGTCCCACACGAGAGGAGCACCGCCTGGTCTGGCCCCCGTGGACGGCATGTCGCCTGACAGCAGTGTCCAAGCACGGAAGACACCCATATCGCAAGGCGTAAACGGCAGTATAGGTCAAGAAAGAGCTAACGGCGAAGCAACAAGTGAATCTGCGGCGTCTGCCATGCAAACTCAAAGCAGACTGACGGACGCTTTTCCCCCGAGAGAACAGATGTCCGACATAACACAACAAGACCAAAGCCTAGAGTCAATCTTCAGCGGCATGTCCGAAAAAGACAAATGGGGCATCGCAGGATGGCACGCACTACACGATGGCCCAGCAGCAGAATCCAAAGCACTATCTAGACAAGGGGATATGTCAAGCTTCGAGCACTACGCAGCATCAGGTCAACCTCTGCTACGAAGCTACGCCGGCCCCTTCGCCCCACCCAACGCGTTTGCCCCACGACCCCTCGATACCGACTACACCATCCCCGACTGCTACATCGTGCACAACGTAGCCCCCATCCAGCAGCGTATCAGCGGCTTTACCGAAGACACCCTCTTCTACATCTTCTACACGAGTCCTAAAGACATCATCCAGGAAGAAGTGGCAACAGAACTCATGTCGCGGAAATGGCGCTTCCACATGGGCGAGAAGATGTGGCTGACGAGAGACGACACGACGAATAACCCGGTGATCCTGGAGAAGGACGTGTGTGAGCAAGGGTACTATATCTGGTGGGACTTTCGGAATTGGAAGAGGATACGGAAGATGTATATTCTGCGGTACGAGGATCTCGATGACCATCTTAGCGGCGGGAGGAGTCTGGCTATGCCGGGTTTGTTCCAGGGCGGAATCGGGATGATGGGTGCAGGCGGGATGAACGGCGGTGGCGGTAATGGCTCGGGTGCTGCGGGCTCTGGGTTTAATGCTGTGCCTGGGCTGGAAAGGATGGCTGCTCTCGGTGGTGGGAGGTTCTAGGTTCTAACCTGGCCCTAGCTTCGTAGGCATAAGTGTCAGGTACTTGCGTGGAACGTTCACAGCGCGTTGATGAACCACCTTGGGAACACTGAGGTAGATTATCAAGTGACCTTGCTTGACTCCATACAGTCAATATCAGGCTACTGCTGTTCCCCCTCTCACCCTCGCCTCGAACTTTGCTTTCTATTCCTTTTTCCCTCTCAGTGTTCGAGATCGTCTCGTCTCGTCTCGTCCCGTCCCGTTTGCCAAGGGCGTCGCAGCTCATCGACTGGAGTACCTTGCCGTACCCACCCGCCTATCTCCTGTCCTGTGCTGTGCTGTCCTTTACGTACGCTACTGTGCTGTCCTACATCTACTTGTTGTCTGTGCTCTACTGCGGTGGGAGGCGGGATATATGATATATGGTATATGATGTATAGTTGTGGATGAGGTGGGATAAGATGGGATGCGTAGTTGTAGTTGTAGGTGTAGGTGCACTAGATGGGGACAGGAACGGGATAAATGGACCAAGGGATGATATGAGATGAGATGAGATGAGACGGGGTGACGTAACGCAAGGTAAAGTCTTATGATTGCGATGTCTTTGTCTTTGTGCTGTTGCTAGGCTATGCTATGCTATGCTAGGGGTCCTACTGAGGATTCGTGTGAGGTGGGGTGTCTGTTCTTGTGGAACCCACCATGATATATCATGTCACTACAGCACATCTGGTGATGTATGTGCATACACCTCTTGCCTAGTTTCTTCAGTGCGGCTATGTTCTGTTCTGTTCGGGGTCATCATCCCAATCCCAACGCACGGATATCATCCAGCCCGCCCTGCCTCACTTGTATCCTGCCGCCGTCAGCTCCACGCTCAGCCTCACCGTTAGCAGCGGCATTAGCATTTCCACTCTGCGCGCTAATAGCTTGATTCGTCCGTTCCAGCTGGCTCCCTAATTCCTCTAATGCGGTCTGTATCCGGGCTTTCTCGGCCTCCACCTCGGCCAACCGTGTCCGAATCTCGGCCTTGCGCACCTCAGCCCTCTGCCGGTTCAATTCGGCTGAACTCTGGAGCTCTCTCAACCTCGACAGGCCCGCGGCAAGTGTGGGCACGGGGGTCGTTTTGTCGGGCGCCCGGGGTCGGAGGAGATCTTTTTCGTGGCGGCGGCGTTGCTCGCGGGTGAGGTGGGAGAAGGAAGTGCCGTGGGATGTTTGGGCGGCGATGTAGGCGTGGGAGGCGGATGTGTCGCTGTCGTCGTCGCCGCTATGGTTGGATGGGTCGTCTGAGTCTGAGGCGCTGGCATGGCGGCCTTCGGCGGAGTCGATGAGGTGGCGGATGGACTGGCGGTCGTTGGCATGAGTGCTTTTCATGCCCATTAGGATGCGGCCGGACTTTGCATTTTTCTCGTGGTCGTCGTCGATGAAGGATTCGAAGCCCTCTGCTATGTCTTCGTCTTCGGGGATGAGTCTCGTGTACTCTTGAGCGTTGGCGAGGCGGTCATTGTGCAGGTGGGTGCTGACTTGGAGTCTGGAGGGCTTGAACTCGCCGTCTGAGTCGTAGGCGTCGAGGGAGACGAAGTCGTCTTGGTTGTTGATGCTTCCGCCCTTGTTGCTTGGATTCCCTAGAGCGTCGGCTTGCTGTTCGCGTGCGAGACGTAGGCGGCGGTCTTTCTTTTCTTGGATTTCTGCGGCCGAGGGGATGGCGGTGGGATTCTGGGAGGTGGTGCCAAATTTGGAGGCTATGTCAAGGGCACGAGTTTGGGTGGGGAGATCTTCTTCTTCTTCGCCTTCGACGCTGGAGTTGTATAGGGAGAGATCTTTGGGTGTGGATGGTGTGCTGCCCTTCAGCTCGTCGAGGTAGGACTTTGAGTAGAATGGTCTTTCGACATCATCGCGCTCCCTTTCGCTTCGTGACAGGGACGAGGCAGGCAGCCTTGATGTCTTCGCAGAGGTCGAGGATTCTGTGATCTGGTCATCTAGTGTAGACTCTGCGCCTGGATCGAAAGAGATCCGAAGTTTGGATTTGGTCTTTGGTGCAGCATTCGGTCGTCGGACTACCGGGCCAGTGTCTGCGACTCGAGGTCAGCTACTGCTTCAGCCGACTGGAATGCAAATGTTAGATGATGGTTCTGGGAGGAGAGGAGGAGAGAGTGGTTATGCGGGCTTACCTTCGTCTTGGTGCTTGGAAGCATCTTGTCGAGTATCGTTGGATACCACTCGTTTTGGCTTGCGACGTGCGGCGAACATGATTACGGTGAGAGGTGAGAGAAGAGGGTCAATGTATATCACTCTGCACCAGAATAGTGATGGGTACTCGTATCAAGGTGCATTTGCGCCGCCTAAACCTCGGATAGATTTTCAATCCACGGGAGGACGCCCCAAGACACTGGCATGCGAAACTGGCTACGCTCGATTTGCGACCACCACACGCCCTCTTGTACCGCGAGCCAACTAGCAGCCTCACGAAGAGCACGAACTGCAAATACAACACCCGACCGTGCAACCGCCAACATGCCGCAAGCACAACCAGAACTGAGAAAGGTAGATGCCATTGTCCAACCCACGCCCACCGCACCCACTAACCCTCTCACCCGCAGTACATGGAAAAGCGCCTGTTCGTGCAACTCAACGGCAACAGAAAGGTCATCGGCGTGCTAAGAGGTTACGACGTGAGTAGCATCATTCGAGCCCGTCCCATCTACATCCAGTCCAGTCTAGTCCAGTCCAGTCTACACATCTGGCTCCCGAGCTGACACGGCTTCACCAGGTCTTCCTGAACATTGTGCTTGACGAGGCATACGAGGAGCGACCGGGGGGCGAGAAGACACGGCTGGGAATGGTTGTGATTCGGGGGAACTCGGTGGTTATGCTTGAGGCGCTGGAGAGGATGGGCGACGATCGGAGAGATAGAGGATAAGAGGCTGGTAGGAGTATACGAGAACGAGGCCGAGGACGAGGACGAGGACGAGAACGAGAACGAGAACGGCGCGGCAGACAACGCTTCGACTCGATCGCATCTCATTCCTACCTACTCGCGACAGGGTATCATATGCTATGGAAGAATACCTCCAATCTGTGGACGCCATAAAGAACTTTACCGATCGAGTCGTCACACCTTGCCCTTACTACTCCAACCTCTGATCACACCAAGTCTTGCGCTTCAAGAGCCGTCCCGACCGAGACCGCTTTACCGACTCCTGGAGCACCGACCAGTCTTTCTTCACCTCCACAGAGTCGGCTCCATCCGCCTTATCTTCTGTGTGCTCTGGCTCCATTGTGGAGGTGAAGAAAGACGTATCGGACTGTGCATCTGCCTCTTGTCGAACACGAACAGAGAATCTGCCACATCGCTACTGCTTTCCCACAGATGATCTGCCCACCTTCAGCTTCAATTTCATACTAGGCCCGCTTGTCGGCGGTCCCGCTGGTGGAGGCGGCGTTGGTGTGTTTTGCGCCGAGGGCGACGCTGCCGAAGTAGACTGTCGTTTACCAAGGCTGAGCATAAGCTTGGGTTTCGCTGCCTGGCTGCTCACTTTGCCCTTCCACTGCTGCAACTTCTTGCTCCGCACATTACTACTTCGCGAGAATTTGACCTTACCCTTGCCTACCACCTCCATTTTCCAGTACCGGGGTAGAGGCAGTGACAGCCTGCCTTCATCTTGCGCCATGTACAGCATTTGACAGAATTCCATCATCGCTCGGACATCCTCATAACCTGCCCCTGGGTAGTTCAAAGCTTCCCACAGTGCTGTTCGCAGCCTATGATGGTCTCCGAGCTCTCTCTTCAACGCCTTGACCGCCCCTTCCACACTGTTCCGCCTGGCCTGGTCCGTCTCCTGTGCGCCAACGTCGACCATCAGAGCATCCGATCCTCCAACAGCCGCTGCAGGCTTGTTATACCCAAGTGCTCTCCGCGCCAACGCCTTGCCAAACGCTCCTGTGAGTCTCTCGCGAACATAAGGCGATGCCGATGCCACCATGTGGTGCACGAACATCTGTAGGATCTGCCCATGGGAGAACAGGTCTGCTGACGCAAGGATATCAAATGCGCTACATCGGAGCATATCATAGTTTCCAGGCCGCGCATATTGCAGGAAATGCAAAGACGAAAAGTGTCCTATGCTGGCCCTCGTAAGTCGCGCTTGACACTCCAGTGCAGTTCTCGAATACAGATTCTGGTATGAGCTAGTCCACTCATCCATCCGTCTGTACCGGTCGATCTCTTCCAAACACGTCCTTTCAAGTGCTTCTTCTTGAGCCCAGTACGTTAGTTGCTCAAGGTCGTCTTCCATGTCTTCCTCCGCCGGTTTCCTACCCCGAGCAAGAAGAGCATTAGTCAAGCCCTTGAGCAGCGTCGACACATAGTGAGCGTCCGAAAACTCATTTTGAGAATTGTCGTTGAATTTCAGCTTGTCCAGCAAGAACTCCTTGACACTTCTGGGTGCAACACCTTCGTCGTCCCGCACTTTGGAAATTGCGTCGATAATAGCACATTTCACGAAGTATGCAAGCTGATCCGAGAAGTCGTTAGGGCGTGTCATGATCGTGTCCCCATCCACTGTGCAATGGAGCTCTTCAAAGGCCTTTCTAAGGTGGAACAAGCCAATCATGTCCGCCCCATTCTTGTTAGACGCATGCCTGACTAGTGCTTGAGCAGCAGCTGTCCGAATTCCGTGGAAGTATCGCTGGTCCATCATCGTTCGAAGTAGAATGGACGAGATCAGCCGACCTGCGTTATACTGAGCAATTGCCTGAATGGATATGAGCTGCGCCGCCACATCCCGATCCTGCTGCAACTGAGACGCATACATGTGGCCAGGCATTCGAAGAGTGGTAGAGGATATCCACTCGAAGTCTGCGTCAAGTCGAATCCACTCGTATGATTCACTGTTCATCAACTGCTCGTCTTCTTCTGACCACTCGGTGATTCGCCACGCGGCGATTTCTTCTTCGCTCTGGAGGACGTCCCCCAAGCAGTAAACAAGCGCCTCCTGCTCATCGTCGTTCTCTGCTCTCGCTGCATTCCTCGCTCGCTGCTTTTTGCTTCGCTTCAGCCTTTTGTACTTGGTATTGTACGGCACTTCCACCTTTGTCACCGCTTCCTTGATTTCAATAATGTGCTCGTAAGGAGTTCCATCAGCTTCATGAATCCGTATCGTCATTGCACCCGTGAAAACGTGCTGAGCTGGTGCGGCCCAAACACCGTGAACCTCCTCGCGGACATCTCGCATGAACGTTTCCGGATCTAGATCGATATCTGTTGGGTCTTCGGCTTGCGACTGGCGTATTGTCATTTCAATGACCAGCTTCTTCTTGTTGAACCTTTGCTCCGCAGTAAATCGTGGGCACCCAGCTCCTTTGACCCATTGATTGATGAAGTCGTCAACACTCGCGTGCAGGACCTTTTCTGTCATCCTACAAAAGTCTTGAGTGGAAAGCAGATTCTCCTTCAAGTCCTCGTTTCGTGCCTTGCTCATAAATTTGCCAATATTTATGCTAATTTTGGGGGAGCCGATCGTCTTTGCAATCCTTCGGTCCAGGATATACAGCACAAGAGGCGATTTCAGCGCTAGGAACTCAAATTCGGTAGGATCGACATGTAGTAGCGCTCCCATGTCCCAGATGGAAGGCCTTTGATGGTCAAGCTTACATATTCGATCGGACACCTGCTTCATGCGAAAGCGATGCTCATTGTTACCGCAGAGGTCTTTCATGAAAAGCTCCGCAAGGAACATTGCTGATCCCAGAACTACCCACGTATCCTCTGGCTGTTTGGGAATGATGTGCACGCCCAACCATTGTGTGGTCAGTGCTTGTACGAGGGTCCGAGTAACTTCCTGAGCCGAATCTATCACCGCCTCCGGATATAGCAACCTAGTATTGCAAACTGCTAGACCAGCAAAGGAAGCAGGCCGGTCAGGATGATCATCGACGAAGCAGTAGGAGAAGGACGCGAAAGGATACGGGGCGTGGGTTATGGCAAAATGGTCAAGGGCATCAGTCGTCGGTAGGCATGTGTTCTCTACCTCTGCTCTGCGCCCGGGTAGACAGTAAGCTACAATTGGGGCAGCATTTTCTTGCAGCAGCTCAAGTTTGTCTGCGTCCCGAAATGTAGCAAGATCGACTTTCTCGAAAGGTCCGATGGCAAAGCCAACGTGTTGTGCCGACACGTTCTGCGTGATGGCATATGATACCGTACGGCGAGAAGGGTCGGTCTTGTTGACGACGTCGTCGGTGATCTCGCCAGGACATACGAACACCATTTCCTTTGCTTCGTATGCATGCGAATCTTTATTCGAATCTTGATCTGATCGTGATCCTCCAGTCATCTGCCGCAATGCGTCGCCTACAGTCCGTGGACCTGTGATAGATATCTCCCAGGTGCATCTGTAATAGAGAGAGTCCATGCAAGGAAACAGACTGGATGTTCGTCCCGGCAGGAATCCACCTCGAGAATACACATGTGGCCATCGTCCACTTCCAGGCGGACCAGTGGCAAAATGCAGGGCATCTCTTGTATGTATTGAATCGAACTCGATGAAGACGTCTAATGGAGTGTACCTTGACACAGCTGTGTCTGCCAACGCCTCTGCGGCTTCTGCATCATTAGTATTGGTAGGTTCCAGTGTGGTACCCTTGACTCCACTAGCGGTCTGTACTACAATTTCGTCGTTCCTTTCGATCTTCAAGTCCGGGGGTAGGATGATTACCAGTTCTGGTTCTGGAGGCGAGATCAAGGCAGGGCCCAACTTTTCCTGGAGGACATGATGCTGCCGCACCGACGCGTTGGTGTGAAGAGTGAGCGTGTCACATGGGTCAGCATATGCTATGGAATCAGGTTTTCGCCCATTGATAGTGACATTTTTGATGCGGCATTGACGAGCGTTGAGGACGATAGCCTTGACGTCCGGGTGTTCGGGAAATATCGTGAGATGGGACGTGCCTTTGATGTGTTGATCGAAGCCAATATCAAGGTTGACCTTTTGGTTGATGAGTTGATAGTGCCTGCTACGCACCACCGGCGAGGCATGGGTGATTTGATCCACTTCCATTGCATCCATCGTGGACACCTTCTGGTATCATCATCCGCAAGGGCCAATATATGTGCAACATACGCAGTTATACAGATACTGAGATCTGATGTGACAGAATCCGTGAATGTCTTTATGGAATCGATCGTGTCTTGAGTGGAAGCGAGATGTACCAAACACTATTGATCTGTGGTAAGCGCAACCCGTGCATGAACAAGAGCATTTAGTATCACGTGACTGGGTCCATAGGTACACTCCTTTTCGATAATCCGAGATCTGTGCAATAAATTCTCGATAGATGAACAGAGCTTCGCCCCTCAGCACAACCCCTCCAGTCAATGATTATAGTAGCCACTGTCTAAGAAGAGCGTTTCCTTGACCTGCACCTTTCGAGCTTGCTTCCATTCCTTTGTGTGAATTTTGTTTGTTTCCCCCCTTTCGTATGCGGAATGTCGAAGGGTAAGGACAATTGACTCTATCGGACCTGTATTGAAGATTGGGAAGGCGCTAATAGTACATAGGTGCTTTGTCTGAAGAAGGGTTGCAGAGCCTGAGGCTGTACAAGTATTCGAGCATCGATAAGTCACCAATCTCGTATTACATACTTCGCCACTACGTATGGTCTCCGTGGTAGCCATATCGATCTATGGATTTTAACGCAAAATAGTGGAATGGTTTCGTCAAGCTCTTACCACTATGGCTCGCTCCTAATCTCGTCACCCTATTGGGCTTCTTCTGCATCTTGATCAATGTTGCTTTGGTGGTGATTTTTGTGCCCGACCTGATTGGCCCAGTGAGTCTGCTATCTCGCTAATCCCCAGGGATACCTGTTGTTGACTATAAAGGCACCATCTTGGTTATGCTTTAGCTTCGCCGCAGGGGTATGGATGTATTCTACATTCGACAACGTCGATGGAAAGCAAGCTCGAAGGACTGGCACATCCAGCCCACTAGGTGAGCTTTTCGAGTAAGCGCCAAAGTCATACTTTAGATGCAAATCCTGATCAGAATACAGCCACGGTATCGATTCGCTGAACTGCACACTCGCCAGTCTTCTGCAAACGGTCGCCACGGGTGCAGGTTCCACCAGACTGGGCGCCCTTATTGCACTCTGTCCGTGCTTGCCCATGTTCTTTTCGACCTGGGAGACATACCACACACACACGCTCTATCTAGGCTACTTCAATGGTCCTACTGAAGGTTTACTCATTATAACAACTTCAATGCTCATATCTGGATACCTAGGCCCTCAAGTCTGGGACCACAAAATCGTCGAAGTATTGCCATATCCTGAGCTCTTCGGCGACTACAATCTTCGGGAGCTCTGGGTACCGATCATCTTCATTTCATTCTTCACTGCTAGCCTACCTGGTTGCGTATACCATGTCGTCCAAGCCAGGAGGAAGGCTGATCTGCCAGTGGCGCCAGTTTTTCTAGAATGGACACCGATGCTGGTCTTCACAGGAAGTATCGTTGCGTGGCTTGGCTCTGAAGACAGCCATCTCCTGGAGGATAATCACCTCACGCTCTTCTGCTTGATCTTATCTCTTGTGTTCGGCCGACTCACAACCAAGATCATTTTGCATCACCTGACGCGGCAGCCATTCCCCTATTTCACAATGATGCTAGTTCCACTCGTCGGAGGCGCAGTGCTCGCCAATCTGCCGCGTTTCGGGGTTGAGGCTATCACACCGGCACACGAGCATCTTTATCTGCAAGTTTACTTTGTCTTCGCCCTTGTTGTGTACAGCAATTGGGCTGTGCGGGTCATCAACAAAATCTGCCACTTTTTGGACATCAACTGTCTGACTATCAAGTCGCGCAAGGACGACAAGAAGGACAGCTAAGAGTTCGAATCTGGAAGCGACACCTGCGAACTTCGATTCTTATTGTGGCTCCTCGTCTTTGTACTTCTCCTGCAGGCTCTTGACGTCGAAGCCAATGAGCTCGGCCTTCTTCACAATAGCTCGAGCCTTACCTTCAACCGGTGCATCGATCATCTTGCCGTCAAGAGCCCAAGCACCTCTTCCCAGCTCTTCGGCCTTTCTTTGAGCGATGGTGATCCTTACGGCCCATTCCACCTCTTGAGGAGAGGGACTGAAGATTTGTTCGACGGTTTTGACCTGGCTTGGATGTATGCACTGCTTGCCGTTGAAGCCCATTCTCTTTCCAGATTCGCATTCTTCCTTCAACGTCTCTTGGTCAGCTTCAGTCTTGAAAGCGACAGTCACCAGGTCGAGAGTTGAGGGTATATTATAGGCTCGAGCATGAGTGGCTATCATTTGCCGAGCGAAAAGGAATTCGCTGAGAGACGGCGAGCGAGAGATGGACATGTCAAGCGCGAAATCTTCAGCGGCGAATGCGATACCGGACAGCAGGTGTGGTGTTGCCTTGCAGATGTCGTTCAGGTTCGACAGCGACTTCGCAGATTCGATGAGCGCGATAACCGAAATGGGAGTGGTGAAGTCTTTGGAGCGGGTGTGAGCAATGACATCGCTGATGAAGGTCAGATCGGAGGGTGTTTCGACTTTGGGTACGACCACGGTGGTGAAATTCTGCGTTTTGAGAAGCTCTTGCATATCTTGCAAAGCTAGACCAGAGCCGACCGAGTTGATGCGCACAGCTCTTTCTTTGATCCCCTCGGGAATGGCCTTGTCTAGTTCCTTCCGTACACGAGCTCTCGCTTCGGCTTTTCTCCCAGGCGTCACGCTATCCTCGAGGTCGTAAGCTACGCAATCTAAGGACAAGGTGCGCGACTTGTCCATATATCTCTGGGAAGACCCAGGAACTGTGCCAGTTAGTGCTTGTTGCAATCAAGCCTGCGACCTCACTGACCATAGAGCACCGACCTGCGAAGCACGTTTCTGCCCGCCATATTGTTGCTGTCAATTAGATCCGAGCTGCAATACACATGAGTTGTTTACAAAGGAGCTGCAGGAAAACCAATACTAATTAAAGTGCGCTGCATAACACCGCCGATTGAACCTCGGATAAAGAGTGTGGGGAGCAGCCCAGCACCCGGCAGCCCAGCACCCCGGCACCGGCCACCCCAGCACCGAAGTTTGGGCGGTTCGACGCCAGTGGCTTTCTCCCGTATCGTACTGTACGAGTGTCCGTAGATCTGCCACTGGCATCGCTCCGTGCCCCACTGTGCAGCCAAACATGTCATCTGCCAGTGGACAGCCACAGGTTCTTGGACTCAACGACGACGAGCGAGAGAAAGCTGCTCGACTCATTCAAGTCTAAGCCACCATGGCCTCATGGAACGGTCTTGTTACTGACAATGGCATAGAAATCGTATCGTGGTCACCGCACCCGACGGGAGCTTCAGGGCCATGGTCTAGACCCAAGCACACGATGGCTTGAAGTGAGTATTTACGAATTACACGACACCGATCTTCTAACCATCGAAGGCTATTCGTGACGCGAGATATAAACAGACAACTACCGCTCGTGCACCGGGGCAAGACTCTGCAAGAAAGAAATGGCAGCGCGTTGCAGAAATCACACGGCATGCTGGCGCAGACGACTCCTCCACGACCGATGTCTCTCTTTCCGAAGCCTCGGACTCCGACCCTTCGAGGGCACCCGCTAGGTCTAAACAAGAGCAAGATGAACGACAGCAGCGCAAAACAATTGCTAAGGAGAAGCGTAAGAGGACTGCCAAAATGATGGACTTGCAGTACTTCTTGGAAATGGTCGACCATAAGCATCGCTATGGTAGTTCACTTAGAAAATACCATGCGGTGTGGAAAAGGGATACCGACACCGACCAGAACTTCTTCTACTGGCTGGACTATGGCGACGGCAAGGACGTCGAGCTTGAGGAGTGCAGTCGGAAGCGTTTGGATACAGAGCAGGTGCGCTATCTGTCTCGAGAGGAGCGACTGCAGTATCTCGTCAAAGTCGACAAAGATGGCAAACTGATTTGGGCGAAGAACGGGGACTACGTCTGGACTAAAGACGAGCTGTACCGCGACAGTGTGAAGGGTATCGTTCCAACATCTGATAGTACGCCAGAATGGTCACACAATATTAAGACTAAGTACCACGACGACACGAGCTCAGACAGCAATTCTAGTGATGAGGAGGACGCCGGCGAAGAAAAGAGTGGTGTAGAAGGAGAACGATATGTCAATGAAGACTTCCACCGTGCTCGAGGTCCCGCGAAGCTTAAGCACATAAGCACCGCAGGTGTTTTCAATCATATGATCAGGCAAAGTCTCAAGAAAGGGCACAAATGGATCTTCGTGTCGGACACCAGCTTTCGACTTTACATCGGCTACAAGCAGTCTGGTGCCTTCCAGCACTCGTCGTTCCTCAATGGTTCGCGCATCCTTGCAGCTGGTGTCATCAAGGTCAAGCATGGACAACTGCGTCGTTTGTCCCCTCTCAGTGGCCATTATCGACCTTCAGCGGCCAGTTTTCGGGCGTTCGTGCACAGTCTGGAGGAGGCCGGAGCGGATATGTCCCGGGTCTCGATCTCAAAAAGCTATGCTATTCTGATCGGGCTTGAAAGCTATGTCAAGACGCAGAGCAAGGTCAAGAACGCGGAGAACGCCGTGGGTCACCAGGTAGATAAAGTGGTGCGACCCGAGAAAATCAAAGCAGAAGAGGAGGCGCAACAGGACCGTTCCCAAAGCGCCCAAAAGGAGAGACAATATCTCGATAAACAAAGGCTTGAGGAGCCTGACCGGCGGCACAGCCCTAAGAAGTCCAGTCGAAGTGTGAGTAAACGTTTGTCCAACGCTTGGGGACGTATCACGGGCAAGACTGGGTCGTTGGACAATCAGGGTCTCAGTGAAGAAAGAGGTATACCTGGTACAGGCCCAGAGGATGGAGTTCCCGCTCCAGACGGTCACCGGCATCTTGAGAAGAAGGAATAGAAGCTTCCAGTGAAACGCATGTAAGCGTTATCGCTACTATATAACTGCTGCAGCTTGCCGTATCGTTGTTCACGGAGAGTCGAAGGTCGGAAGCTGATTGTGTCTGGATCACGCTCACAGTTAGCAGGATCTCACTACTGCTCGACGCCTCTCAGCAGAAGCTCCAACAAGTTTCACGATCGTACCTGCAGCTGCCCTCTAGTGTATGCGAGCGGGTAGCTTAGCTAGGTACATCGGTAGCTTTTGTGCAAGCAAGCAGTCACCCTTCTCATGATGCAAGTCCGACTACAATCATGGTTTAACAAACGGAGCAGCAGCCGTCGGTTGCATGCAACAATCGACCCCTCTAATCCGTTGCTACGAGTGATGTCAATAATGATTTCGGTGCAGACAGATAAAACTTGGTAAACCATGCGAGATTGTGGAGAAGCTCATACAAGGGATCCCAGCGAACGCGTGTAGTAGTCTAGCCCTTTTGCATCAACGAGCAGCTGGAGCGCTTGGAGCACTCCAGCATCGACATCATACCTACGTCCTCGGCAAAACTTATCTACTTTCTCTCCTGTCAGCCACTTCTATCTTTGATCACCAGCCTCAGCATCCCTTCCCATGTGTGAACAACGTGCCACTGAATTTGGTGATGCCGCCAGAAAGCCATGGTCCTTGCTTAGTGCTAAACCCAATCCGTCCGACTAGCCGTCCAAAACCTGATTCTCTACTCCCCCTTCAGTAGGGCAGTTCGTCCGCCACTCAAGCCACAACTATGTGTCACGTTGCAGCTCCCACAACTCATGGACCCCCACCACACGGCCAATGGTAATCCTCCCAAAACTGTAAGTACAGAATTTCACTTTCACTGCTCAATGCAATGCCATTATTTGGAAGCTGTCTAGTGGTTTAGTTATGCAGGTGAGGCAAGCCGCAGTCTGCCGAAAGCGACCAGACAAGCGAAATTCCGAGTCTCCACCAACTGACGAAGAGTCCAAGACGTCTGCACTACGACCCCCGGAAGGACAGGATGTGTTTCACGAACTGCTCAGGGTACATCCCTGTACATGCATCCTTGTAACCTTTCTCCCCGTCAATGTCACCGATTGTGCATTTGATTCTCGATCTTTTGGCCCATGCCGCACAATGGTACTGGCCAATTTCTCTCCTCCCCCACTCCACCGTCCAATTGCCTTCTCTGTTACTGCCATGCAACGACTCCCATTCGACCCGTCCTCAAATCCTTGTCACCATCACTCTTTCCACTGGAGCACGTCCTGGCCCAACTTCCTTGTGACGCAATGAAGAGGGAGTGCTTCCAACTTCTGGTTCCAGCCACAATGAGGCGACAGCTTGCCGGCCTCTCGTGTCACACCAGGCTGGACCAAGCTCCTCATTCAATCTCCACGGTTGCTCGACCACTCGGTGACAGTGACGTAGGTCGGAAAAGTGTTCAGAAAGTAGCAACAGGTTCATAGACCTTCGAGGTCCAACTTGCGGTCTTGATTCTTTGACATCTCTAAGATTACTACTTGACCATACAGAAACGAGCAATCCCCAGATACCCAGCTCGTATTGTATTTGTATTATTAGTACGCGAAGCATGAGCCATTGATTGATGACAGAATCGCACAATCCACGTTCATCAGCATCATACGCATATTACTCTTTTCCACCAACACCAAGTAGAAACGTAACACCACACCGCAATCCAAGTTCCTCTGCGCAATCCAAACAGAGGACTCCATCTACATCCCAGTCTTACAAATCAACCAAAGACAATATGGCACCATCTCCGGCGGCAGGCGGCACCAAAAGCCAACAGCCCAGCACACCAACAAAACAAGGCAAGAGCCCCCAGTCATCTTCGACAAAGAAACTTGACAAGACCCCCAAAGCTGATAATCAATCAGCCTCCACCCCGCGCAAGCCACCCAAACTAGGTCAGTCGAAATCCGCAACACCGAAACCCAAGGATCCGCCACCAAAGAAAGAAGAAGCCGAGGACACGAAAGAGGACACCGAACAGCAAGCCGAGGACACCAAAGACAACGATGATGCGAAAACAGATGTCTCTGGCAAGCAAGCGGGTAATGATAATGATACCGGCGCTGAATCGACGTCTGTGGCCGATTCAGAGGAACTCTCAGAAGCGGACCCCGAACCTGTAGAAAGCTCAGCGGACGAGGGCGACGATGGCGATGACACTGTCACTGGCGCCCGAGACACAGCCGATGACCAGACTCAGGGCCAGGCTGGGGATCAACCCGCACGTGCCGCTCAGGATGAAGGCACGGAAGCCGAGGGCGATGACGAGGACGAAGGTGAGGAGACAGAGACCCAAGCCGAGGAGGCAGATGATGAGGCCGAGCCCAAGCAAGGTCAGAAAGGCGGTGCGCTTAGTGGTGCCAAGGATGCCGCTGGCTCTGCTGCAAAGGGTGCCACTGATACGGCTGGTGATGCTGCAGACAACGCCAAAGACACTGCGGAGAACACTGGTGAAAAGGCAACTCAAGGAGATGCCCAAGGCGCGGCTGAAGAAGCTAGCGAAGGTGCTAAGCAGACAGCCGACGATGCAGCTGGTGATGCCCAGGATACTGCCGAAGACACCGCTGAAGGCGCCAAAGATACGGCAGAAGGCGCAGCTGACGATGCCAAAGACACAGCTGACGATGTCCAATCTGGCGACCCACAACAGGTCGCGGATGGTGCGAAGGAGAAGGGTGAACGCGATGCAGGTGAGGCTCAAGATACTGCCGAAGAGACGGCCGACGGAGCCAAAGACACTGCCGAGGACACAGCCGCGACAGCCCAAGACACTACCGAGGATACAGCCGACACAGCCCAAGACACTGCCAAGGATACCGCCGACACCGCCCAAGATACAGCTGAAGATGTCAAGGACACTGGCGACAAGGCAGCCCAAGGCGATGCTGAAGGTGCCGTTGAAGGTGCTAAGGACACGACCGAAGACGCAGCGGACGGTGCAAAGGACACAGCCGAAGACACAGCGGACGGTGCTAAGGATACGGCTGAAGACGCAGCGGATGGTGCTACCGAACAAGTTAAGGACCTGAGCCTATTGAAGGGCCTCAAGGTCGGCGACAATGGCGACATCGCTGACAAGGACGGAAATGTCATTGGCAAGCTCCAGGAAGGTGAACCGGAAGATCTCGAAGGCTATGAGGTCGGTGACGACGGTGAAATTCTCGACGAGGATGGAGACGTCGTAGGCCGAGCTGGTCTCTCAGATGATGCTCAAGATAAAGCCGGCGATGCCCAAGATAAAGCTGGCGATGCCCAAGACAAAGCCGGTGATGCCAAGGACGAGGCCGAAGATACTGCTGAAGGCGCCAAGGGTCAAACTGAAGGAGCTGCTGAGGATGCCCAAGAGGGCGCTGAAGACGCTGCTGATGGTGTCAAGACCTACCTGCCAGACGTTTCGACGCTCAAGGGTCTCGAAGTGCAAGAAAATGGTGACATTCTCGACAAAGAAGGGAACGTCCTCGGCAGAATCGACGAAGGTGATCCAGCTGATCTTGTCGGCATGGCACTGAACGAAGAAGGTGAAGTGCTCGATGAAGACGGTGATGTTGTCGGTCGTGCTGTCACCCTGCCCCAGGAGGTGAAGGAAGAAGCCGAGGACGCTGCTCCTGGCCTTGATGTCCTTGACGGACACGAGGTCGACGAAGATGGTAACATCAACGACAAGGAAGGCAACAAACTTGGTCAAATCACCGAAGGCGACCCAGCTGATCTTGCCGGCCGCACAGTCAACAAGGAGGGCGAAGTCCTCGATGAAGACGGTGATGTCATCGGACGTGCTGAAGTAGTGCCCGAGGCTGCTGAAGCCGTCAAGGACCAAGCTGAAGACAAAGCCGACGAGCCCTCACCAGAGATGGAGGAACTCCAAAAGATCCAAGAACAGCTCAAGCCGAACCTCGACATCGTCGAAGGTAAGAAGCTCAACAAGAAGGGTAACATCATCGATGACGAAGGTGAGATACTCGCCAAACTTGTCGATGGTGACCCCAAGGCCTGCGCAGGAAAGGTGCCCAACGAGAACGGCGAGATCATGGATGATGACGGAAATGTCATTGGCCGTGTCGAAGTTGTCACTGGTGATGCGGCAGAGGAGGCAATGAAAGATGTTCACCCTGAGCTCGTGGATCAACTCGACGATGCACAGAAGGCGGCTGACGAAGCTCAAGCCCAAGCAGAAGACGCAGACGACAAAGCTGAAGGCGCTGATGACAAGGCTGAAGGCGCTGACGACAAGGCTTCGGATGCTGGTAGCCAAGCAGAAGACGCCGATGATAAGGCCGAGGATGCTGGCGACAAGGCAGAAGAGGCAGTCGACAAAGCCGAAGATGCCCAGAAGTCGGCAGAGCAGACGGCAGATTTCTCTCAGCTTGATGGCCTGAAAGTCAACAAAAAGGGAGAAGTGCTCAACGAAGACGGTGATGCTATCGCCAAGTTGTCTGAAGGCTACAATCTTAATGCCGTTCGAGGCAAGAAGATCAACGAGAACGGTGAGATCTTGGACAAGGACGGCAACGTCATTGGTAAGGTTGAGTTTTTGCCAGATGCCGTCGATGAAGGTCTCGTCGATATGATCGAAGCACCCAAGGAGGAGGAGAAGGGTGAGGACATGTCAACTCTTGAGGGCTTGAAGGTCAACAAGAAGGGTATGGTACTCAATGAAGACGGCGACGAGATCGCCAAGCTGTCCGAAGGCGAAATTGAGCAGTGCGCCGGCAAGAAGATCAACGACAAGGGCGAGGTCCTCGACAAGGATGGCAACAAGATCGGCAAGGTTCAGATGGTCAGCCAAGCTGATGAAGAAGAAGAAGAAGAAGCCGAAGGCGAGGGTGAAGATGAAGGTGAAGATGCCACCGGTGCGCCACCGCTATCTACCCTAGAAGGTCTGACATGCAACAAGTCAGGCAAGCTCGTTGACCGAGATGGTACCGTCGTCGGTGAGATCGTTGAAGGCGACGCTAAGAAGTTGTGGAAGTCTGGTCGCAAGTGCGACGACAAAGGTCAATTCTGGGATGACAGAGGCAACGTCATCGGCCGCGCACAGACTCTCGCACGTGAGGAACCCGAGGGCGAGGCCGAATTCTCTGGTCTCGAGGGTCTCACTGTCGTTGCCGAAGGCTACATCGAAGATGAGAATGGCAACCGTGTAGGCAAACTTGTCGAGGGCGATCCCAAGCGTCTTGTCGGCCGTTCCGTTGATGAAGACGGTGATGTGATTGACAAGAAGGGTAACGTCGTTGGTCATGCTGAACGATATAACGAACCTGAGCAGGAGGAGGAGCCGCAACCAGAGGAGGTTGACTTGTCTGAGCTAAAGGGTCTCACACCTAACAAGCAAGGTAACGTCATCGGTCCTCAGGGTGTGCCAGTTGGTCGTGTCGTCGAGGGTAACATCAAGGAACTTGCCGGACGTCCAATCGACGGTGAAGGCCAGATCTGGAATGATAATGGCCAGGTGATTGGCAAATGCGAGTTGATTCCTTCAACTGAACGTGAGGCAAAACCTGAAGGACCTTTTGCTGGTCTCGAAGGCCTGGTTGTTCGCAAGGACGGTCTGGTCGAGGACCACGAGGGCAACGTTGTCGGTCAGATCGTTGACGGTGATCCAAAGAGGCTTGTTGGACGAGGCGTCGACGAAGACGGCGATATCATCGACAAATACGGAAACGTCAAGGGTCACGCAGAGCCATACGAGGAGGAGGTAGAGGAGGAGGCAGACCTATCTGAGCTGAAAGGTCTCAAACCCAATAAACAAGGCAACGTTATTGGTAATAGTGGCGTGCCTGTCGGTCGTGTCGTGGACGGCAATATCAAAGAATGTGCTGGACGTCCAATTGACGGTGAAGGCCAGATCTGGAACGACAACGGCCAGGTTATGGGTCGATGCGAAATAATACCACCAAACGAACGTGACGCGAAACCGGAAGGCCCTTTTGCCGGCCTCGAAGGTCTAGTTGTTCGCAAGGACGGTCTAGTTGAAGATCATGAGGGGAACGTTGTCGGCAAAATCGTTGAAGGCGACGCAAAGAGGCTTGTTGGACGAGGTGTCGACGAAGATGGTGATATTATCGACAAATTCGGCAACGTTAAGGGCCGCGCCGAGCCATACGAGGAGACGGAGCCAGAAGTAGAGGAGATAGATCTAACTTCGCTGGCCGGTAAGACCGTCAACAAGAACGGCAAAGTGGTCGACCAGCAGGGCAATATCTTCGGTGAGGTCGTTGAAGGTGATCCTCAGAAATTGGTCGGCTGCAAGGTCGATGGCGAAGGTCAAATCTGGTCTAACGATGGCAAGGTCATTGGCAAGGCAGGTCTGGTCCAGGGCGGTGATAACGTCAAGGCTGAAGGACCATTCTCCAATTTCGAGAGCACTGAAATCACCAAAGATGGCTATGTGGTCAACCCCACAGGAGACATCATCGGTCGCATCACCGAAGGTGAGATCAAGCAACTCGTTGGCCGACACGTGGACGATGATGGTGATATCACTGATAAGAACGGTAACGTCATCGGTCACGCAGAACGATACGAGCCGGAAGAGAAAGCACGGGAAAAGAACCCCATGTCCGGCCTGCGTGTCAACAGGGACGGTGAAGTCCGTGACAACAACGGCGACCTTGTCGGAAGATTAACAGACGGTAACCTCCCACATTGCATCGGCAAAGAAATTAACGACAACGGCGACGTTGTCGACCAAGATGGGAATAAGGTTGGTGAGGTGACTCTCCTCGAGAACATTCCTGAGGAGGAAGAAGAGGAAGAAATCCCGGAAGATGAAACCGAAGAAGAGGCTAAAGCGCGAGAAGAGCGAGAGGTCGCCAACAAGATTGCTGGCATTGTCAACCAGACCATTGAGAAGATGGATCCTATCTGCAAACAGATCACCGAGGTATGTCTAACCCAATCCTGCCCTTTCATCGCACCAATACTGACGTATCTTAGCACATCGAGAAAGCAGATCGAACACCTCGAGAAGAGCTTGACGAGGAGAAACTTGTCAACGACGTAAAGCCTCTGATCGAAGAAGGCAACAAGATCCTCGGCGAGTGTAACGGCGCCATCCGCGGTCTCGACCCCGACGGCCACATCGCCCAACAAGCCAAGGCACGAGCTGCATCAGGCGAAGCATCGCCAGAAGAGCACCGTGTCGCCGAAGGCCTCAAAGAGCTCACGACGAGAATTGTCACGACTATCGACAACGCGAAGAAGAAGATCAACGACATGCCTCACGCGAAGAAGAAGCTTAACCCACTGTGGGGTCTGCTCACTGAGCCTCTCTTCCAGATTTTGGCCGCTGTTGGTTTGTTGCTCAGCGGTGTCCTTGGTCTGGTCGGCAAGTTGCTCAACGGCCTGGGTCTTGGTGGCCTCGTGAATGGTATCCTCGGTGGATTGGGTATTGACAAGTTGCTAGGTGGTATGGGACTTGGTTCAATAAGTGAAGCTTTGGGCTTCGGTGGCAAGAAGAAGAAATAGAGAAGTCAATGTGACTTGTGGAGATGTTGCCTGACAAGTCAAGCAAGTGCTACATCTGGTCCCAAGAATGTGCAAGCATGAGCACACTGGGTGTTGTTCTTTTGTTGTCCATGGTATGGCGCACGACATAATGGATTTGGGGAAATGTTATTTGCGTTGAATCAAAAAGTGTACCATAGCATAATGAATCTTATTGGGTTGTTTGTATTACACACAGTACTCAAGCTGCAGCCCGCTCTGCATTCCAGCTCTCGTATTCAGCCAACATCTGCTTAGTGATTGCTCGCGGCGTCCTCCTGATAGCTTCGAAAACATCCTCTGCAGAGATCAACCGCAGGTCCGCACCAGAACTAGAGCTGAACGCAATCTCACCCGCAGTTTGACAAGCCGCTACGATCTCAGCACCTGACATGCCGTCCGTCTCCCGCACTATATCTTCAAGTCGATCCTTCGCTTCCCCACGGAACTTGTCCGTCTTCACGAACCGCTCCAACAGGATGGCCCTGCGTGTCGGATCGTCCGGCGGCCCAATGTACACCGTGTTATCGAACCGGCCTGGCCTCATAAGCGCCGGATCAATCGCTTGCGGCTTGTTCGTCGCCGCAACAACCAACACGCCCTTCAACTCTTCGAAGCCGTCCATCTCGTTCAGCAGCGTCGTCAATACATTCAACTCGCTGCTCCCGCTCGCCCGCCGCGCAATCGAATCGATCTCGTCGAAGAAAACGATGCATGGGCTCGCGGCCCGCGCCTTCCGGAAGACCTCGCGGGTTGCGCGCTCGGATTCGCCAACGTACATGCTGATGAGCTCTGCGCCCTTGACGGCGAGGAAGTTGTAGTCGGATTCTGTGGCGAGGGCTTTGACGAGCATTGTCTTTGAGCAGCCGGGGGGGCCGTATAGCAGGATGCCTTTCTTTTGGGGGATGCCGTAGGCTTTGAGTTCGTGGGGATATTTGAGGGGCCATTCGACTGCGTTGCGCAGGCGGGCTTTGAAGGGTTCTTGGCCGCCTATGTCGGTCCATCTGACGTTTGGCTTTTCGAGGAAGACTTGCTGGAGGGCTGAGGGGCGGATGTGTGTTAGGGCCAGGGCGAGGTGGTCTGGATTGGCGGCCGAGTTGCCGTTGGGGAATGCCTCAGTGCGGAAATGGGTAGAGGTAGAAGGGACAGCGGAGTCACCACTTGATGCTTTCTCGAGGCCATCGCTTGGGAGGATTCCATTACCACTGGGGTCGCTGGGTATTAGCTGCCCGTCTGACACCGCATTTTCTTCGGCTAAGTCCTTGATCTCATTCAACAGCCTCGACAGATCGTCACCGACGTAGCCATGGGTTTTCTGAGCGGCATCACGTAGTAGATCGTCACTTAGCAGGCCATCGTTGAGCAGTCGCAGGATATCGAGCCGCTGTTCTGCGTCTGGTATCGAAGCCTCAATCTCATGAGCGAATGTACTTCCTGTGCGCAAAAAGCTCTGAAGGTCATTCGGATCTCGTATCTCAGCGATGATCATGGTTGTTCTTGGCAAAGCTCGGAAGAGCTGTTCCAGCACTTTAGCATCCGTTGGACCAAGCTTGTTATGGATGTTCACGTGCACGAGCGACGATGCATTGTTGAGCTGAGGCGTTTTCGACCCGGCGCCATCCCAGTAAAATACGCTCGCCCAGTCATGTTCAGCTTCCACAGCAAGGCGGAGAGCTGATTTACCCGTACCAGCTGGACCATAGAGGAGGACGCCAGTAGCATGGGACGTGAGGGAATGTGCCCTCGAGACTCGGCCATTGGCAGTCTTTCGTATCAACCGTTGGATTTTCTGCTTTTGGTGCTGCAAGCCCCCTATTCTGTCGAATGTGATTTTCTCACTGATGTCCTCCTCGGCCTCCCCTATCCGCACACGAGTAACACTTGCCGCTTTGTAGACGGCATTGCTTGGGCCGAGGATCTGAAACCTCTTTTTCCTTCGTATCACCATTATATCCATGATTTGACCTGCCGCGACGTACCTGTAGTTCTCTGATATTGTGGCTGCTGCAACTAACTCCCACATGAGCTTCTTCTCCGCCTCAAGATCATCGAGGCACTTCATCGACATAGCCTGCATTTCCTGCACGTCCTCATCTGCCTTGGTCACAAGGACGTCATTACCAAGCTTCAATCCGCAGCGGTCCTGCATCCATTTCGAGACGCCGACAAGGCCTTCTTTCAGTTCACTTTTCGACGTTATCCAGGCGACAGCTGAGACAGATTGGTCGGTGAGTCTGCAGAGATCGCCATTTCTCAGCTTGAGAGCCAACATCTGCGGGGCTGACATAAATATCATGGCGTCCTCCCGGTAGTCTTTGTTGTCGACCTCGGAGGGTCGACATTTTAGTAAGCTGGCCATTGTGTATGATGATTGACCCTTTTCAGTTCAGAGCATCTCAGTGCGTTGGGAAAACAATTTGTGGAAGCAATCAGGAATGCACTGGAGTAACGCTCTATAGGCCACGTGAATTGTATAGGCCAGTTGGGGCAGCAGAACTAGAAAGAACCAGTTTGCTGAGCGATTTGAGAAGTTGGTCCTCCCACATAGCGTGTCGTCAAATGGAATGAAGCAAGAACAAAATTTTCACAGTTGCAAAGTTCCTACTTACTGTTTGACATGCGCGGTATCAGCAGCTCCGGCGTACACATCTGGGCTAGCAGTGTTGAGTCTGGGGCAGTTTAGCATGAACATAAAAAGGTTTCAGGAGAGCAATCGTAACATCACCAACAGATGAAGATATAAAGGAGTGTGTAGCGGGTTGCTTGCTGATTCCGGCTACAACGCGTTGTTCCGAAGATGGCAATCATCGGCGAAGACACAAACCCCGAGGCAGTAAGGCAAAAGCAGCTGGGTTGCGGCAAGTTTCGTTCATAATGCTGAGCTCTTTCTTCCTTCAGAGTCGACGGAGTCTGTATCAGATATCTAAGACAATGAAAAACATGCGCTCAAAGACCTTCTGACTCTATTTTCCCTGCACTTCGTGTAACTCGCTTTGAGACCGCATTCTCCTTTGAGTCCTCATCTAGCCCACTCGTGCCTTCGTGCTCTTCCATAGACTGCATCTCCTCGCTGTGAGCATCCTCGTTGGTCTCTCGTACGCTGGTTGGGCTGGCGGGCCCACTGTGTGCCTCAGTCATCTCTTGGACAGCCTTAGCAGTCTCGGCCTGCACACCATTCCAAGCCCCGCAGGACTGACACCCCCATCTACCCAGCTCTTCAAGAGTCTTTACACCTGGCGGCGCTTGACCGTTGACCAGTCGACAGCTTTGGCATAGCAGAGCCAATCTGTTCTTAGCTAGATGTTCGTCTTCCCCAAGCATGACATCCAGGATGCGGTCGTACCAATGTGGCACGTGCTCGTAGGCTGCTCTCGAGGGGGGTGCTTGGGGAAATGCGTTCGGAGCGAAGCCTGGCTCTTCCGTGCTCTGTGGGCTTTGTGGTGATCCGCTTTGTGATCTATGCTGACCATTTGGTAGACTCGGAGGCTGGGTGGGAGGACGACGAGACGCGATGTTTGCAGTCGGAGGTGGTGGTAGTCCTGTTCTTGGCACGTCCGGTTGTGGCTGTTGCGGTGTCTTGATCTTCCTCTTGGTGCCCTGCCTCGGTTCTTCATCCTGCTGCTTCAGTGGAGGCACGCCGCCATACTTCTGCAACAACTCTTGGGTAGTGTCGTATTTCGTAGCCTTCTTCAATTCCTTGATTTTCCCTTCTCGTTGCTCCTGTAACCTGTTCACGTACGATTGCTGTCTGTTGATGGACCAGCTGAAGGCTGCTGTGATAGCTTTTCGAACACCAAATATCAATAGGGGACCGCCCACCAGACCTCCATAATGTGGCAGATCCCAATCTTGAGGACCAATGACCAGAACCAGAATCAAGGCTGATATCAGGTAGGCCAAACTGGTATATAGCGTCCAAAGCGCTTTGGCCCTGCGCTGCCTCGACCTTGTCTTGTCAAGATGCACTGTAGCGGCATTGAGTTGCGCCGATAGCTTCTGTAGTGCCTTCTCGAATGAGGCTGCAGATGAGTCGTTCTGCAGTGGTTAGTAAATAGTAGGACGGCAACTGTAGAGAATCTGCTTACCCTCCACAACCACGACATCTTGCTTCGTTAAGTGTAGAAGCCAGAAAGGTTGAACCGGTCTGCTCTCTACCACCGCCGTTTGGTATTCTCGCACATTTGGATGCAGTTGGTGAAAGTTACTTGCTAGCAAGCTGAAGCAGCACACGACAAACAGCACTCAGATTGGTGGAGCCTGGGCAGCATGCAACCAACGTGACGTGGTTCCGAGGCCTAAATAGGCTTGACCAGGTCTAGCTTCGGCGGCCAAGTTAAGCTTTGTGGATGATCGCCATGGCGGGAGCGCGTGGCCGGAACTCCATCGCAACTCAACGCATGCGCGTTTGGAAGCCGG
>Ga0210040_10001232_pt1 | contig 39435 bp, 22 predicted proteins | sample CryGeyCG12114_NA_FD_185462 | JGI IMG/M metagenome (GOLD analysis project Ga0210040, IMG submission 185462) | Groundwater microbial communities from aquifer - Crystal Geyser CG19_WC_8/21/14_NA (SPAdes) (version 2) | ecosystem: Environmental > Aquatic > Deep subsurface > Groundwater | place: USA... | reverse complement strand
GTTATTGTGAAGTTCAACGACCGCATCGGATTACAATATTTTCTAGGCATATACTAGAAGGTATAAGGAAGACTTCAAGTCTGTTTTCAAGAAAATTGCTTGCGAACACATTTCGGACTTACATTGTTAGTGCTTTAGACCAAAATCTACAAAAAATAAACATGTACTGTGTACACGGTTGTAGATGTTTTTACACGCGTTAATTTTTTGCGCATTAATAATTAATAATCATTGGTTGTATTTTCCTCTATTATGACCATCAGTCAAGAAGATCCATTCTATTAGACACAGATTGACCATGAATCACGACATTTAGTAGGAATCGTGTCATATTTTAGAAATCGTTTTATATGGTAGGAACCACGTCATTTAGTAGGATAGAGCATCTGACTTTAGGCGTTGCCTTAGTTCGAGTATTGTTATTACATGCGAATAAGATGCAATACAAAACCGAACTCTATCAGATTATCAGAATAAAATGAAGGATATCAAACAGTTGCAGAATATAATTGCATTTTACATATTGATAATAGCCTAGACTATTTTTTTTAATGGAAAAGTCACAGCAACGGTATGGCGTAAAGCCCCTTACTTTGGATGTTGCGTTATTCCGATTATTCTTATTATATGTTAAACAGGTACAATACAAAACCGAACTCTACGAAATTATCAGGATATGATGAAGCATACAATATAGTTTTAAAATGTGGTCGTATTTCTCAAAATGATAATAGCCTAGACCGTTTCTGATGGAGAAAGCCACAATTAAGGTACAGTATAAAGCATCTGACTCTAGGCGTTTCGTTAGTTCGAGTATTGTTATTACATGCGAATGAGATGCAATACAAAACCGAACTCCATCAGATTATCAGAATAAAATAAAGGATAGATAAATTATTAATTTGAGAAACTAGTTTGTTTCTTTAAAATTATGAATCTGACAAACTAGTTTGTCCATTTTAAAGTATAAATCTGAGATTTTGTGTTTTTAGTTTTCTTTGAAGGAGGTGGAGGTCATCGTGGCGGACGGAAAAGTAGGTGTAACTAATGGAGTCTAATATGCTCAACAGAAGAAAATTTTGGAGATCCTTGGTCGACAACAAAGTAGCATCGCAGCTTTAACGACGGCAGTAATGTCGGCTTTAAATGGTGAAATTCAAAACTTGCCATGAATTTATATCTTATTGTCAGTTGCCATTTATTGATTTCTTGCTGTGAAAATTTCTTATCAAATGAATAATTTCTGGTAGACATGAAAAAAGCTAAGATGTTTCCAACAGGAAATTCGCTTCAGTTGCAAGAAAGTCATAGCATTTTAGGAAATTCGTCGGGCGATGTGATGAGTGGTCAAAACGACACAGACGTTTCCACATTCCCGAATTCTAGAAAAGTAAAATCATTCCATCTTTTCTGCGCTACAGAATTTGCTAGGAGGTAATAATATTTTTAAAATTTGGTAGGACTACTTTTTGACGACCACATTAGGAGGAACAGCTGAGCACCTCTACTTAAGTTCTTCGGATACTCTCCGGCTTCCAGATTAAAGCGGCTGGGAATTTGCGATCCAAAATCCGTATATTGTTGTGTGCAATACACAGTATAAAGTGTTTACGATCAGTCACATTGACTGGGATGACTAAACCCAAGTAATATAATGCTTTTATTTTATTTTAAAGCTACGAAAGAACAATTTTTTTTGTATTTCTTGCGCAGGAAAACTGCTAACAAGATGAATGAAAAATCTTCAGATGCTGCGAAAATAAATTTACTCCCGATGAGTACCCTCTACTTTATATACGGTAAAACTTAACCTTAATACCCCAATGGACGACAAGCTAGCTTGTCAAATTTTGAAAATAGCACAATAATTTTCTTTCATTCACAAAACTTGCACGTATGAGCAAAGGGGTCAGCGAAAGTGAAATGAAAACAGAAAAATTTCAAAACAGCGTTAAAACCAAGACTGGAAAAATTCTTCAATACTTCAAGAATATGTACACTTATCAAGGAATTTTCATGCCTCTTATTCTTAGAAGTCGTAAACAAGGTGGATCAAGTGAGGAAGATGCCACAGTAAGTGACACGTCTCCTTCTTCAAAGAAATCGAAATCTTCCGCATCCTCATCTTCTGAGGAGCTGATGAATGAAAATAATGGAGTGGACTCCTCTTCGGAAAAGCATATTTTTCAACTTGTTGGTTCGAATCGCGAAGAGACTTCATCGAAACGTATAGGAATGAGTCAAAAATACAGCAAGTCGATGGAGGATTTGTTGAATGAGTTTGGAGAATCCCAAAGCATAATAGATTACTAGTTCTCCTTTTGGATGGGTGACTAACTAGTTTGTCTGTGTTTTGCTTAGTAATCTAAATTTTTGTCTTCTAGTAATCTATTCAGAGATTATTTATTTCATGTTTTTCTACACTTTTCGTGTTATTCGTGTAAAGTAACTTTCGTCTATTGACTTTCAGCAACTAGTTTGCAGTACAGGTTTGGATTGTGTTCAATTTCTTTAGGAAAAATTATTGTTTGCTTTGATTGAGTCATCAAATAGACGCGATAATAAAGCTTCACTTATGTTAATACAGTTTTTGCCCCATGTTTCATGATTTATCCTATGGGATACCTTCCAGCATCTACCATGCTAGCCAATGATTTGGGTGACCAAAGTATACCAATCTAGACAATAATTTGGCAAACCAATGAACACCAAGTAAACCAATAGTTTGGCATTTTGGATCATCTGCACATGCGTAGCTAGCGCTGCCAAGGTGTACCAATGTTTGGCAACCAACTTGTGCCAAGCCAAACATAGCCAAATATTTCAGCCAAAGCTAACCAATGTATGCCACTATATGCCACGATGTCCCATTTCTGGTATATGTTGGCTAGCCAAGTCAATGGTGAAGTAAATGGACAAACTTGGCTAGCCAATGGAGAAAGTCTTGTACTAGGGTAGACTGGTAATTAATTAGGAATGTAGATGCAGCAGATCGGCCAAAAGAAAAGCACGTTAATAATGGTCACAATGCTTAAAACAGTTCATCGGAGAAGATAATATGACTGTACTTACTGCCTGTCAATTTAACGACTGAATGATAATGATCAATCATTATTAGTTAGTACAGAATACACAATAATAACAACTATAAGCTAGTAAAATAAGTGCATGCATATTTACGTACGCAAGTTATAACCACCAACAGTTTACGCTGTTTGTTTTCCATATCCACTTGCACTCATTGAATTCTTCACATATTGCATTCTATTTGCGAATGTTGTAGATAGGAAGTTCCGCTGCCTATACCTTCCTTATGTATTCAGTTTCTGTGTTTAACTTCTGCGTATTTTATGCGCTCCATCCAACCATATACGTTGTATATGTGTTTTTGTGTCCTTTTTCTGTGGTGAATCAATTGAATTGAAAAGAAATATTATATAGTGTTGTTCGTTTTGCTCTTTCGATGGTGTGTTAAGTATAGTTGTCGGATTATCATCACTCTCCTCAGCTCGTATTCATTTTAGTTGAGCCTGCAAAATATTATCTTGATTTCAACGGTAGTTTGAAATTGTCCGTTAGTTTTAATCTTGTGGTTTGTTTCTATCATTTTGTACTGGATTCTTCGAACCTAAGGTTTTGTCTGTGGTGATTTCGACTTACTCGACGACGACTTGATGAAGATAACGATTGTCCTACTCTAAAGCAAAAAATCAACGAAAACCTACTGCGTTTACGGACAGATTTCGAAAGTTTCTTGTCGTTTCTTTCAAAGTCTTCTACAATGAATGTTAAATCAAAACTAAGAAGTTAAGGTACGATTTTTTTTCTGTTTTCTGTATTTCATTCGCTTTTTTGAAATGATCTAGTTTGTAGTTCTTTGAATCGTATCCCTAATGTTCAGAGTTATGGTTATGGTTAGTTATAGGTGAGCTTATGATTGATTCCAAGCCTTCGTAAAATTGCATTGATTATGGCAAATAGCAATCGATCGACATTGATTTGGTAATTTGGTGGGATTCAGTTTTATCTTTGGCTCTGGAAAAATTGACAGGATCGTGAACGTATTTATCTCCAATCTCTAGGACATTGATTACTAATAGTACGAATTGTTATGGAACAGTTTTTCTGAAACAACGCAGATTCTACATTGCGTTCTTGAAACAACGTAGATTCTATAGTGCGTTCTTTTTTCTTCGATTTATCTATCATTCATAGTTATCTGCTAAATGGAACTCGAACTGGTAACAGATCGCCAATCATCATTCATCATATCATAATCTATCGCAAATGGCTGTTTTTCAAGTGCTATGTTTCTGCATTAAATCCATCGTCTATCCATTAACGTTGTTCTCGTATTATTCTTAATTATTTATCATAGTGGCTCAAATAGTATAGTTCGGTCAAATGACGACTGAATTTATGCGAAAATTTTCGTTGGTCTTCGACCCTGGAAGGTTAACATTGACTAACACTAAACCATGATAATAATTTATAGGACGAAGACCTTTATTTATGTATGCTTGTGTACAGTCAACGCTCTCATGCTAATTTGTTGGGGAAATAAGTTCGTCAGTTTAAATTTACACTAGTAGGCTTTACCATTAAAAAGTAGACAAGCGAACAGGAACCAAATAGTGTTGCTCACGATTTTTTATTTTATTTGTTATCATTACTCGTCAATTTTCGTCATTCTGAAACTTGAAACCAATATATTCTCATATTTATTTGTTGTTCGTTTTTTTTTCTATTTCAGTAGTGAGACGTGAGCGATTTACAAGTTTCAGATTTCATGTAATTCTATGTATTCATTGCTTAACTTAACTCTTCGTTCCCCTTATAATTATTTAATTCTTCTACTGTTTTGTACACAATCTGAAACGCAATTACTTCACAAAAAGATGAAAGTGAAAAAAAAAATTCTCCAGCTATCCATATCCATCAATCTCCTTCAAATGGCTTCTACAATCTTTAGCTATCACCACATCACATCACATGATACATTTTGATTCTAATAATGGTGATAATGATGTGTTTATTATGGATTAGATTAATTAACGTTGTGTGAGTCAGTCTACCAAAGATATCAGGATGACGCGCTGGTCACAAAAAAAATCTTGTGGTGAACCTAAAAGTTTAGTCATGAAAAACAGTACCCTAATTTATTTCTAGTCGCTAGCTTACTTAGTGTTTGCATTTTGTGTAGTAATCTGTTGTCGAAAGCGCCATATTTTTATGCCGTCTGTGAGTCAACTGCATTAATGCTGTAGCTGCAGTTAATAGGGTGACTAAAGAGCTCAGCTATAAATTGCCAATTGCCATACATGTCTTTAAAGTTTCGTATGCTGTAGACAGGCAGCTTAAGCGTATGTGTGGTGATGACATTTGTTTCGAAACAAGGCAATATTTTAGTATAGTTGACTAACCGGGCTGCTGGTTTATTGGTAATTCTTGCCCGCATATTTATGGATAGACGCCAGCTCAGCTTATTTCGTGTATCAATAATAATAATTAATATTAATGACATGTTTATGTGGGAGTAGAGGTTGCGAAAAAGTGAGTGCTTGCAGTTGTTAGTTAAGTATAGTAAGTCGGTAAGTATAGTTGCTAAAAATGAACTCTTCTTCACTCTTGCGCTTTGGTGAAGTGCTTTTTCGTGCAGTCTAAAATTATTGTGTTTACTATATTTAGTTAGTTGTAATCACTTCTGTGGGAGGTTATATATCTGCAAGCTGGTTGTTGAAATGTCAGAAACATTCTATCTAAAATGTATTCTTAACTATAGAGAACTCTATTTTTTACAAAGAAAAAGTTGTTGTCGCATTTTGCTGCACTCTATAGTTGGAATTCGGTCATTTCTTCAATACTGCACGTACTATTTAATAATTTGGTCATTTCGATTTTCTTGGAATTGTGATCGCAGTATAGCAAAAGAAAAAAATTCATTTCTGAGCGAAATTAGATGATTTAAGAAAACCGCATATGATTATAATACAACTATACAACGAAGCACTTGGTCAACAAAGATTCAAAATATTTCCAGGAAATCCTATGGTGCTGTAACAATCAGTTTTTCAAGGTTTACAACTTGATCATCCATATTCATCCACTTCATATGTACATCAGTCCATATCCGCTCTTTTTAGTTGTACTTAAATGAAATGAATTATCGTTGCGTTCATTAAACGAGTTTTTTTGCATACTATAGATATGCTGTTCAGCTTCCTGTCCCAAATGGTCATAAGATGGCATTGAAAACATTTTTGTTTGTTTTATTGATACATTGAGCATTAAAAAATCCATGCTTTGTATGCAAGTGATGCCAATGTGGTTTTTAATGTGATGTGGTACATTCTTAAGTTAATAGTTGAACTTCCATAACAAACGTTAAGTTTCGTACTACCCAGTACCCAGCTGTGTAATTTTTGTTTATTTTGGCGTTTGAATTTTCCAAGACCATCTCTAATCTGTTTTTAATGCATCCTTAGCTGTCATATAGAATTTATTTCCTTTCCTTTCATAGCACTCATAGCAGCTTGGGATGCAAACAAATTGTATCTTTGTCAATTGACGTCACGCTCAATCTGTTTGTTTATGTAATGCAAACACAAAGTAATTTTACTATTCCTTGCTTGGTTCTAGCGATGCAATTTGGCACTTTGGCAAATTCACAGATAGTTGTCCTGCTAATAGGATCTATCTGTCTAACTACTAAGGGTACTAGCAACTTTTTTACTGTAAATGCATTTACATTGTACATTTAATTAAAGCTATTGTTTCATGGTTTCACTATCAAATGAAACCCGGGTAAAATAGAACACGTGTGATTGGAGTGAAGGGAAAGTTTTTTATGGCGGGTTAATGTGTCACGAGTTGTAATTATTTTGGAGATCCTGATAGATTCCTTAGCTGGATTAATCTTATTAAGGCTACTGGCTACTGTTCTCTAATGCATTGGTAATGGAACAGAGTTGTTGTTTTGTGTTTTTCTTTGCCATCTTTTCGATCCATTCTAAGCTATATAATGCTCTGCTTTTAGTTTCATTTGTTTCATTCCAATTCAGTTGATTTCCAAACAACTACGACTGAGTGTTTGTCTTTGTAATGCTATTGGTAGTCAGAAAATTAAAATTCCTTCTGCGTCTGTATTTTTTTTTCCATTTTCACTCACTTAATGCTCACTTTATCTCTATCTCTCTGCTGAATGCTCTATTTGTGATGCAAAAAGTTGAGCCTAATAGGGTTGAGTGATGCGATAGAAAAAACTATTGTTTACTTTTAAAATTTTGTACCATGATGGGCATATTTATGTTTAAACAGATGTAGGCATTTTAAATCTTCGTTGCTTACGTATGGTAGAAGTACTCTAAGTAGGTCAAATCTCAGAAAACGTCAATCTCGTAACAACTGTCACCACCATTCTGGCGCATGAAACTACTCATTCCATGCAGCATTAGTATTATCCTGTCAATTTTGAGCTGAGCATCGATGTATAATATGGCCAAAATCGTAATTACTTACTGCTACGTCTATAAACCCTTTGGATCGGTTATGTGAAAAGTAGTGCGAGTTAGTTTCAAGTAGTGTATGTTAGTGACCCATTACCGATATTGATTTGCTTGACCAACATGTATGGGCTCTCTCTCCCTCACTCGTACCATATTTTTTTTTGACGTTCACAAGTCTACATTGGGAATTGGGATTGTTGTAAAAGAAGCCTTAAAATGCAGGAAAAGTGCATGTCTTTATGCATGAGATGCGCACCTGAGGAGTAATGTTACTTACAGGTGAACTTATAGTGAACAAAAGCTGGTGATCTCTTGTGTCTGCTGTAGTTAGTTAGTTAGTAGTATTTCAAAGGTGTATTTCGCTGGTTGGTAATTCATTCGTAAACTTTTTCCTTTATGTTCTCATCATTATGCAGTGCTAGACTTTTGTTAGTTCTCGCAGTAAGTATAGTCACTACTGACATTACACAGTTTGTATGACTATGTGGCAAGTGCTTTTTGTTCGGAGCTAACTAACTAACTAAGGAACTCCCAATACTTCTGCACTACACTGATGGTTTAACCAGAAGAATGTGAGTTGTATAGGGAATCATTGACTGCATCATCTGTCGGTATGCAGTAGGGTTTAGTTAGTTTCTTAGTTAGTAAGGGGTAGACTCATCATACGTTAGTTAGCTAGTAAGCTCCCTTCTATAACTAACCCTAAAACTCGAGTGTAATGTTCAAAGAAGAAAGGTTAGATGTTTTCTTGTATGTGAGCAGAATATTATCCTCATTTATTTTTCAGTCAGTAGGTTTTTAAAGTAGGTAATAATATTCTCATATGTGAGGGCTGTTTATCTAGTTAGTTCGTTAGTTAGAAAGGTAGATTTATTAGTGATTTTTGTGAGGGCATACGTAACAAGTGGCTGTTTTGGAGGATAAGAATGTAAGATTTTTAAAAATTGGGTGACAAGGCATGAAAATATTTTGTATGTATGTTGTGATTTATGGATTGTGTGATTAGTTTTCTCTTTTGAATTTTCAGAAAGCGGTAAAACTATTATACTACCAATAGTCAAGCCCAAAGTTTACCAAAAGGGTCATTGAAGTGAAGAACCTTGGATGGTTTTTATATCGGATTCAACGATCTGCCTTGAACCTCGATTAATCTCGTGCAAGTGGGGATTTGCCTGCTGTCAGAAATATTTGTTCGTTGACAGTTGGATAGTTAGTTTGTTTGTGGACGGGATTCGTCATCTGTGCTATTTCGACGAAAAGATAGTTTTTTAGAATTCTGTGGAAGTCTCCTGTCCATGTAACACTTGGATTGGCTTGTGATCCAGTTACTTGACTGTATGTGCTTGCGATGGTTCAATAGGATGACGTAGAAGAAACAGCATACAGCAGTTACAGACTGGAATGGATGAATGTAGTGCATAAAACGATAAGATATCAGTTAAAGCGTTGAAGGTTATAAAGAAACTCGCCCTGTGCTAAAAAATATAGACATCATCATACATGGTAGTGTCGGTGATGTGAAATTGTTTGCAGTGGAATAAATCACATGGAAGGAGATTGATAAAACTTGGATAACTATAACGGGTGTGATTATAACAATAGCAAGATAGTAACAATAACACATTACTTGAAACGTTGGTTGGTGAACTCAATTGGTTATTATCGATATCAAATGTCAACAACAGTAGTGTGAGAGTGAAAAGTATATGTATAGGTTATAGAAGTTAGTTGCTTAGTCATCCACTTGTTGTGCATCATTCGTTTAGTAACTTATTAACTGGAAAAAGTAGTTTCCGGATTTATCAAACTTTTACGTCCATTTAATTGGTTTTACATAGTGATCGAGCTGTAGGTTTTAGCAAACCGTTTTTATTTCACGTTCAGTGAGTGTTGGTGATTTTGAACGGTCGTCATACTTCTTGACGTGAGTGGTTGAGCAAGGTTTTGTTATTTTTTCTTTTCTGTGCAAAAAATTGGACCAAAATGCAAGTCAGCGTAGCCGGACTGCGGCGAAACATAAAAAATATTGCCCATAACTATACGGATCCCCAGGTAATTTAATTATTATGTCTGTATAAATGTCGGTTTTTCATTGTATGAACTTGTTTTCAATTGAATTGTTGCAATGTTACAGAAAAAAGTGCGAGAGGCCACAAGCAATGACCCATGGGGGCCGTCCAGTACACTAATGTCAGAAATTGCGGATCTGACCTACAATATAGAGGCCTTTTCCCAAATAATGGAAATGTTGTGGAAAAGACTGAATGACCATGGGAAGAATTGGAGACATGTCTATAAATCTTTAGTGCTTCTTGAGTATCTCATCAAAACCGGAACTGAAAGGGTAATAATAATATAAATTTTGTGTAACAGTCTATCTACTTCTCTCTCCTCAAAAAACTTATTGTAGCGTATAGTCCTATTTACTTTTTAACTTGTATTACTTTCTTTGGTTTACTACCACTACTAGCCAATCAGATCGCCATTGTTAATTATTTAGCACGAGACGAATTACATGCACTTTGTGTACTATTATGACTTGAGTTGCATGTCTAATAACCTACATATTGATTCCTGACGGTACAAATAGCATTGCTAACTTATTCACCGACTAGCTAACTCTCCATAAAAAACAAATACGCGAAAAATTAATGCTGTTAGTTGAAATTAAACTCAACTTTCTATGTACCCTGTGTGTGTGTATGTAATGCAACTGTCATGTTGCATTTTATTCGATTGACATAATTTACTTCAACATTGGGGTTGCCAATTTATTATTAATTTCTTTAGTCTTTGAATAATTAAGAAATGAATGGGCAGGAATTAAATAGTGGGTTTTTTAGGTTGTCCGTCCGTACTGGGACGTCAGCTGTAGTAAGTTTCTTAGTTAGTTTTAGTTGTATAGTTAGTTTCATGATGATGATGATGCTCTTGTTCGCTAAAGCTATATGTATGAATGGGATGGATGATGTGGTGTAATATAATAAGGAAGAGCTGAAATGAAACAGGTTAGCCGGTGGGGTTGTTAGTTTGGATCGCATGAAAAGACGACGATGGTACGGCCTGGTACACCTCGGCACCACTATAAGAACTGACTTTTACATTCAGCATCAGCAGCATCTTCAAGTGGTGATGTATGTGTGCATAGTTAGTTAGCTAGCAAATTGGATGTTACTAAATAACTATCTAGAAACTACCACCATACTAGTGTTTCATATAGTACTACGAAAAGAGTTTTTTAAGCCTTAATAACTAACAGACGAGCTTTCATGGGGAAATTTTAGATGCAAAATGCAAATGAAAGAAATAAGTGGAAGGAAATCGATAGTTTTTCGGGCGACTGACTTGTCATAACTAAGTTTTGATCTTCTAGAAAGTATTACTATTTGATACGGTTAAGCCGTAATTATTTGTTAGTATAGTTTAGTTTTGCAATTGGAAAGTAAAAATTTTGAACTGTTAAGTAGGTTTGTAGAGTCGAACGGACAATTTTTTCTAGCATTTTCTTCTGTCAGTTCAGTATTAAATGGTCAAGGTGAATTTAGTCGGATGCATGTACAGGATTGTATATTGTCAGTAAGTAATGATGAGAAATATGAAACTTGTCTACAGTCTGGTTGGTTGATAGCGTCACGTATCTCATGCAATCCCTAGACTGACAGAAAAAGTAGCGATTAAGGTGTCTAGTGTGGACTTTCTATAGAAATAGAATGTAGGTATTTATGTAAAAGAATTTTACAGTCAGATATAATTAGAGTCAGAGACAGACGGAATATAATTTTTTGGGTGTTTGTAAGCTTGCTAAATTTTCCGTGTTGAAACTCCAGTGTAAATAATATTTTTTTAATAACTAACGAATGCGAATGTAAATAAATAATAGATTGCCAATTGCAGCCGTGACAAATAAATATTTGTCTCAAGGTCATGTAACTTGATACTGTGAGAGGAACTGTTTATGAATGCAAATGCAAATGCCTGCGACGATTTAAGGCAGTAGTTTTGGAAATGATTATCAACTATTTTATTAAACAATTTTGGAATGCTACGTAAACACTAATGCTGCATAATGAATAGCCAGCTAGCTAGGCAGCTTTGTTGGCTTATAGTTAGTTGGTTAGACCTTCATTGACGCAATCACACTATACGGGATTCTTCGAAATGTGGCGAAATCATCAAATCATGTCACTACAAAACGTGTATGCATTAGAGAAAGAAATTAACGACATGCACTATAGAACTAATGAATAAAAATTATAATTTTATGGCGTCACGTTTAACATATCATGTTTCGGTGTTCGGTGTTAGATGCAAGATATTGATTTTTTTCCTTTTTCGTTTACAGGTAGCACAGCAGTGTAAGGAAAACATATTTGCAATACAAACACTAAAAGATTTCCAGTATTTTGAGGAGAGCAAAGATCAAGGCTTGAATGTGCGTGAAAAAGCCAAACATCTGGTGACTTTGCTCAGCTCGGAGGAAAGACTGAGGAATGAAAGAGCCCGAGCTCTTAAAGCCCGTGAAAGGTGAGATCCTGTAATAAATTGATTTCGACCAAATGCAATGTAGCTATTCTGAGTTTCCAGTAATTAGAAATGAAACCTTGTTCTGAACAATGCATCATACCTCACTTTCATTGACTGTGCTCAAATATGATCTGCTAGTTTAGTGTATCGTGTTGGTATCCAGCAAAATGGGCTGATATTAAGTTTCCATTTCGACGAAATAGTGGTATTACAAGAACGAAGGCATCTATCTGCCTTTTGTATTTGTAAAACTACTAACTACCTTGCATGTGCTGTTAATATTTGCTTGAAACAGTTTTGCATTTGCATACTGCAGATATTGAATTTCTCTTTGAATAAATGATGGAAAATTTTTACTCAAATTTTTGTAATGGCAATGAGTAAAGCAGACTACATTCTATAAGCTATGATCATCATATCATGTTCAATTAGTAATCATTCTTTTTGAAGAGATAACTAACTATCCTTCTTCGTTCTCGTTGTACAGGTTCGCTCAAACAGTATCGGCTTTCGGGTCATCTGATTCGAACGAGACGACGCCCACAAGTCCAGTTTTTACGACTCATCAGTTCGCTCAGAGTGGTTCTGGTGAAATTGTAAATGGTCATGGACGTGTGAGAAGAACGTCTGAAATTGAACAGGCCAGACCGCAAACTCTGGGTGAGGAAGAGCTCCAGTTACAGTTGGCTCTAGCTATGTCCAAAGAGGAGGCAGATCAGGAGGAGAAGAGACGCCGATCTGATGACATCAGACTTCAGTTGGCCATCAGTCAGTCACAGAGTAATACGGATCTTTCGAAGGATTGGTAAGTTTTCAACAATATCAAATATCGACATTACTAGTGTGTAGTTTATTACTGAAAATTCTTACCCATCGGTAAATAATAAGTAGACTAACTTCCAACTTACTTGTTAAGACTAATTTTTTCTTCGTTTTCAGTGGTGGAGCTAGTGCACAGAGTAGTAGTACTAGTAACGGTATAAAACTGCCAGGCCCAAGTGGTAGTGGTGCTGGGTACAAGAAGGAGAATTCAAGTGCTCTTGTGGACTTGTTGGATGTAGATATTGGGGGTGCTTCCATGATGGCTTCTGGTGGAGCTGCTGCTGCGTTGGATCCTTGGGGAGCCGACGGCGCTACTGCTTCTTCATCAGCAGGAGCTGCTGGGATTTTGCGGGATCCTTGGAGTGGGTCTAATAGTGCTGTGACATCCCCACAGGATCCTTGGGCTAATTCTGGTGGTGCCCATGCTACCAACATTACTCCGGCCCCTGTTGCTGCCGGTAATTTAATATAAATGGTTTTTGTGGTTGGAGAGTAATAGAGTTGTGGAACGACAGACTAATTTAGCTGTTGACTTTACAGATCCTTGGGCACCAGTTTCCGCCTCGTCATCCCCAGCATTTCAATCGGATCCTTGGTCATCCAACTCTGGAATGGGACTCGGACATTCTACCAATATTCCCAAAGATCAAGAGGAAGATGAATTTGACGCTTTGTCAAAACGTGGAAACAATGGGAGTTTGGATGCAAAACCTTACAACATGGATTCTATGGGACTTGCTTTGTTAGCTCCAATGAACACTGGGGGCTCTAATACTAATAGTCAGAGCAGTAACTCGTCACCTATCCCTGCAGGCGGTGGTAGTAAAACGAAAAAGAACCCTCTCGAGTTTTTGGGCGAGAATAGTGGTTTAGTGAATTTGGACAACTTGGTTCCGTCCGCAAATCTAACAACCACGTCCACTTCAGCACCAGTCAACAACCTTGGTCTTATGAACGGTCTGCAAAATCCTTTTGGATCCGTGTCTTCTAGTTTACTAAGCAGCACTGCTGCCTCGCAGACTGCTACGAACGCTCCAATGCCCGCAAATCCTTTCCAGGTCCACAATGTAGTGGCAAAGCCCTCAATTAATGAGATCCGTGAGAAACAGCAAAAGATGCAGATAAGTAGTGTGAACAGTGTTGCGGCTGCTCCACAAAATAACCCTTGGTCCCCAGTGAAAGCTGATAATCCATTTACCAACTGATAACAAAGTGAACAAATTAAATATAGCAAAGTAGTCGGTACTCTATATATTATAATAATTACGACGTTGGTGGTGTGGCTTGATTTGCGAAAAGTTTTCTACCAGTTTTATTATTGTTGGGAGATATTAAAATATAACCCCTACTGGAAAGTATGTAGTTAGTTCGTTGAAAGGACTACATAGACACAATGGCGTTTAATGGTTTTGGTACTCTTGGAAATCTTATTTAAGTTAAATTGTTAGTTTTAAGTGCTTAGGTAGGGAGGATGATTGTCTTGTTAACGGAAGTTGGCCAAAATAAACAGAAAAGTTGTTGGAGAAGGACTGTAGAGCATTGATTATTGTTATAAGTTGTATTATTTTTAATGATAACAGTAAAAAGCCAGAAGACAGATAAAGAGATGAACCTATTAAACAACACTGTTTTCGTATAGGGAAAACAAAGAAACCAACTTGTTGCTATTGATGATATGTAAAGGCGTATAGCTATGTAGCATTTACTACAGGTGAGAGAGAGGGGACACTTTTTGTTGGTCCATTTTTCTAATTGCGGAATATACTATTAAAAACTAGCTAAGATACTACGCGCACGGACCGAGTAAACTATAATTTCTACTGCACTCGTACGAAACAAATACAAAGAATTAAGAAGTAAAAGTCTAGGCTGGGTGGTTGAATGTTGTAAAATCGTTTTATCGATATTTCGACGCTAATAATGCATAATAATGTTATATCATCGCTATTGCTACTACTGCTATTTCATCAGGTAAATAGGGTAAGATTGTATTGCGTTTTACGAATTTACTGCTTCTAAAACCATGAAGTGATAATAACATTACTGCTACTACTATATCATCAATACTGCTTGATTTATGAAATACTATACATAAAGTGTGCATTAAGGATCAGGATTCATATTAGTTTGCCTTGTACGCAATGAAAATGGCTCTAAATAGTTTAGTTAGTTTTGTGAACACTGGTACATTCTTTTTCCGAACAGTTTTAAAGCAGATGAGACACATTTTTCACGAGTTGCTTTGATTTTCAGGTTTTCTTTGGTATAGCTGTTAAGAAGCACTGTCGAATGTTATGCAATAAGAAAAAACGTTTTCTATAGAGCATGTTGTAAACTTACCTGGAATTTTGGAATCCATACGAGTACAATTTTTGCTTGATCACTTGATAGCGTCTTACCCACCATACATGGAACATTATATCTTAATGAATATATAGGGCTTTAGGTGTAGGTAGGCACTTATTGTTAGTTAGTTAGTTAGCTTGTGTGTTTGCAAAATTGTTAACTCCTGTGTTTATCTCAATAAGGTTGGTTTTGATCTTGCAGTTGATTGTTTTTAACATGGCTTTTGGGAAGTAAAAAAAGTGAGAAACTTGATAAACCAATTGCTAGTAACTTTGTGAGCTCCAAAATTTAGATCCACTTGTCACTTCTCATATCGTAGAAGGAGAAAAAACGAAAGGATTTCTTGTGAAAACCAAATTATTTTCATTTTTCGCCTAGAAAGTACTCGAAATACATGTAATATTAATTATACTAACTAATGCTATAATGCTAAACTAAGTAATGCTACTATTGTTATCTATAATTAGTTCTAGCTATACAAGAAAGATCTGTGTTAAGCATTCTTTACTAATTTAAGAACTTGTCTGGTATTTATTCCTGCTATGGATCTTTCAATTATGTATAGCAATGTGTGTTTTACAATGAATAAAGATGGAACATGAAGCCAATCGGGGTGATATATTTAATTGTTGTTAGTGTAAGGCCTAGGCTTCAGTCGAAAATCAAGTTTTCAAATGGATTCTAAAATGTGCTAAAAAAAAGTACAAAAAAAGCGTTCTAAGCATCAATGTATCCTCTACATTGTTCCGCTCTACAATGGCATCTAACTTCCGACGGTTCTTTGATTTCGAAAAAGTAGTCTATAGTTAGTTCACAGTTGGCAGGAATATTTTTCTTGGCAAAAAGTATCACCCGCGATCTCCCTGCAATATTTTTCACTTTTGCTGCACAGTTGGGCTACAAAGAATGCAAACTTTAATTATTATTGTTCATTTAAATACCTTTCAATTACACGGTTTAAATTTGTTAGCTTATTTTACTACCTGGCACGAATGATTAACATATTTGGCACGATTGCCAAATCTAGATCCATCTACCAGTATGCCATTTCCTACTGAAAACAAAAAATCCTTCTCTTCTTTGTTCCCATTTCGTTTTTCCCTCCAATTGGCTTCTTCTTGAGTTATTACCTGCAACCAATCAAATGTAACTTGATTGTTATCAACAAACAACATAGCTCATACACTTGTTTTATGTGGCCTCACTTTCCCCACATATTCAACAATCATTTGATTCTTCAAAAATCCTTTTTTCGCAAATAAGCCTTTGCCGTGAATTTTTGACGTTTTCACAACCAATTTGCTTCTGTAATTTCTTTGCATTGCATGAAATTGGCTGCACAGTTTTCTATCATTTCTTGGATTCCTCGATTTCCTTTATCATTGAAGCACATGTTAGTTGAGTAATCTGCTAACTAATTGTTCACACTGACTACAACAATCATTCATCACGCTTACCCAGCCGAACCTATCATGGCATTTAGCAATATAGTTTCCCGATGATATTGCCTGGGAGGAATGGATGGTGTATCTGTTTCCCTGAGCTCTACAAATTCTTCATCTGATGACGAGTTTTTTTCATCCAAATCCACATCAGTGGCATCGGGTATCTCAATTGGTTCAGAATTTGAAGAAAAATCAAAAGATTGCGAAATATCTTGAAGAAATTCCTCTGGGTCAGTGTCCATATCCATATTGACAGTGTATGTATCCACATCATCTTCAATGCTAGAAATGAGTAGTTGAATTTCTTCTTCTTTAAAATCACAACTTGAATGTTCGGGTACTGTTTGTAGAACAGGAGGTTCCGTTAGGTCTATGTAGTCTTTAACAATTTCTCCATTGTCAATATCAATTGTGGGAATGAATTTTGAAACTCGGAATTTCCAGCCGGGTGTGTGCCAGTAGGCGAATATTCGCTGTTCTAGTGATGTCACTTCGGTATTTTGGTTTGGGCTCATTGTGATTTTTTCCGATTTCTGATAAAAAATTTACAATTTTTTTCAACTTTATCTTAAAAACGGTTTATTGGAGAAGATTTGCTATTTCAATCTACATGCAAAATGATTTGGACATGCTGGTCACTTAATTTAAAGCAGCAATCATTGCATTTAAAGTGGCTTAGGGCTTGGAAATCAAGTTTGCGCATTAAACCAAGTTAAACACTTTCAAAGTGCCGATAATTAAAGTACCAATCCATCATGTTCATGCGCTTAATATTGTATTCTTATCATGCATATGCAATTGTGAAGGACCGTTGGCTTACTCAATCTTTATCAACATTAATGATGCTCAGTAAGTTAGCAATCTTGGAATTTAAGATTGACTGTTGAATTCCGCCAGGTTGAAATATCTGAAAGCGCATGCATGATAGTAACTGTGGAAGGAGTTAGAATTATAAGTGCTTCTTATTGAACAAATATGGCCATCTATCTTGTGTCGCTTAAGTCAATCCTGAATTTACAATTTTATCGCCTTGTTATGCAGGAAAAACGCATACAAATGTTCTGCACTCATTTTACATATGTACACAGTTGCGGTTGAAAAACAAAACCACGGGACCTGTTCTACGAATTAGCTAACCATATACCAATGCTCGCTGTCGCTAAATAACTGACTGATTGAGTTAAAGTTAGACCAATTTATGCTAATGAAAACCTGAACTCCTTGCATTTGCGCATATACATATACATTTATAAAGGAAAGTCTTGCTGACAGTTCCATCGTTCCTTTAGTATTGTGTTGTACATCTTGCTAATCCAGCTCACTCGGTTTATAAAAATAGAAGCAGACTAACTCACATATATGTACAGAAGACTGGTAGTCTCAAATTGACCTTCAGAACAAGAGTCGGGTGTATCAACTGCAAGTTACCGGTAGTTTGAAAGATTAAAACAATCAACAAAAATACTTCATTGAAAATCATCATGGGAGAATTCTACAGTGTGAGTTATTCACTTTGATTCCTTTTTCATCAAAAAGAAAACTAAATTTTGCTATTAAATTTTGTAAACAATCATATAATTGTTTTTATAGCCAACTGTTTTGCCTGTGGGAAATTTCAATGCAGTGGAGGATGCTAAAACACTTCGTGGAGCAATGAAAGGTATGGGGACAGATGAGGATGCAATTGTGGCCATTCTTGCCACTAGGTCTAATGCACAAAGGCAGCAGATTTATCAAGCTTTTAAAAAGGAGTATGGGAGGGTATGTACCAAAATCAAAAATTTTTAATAATAAAGAAAAAAATGTCTAGAATTTAATTTTCTATAGGATCTGATTGAGGACTTGACTAAAGAGTTAGGTGGAAAATTTGAAAAATTGGTTTTGGCTTTGATGGAACCTCCATTGGATTATTTGGTGAAGGAGATTGACAATGCTATGAAAGGCGCAGGAACGGATGATGATGTTTTGTGTGAAGTTAGTAGCTAAAGCTTTTCATCAAACGCGAAAGAAAATATGGTTCATGCAAAAAATAATATTCATTTCACAAATTTTTGTTTTAAGATGAAAAATTTATTTTGCAGGTGCTGTGCACTCGTACAAATGCAGAGATCAAAGAGATTTCAGACGCATACGAAAAGAAATTTGGCAAATCTTTGGAAAGTGCAATTGAAGATGAAGCATCTGGTCACTATAAAAGTTTGCTAGTACTTTTATTGACGGTAAGTTGACATATAGAAACTATCGTTTTCCGTATTATTTGAAAATTGGCTAAAAATATAATCGTTTTTTTTATAATAACAGGGAGTACGAGACGAACGCGCAGTGCATCCTCAAAAAGCAAAAGAGCAAGCGGAAAAATTATACGCTGCAGGTAATGATATTTTTTGCGGATTCTTACATTCTTAAAAAATGTTCAATAGTCTATGGTTAATGTCATTAATTTTTATTAAAAATAGGCGAAGGAAAATGGGGAACGGACGAGGAAGTATTTGTTGTTTTGCTGGCTCATGAGTCTATGGCTCAACTTCAGTTAGTTTTCCAAGAATACGAGAAAATTAGTGGAAAAACTATTGAGGACACAATTAAATCTGAATTCTCAGGGAATTTACAAACCGCAGTATTAACCATTGGTACAATACTTCCTCAAATTGAATTTCAGTCATTACTATCTACGTAAAACTAACTAGCATTATTACAATCAATCCCATTATTTTAGCAAAATGTGCCAAAGACAAAATTCAGTACTATGCCGAAAAACTGTACTACTCCATGCGGGGTTTCGGAACAGATGACCCCACATTGATTCGTATAATCGTGTCTAGGAGTGAGCAAGATTTGGGCGCCATCAAAAAGGTTTACTTGAAAAAATACGAGAAAAGTCTTTACGATGCGGTACAATCCGATACTTCAGGGGATTACAAAAATGCTATGCTGACTTTGATCCAACCCTGAAATGATCGATCTTCCTCCTTATGTGATACAAAACTAAATATTTATCTATGAGGGTGTAAATGCTACCCCAGTCTATATTATAGCCGACTTTATACGCACACTTACGTATGTACAAACTTCAAAAGTTTGTGTATGTCAACTAGAAAATATCTGCTATGTAATTCAGTCAGTCAGTCAATAAAGTTGTCGATTGTAGGAATCGATTGTTTGCCAAAATAAATATTCCACTTTCCCCTTCAACAATGCAGAATGTACACCTTATTTGTTGCAAATCATTCAGCATTTTAATCTACAGTGAAAGTACCCCGATTTAATTCAGACTTTATCTTTTACCATCAATGGCTTTTAACTATTGCAATGCGGGTTTGTCCCTACTGCAGCTACATGAGGAATTAGAAGCAGTACAAAACTCATTTCTGAAGATAGTTTCAGTAGAAATATTCTGTACTTGTGCAACTACTCCATTCGTTGACGCGAATATTTTTTCAGGTGCAGGCAATGGTGGCAGTTTTGGCTTCTCCCTTTTTTCAAACGAAATAGATAGTTGGGTCTGGTTCTCCTGCTCATCATTTACATTGTTTTGTTGGTTTTTTATGCTTTCATTACTACATTTGGATTCTGTAATTGAATTAATTGTTTTAGTTTCTTCTTTTTCGCCGTCCACCACAGTACTGCTGGAGTTTTCTGTTTTTGGGACATCAGGAATCGGTGGACGTATTAAAGTCCCTTTCAGCATCCGTTGTCCAATAGCTTGAGCCTTTTGGATAAATTCCACTTTGATTGTTGATTCAGTAGTAGAGTCTTTGCGAATATGTGATTTTTTGGGAGTTTCTTTGAAATTTGTATTAGTTTTGGAAGATTTTGTATCATTTTTAAGGCATGAGAAGGATTTCACATCACCGCAACTTTGTCTGTCGATGAATTCCAAATCGGTTGGATTTCGGATGGTTTCTTGGGGTAATATATTGAGTAATTTTTGTCTTGTCTTGAGTTGACAATTATCTGAGTTTTTTGTTATACTGGAAGTGAGATTTTGGTTTTTAGGGGTATCAGTTGACAAAGAACATTTTTCGAATGTGTTTTTCAAAGTATGGAAAGATTTTTGAGGCTCTTCGATTACGGGTTGTAAGTTTTTCCAGCCTGGTGGTGGTGGATAATATTGTTTTTCGGGGGAGGATTTTTGTGAAGGTACATTTTTGGATTCTCTCGATAAAGCTTTTCCTGATGCTTTGATAGCTTCCCAGGTTGACTGGAACATAAAGCAGGAAATTACTCGAAAAACTGACTGAAATTGTTGTAGAATAAGCTAGCTTGTAATTTTAGTTGCATACCTTTTCCTCGAAATATGAAATAGCACTATTTAAACTGATTTTGCTGCCACAAATGTTTGAATTGGCGTCTGCATTGTCAAGAAGAGGTTTCTTTGACAAAGCATGCAAAATAGTCTGAAGCTCTTGTTTTGTAAATTCCCTCGTTTGCACCGCGAAGCCGTATTTGACAGCTAGGAATACAATCTGAAATTAATTTTACATTCAATGATTATGAAAAACGATTGGAAGGACCCGTTTTTTAGAAGCATGTACAAATTGTATGAACCTGTTCATAGGAAATGCAATGGTGGTATTCAGGATCTGCATGCTGCATTAATAATTTTGCTTCTGCATGAGAAATCGGACTGCCCCTTAATTCCATGAACCGTTCAAATTGCTCGCAATTCAGATATCCACAATCTTCCTTATCCGTTCTTACAATTTAGCATTGCATACAGAGGAAATGAATATAATGTTGCATTATCATGAATATTTTTCCTTGGTCAATAATTTTTTACTTTTTAAAGCAGGTTTGTATCCCCAAAATATCGTCCTTTGAAAACCCATATTGCATTTTTGGACTTTCCATTCTCTCATTTAATGAAGATGCTTTTGACATTTAAAAACTCCAGTGTATTATTCCCAGTGCTCCCAGTATGCCGAATTATTTTTTGAACCAGATCCTAATGAATTTTCGTACAAAGGAAATAACGTCTCATTGTTGTTCATATTCTAAATAATATCCATAGCATCTTAATTCACCCAATGCTACAAAGTATTATGTAAGAATCCTGACGACAATATAAACACATCTGTGTACAGCACAACCATTAAAGCAAATGCATAATGAATGCAACTCAAATCATGTTTTTCATAAGATGAGGCTGTGTGAAGCTGGGAGGGAATTCAATCTCTATATATAATACGACAAATATATTACGAACTAACTACACATATATAAAAGATGGATATGATATAACTGAAATCAGCTATCCCCATGCGCGTGCATGTGCTTTGCTTGCAGTGCTGACTGCATGGGGTGTACGTAACGTAACCTCATGTAAAAACATGTGGGCTGTGCAGTGTGCAGGGACTATATATTATGTTTTATGTAATATATGTACACATCTTTTATACATGGAAAAGAATGTATATGCTCTTTCAGGTATATATTTTTGAGTTTGGTACGCAAATGAATCTTGAATTGTACATTTTCAAAATGTTATATTCATCTTGATGCATTTAATAGTTTTCATTGTCGTTGCCCATTTCAAAGCAAGGTGATTTCGAGAAAGACGAAGTGCATGCATTTTTTTGTGTGGGTGAATTGTCAACATGGCTACTGAAACAAGAGTACGGAATTTGGAGGCAGAAGTTGGTGTACTCAAAGACACTGTGTGGAGATTGACTGGTCGAATATTTACTTTAGAAACTTTTCTAGCGGAAAAATTTGGTGAGTCCTAATTTCTGTTAGCTAACTATGATTGATAGTTACATGTTTTCATGTCTGAAAGAAATAACATCACTTTTCACTTCCTTTTTTTTGTTTAGGTGATGTAATCGTAGATTTCGGAATGAAGCTCAATTTAAGTTATGGTGGACATGCGAGTTTCTTATCTGCCGCAATGCAGAAAGGCTTTCCATCGAGCGATACTAAAATTGGAACTCGAATCGAAATGTGCGAAAATGAAGCACGGGCTCATGCTACAATACAAATGGACTTGAAATCTGTGCAGCAAACTGATTTTCCTTTGTCCAAAGATGTGCCAAGTATGGAAACTAAACTTAAATTGACTATGCTACTAATCAGCTACCTCTTCGTCATTTTTTTAATGCAATTTTATTGGTATTACAGACGATCTACAAAATAATAGTGTACCATCTCAAGAAATTTCAGAAGTGGAGGAATTCGTGGTTATCCCACAAGTTCCGGAATTCCTCATCCACAATAATATTACTGAAGGTACGAAATCAAATAACCGATAATGCTGAAATCTTAAGATATAACTAACCACACAATCCATTTTCAAAAATTATTCAGAAAGTAGTAGCAGCCAAACAAGGACGAATCATTTCAACGCTCTCTCCATACACGAACAATTGAGTGAAGAGGAGCATAACAATGACGTCGACGAGGATCCAACCAATAAAGTTTCCATCAAATGCCCATTCTGTAAAATAGTGTTCCGGCAACAAGCGCGATACAAAGCTCACATGTACCGACATGCCAAAGTGCAATCCATGTATGATCCCAGCAAACCATTTGTGTGTCCGCATTGCAAGAAACGATTTAGGAAGAAGCAAGAGCTCATTGTTCACGTGAGAACTCATACGGGAGAAAAGCCATATTCCTGTAATATCTGTGGACGATCCTTTTCCCAAAGCTCAAGTTTGAAAACGCATACCAGGATTCATACTGGAGAACGCCCGTATGTGTGCCATATTTGTTCCAAGGGATTCACTTTGTCACAGAATCTGCAAAAACATCTTCAGACTGTGCATCGACTGAATTGGGAGGAGTATGAGGAATCCATGAGGACATAGTCATGCAATAATTGGCATACATTTATGAGATTTGGATTCTTGTGTAGAATTTTTTAACTTTCTAACTAAAAGTGTTTTGTATTTACTATTTACCTGTACGTTCTAACCTCTAACACAGACTGAATAAATTGAAACTATCGGTGTCTATAAATTTTCTCACGTCAGATTCTGGTGACTTCAATTTCTCCAAAATACATCACATAAGCATCAAAGTACCAACTACAGTCGGCTTAAAAATGAAGTTTATTTTTTCCGCATTGCTTCACTTAAACTCCAATGTAAAGATTTGTTGACGGAAATATTTTCTAGTCCAAGTCAAATATGGAGTCTATCAAAATGGCGTTCGTATCCGTTTAACAAAATTAAACTAGATGTCTCCCACAACATGAATTTAATTTTTGTATTATCAATGCACTCTGTTCTTCTGAACCTAAAATTCACATTCAAAATGCGAAATTTGCTGTGTAAATGGAAGTAAGTAAACTGTATAGAATCTAACAGTTTCCTTTCTACAAAAGTGTGAAATGGCGTAAACAGCGCAGCTTTTACTGCGAAAACGTACTATAATAGCTGTACCGTATATCGTATTACCATCATTGATTCCCATGCTATCTGATGCATGAATCTTTTGTCTCATCATTTACAATGATAAAATGTCGCTGACCTATGTGAACTTTTGAACGAACAATGTTCTGATTTTAGAAGCTCCATTTTTTCGCACGAACGGAATGCAGCCACATATGGAATAATATGTGCTCTATCGCTCTTGTATAACTAACTAACTAATACGCGCTTCCTAGTTTTACGTGAGAAAAAATGTGTCTAATATTTCCTGTGCCTTCTTCTTTTCCCCTCTACATAAAGTTTTCCGTTGTACAGTTGCAAAAACAAGATATTCAAAATCTTCACCAAACATTCAATGCGGTAGAAAAACTTTACACCCACATCTTGCTGTCAATTATAGCACTCTTGTGTTACATAAGCCATAATTTCATCTATATGTAAGTAGCCTATTATCATCCATTAACAATATATACCACAAGCAGAATAGTGAGAAGTAATAATGATCTAGCACAAAAAGCTTGCCTGCAAGTTAGTAAACCAAGAAAACCTCTGCTACTTCATAAGCTGTGCACAACAAACATGAAATATTCTTGGGCCATAAAATTATCATCACGAAAAGCAAGGAAGAATGACACAACAAAATGGACTAGAATTCTAGAATCTTTCTTTTTTTCCTTTTATTATCATCATCACTCTAGCAAACTATAACTTCTTTACTACTTAGAAACTTTTAAGGTCTCTTTTGTTACTGGTTGTTGCCCTTGTTCTGATGATAACAAACTAAACTACGTATTATGTTAGAGACCAAATCACTCTCACTCACTCACTAGGTAAGAAACTAACTATACTAGCGAACAAAAAACATATTGTCACCCCTTGTTTACAAAGAAGACGAAAAAAACGGACGACATTTTTAAGTATACGCATGATTGCCCTCCATTGTAAAATGTAACAAACTGCCGTGGGGCAACTGTAATCTCTATATTTATAATGCTCAACAAACTATTGCACACTCCAAATCTTCTTATACGTAACTAGCTCCGTCCCACCATTGTTTAGGGTAAAGTTTTGGCCAATTTTTTATTATCTGTAAGTATGCATACTACTACTTTCCATACATCTTAACAATATAATAAACTGTCACAAAATGTGAAACTTTTTGACTGACGCAAAGTAACTAACTAACTAACAGGAAGAGCGTCATTTTCTATAATAACTCAACTTATCTTTCATACGTTCATTATGTGTATACTGTACTATATTGCCTAAAATCCAGTTCATATTAGTTAGTAAAACACGAGCAATATTTTTCATCCTAACTAACTAACTAACTATTGACCAAACAATACAATACCTCTACCTGGGACAACTAAAACTTTGTAGCCATTTTTTCATGCCTCAAATTCCTTTGCCAGATAGTTTGTGCACAACGAAAGGAAACCAAAAACCCCAAAAAGTATTTATCCATCTTTATGTTACTTACTTGCTAACAATTTGGTAAATACATGCAACAATATAAATAAGCCTCAAACAGATGAGTTCAAAAACTGTGAAAAGAGCCAACAACACGTAAGATTTGAAAGAGCAATTTTGTTTCCTTATTGGGCAGTAGTATGGGCACACAACATTGAACAGACAGAGGTACCTTGATGCAAGTATATAGAAATAGTAGTGTGGGACTATCCTATTATGATGCTTTGGATCCCAAGTTTTTTAGGACTAGGACCTAGACCAAACTATGTAGTAACCAACTAACTAACTATATAACCAAGTACGCTGACTGTGCTTGCTAGTTAGAAGCCTCAGCTAGCTAGTTATATAGATGGAGAGAGAGGAACGTTCTCTGAAAAGATTCGGGGCTAGGACTTCCAGGCTATTTTTAGACTGGGACGCTCTGAGTCCACAAAAACCAACTGCTTTGATGATACTGGAACACAGACGAGCAAGTGCATCTCTATTAACACAGGCTCAAATATTTTCAGTCTAGCTAGTTGTAGTATGTTAGCTAGTTCGTTGAAATATCCATGTAGGAGCAGAAAACGCAATACTACTATAGTTACTTACTACTAACTAACTAACTGCTAGAGCGGAAATCCGCACTTGTACACAAGGAATTAACAAGTGTTTGTTTTCGTGACCTCAGTCAGTGGGGAGACGAAAAATGCGCTCAAAATTGTGACTCCTTTTTTGGAATAAGTAAGGTGAGTTTCTTAATTAGTCACTCCATTTGAGTAGCTAAGCTTTGAATTTGTGTGTTTCTTACCCGGAATTGATAACTATAGTCATAGTGAGTAATTAATTGCACAACCGATTTGAATCACGGTTAGTTTCAATAGATACAAGCTGCTATTATTAATCTGCAACGAACCTTGTTAACATTGATGAGTAAACAGTCTGTGAACGTATACGTAGTAGTTAGGAGTGTGCATTGTGCATGCGTAAATATTTCGCAAGGTGTATGAATTGAATAGTAAATTTCTAAGAAAATCCTCACACGACAGATGGATATTTATCATGTATTATAGAAAGGCAGTATTGTTCCCAGTCCATGGTAGAATGTATAGTTCAATGTGTTTTCTACAGGTTAAATATATTATTGTTATTTTCGTGTCCAAAATGTAATAATGCATGCTAACTAAAAAAAAGGTTATTACCACTACCACCCATTTCTTGGATGATCACAGCCTAAGCATTATATTGCTACACCACGGTATGCGCAAGTTGAGTCATCTTTTTTATTAAAAGGCAAATAATAACGTGGACACTGTGTATCACAATAGCAGTGCTAAAAAGCGATCCACCGTATACGGGAATTTACAGCCTACAAAGAATGAATTAACAAAATGTGACCGTGAATTCAGATTTTAAATCCTCTTCGCAAATCTGTTAGTCAGATTTTAAGGGGAAATTGAAATTTTCATTTTTTCTTTCGACTGCCCAAAGCTTTTTAAGTTAGTTAGCTTATAGGCGGTTATTTTTCGTCATACAGGTAAAGTAGGCACAAATGTGAGCAGTACTTCTAACGTGGTGATAGTGCTGTCTACTTGCTACACATTATCAGTTGTTTTTACCTAAATTCATATTGCTGGTGTGCACCACACTAACACTACAATAAGGCAACTTGTTTGGTAGGAGAAGTAGTAGTAACTAGTAAGTAACTAGCTAAACTGATTCAAGCATATTGTTAGTTAGTTAGTTAGTTTAGTGAGTAGCTCGCTAGCGTTTCATCCAGGCGGATTATTATTCGGCAGAAAGTAGTGGGATACTATTGCACGATCAACAAGATACTCATTGAAGACCCAGTTGTGTACCAGTTCAGAATTTTATAGTCATTGAATTCGATCTGGTGTAAGTTAGTTAGTTAGTTCGTAAGTTAGTTAGTTAGTTAGTTAGTTACAGGACTCTGGAAATTGTGAATCAAGTATTATTATTGTATGTTTGAGACAGTGAATCATTGAAGCCAAAAATTGATTCATGTGCACGGAATTGAACTAACTAATAATAATCTTTGTGCTTGTTTTCCACAAACAAAGGGATGGAAATTTAAAGCAATGGAGTGCAACGGACACTTTTGGATGACGCTCAGGATTTGACACAATGATTAATAGCGGTAATTCCAGGCTGAGGATGGAGCAAAATTAGCTAACTAACCAGTGAAACACATCATGTGTGAATCATTAAGTTGCAAATGACAATCGGCTCTAAGAACTAGTGATTTTCGCTATATAATCATTCCGCGAGGTGTTTCGAAAGTTACGAAACTCACTGTACGGCCTAAACAAGTATAAATTTGATAATTTTTGTGATCGCGAAGCAATTTGCTACTACAACTAATACTACAAATTAAACGACGTGCTTTCAACATGGGAACATTTGAGAAGGTAACGACTTTTTAATTTCATTCGTTTAACATAATAATTATCGATGATCCTTAATCGAATGACACTTCGGGTAGATAATTAGTAGTAGTTAGTCAGTTGGTTTCTGATTTATGCTTACTAACTGTTTGTACAATCGACAATGAATTTACGTTTAGTGAGTGAGGCAACGTATCAATCAACAATTTTTGGACTATTCAACAATGGCTTATCTAGTCTATTATTATGTCAGAGGAGTGTGTTGCGGCAATACGTCTATAACTATCCATCCCATCTGATTACTAAATTCGTCGATTGTCTATGCTCGTATACAAATAGAGACATGACCTCATTGGAATGGAACATATGAGAGTGCCCATTTATTTACTACGACTACTATGACTGGCTGCGGCTAATAATATCACAACAAATCAGGGACTATAATAGACACAGAGGGACTAACTAACTAACTAACTATGCCGAGTGCAGTCTCTCATTTAATAATAGTACCAAATAACAATGGACCTTGGCATGACCTCAAGTGCTTCTATAGTTAGATCAGCTTAGTTAGTTAGCTCAATGAGTTAAAGTTAAGGAACACCCTATGCACTGTAGTAGTATTATTGAAGCCTCGTGTGAACCATATTTACATACACACTCACTCATAAAGGTATCGTCAACAATAACACATGATGAAAAAGGATTGATTGAGCAACCTTTAGTTAGTTATAGTTCTTGTTGTTACATGGGCTGAAAAAAGTGAAAGTTGAATGAAACGGAAAGTGCATCAGATAGATCACGACAAATGCACAAACATGATTACTCTTTGCATTTAATTTGACAAGATTTTTTTTCTGTAGTATAGTTAGTTAGTTACCTTAAGGTTTGAACAAGTTGTGAGTGAGCGAACTGCATTTTTATGAACTTGATATGCCACATGAGATGACGATAGAGAAATTTTCCTCTTCACTTCCTTTAGGGAAACAAATTAACATCCACATCCACATACACTCCACAATCTTTTTAACCTCAACATGCATAAAAAGTACACGTGTGTGTGGAGCAATGGCCATTTTTGTGACAAAAAGTATGAAAATTCGTGCCTTCCCAACTAACAATCTACAACCAAAAACAAGCCCATCTCATGCTAATCATGACAGCTTCCATTTCTTGTAGTAATCAATTTGTGTGAAACCAATTACAAGAACAGAGATCTTTACGATATTGGCTTCACACTAGACTTCACTCTTTTTACTTTTCTGTCATAAATCATGTCTCTTAACCAACGAACGCTATCACACCAGTATGTTATAGTTAGTTACTAATGCAGCCCTGTAATACCTATTACTATGAAGTTTGACACAATAATGTTTCCCAAAAAGTGCTCTAATGTTGTTATGTTTCACACATTTCTCGTCAAGTCAATAATCATTTCTTCCTGGCTGTCACTCGAATAGATATCACAGGAGCAGGATGACGGGGCTGACGACCGGCTCAATAAAGACAACTCCCATCCATTTCTGGAAAATCGGATGAGTGAACATAATAATTTTATCAGCGGGCCGCCCGCATCACGTCTTGTAATTGACAACCTCAAGAAATTACTTGTACAACGTCAACATTCCCGTGAAAGCGACTCCGAGGTTTGTTTACACAGCATTCTAAATATATAGCAGCCTTGTCATTTTGTGTGCGTAAAAATTCTCGTTAGAATTTACCTTTGAGTTGTAAAGTTTGTATCCATAAGGATCAAATCGTTAATGAATTTGACGAATTTTTTTCGCCCGTCAACGCTTTTTTTACAACTATATGATTAGATAGTTAGCTAGGATACGAATTTTTTGACATGAGTGTTGTGCGACCATTATATTTGGGTTTAGTTTGTTTGTATTATATGCACTGCTGCTATGCAGCATTCTAAAGCTGATACAATGTTTACATATTTGGTGTGTTCAAGTAGAGTTATTATTAGTCAGCTGCTATTTTTATCAGTTCTACAGAAAAAGAGGACATAGTAGAATACGTGCATTATTAATAGACAGTAAAAGTGGGTGTGATAAAGCTGGGATGTTTTTTCTTTCTACCGGTTGGATGCTATAGTTAGTTAGGAGATGTGCAGTGTACTAAACTACTAATTAGGCAGTTTGTAAAACGTTTTGTTTACAGAGGGGTTAAGTAAGCCCGTTAGTAATTTCAGAAATGATTTACGAGCATCAAATGTGAAAAATAAATATATAGTTAGCTAGTGCTTGCTTACTTTCAGCTAGCACGTCAATGACGAGTTGTCATTTGTAATAATTATTCCAGAACCGAAATGCAGCTGCACAATCTACCTCAGGCTCCAACTCGGACGCGGCTTTTTATTCGCAATTTTCCACATCTTCCTCCGACTCAGACTCTTCTGATGCATTCCTTTATTTTGACGATCTGGGGACCAATGGTGACGTCTCCCTCACCAATGGACGTAAATCAAATGGATCTCACTATAGCCGGCGTCGACTTCCAAGACGACGGTCCTATTCCTCATCTTCCTCTTCGTCTCCTCCCCCCGTGAGGAGAAAATCCGTACGAAATGAATATAAGCTAAACTACTAACTAACTATCTTTCCTAAATACATATCTAAAGCGTTTTGCTGATTTCCATGAATTCCTTTTCTTGTAGGCACAAGTCTCGCGCCTCAAAATAACCCACCACCATTCATCAGCACCTGAGACGTTCCAAAGTAGTACAGGAGAAATCCATCATGACAATAATACTACTACCATTCTTGATACTAATAGCAGCAAGCCTTTGAAAGAGTCTCAAGTCCATGCAGCATCCTTAAACAATGAAATCACTACCTCGACCCAACAATCGCAGAAAAACGACGAAGATTCCGGCAACTCTCTCTCATCCCACAAAGACTCTTCCTCATCTGAAGACTATGCGAGCCCAATAGCACCCAATAGTACCCAAGTGACTGCTCTGACTGGGCTTGGTCGCACCCAGAAATTGAAAACACGAGGAGATCGGAATCGAAAAAGAAAACGTGTTGAGAGCAACGGGCGTCATCGTCATAAGATTCTCAAGTCGGGGAATTTCTCTCAAATACCGGTTATATTAATTTCTAAGCCAGAAGAGTGCTCCACAACAGGTGCTCCCAACCTGGAGGGATCTATTGCAGCTGAAAGTGAGATTATCAACTCATCAAAGGCTGCACACGGTGAGGAAGAAGCTTTAAAGCCAAGGAGTGAGTCTGCAATGGATTCCAAGATTACGGCAGAAGATGGAAATAATTTGTAGGTAGTTAATACAGTTGCAAGTTTGTCGTACTGCGTAATTTTTTATTTGTCAAAAAATAGGAGTTAAAAAAACACGGGGCAATGAAATATGTTGCTGTGTAATGTTTAAATTAGTTACAGCGATGACAAGAAAAGAAAACCTTAACTATGCAGTCAGTTCAACGATGATGATCTTAAGCAGTTCCATAAAATATAGATATCTTTTTCCATACCGTGTGAACTTATAACAAGGCACTACTATTACATTATGCATGTTTTATGCTAAAGTTAAGATTAGGAATACAAATATTATTATTAATTTATTATAACTGACTCAACCGAGCAACTAATAACGGTCGTATGCAACTTTTGCATCATAAGTAGTACTACTACTAATCATCCTACTCGTTTGTAATCTATGCGTCAATGTTAACACAGTATGTATAGTTTAAGACGTGTTTGTAAATTGTAAGGTAGGTGTTGTTGTTTCCTAAAAAATGACTTGGTGAACTTTTTAGTACATGTTTCTTCTCTATTACTATAATGCTTATGGCTTAGGGTTACAACTTACTTTTGTTATGCATCTCTAGTTAATAAAGACTTTTTAATGAAAAAGATCCAGTAACTAACTCAAACGTATTATCATATTATTGGGCAAAATCATAGAGAAATTATCACACTACGAAGCCTACAGTAACATATAACAACTAACATCATTAAAGTACTAAAAAGACGAATAAGGAATAAGCGATCACAAAAAAACACAAATAGAATTAAAGCTTACAAGACAATTACTTTCGAACTTTTACAGTACCTACTGGCATATTGATGATCATCTTGGCTCTTTTGGTAACGTTTCTGTCATTTATTATCAGTGAATTTGATTTGGACTTCTTGTCTTTATCTACACGGTTGGCTTGGACTCTATCAAGTCTGATTGAACATTCCCGGCGTCCGTCATAGCGTCGAAATGGCGCTTTCTTTTTCCTAATAATAGTTAAAAATAACATAAAGAAAATTAGGATTGATCGGGAGGTTTGAATGTTAAAGTTATACACTATACCATGTCATGAAAATATAAACAAATACCGTGTGTATGTCCTTTTAGCACGCGCAGGTTGAGACCTCAGCTTACGAAAATACTCTCTGAAATCATCAGATTTTGCCATGTCATAAGGATCTACAAAATCATCATCTGTCACTCTCTCTGTTTGTTTTTGTAGTGCACCAGCATAGCAGGGTGTGCGAGTCGGAGTTTTGGGAACGATTACAGCTCGGACCACAGGAAGCACATTTTGAATAACGTCTGGAACAGGCTCAAACAAAACTTGCTTCTCCATTCGTAATCTTCTTCTATCCCGGCGACGAATAAATGCTTTTTTCTTGGGTTCGTGTTTCGTGTCTTCATCGGAGGAACTGGAATCTTGAGTAACTGAATGGAAGCTATTCCTACTGTCTTCAGAGGGTAGCTTTTTTTTCATGTTTTTTGGGCGGCCTTCTCCAACAATCTTGCGAGACCGTCTTTTCTTTTTAGAGCCATTAGAAGATTCAGCATTCTGTTTTGCCACTTCCTCATCAGAGTAGATATCCAAGTCAGAATCGTCAGTGGGATAAGGCGAGATGGGGAAGCTTAATTTTTTTACTTCAGGTTTTTCTTTATTAATTGTACCAAGAAGTGCTTCAGGTATCTTCTCTACGTATCTTTTCGAAGGGGATACTACTGAAGAAAAGAAGGACATATCTGTGTGAGAACTTACATCGGACACTCCAGCAGGTGATCCAGGATTTAAAGAAGTCCTAGAGCATTGACGAGCATGTTCAAATGACATGGTCTTTTCTTCCACTTCAATAATAGTGGATAATTTAGGTTTTTCTGAAATCTTAAGGGGAGGGGAATCCATTTCCATTGCGTTATCATCTCCGTTATCATACTCCGACTCGAGTTGCGATAAAATTTCCATCAAGTTAATACCAGGTGATGAAGTTGTGCTGCAAAAACTGTGATCAGCTACTTGTACGGATTTTCGTGTACTCGGAGAAGATGTAACCGATTCTTGACAGCACTCGGACCGCCAATCTGGAGAAAGTAGCATCGGATTTTCTTGGGACTCTGCTGAAGAGGAATTATCATCGTCTTCTTTAGCTTCAGTCTCTCCTACTCTAGTAAGTTGGGATGGGAAAATTTTTTCTGGCATTTTATCCACGTCTTCTTTTTTATTACTACGCAAAGATTCTGGAGAAGAATTCATATCCGGTGCATCATGTTCACTGTTCTTGTCAACTGGAGAATGATTCCTATCAGAATCTACAGACATTTTGGCAGGATTTTCTTCCATATCCTCTGAATCAGGTACACTAGTGCTTGAAGAGTCTGAAAAATGGGCAGATTCCCAACTTTCTACGCTCATTTGAGATGACAGCTGCTTGTTTAGATTGGTAGCAGGAGAAGTTACTTTCTTAGCCGCTGCTTTTTTACCTGCGTATTTCTCCTCACGTGAAGAAGTACTAGCAGTATACTCTTTTTGTTTGTCTTTTCGCGGAGCATATGAAAAAGGACTAGTGTCCATTTTGAATGATGATGAATGAACTGTAAAATCCTTCGCTTTTTTTAGTTTAGTTTGCTCAGAAGTACCAGACGCAACAGAACCATTCTCAATAATTGAAGCTTCCCTTTCTGAAAAAGTCTTCATCGATTGAGATGGAGGAACTAAAGAAGTAGACATTATCTTCGAATCCATTTTCTCAGGAGTAGATGTGGGAGAGTCGGTGTCATTCCCACTCACTAAATACTCTGAATCTGAGGGAATGAGCATAGATGGAGATGGAGGCACGACCGATTCTGGCATTTTCTTAAAATCTATTTTCTCTGGAGTAGAGGGTTGGGAATCACTTTCGCTCATTTCATTTTCAACACCTGAGGGAATAACCTTCGATGGAGAAGGAGGTGCAACATATTGCTGTATTTTTCTCGGCCTAGCTTTCTTTTCAGTGCAAGGCGTTGATTCCGTTTCACTCATAGCATCTTCACAGTCTGTGGGAACCATAGACGGAGATGGAGGAACAACATACTTTGAAAACTTTCTTGAATTTGTTTTCTGAGGTGTACAAGCTTGAAAGTCACTTTCACTCATCGAATCCTCCGAATCTGAAGGAACAGCCCTTGATGGGGATGGAGGAACTATAGAAGTGAATGCTTTCTGTGATACAGCATCCATTGAAAATTCCATATTACTATGAAAATCTGATGTGATTGAGAGAACTTTAGTGTTTGAAGTTAACTCATTTGCTTCACTCATTTGCGACTCAATCAAATTGCGTTTCGCATCAAAGTTTACTTTTTCCAAATCTGGTGCACTGTTTTCTTTGTTACTTGAGGCTGAATTTCTAGAAATTTGACTGCAAGAATAGGAATCACGGATTGGAGGATTTTCATTTGGCTGATTATGGAATCTGAGATGTCGTCGGTCAATCATTCTTCGATTAATATGATTTCTAGGAAACGGGTTTTCATTAACTGACTCGCAAGTAGCCACAGAGAGATTGCCAATACGCAACGATCCAAGCAAAGAGTCGTCGCTCTCCTCATTTGGATTTTCATAATCGGAATCTACACAAATACCAGTATTCCAGTAATCTGAGTCTTGTATAGTCTCTGGAGAAGCAACAATAGTTTCTGACACTACTACACAGTTCCGAGTTGGTGGGAGGATGTCATCTGATGAACTCGTTTGGTCACACCGTACATTGCTACTATGCGCATCATAATTTTCAGAAAACGATTGAAATTGATGATTCGTGAAAGGAGTTAATGGCAATTTAAGTTGCATGTTAGGCGGCTTCGGGCTCTGGAAAAATTTCTTAGGGGTCGGTATACCCCCAGATGTGCTATGAATGTCTATTGTTTCATGATAAACTGAACTGCGTTCGTTAGCTATGGTAGAAATCTTAAGTGATGTTTCCAACGGAGGTTTACAACCCTCACAGAACTGTGACAGAGCAATACCGTGGTCCATTGCATTAATTACATGAATATTAGAATACTATTCCACATACCTTGACATAAATGAAAAATAAACATAAAATCAAAATCCTACCGTATGAATAGGATACTTCATTTTCTCAAAAGCTGCATATGCTGCGGATATATCTTCAAACCCCAAAAAGAGAGACTGGAATTCTGGCCCACTCAATTCTTCTAGTTCTCGTGCTAATGTCTTCAGATCCACATTAAGTTTCATATGAATACATATAAAGCAGGAATTCTCTCCAGTTTTATTTGCTTGTGAATTTAATGTTTGCCCCAACTGGGTTTCGTGTCTCAGTGTAGTACCATCGTTTTCCGGATATCCACTTGTAATGCAGATTGATTCTACATTGTCAAACGGAACATTTAAAACTACCCAATTTTCCCCAGGCACTGAGAAAAAGGAATGTAATCTTCGACTTCGTACGCTCAAGTCAACCCATAAAATATCGATAATTTTGTGCTGCAAATAATTAAACAGTTGGTATAAAAAATACGAAATTTTTAAAATAAAATTTTAATACGCAATATAAATGCCAGTCACCTTAGGTGGCTCAACTTCTTGAATTCCAGCATACATATAGCAGCATTCAAGGGTACCGACATTACGTACTGTCTGAGAAGAATTTAAGGCCACCAAAAATTTGCGAGCTCCCTATCGAAATAAATACACTTTAGTTAAGCTTCTAATTAGTAGATATACTATTTAAGTTGTAGTATTTTGAAAAATTAAAAGCATTCAATTATCCATTTCAATTGTAAAGTTCATCAAAGATCTTTGTTAAATGTACAAAATACTAACGTAATCATAATCTCCGGTAAGCAGAACATTTCTGACTTCTCGAGAAACACTAGGAAAGCACGTGTTGAGATAAATCACTGCAACAGCCGGGTCAATCATTCGTAGCCATGTTTGAATTACCAGCAAGATCGTGTACTGACAGGCAAAATCTCCACAAGAATTGAGAGCTGTTGCAAGTCCATAACTGTAACAACAAACTATTTATTTGCATAATTTGGAAACTCAACCAATTGCAGGGGATTGCTTTTACCAAGTTTACTCTTTTAATATTATATATACAATGAAAAAATAACGCACACTACATCCACATTGCTTCTGCTCCATTCCATTTTTTCTTCAGTTGAAAGCGTCTCAATAATATGCAGCGTCATCAAGGCTAAAGATGGTCCAAGTATAATATTGTGGAACCATTGTTCTTGATTGCTAATAATTAGCTGAAGAAACTGAGGAAATAGTTTATCTCGAAATAGAGAAAATGCACGCTCACCACTATCGTCCTCATAAAATCTCAAGCTCACCAGAAAGTCCTGTAGATTCAGTAGGAGTTAGTGTAAAAAGTAACAAAATACAAACTGCATATAAAGTTACAATAAAAAATTACTGACATCTAGTGCTTTAGCCAAATCCGAAGAAACTTCATATACATCTTTGTCCACAGATCCTTCGGCTAACGAGACGCCCAATGAAACCGTGTGGAAAATTAAGCTTGATAACTCTTCCACAACATTTAACACATCGGCAAATTTGACTGTCTATTTTGAAGTCAAACATACATAGTGTTATTTCGTCAGCAAACTGAACAACCATAATGAATATAGTCCAGTAGAAATAGTCTGATTGTATAAATCGTAAAAATATACCCCATTCGTCAATTGCTTGACAGTACTGTCGAAGTAATCCGTAACAAGGAGAAACACATTCTTCCTTGCTGACTTTCTCCGATTCTTCACCTTAATTAAAACATGGCAAACAATAATAAGTATTGAATCTTTCTTCATCAAATCCATCTCTTGCAGACACCGCTATCATTTTGACTTACTTTCGTCAACGTTTTAATAATTGGCTTCAGAGCGTCTGGGGAGACATCAATATTGACTTCCATTTTGGAAAAATCGCAAACAGGTCTCCAGTACACTTGTAATAATCGATAGATTTAGCTATTAATCTTAATCTCAGACCAAACCATTTCATTGGCTCAAAAAGCTATGTTCTGAAAACCAAACCTAAAGTAATAAATAAAAATAATTAGAGAACAATAGCCCAACCCAATTAGATTGATTGATTTACTATAATTATTATTAAATTAATTTCAATGGACCAACGGATATTTTGCAACTTACGAATTTTTGGCCTTCCCGCGTCATAAATCAAGAGCGTATGAATCAACAGCTCCTTTGTTTATCCTACAGCTGCGCAGATCTGTTGCGATAGAAAATTCCAAGATGGTTTGACAAAAAAATAGCGTCACTTTTCTCTCATTTACTTCTATGGAACGGAAGTCTTACAAAGCTTCTTACTGCTACAGTTGAATTGATGCACACTAGATGCCCTTTCTAATTTACATTACACAGCAGGATAACACTTTGTTAAATTCTTAATATTTGCTTCAAATACAAGGTTAATTAATTGATGATTTGCAAAAGTTAACTGTGATTAATTTGTGTACAGATTCAAGGCTTTCTAAACACGTAATCTTACAGCTAAAAGCTTCATTCAAACAGTACATAAAAACTGAATTGTTAAAGCAAAGTAAGTTGAAACTTTCTTAGGTTAAATTACCACTAATGAGATTAAAATCAAATATTTTTTGGAGAGCATTGTGACATGTGACAATCAATTAAATTAGTACTATTGTTGCATATTGAATGAGCCTATTGCACAGAAAAAGTTAGATTAAAGTAAAAATTGACTATTTAGATTCAAACCTAATCGACAGATTCACTAACCGCTTAACTAAACATTCATAATTGGTAATGCTAATATAAAATTAATTGATCTAGATAAAATTGAGTTGATTAATCGTCGTCAGAGGAGGTTTCATTGTACAATGAAATGTCATCAGGTTGATTTTTTTCTTTTTTGCGCACAGAATTTGGTCGACCAAAACCTAAAAGTTTTTTGGATTTCTTTTTTGGTGCAATTTGATTCTCAACCAATACATCGTCTGAAAAAAGTTCCAGTTCGGATTCGGAAAGCAAAAACATTTGTGAATTGATCATCGATTTGGTCTTTTTTGTCAAACAAGATTCAATTTTTTGCAATTTATGACTTTTCTTTTGCTGTGACTTTATTATCTTTGGCGTTTTCGATTTTTTCTCCGCTTTATGGTCGGATTTTTTCTTTTTTTTCTTGTCACCATTATTAGAATTTAATTGTCGTCGAGGTCTCAAACAGTATTGGCTCTTTATCTTTTCTTTGTCCGGGGAATCTGTTTCTTGTATTTTGCTTGCACTTTTAATTTTTCCAAGGGTGGTTTCACAAGGGAGTGCAGTCATTATTCTAATTACTTTTTGAAACACACAGAATAAAAATTCGAGCACCCGAAATATAAATTTTTCATAATTTTTTAGCCAACAAGTTTGAGAACTTAAACCAAAATAAGTAATGCTCGGATTTTGTACGTCGATAAAACTGTTTTCTTAGACCTACATTAGATGCCATCATCATCAAAGCCACAAAGAATGTAGTAAAGAATACTGAAAAATTGAGTCCAAAAATTTGCATACTGTCCACCTTTACTTCATCAAAATATTTTTGCTTAAAGCTTCTTCAACATTACTATCAACGAACCGTTGGACCAAAACAAAAGAATGTAAATTCAACTCTAGCTAAAACTCCCTATAATTCTTCCATCTGTCAGTTCTGCTTTCAGTTAGTCCATATCTGGGTTGGTAGTCCGCATTCTTGTTTGCTGCAAACATTTGTTAAAAATGGGAAACAAGCTACTAACAATTTGCCTTTGCAACATATTTTCACAGATGGGAGTAATAACGCATGAAAAAAGAAAAGGTTGCTGCTTCATTTCAAGTGTGTTGCAAAGCATTCATAGTTAGTGAGTCAAGGTATGTAAATTTTGGAGCATTTGAGCACACGTATGAGAGCATTCAACTATTTGCAACTGCTGCTCGGTCTAAAAAATGCAAAGGAATTTTTCTATCCAAGTATTCAACCGTGGATCTCATCGACACATGAGTTTCTTCTCATAAGTTAAATAGGTATGCAAAGCTAGTAGTTAGTTAGTTAGTTTGGGTTCTCCTTAATAGGCACAAAAAAGTGTACGCTATTCTCATGGGACACAACATACTCACATGCTCATTCTTCAGCTATATACATAGCCTTAGAAAAATATAACCGGCGTCCTCCTAGCAGTAGAAACCATTGACATGTACTCTACAAATGGGTACTTACTATGATACTACTGATAGACTCTATTCCCTGTCTAAGATTGTATATTGGTTTATTGAACACGGGTGTATGAC
>Ga0210040_10001231_pt1 | contig 39531 bp, 29 predicted proteins | sample CryGeyCG12114_NA_FD_185462 | JGI IMG/M metagenome (GOLD analysis project Ga0210040, IMG submission 185462) | Groundwater microbial communities from aquifer - Crystal Geyser CG19_WC_8/21/14_NA (SPAdes) (version 2) | ecosystem: Environmental > Aquatic > Deep subsurface > Groundwater | place: USA... | reverse complement strand
CCCCCCTCCGCCCAATGGTTCGGATAGGCCACCGCCCCGAAATCAGGAAGAACATTTTGATATTGTCAGCACCTTTTTATTTATCATGATTATTGCTTTAAGCATGGCGGTGGAAATAACCCGGCAATGGCGCACCTCCCAGCAACGGGCCCAGCAAGCGGAAACCGATAAAGCGGTAGCGGAACTATCTTTTTTAAAAGCCCAGATTAACCCCCATTTTTTATTTAACATTCTGAATAATATTTATTCATTGGCGGTAATGCAAAATGAAAATACCGCGGGAGCTATCTTGAAATTATCTAACATAATGCGCTACTTAACCGATGAGGTGAAGGCTGATTTTGTACCCCTTGAAAATGAAGTAGCTTACATTCAGGATTATATTGATTTACAACGGCTACGCTTAAGTAAGAAAGTTAAACTAGACTTTCGCGTAGAAGGCAACCTGGCAAACAAAAAAATTGCTCCCCTTATTCTGATTACTTTTATTGAGAATGTATTTAAATACGGCATTAGCAATCACCAGGAGTCGGAAATTACTATTAAGTTAAAAGCAGAGGAAAACCAGCTTGTATTTTTGTGTCAGAACCCCATAATTCAAACCGAAACTTCTTTGGAGCGAGAAGGAATAGGACTCACCAATACGAAAGACCGGTTGCAGTTCTTATATTTTAAAAAACATAACTTAACCATATCTACTGAGAAGAACACTTTTACGGTTATACTAATACTACCCGTTTAATACCGGGAAAGTAAAAAAATTAAGATTACACCTTTACGTTTTTAAAAAGCATGACATACAGATGTGTTGCGGTAGATGACGAACCGTTGGCGTTAGATATTATTAAAGCTTATGTTGCTAAAATACCGGCTTTAACTTTAGTTCAGACTTTTGATGATGCCATAGCAGCTTCCGAGTTTTTACGAGCTACTGCTATTGATATTTTGTTTGTGGATATTCAAATGCCCGATGTAACCGGGATTGATTTAGTTCGCGCCCTGGAAAAAAAGCCGGTCGTTATTTTTACCACCGCTCATAAAAACTACGCTTACGAAGGGTTTCAGTTAGATGCCATTGATTACCTGCTTAAACCAATTGCTTTTGAAAATTTTTCTAAAGCAGCTAGGAAAGCGATAGATTACCTGGAGTATAGCAACAAACCTGCTTCAGCGCCGGAAGAAAGCCTGTATGTTTATTCAGAGTATAAATTAGTGAAGATAAATCTGGGCGATATTGAATATATTGAAAGTCTGGAAGATTATATTAAAATTCATATAGCAGATTCTAAACCCATTTTAACCTTAATGTCGATGAAAAAAGTGTTGGAAAAACTGCCGGAAAATAAATTTAAAAGAATACACCGCAGCTTTATTGTACCCATTACTAAGGTAGCTTCCGTCCAGAATCGCAAAGCATTTTTAACATCTGGCAAAGAATTACCTATCAGCGATTCTTACGCTAGTTTTATTCAGGATTGGAAAAACGAGTAGGTTATGCGCAATTTATTGGTAATTGCTTGTAGTCTACTCCTGCAAAATGGCTTACCTGGATTTATTATAGAAATCAGCCAGAATTTATGAACTAACACTTTTAAATTACCAAATTGGGTGTAAGGAATCCAATACTTGATTTCGCGATTCTTACTAATAGTTCAATCTACTTGCTTCACTGTAATAAAAAGACCGCTTATAGGTTTCAGAGATTAGGTGGTGGTTATCAAAATTTTAATTTTATTCTGATACCCACCTCTTCTTTCTAATAAAGCATACGGAACTTAATAGTATGCTCAATACAGCTTAGTTCGTTTATTACTTCCTGGTCGTAGATATTATTGATATCGGTAATAACATAACCTACGTGCTCGTTCGTTTTTAAATACTGACCCAGAATGTTAACATGGTTTTTAGCCAATACGCTGTTTATATTACTATAACCTGGAAAGGCAACTGTAACCCTAAGCCAAACCACCTAAATTATCTAAAAACAACCAAAGTCTTGGATAATGTAAATTGATTAGGTGGAACAAATAAGTTACCTTAATAAAGATAAATGAGCTAATGCTTTTTGTGCATACTCCGGTACTTTGCCGGAGAAAGTCCCATTGTTTTCTTAAATATGCGCGAAAAATAAAAAGGATCTTCAAATCCTAGCTCTAAAGATATTTGTTTAATGCTTTTATTAGTAAAATAAAGATATTGACAAGACTTTTGAATTTTTAGCTGAATAAAGTACTGAATGGGGGAGTAGCCGGATTTCTTTTTAAACAGTTCTGAGTAGTAAGAAACCGAAAGGTTCTGCTCTAAAGCAAGTTCTTTTATCGTAAGAGAGTGTGCTAGATGCTCTTTCATGTAATTAATAGAATTACTTACGGCATCTGTTGCATAAGCCGAGGGATTAACTTCTTTGTGGTATACCAGTGAGGTTAAGAAATGAAGGAAGTTAAAGTTGGCGATCTCTATATCTTTTTCGCCAAAGCTGTTTTCAAGTAAGGTAATTACCTGATTAAATAAATTTACTTGGTTTTCATCATAAGGAATAGGCTCTACTCCTGGTTCTTTTGTATAGCTATAGCGGTTATAAATGGCATCAGCATTTTCCCCAGTGAAATGCGACCAGTAAATACTCCAGGGGTCGGTAAGCGAACTATAGTAATGATGAGGGATGTTTTTGGGTATAATAATAAAGCTATTCGGCGTAAGTTCGTGTTTCTTATTGCCCAGACTAATAGAACCCCTGCCCTCCACGCAATATAGAAGAATGTATTGCTGGCTGCCTTTCTTTCTTTCTCTATCGTGAAAAGCTGCATGGGGATAAAAGCCAATAGCTGTTAGATGCAATCCTTTAGTTAAACTATTCTTACTTACCGCACTTTTTAAATTAGGAGGCAGCACGATCATTCTTTGTCCGATAAAACCTTCCTTAACTTTCTTTTCTAAACCAGCTATCTCTTCCATGTATCCAGATATCTCTTCCATGTATATAAAACCTATTTGTTTAATATTATAAAAGCTTAAGCCGTGCTGTTAGATACTATAATAAATTGGTAAATCCAAGTTAGTATTAAGGGTAACTTTCCGTAATATAATCCATGTATTTCCAGATTATGTCTATTCTAATAGATAGTCGTTTGCACTTAACTTTGTTTTATAGAAAAGTGTTTTAAGTTCGCTAAGAGACGTAAATTAGGAAAGTTTAGAGTTTGGTAATTCTTATTATATAACCAGAGGTTAATTTTTTGTGGCTAAAATTGAAAGAACTTTCAAAGAAAATAACTTGCCTTAGGTAATGTAAGCATTTAGTAGAATTGTAACTATTTAACTTTTGAGCCCAAAATACACTGCTTTAATGGCTACTCACCTCCTATGGTGCCATTTATGCAATATACGCCAGCGTGTGAGCTTAGTATTCTTCAATAATAATTAAGAAAGGCTTCTTTATTAGATATTAAGGCTGCCTTGATTTGATTCGTTGATGTGGTATCAAAGAACCCTAATTTAATTCGTTTAATATTTTTTAAAGAGCACACTTGTCAGATGGGGCATACCTACTATTACAGAAAAAGTAATTGGCTGGATAATTTCATTGTGGGCTTATTCGCAGACTCCTTCTTCCTCAAAAAGCTAGAACTTAAATGGCCGCAACTTAAAAAGTTAGTTGTTTGCTGATAAACTTAGGTCGAATCCTCATTACCATATTTTTTATCTAAAAATATCTTCATGTTTTTAAAGTACTTGCCTATTCTTAGCAGATTAATTTTAGGGTTCTGCTTCTGCTTTCTCCTGAGCAGCTTTGCCGCAGAACCTACTGTTATTTCATTAGCCGGCGAATGGCGGTTTAAAGCAGACGCTTCTAATCGGGGAATTGTGGAAAGATGGTTTGCCACTAATTTACCCGAGACGATCAAGTTACCGGGTTCCATGGCTGAAAACTTAAAAGGAGACGAAATAAGCCTCAACACCAAGTGGACCGCCAGCATCTACGACAGTTCCTGGTTTTACAATCCGCGGCTAGCCCGTTTCCGGCAGCCGGGTAACATAAAAGTTCCATTCTGGCTCACCCCCGCCAAGCATTATGTAGGGCCGGCCTGGTACCAGAAAGAAGTTACTATTCCGGCATCCTGGAAAGATAAACGAATAGTACTAAAGCTGGAGCGGGCACATATTGCCACGGGCCTTTGGGTAGATGAGCAGGAGATAGGAAAAGCCAACTCCTTAGTAGCGCCTCATCTATACGACCTCACCGGCAAGCTTATGCCCGGCAAACATACCATTACCCTCCGGGTAGACAATACCATTACTGCTGATGTAAACGTGGGAACGAACTCGCACAGTGTATCTGACCACACACAAGGAAACTGGAACGGAGTGGTGGGCGATATAATCCTGAAAGCCGGCTCTAAAACCTATTTCGATGCTATACAGGTATTCCCTGACCTGAAAACTAAAACTGCCAGAGTCAGGCTAACGCTGATAAACAGCACAAATAAGCAGGTTTCGGGAAAAATCAGCTTGAGTGCTAAAAGTTTTAACGTTAACAAAGCGCATGCGGTGCAGGCAAAAGCCACCCAAGTAAAGCTGAAATCAGGCGAGACAGTGCTGGACATAAACCTACCAATGGGTGACGACATGCTGCTCTGGGATGAGTTTAATCCTGCCCTTTACCAGTTAGCGGCAAAACTAGACGCGCAAGGCGACCAGAACGATGAGCAAGAAGTGCAGTTTGGTATGCGCGAAATTAGTATAGCAGGTACCCGGATTATGGTAAACGGGAAGCCGGTTTTTCTGCGGGGCGACCTGAACAATTCTGAGTTTCCGCTGACTGGTTATCCGGCTACTGATGTGGCTTCGTGGGAGCGGATTTACAAAACTGCCAAGGCACATGGGCTCAACCATATTCGTTTCCACTCCTGGTGCCCACCTGAGGCTGCTTTTATTGCCGCCGATAAAACAGGAATATACCTGCAACCGGAAGGCCCCACCTGGCCCAACCACAGTACATCTTTGGGAGATGGCAAGGCCATTGATAAATACATTTATGAGGAAACAGACCGTATGGCTAAGCATTACGGCAACTACGCCTCCTTTACTATGCTGGCTGCTGGCAACGAAACGAGGGGTGGAAACCAAGCGAAGTACCTGGCTGAATTTGTGAAGTACTGGCAAAAAAAAGATAGCCGACGCATTTATACGGGAGCTTCAGTTGCCATGAGCTGGCCATTGGTGCCGGAAAACGAATACATGGTAAAATCGGGGCCACGTGGTTTAAGCTGGCCCGATGCCCGGCCAGAAAGCGACAGCGATTACCGTTTAAAAATAGAAGGTTTCAAGGTGCCTTATGTAACGCATGAGATGGGGCAGTGGGTGGCCTTCCCGAACTTTGAGGAGATAAAGAAATACACCGGCGTTTACCGCGCCAAGAATTTCGAGCTGTTTCAGGAGGACCTGGAAGATCGGGGCATGAGCGATCAGGCTAAAGATTTTCTGATAGCATCGGGTAAATTACAGGTCTTGTCCTATAAACACGAAATTGAGAAATCGTTGCGAACGCCCGGCTTGGCGGGTTTCCAACTGCTGGGCCTGCAGGATTTTCCGGGGCAGGGAACGGCACTGGTAGGCGTGCTCGACGCATTCTGGGACAGCAAGGGCTATATTTCACCGGAGGCGTTCCGCCGCTTCTGTAATACCACCGTTCCGCTTGCACGCATGCCAAAGTTCGTCTACAAAAACAACGAAGCCCTGACAGCCAGTGTGGAGCTGTACCATTTCGGGGAGTCTGACCTGAATAATGCCGTTGTGCGCTGGGAATTGAAAGACGATAATAACAAAGTAATCGTTAACGGAAGCTTTTCTGGCAAAACTTACCCACGAGGTGCAAATACAGTAGCAGGAAAGTTAGAGATATCCCTTACTAGTATTACAAAGGCCACTAAATTAAACCTGGCTGTGAGGCTGGCGGAAACTGATTTTGTAAACGATTGGGATGTGTGGGTATACCCGGTGGAACTGCCAAATATTAAATCGAAAGTTTACTACACCAAGGTGCTGGATAAAAAGGCCGAAGCAGTGCTGAACAGAGGCGGCAGCGTGTTTCTGGATGCAGCCGGAAGCGTGGTGAAAGGAAAAGAAGTGGTGATGCACTTTACGCCTGCTTTCTGGAATACCTCCTGGTTTAAGATGCGACCGCCACACACAACCGGTTCTCTTATTAAAGCAGAACATCCGGCTTTCGGATACTTTCCTACCCAGAACTTCACCGACCTGCAGTGGTGGGAAATTGTGAACAAGGCGCAGGTAATGCATTTGGAAGATTTTCCCAAAGAGTTCAGGCCACTGGTACAGCCTATCGACACTTGGTTTATGAACCGGAAGCTAGGGCTGATTTTTGAAGCAAAAGTTGCTAAGGGAAAGCTCCTGGTATGTAGCGCCGACTTGGTGTCTGAACCGGAACATCGTGTGGCGGCACGGCAGCTATATTATAGCATCCAAAAGTATATGGCTTCTAATCACTTTCAGCCGGCAAGTACCCTGAAAATAGCCCTGATAAAAGATCTTTTCCAAACGCCTTCCAAAGAAACCTGGGGTAGTTACACCAAAAATAGCCCCGATGAACTGAAGCCAAACCAAAATCAACCTAAAATAAAATAATGGTAACAAGAGAAGTTATGCCACCTAAACCATCTTATATCATTAACAACAAATACATTGTGGGTATATCTTTTATCTCGGCTTTAGGCGGATACTTGTTTGGCTTTGACTTTGCAGTTATTGCCGGAGCGCTGCCGTTTTTGCGGGCCGCATTTCTGCTCAATGCCTGGTGGGAAGGCTTTTTAACCGGCTCCCTGGCCTTGGGCTGCATGGTAGGATGTTTGCTCGCCGGCAATTTGGCCGACTCCTACGGACGTAGATTGAGTCTGATGCTGTCGGCAGTAGTTTTTGCAATTTCCTCCTTGGGCATGGCCTTGTCTCAAGGCCTTACGGTATTTATTATTATGCGTTTTGCCGCCGGCATTGGGGTAGGTATGGCCTCTATGCTCAGCCCCTTGTACATTGCCGAGGTTTCACCGGCCAGCATCCGGGGCCGCAATGTGGCCATTAACCAGCTCACCATTGTAATTGGCATACTTATTACTAACCTGGTTAATTATTTCATTGCCGATAGCGGTCCAGATGCCTGGCGATGGATGTTTGGACTAGGTGCAATACCAGCCAGCTTATTTCTGCTGGGGGTATTTTGGCTACCCGAAAGCCCCAGGTGGCTGGTAAGGGCCGGGAGGGATCAGCAGGCAGAGGCAGTGCTTACAAAAATTGGTAATGCCGCGTATGTATCCAGTACTTTAAACGATATTCAATTCTCTTTAAAAGATGTAAAAAAGCAGTCTTACCGGGCGGTATTGGCTAAGAATGTTCGCCCAGCGGTGTTGGTAGGGGTTACCCTTGCCATTTTTCAGCAGCTCTGCGGCATCAATGTGGTATTTAATTATACCTCCACTATTTTTGAGTCTGTTGGGGCCGACCTGGACAGGCAATTATTTGAAATGGTTGCCATTGGCATCGTGAACCTGGTATTTACACTAGTTGCCATGTGGCAGGTAGATGAATTGGGAAGGCGGCCGCTGATGCTAATTGGTTCTCTGGGGCTTTCTATCGTGTACCTGGTGTTGGCATTCCTGCTTCAAAATCAGGCGGCGGCTGGGCTGGTTTCTATTTTTGTGCTGCTCGCCATTGCCATGTATGCCACCTCCCTGGCGCCGGTTACCTGGGTAATTATATCCGAAATCTTTCCGAACAGTATACGTGGGGTAGCTTCTTCGGTAGCTATAGTTGCCCTTTGGGGAGCGTATTTTGTGCTGGTATTTACTTTCCCGATTTTAGCGGAGAAGATTGGAACTTTCGGTCCTTTCTATCTATATGCCGCCATTTGCTTTTTAGGATTCTTGTTTGTGAAAAGCAAAGTTAAGGAAACAAAAGGCCAGACTCTGGAAGAACTGGAGCAAAACCTAGTCAGACATTAGCCTTAATTTAGAAGTAATGAGCAATTTATATGTAAATGTGTGGGAGGAAAAAGTAACCATCCCGACCTATGGTATTGGCGAACCCGACAAGAACCCAATGTTCTTTGAAAAACGCGTATATCAGGGCAGCAGCGGGGTGGTGTATCCCAATCCGGTGGTCGAAAAAATTTATGATAAAAAACAGGATAAGAAATATACAGGATTATTCCTGGAGAATAAGTACCTGAAGATTATGATTCTGCCGGAACTTGGCGGCCGGGTGCAAATGGCTTATGATAAAATAAAGCAACGTCATTTTATTTATTATAATCAGGTAATAAAGCCCGCGTTGGTGGGCCTAACCGGACCTTGGATTTCTGGCGGGATAGAATTTAATTGGCCGCAGCACCACCGCCCCAGCACCTTTGAGCCGATAGACTATATCATAGAGGAAAACTCCGACGGCAGTAAAACAGTATGGGTGAACGAGGTGGAGAAGATGTTCCGTACCAAGGGTATGGCAGGTTTTACCTTGTACTCCGATAAGGCTTACCTGGAAATTAAGGCCAAATTGTACAACCGTACTGGTCTGCCCCAGACGTTCCTGTGGTGGGCAAACCCGGCCGTAAAAGTGAACGACGATTATCAGTCGGTGTTTCCACCGGATGTAAACGCGGTATTTGATCACGGCAAGCGCGACGTTTCCAGCTTTCCGATTGCCACTGGTACTTATTATAAAGTAGATTACTCACCTGGTACCGATATTTCCAGGTACAAGAACATACCAGTGCCAACTTCCTACATGGCCATTAACTCAAATTATGACTTTATGGGCGGTTACGAACATGATACCCAGGCAGGCGTGCTCCATGTAGCAAACCACCACGTGTCGTCGGGCAAAAAGCAGTGGACCTGGGGGCACGGCGAATTCGGCAAGGCTTGGGATCGTAACCTGACCGACGAAGACGGCCCTTACATTGAGCTAATGACGGGCGTGTATACCGATAATCAACCGGATTTCTCCTGGCTGATGCCTTACGAGGAAAAAACTTTTACGCAGTATTTCTTGCCTTATCGTGAATTGGGTATGGTAAAAAATGCCACTAAAGATGTGCTGGTAAGTTTAGAGAGCCTAGGCGAGAAGGTAAATGTAAAAGTATTTGTAACCTCTAACCAAGAAAATGTAGAGATAAAGCTTCTGGTAAATAGTAAAGCGGTACTGAATGAAATAACAAATCTTTCACCAGAGCAGGTGTTTGAACAGGAAGTAACATTAGAGGCAGCCGTAGCGGAGGAACAACTCCTGTTGGTTATAAGCGGTGCTTCGGGTAAAGGACTGATTCGCTACGAGCCGGCTAAGAACAGAAAAAACAAAAGGCCGGAGCCAGCTAAAGCGTTACCGGAACCCCTGGATGTAGAAAATAATGAACAACTATTCCTGGCAGGGCAGCATCTGGAGCAGTACCGGCACGCTACTTATAGCCCGCTTGCTTACTATGAAGAGGCCTTGCGAAGAGACCAAAACGATATTCGCAACAATAATGCCTTAGGATTGTGGTATTTGCGCCGAGGGCGATTTGTTGAAAGCGAGCCATACTTCCGCCGGGCCATAGAAACTATTACGCTACGTAACCCTAACCCCTACGACAGTGAACCCAATTACAACTTGGGGCTGAGCCTGAAGTTGCAGGGCAAGCTACACGATGCCTACGACGCTTTTTATAAAGCTACCTGGTCTGGCACCTGGCAAGATGCCGGTTATTTCTCGGTCGCCCAAATAGATATGGCAAAAGCAGAGTACCAACTGGCTTTAGAACATATTAATTGGTCTTTAGACCGAAACGCTCGGAACAGCAAAGCCTACGTTGTAAAAGCTGCGGCCTTGCGCAAGCTAAATCATTTAGAAGAGGCGGTTGCCGTTAGCAATGCGGCCTTAGAACGCGACAAGTTTAACTTAGGCGCTCTAAATGAGAAAGTGCTTGCTTCTCAGGCCATGGGGAATAAAGCCAATGCCGCTAAATATCAAGAAGAGCTAAATAAGTTAGCCCACGGAGTACCTAATACCTATATAGAGTATGCCCTAGATTACGCTGCTGCCGGACTTTACCAAGAAGCCTACCATTTGCTGAAGTTCGTTCTGCAAGAAAAAGATGCAGACCCAAAAGATACAAACCCAATGGTGTACTACCACCTGGGTGGGTTCTGTTACCAGATGGGAGATAAACTAAAAGCTAATAGTTACTTTAAACAGGGCGCTGCCGCCAAGCCAGATTATTGCTTTCCAAACAAACTGGAAGATATAGCCGTGCTGCAACTGGCGGGAGAACTAAATTCCGAAGATGCGAAAGCGCCCTATTACCTGGGTAATTTGTGGTATGATAAACGACAATACGAAATGGCGGTAACCCAATGGGAACTAGCAGCTACCCGTAACGTGTCCTTTCCTACTGTTTTCCGGAATTTAGGTATTGCCTACTTTAACAAGCAAAATGATGCCGAGAAAGCATTAGCTTGCTTTAAAAAGGCTTTTGCTCTAAACAGGCACGATGCCCGGGTGCTCATGGAACTGGACCAACTTTATAAGCGCCTAAACAGGAACCCTGAAGATCGCTTGGCCTTTCTGGAGGAGCATATTACTGTAGTGGAACAGCGAGATGACTTGTACCTAGAACGGGCTGCTATTTATAATTTCCTGGGTCAATATGACAAGGCATATAAACTAATCATGGCCCGACAGTTCCATCCCTGGGAGGGTGGCGAAGGAAAAGTATCTGGTCAGTATATTTATAGCCTGGTTCAGATGGCAAAAGAAAATATTACTATCGCCAATTATCAAGAAGCAATTAATCAACTGGAGCAGGCACAAAAATATCCGTACAACCTAGGCGAAGGCAAACTGTATGGAGCTCAGGAAAATGATATCTTTTACTTTCTTGGCTGCGCTTATGAAGGCTTAGAACAATCAGAAAAAGCAATGGAGCTATTTCATAAAGCAACAATTGGGCTTTCAGAACCGGGCGCGGCAATATTTTACAACGACCAGCAACCCGATAAAATATTCTACCAGGGACTGGCTTGCCATAAAATTGATGATAATGATAAAGCAAAACTAATTTTTAATAAGCTTATCGAATACGGGCAGGAGCATATAAATGACCAAGTAAAACTTGATTATTTTGCTGTTTCGCTACCTAATCTTTTAATATTTGATGACGCCCTTAATCTTCGCAACAAAGTACATTGTTATTACATCTCAGGTTTGGGGTTTGCTGGCTTAAATGAAAACAAATCGGCAATTGCAGCATTGTCAAATGCACGCAAACTAGATGTTATGCACTTTGGTGCCAAAACGCATATAGAATGGATGTTAAACCAGAATAAAATCGGTGAGATGAATTATCAGGTTTGAGCCAATCAATTATATACTAGACCTCTTTACAAAATAAGTTAAGGAGTAGCGAGGCTTAGATGGGGACAAGCGATTTTGAGATTGTTGATGGCTGCTACCAGATTCCAGTTAAGGCCATAGTTCTTATGCTTGCCTCGGTATATGTCTTTGACGATGCGGAAAATCTTACACTGGCGATTTACCTGTTCTACTGCTACTCTGCTAGAGGCCTGCTGGCGGTTATGTTTTTTCTCTTTTTTGGTGAGCAGGTGCTTCTTACTTGCCTTGAAGGGTAGCACCGCATTTGCGTGGAGCTGGTCGATGCCCAGAAATCCTAAGTCAGCATAGACGGCTGTAGCAGGACTCAGCCGCACCTTGCTTTGCTTATAAAGCTTAAAGTCATGGAGGCGGCCCTTGCCGCAGCAGACGCATAGATTCAGGCCGGTGAGCAGACAGACAAAGATTAAGGCCTTACTGGTGTGCCGTTTTTTTTACCGGAGTAGTAGCTCCGCTGCCCTTTCATAGGCCGCTCAATGGGTTGCTACAATCTACGGCCACCTTTAGCGGACTTGTAGGGGCCAGCAGCCCGGTTGGCATGTCGAGCACCTGCGAGAGGATGCGGCGCATGTAGCAGTAGCGCTTGTGAGCATAAGACTCACTCACCGAGAAAGCTTGCCCCAACGAGAGAAAGGTGTGGTATTGGCGCAGGTATACCAGCGTGAGAAGCAGTACCTGAGAAAGACTCAGCGAAGATTTGCGCCCACGTTTGCTGATAGGATGCTGCTCTTTAAACTGCGCTACATAATGCGCTGCCTTCTCCAGGATTATAACAAAGGTGGCATAGTTGATACCCGTGGTGCGGAGAAACTCCCCTGGCTTTTCTCCTAATTCTTTCGCTGTTTTCATCTCAATTCCTCCTTCTTATTATTAAAACCTAGCTTAATTTGGAAAGATGTCTACTGATAAAGCGTATACTGTAATTGTTTATACCTACACACAGCGACATAACTTCTCGGAAAAACAGATGAGAAAGAATATTCTCTAACTCAATCTGCGGCAACTCGTTTAGTTGCCCTGCGATAAAAGCTTGCTCAATCTGCTAAAAATCAATTTCGGGAGTGGGTTCATAATTAATATAAGAAATAAGACAAATTAAATTATATATAAGCAACCTGTCATGGTTAAAGAAACTTCTGAATTAAATAAAGAGACAAAATTAACTCAACATACAGGTTGGGCTATAATGTAGTAATACAATATCTTATATTCTTAAAATTTATTACTTAAAACTTTTTACTTACTTAGTTGAATATTAATCAGGGAATTCCTTCTGACTGTCGGAGAAAAAGTATATACTTATTTATGTCCAGTTACTTAATCCTGAAATAAGATGCCCTTTATTTTACGGGGGTTAATTGCCCGGTGGAAACGAACACCACAAGGTGCCTCAGTCTTTGGGTATAGGGGCAAACCTGATTTACAAGTGGAAGAGCCGTTATACACATATGGCTAATCAGCCTAAAGAAGGCAAAGGAGTAGATTTTACTCAAGTGGAGGCACTCAACCGACGTATCCGGGAGTTAGAAGACAGAGCGGGACATGGACCCGATGCTGATGCATGTCTGCGGATCAAAAAAGCTTTGGCCATTTTCAGCAGGCAGACCAGAGAACAGCTTATGGTTTCATTAAGAGCCATGCTAGTAGTTGGCCGGTGCATACACTCTGCCTGGTACTTAAAAACAAATTGAAAACTTTTTTATAAATTTTTTTACACAAAGATTTAGAATTAAGATTATTTAGATGGTTAAAAAAACGCCACAGTTACTGGCTTAACTTTGCAAAAGAATGGAAGAAAAAAAGATTACGGCAGCGCAAATAAGCGCTGACTCAAAGGCTGAAGTACCCAAACTGGTTGCTAGTAGTCAAGCCATAGCTTATTTTTTGAAAGCCTTAACCGTAAGGTAGAACCGCATCCGACTCTGGGAACAAAAAACAGCCGGGAAATAAAAACGGGCTTTTATGCTGATTGCCCATTGCTGCCTTTGGAGAATGCAGCTACAAGAGTAGGTGCGTAGAAGGTTAAAAATCAGAATTATAGATTCTAAAAAAGCCTTATTCGTTTCCAGCCAACAGACTTAAGGAAACGTTATGAATTTAATCAATTACTAGTTGTTGGTAGAGGTACAATACACCTTAATATATATAAATAAGAAAATTTGGCACTGGCTATTAAGGCTATGTAGGTAAAAACCATATTGCATTACTTGAAAAAACCGGAAGATTATCCATTATTAACATATGAATCTCTATTTCGGGCAACCTATAATAGCACTACCTTTAGAGGTATTAATTACATGCATTTTCATAAAACCTGTTATTCACCATGATGAAAATTCTAACTATTAGAAGAAAACTACCAAGCATAATCGGGATTATTCTTACCTGCTATTGCCAGATACTGCCCGGCGTCAGACAGGTTCACGCCCAAGGAACGCAGTTAAACCAATTGCCAATTACTGGTAAGGTAACCAGCGATAAAAATGAACCATTGCCAGGTGTTACTGTGCTGGTTAAGGGAACCAGTAACGGTACGGCTACTGATCCCGGAGGTAACTTTACTTTAAATGTTCCTAATGGAGATGCTGTTTTGGTAGTTTCTTTTATAGGATATACTACTCAGGAAGTAAGAATAGGAAATCGCACCAATATTACTATTGCCTTAGCCCCCGATGCTAAAAGCCTGGAGGAAGTAGTGGTAATTGGTTATGGTACTGTAAAAAAGTCTAGTCTTACAGGTGCTGTAGCTCAGATTGATTCTAAGCAAATTGAGGAGCGTCCGATAGCCAGGGTAGATCAGGCTTTGGCAGGTCAGGTAGCAGGGGTGGAGGTTAGGGCGACCACCGGTCGACCAGGTGAGCCCCTACAAATACGGGTAAGAGGTAGTGCTTCTGTATCGGCGAACAACGACCCGTTATATGTGTTAGATGGTGTGCCCATTTCTGATTTAGGCAGCATCAATCCGGGCGATATTGCTTCTATTGAAATTTTAAAAGATGCTGCCTCGGCTGCAATTTATGGTTCCAGAGGATCTAATGGGGTGGTGCTGATAACAACTAAAAAGGGAGCCGACGGAAAACCCAAAATTCAGTTTAGCTCTTATTATGGTTTGCAGAAGCCTGAGCGATTTATTGATGTGCTTAGTCCTGAGGAATGGATTAATCTGAATCATGAAGTTAAAGGACTAAACTGGGAAGCCTTTGGTAGAGGCAGAGGAGAGACATTCAGGGCTTCTGATTCGCAAGCAGACCGCATTGCAAAACTAAATCAGATTTACAACCGAACAGATATTCAGCCTTCAGACTACCCAAACTATCTATATGACCCACGTTGGGAATATGGTACAGACAGCCTGGATTATATTGATTGGCAGAAAGAAATTACACAACTCGCCCCTATGCAGCAATATCAGCTTTCTGCATCTGGAGGAAGTGAAAATGTGAGATATTTGCTTTCGGGTGAATATCTGAACCAGGCCGGCATAGTGAAATATACCAATTTTGAGCGCTTTTCATTCCGGGCCAACCTGGAATCAAAAATTAATGAATATTTGAAAGTGGGGCTTAATTTAAACCCTTCTTTTTCCTGGAGTAAAGGAGGATCGGCTGATGGTAGAAGTGGTATTTTTGCCGCAGCCACTGGCTTTGCGCCTGTAACAGATAAAGGCGTTGGTATAGAAAACGGTGTATTTCCATACCCTACTTATATATGGGGCTCTTCTGCCGTAAGCTCGGTAGCTGTTTTGAGGGAAACGCTTAATGAAAGCGAAAGAATGCGTGTCCTCTCAAACATTTATGCCAACATTACTCCTTGGGAGGGCCTGAATTGGAATGTGATGGGGGCTTGGAATTTTGATAATAGAGTAAGCAAGTATTATCTGCCAACGCGTGTTACAACCAGAAACAATAATGTGGCAGAAGGAAGTGCCAGCCAGGCAAATAGAACGAATGGCAGAACACAATACTATATGTTCCAAACTACTTTAAATTATAACAAAGTCTTTGGAAGTCATACAATAGATGCTTTGGTAGGATATTCCGCCGAAAATAATCTGTTCGATGAAACATATCAGCGCAACAGCGAATTTCCGAATGACCAATTATATACCTTTAGCAACACCACCTCAAAAGTATTAGATTCTTATAACACGGAGAGCAGACAAACTTTAATGTCTTATTTTAGCAGGCTTCAGTATAGCTTTCGGGATAAATATCTGCTTACAGGTAGTATCCGGAGAGATGGCTACTCTAAGTTTGGCATGAACAGCAAATGGGGTTTCTTTCCTTCCTTCTCTACCGGATGGCGTATAAGCGAAGAATCTTTTATGGAACCGCTTATAGATGTGGTGAATAATCTGAAAGTTAGATACAGTTGGGGAGTAACCGGAAATAATAACTTACCCGGAAATTATCCGGCCGTGGGTGTGCTTGGTACCTCAAACTATTCTTTCAACGGACAGCAGATTACCGGCTATGCTCCAAGAACCATCACGAACTCTGAGTTAGGATGGGAACAAACAACCGCCTCCAACATTGGCTTAGATCTAGGCTTCCTGGATAATCGTATTACAACCTCTATAGAGTATTACTACAAGAAAACTAATGATTTGCTGTTGCAGGTGCCTGTAGCGCAGGCTACTGGTTTTCAGAACTACTGGCAAAACATAGGTGAAGTTGAAAACAAAGGATTTGAGGTAGAGCTAAACACCGTTAACCTGACAGGTGCGTTTAAGTGGAATACTAGTTTTAACATTGCCCACAATAAAAATAAAGTGCTAAAGCTAGGTAGCGAAAATACACCTATCTATACCGGTTGGGACAGAACAGTAGTAATTAGAGTAGGAGAGCCGCTGATTAGCTATGTTTTGTACGATGCGATTGGTGTTTACAAAACGCAAGAAGAACTGGACAGCAGTCCGCGAATGGCTAACAGTAAAGTAGGTGACCCTAAATATCGTGATGTTAATAACGATAAGGTGATCAATTCTCAGGATATGACCATTGTAGGAAACCCGAACCCTGACTTTACCTGGGGCTTGACCAATAATTTTAACTGGAAAAATTTCGATTTATCAATTCTGCTACAGGGCCAGTGGGGAAATGAAATATTTTCTCTTTTTGGAAGAAACATTAACAGGCCAACTACGGGCTTGGCAAATTACAATGCTCTGGGCGTATTTCGTAACAGGTGGCGTTCAGAGGCAGATCCGGGCGATGGCGTAACACCACGCATAGATGCGTCTACTGCGGGTTTGTATGATACCAGATGGTTGTATGATGGTAAATTCTGGAAAATTAGAAACCTTTCAGTAGGATATAATCTTCCTAAGAATCTCGTGAAAGGCATTTCATCGGCCAGGGTGTACTTTAGTGGAGAAAATTTATTTATGGTAGATCATTATGAGGGTGGTTACTCACCGGAGGCCTACCAAAGCGATTACTATAGCGACTGGTCTAGTTACCCGAATGCCAGAACTTATACATTAGGGGTGAATTTTACTTTATAAGGTTTAACATAGGGAAATGAAGAAGAAAATATTTTATTCAATTTTGATTATGTCCGGACTGTTGTCTTCTTGTAAAGATGATTTTTTGGACCAGACGCCAATTTCAGAGATTGCAACCTCTGATTTTTATCAGACAGAGGGGCAGGTTGGACAAGCCTTAGTGGGGACCTATAATCAACTACTTACCTTTCCGAGCATCTATCATGTGTATTTATCAGAAATTCGTTCGAAGAATTTTTACACGCCCTTACCGGATGCTCAACGAGATTATTATGAAATTTCTGCGTTTTCAGCAACTCCTGCGTTACCAACACTTGAGACGGCATGGGCTAACAGCTACAGGTTAATAAACCGGGCCAATGAGATAATTATCCGAATTGACCCTATTACCTTTTCAACCGAAACGCTTAAAAAGCAATATAAAGCGGAAGCCAAATTCTTAAGAGCTTATACTTATTTTGAGCTGGTAAGAGCATTTGGCGGTGTTCCTATTATAGAGCGTCCTCTGGAGGCAGCAGAAGTTCTTACAATACCTCGGTCGAGTGCGGCAGATGTATATAATTTTATTATTAAGGATCTTACAGAAGCAATTCCGGATTTGCCCGCTTCCTATCCCACGAGTCTGAAAGGCAGGGCTACTACTTGGGCAGCACGTGGCATTTTGGCTAAAGTATACCTTACCATGGCGGGCTATCCGCTTCAGCAAGCAGGGTACTTAAACGATGCAAAAGTATTGCTACAACAGATTAGGGAACAAGAAGGTAAAAATGTTTTCTGGGCACCCACCTATAAAGAGTTGTTTAACTCAAATAATGATAACAGGTATTATATTTTTGAGGTGCAATACATTTCTGGTGGCCAGGGTTTGGGTAATTTAGTACCGGGAGAAGGTCTTCCGGTAGATATTAGCCGGTCTATTGCGGAATATGGTGCCTATTACGTAGCAGGAGAACCCTCGCAGGATTTAATAGATAGCTACGAAGCTAATGATGTGCGTAAAGAAGCTACTATTAGCACTTCTTATGTAAATACTGGAAATAGAACAATCAATCGAAACTTATTTACAAAGTTCCTTGAACCAGGCAAAGATATCTCCAGTAGTAGTGACTGGCCTATCAATTTCCCCATATTGCGGTATGCAGATGTTTTGTTGATGTATGCCGAGATTTTGAATGAGCAAGCAGGCTCTCCACCACTGGAGGCAATTAACATCTTGAACAGAATCAGGCAGCGGGCTGGATTAAATAATATTAACCCTGCTACGCAAGAGGCTTTTAGAGAAGCCTTGCAACAGGAACGCAGGCATGAGTTTGCCTGGGAAGGTATTTATTGGCACGATCTTGTTCGTACAAACCGGGCAGTACCTGTTATGAATGGCTGGTTGCCCGCAGTTTATAACAAAACTATTGATCAAAATCAGCTAATTTATCCAATACCACGTTCCGAAATGTTAATTTATCCGGGATTGTACGAACAAAACCCAGGCTATAATTAAATTGTTAAACAAAGATGAATGAACTTAAAAGTTTATAGGGTTTAATTAACTTTAAGAATTTACAAGAAGGGAGAAAGCAATCTAATTAGATAACTTTCTCCCTTTTATTTTTGTACTGATTGGTTTACAAAAAAGACGATATTTATTTCAGCCATCCGGAATTTCATAAACGCGAAGCCACCCTAATGAGCAGATACAATGCTACCCGCCAGGATTTTGAATTTATGATTTCTTCGATGAAAAAAGCTTTTGTTAATCCGGCCACCTACATTACTCATCGGGCTTCTTTTAGCCTGGTAAAAGAAGAGTTTGAAAGCTGGCTCAATCCGTCAACAGGCGTGGTGAAAGCCATAATTGAAATAGAATAAATATTCATTAAACCTATAAACTGTTACATTATTTTATCCACCAAAAAATAATTTCTGATGAATTTAATTAAAACTTACTTATTAGCATTCCTGGTATTTTTTCTAGCGCTAACCCAGGTGGCCGCGCAAGCAGATTTAAAGCTCTGGTATAAGCAGCCAGCTAAAATTTGGACTGATGCTCTACCGGTGGGCAATGGCCGTTTAGGCGCCATGGTATTTGGAAGAGCCCAGGAGGAACTTATTCATTTAAACGAAGAAACTCTTTGGTCCGGCGGGCCTGCCAATTTAAACCCGAACCCGGACGCGCCTAAATACCTGGCCCAGATAAGAGAAGCCCTTTTCAGGGAAGACTATAAGACCGCTGAAGAGCTTTGCAAGAAAATGCAGGGTTTGTACACAGAATCCTATATGCCTTTAGGTGACCTGATAATAAAACATAACTTTACCGGCGAGCCTACTGATTATTATCGCGATTTAGATATTTCCAATGCTACTGCTTTAACCCGCTTCAAAATAGGCGGTACCACCTACACCCGCGAAATATTAGCCTCGGCCCCCGACCAAATTATCGTGATGCGCCTGAAAGCCGATAAAAAAGGCCAACTGAATTTTGATGCCACTACCAAAAGCTTAATTCGGTTTAAGAACGCCGCTGCCGGCCAGCAGGAGCTAGTAATGAAAGGCAAAGCACCCTCCCACGTGGACCCGAATTATGTGCGCTACAGCCCAGAGCCGGTAATTTATAATGAGGCGGATAATTGCCGCGGCATGCGGTACGAATTGCGGATAAAAGCTAAAAACAAAGACGGCAAGATTACAACGGATGTAGCTGGTCTGCACGTAAGCAATGCCACGGAGGTAACCCTTTATATTTCAGCAGCCACCAGTTTTAACGGCTTTGATAAGTGTCCCGATAAAGACGGTAAAGACGAATCGGCACTGGCCCAATCATACCTGAACAAAGCCTACGTAAAAGATTTCGATAGTATCCGCAAGGCCCACATTAAAGACTACCAGGGTTATTTTAACCGGATGAGTTTATCTTTGAATAACAACCCGCCGGTGAACCTGCCTACCCTGGAACGGCTGATGCGCTATACCGACGGCGCTACCGACCCCGGACTGGAAGCCCTCTATTTTCAATACGGCCGCTATTTACTCATCTCCAGTTCCCGACCCGGCGGCATTCCGGCTAACCTGCAAGGTATCTGGAATCCCTTATTACGTGCCCCTTGGAGCAGTAACTTCACCACGAATATTAATGTGCAGATGAATTATTGGCCGGCCGAAATGGTAAACCTTTCGGAATTACATACGCCTTTGGTGGAGTTTATAAAGCAAACAGCCATCACGGGTCGGGAAACAGCTAAAAACTTTTATAACGCCAAAGGTTGGGCGGTGCATCATAATTCTGATATCTGGTCCACCTCTAACCCAGTGGGTGATTTAGGAAAAGGGAACCCTTCCTGGGCCAATTGGGCATTAGGAAGTCCCTGGCTCAGCCAACATTTATGGGAGCATTACGCCTTTACCGGCGACCAGGGATTTTTAAAGAATACCGCTTATCCTTTAATGAAAGAAGCAGCTATTTTTTGTATGGATTGGCTCGTGGAAGATAAAAACGGCCGGCTGGTAACCGCGCCGGCTTCCTCGCCGGAAAATATCTTTATTGACGATAAGGGCGAAAAGGGCGGTATATCGGTGGCCACGACCATGGACATGCAGATTATCTGGGATTTATTTACCAACGTGATAGAAGCCTCCGAAAAACTGGGTACCGATGCCGAATTCCGGAAGTTAATTATAGAGAAAAGAAATAAGCTCTATCCGTTGCAGATAGGCAAAAAGGGGAACCTGCAGGAATGGTACAAAGATTGGGAAGACCAGGACCCGCACCACCGGCACGTTTCGCATTTATTCGGCTTGCATCCGGGCCGCCAGATTTCCCCAATTAATACCCCTAAGTTTGCTCAGGCTGCGCGTAAAACCCTGGAGTTAAGAGGCGACGAGGGAACCGGCTGGAGCATTGCCTGGAAAATTAACTTCTGGGCCCGGCTGCACGACGGCAATCATGCCTATAAGCTCATCCGTAATTTGCTGCGCCTGACCGGGGTGGAAGGAACCAACTACGCCAAAGGTGGTGGCTCCTATTCTAATTTATTTTGTGCCCATCCGCCTTTCCAGATAGACGGTAATTTTGGCGGTACTTCGGGATTGGGCGAAATGATGCTGCAAAGCCACGATGGTACCATTCATTTGTTACCGGCGCTGCCAGATGCATGGAAAGACGGCAAAGTAACCGGGATGCGTGCTCGTGGTGGTTTTGAGGTGGATATGGAATGGAAAAACGGTCAACTGGTTTCCACTACCATCCGCAGCCTGAATGGCTCGCCCGCTAAAGTAAGATACGGAAATAAAATAGTGGATTTAAACCTGAAAAAAGGCCAGTCTAAAACGTTTAAGGGCAACCTGGTTGGATAATGTTATTTGGTATTATTTAGAATAGAAAAATTTAACCATTCTATAAACCAATATAATTGCTTGTTTTAATCTGGAACGAGTTGTATTAGTCCAGGAACAGCCGGTTTCTAATCAACTGAAACGATAACAGTGGGGTATAATCCGTTAATAATTTATCATGGTAAGGTTTGTATATATTTTCTACCGTCCGGGATATATCGGTTGAACTTGGTATATGATGGTAGGATTTTTAGCCCCTAATCTGCAGAATAACAGGAACAGTAATGAGTCAATCAATAGATGGAATATTTAAAAGTGTACCAGACTATCGAAAAGGTTGTGCCTTTAAGTTACATATTTTAACAGACATCTTGTTGCTAAGTTTATGTGTAGTAGTGAGTGGAGCGGAAATGGATGAAGAGATAGCCACTATGGAGATCAGAAAAAGAATAAAGTTTTAAGCATAACCTTAGTTAGATTAAGAAGCAATGGTTGTTATAGAAATATAGCAGCCATTGCTTTTTTGTTAAAGGAGGTCTTTTGTTTATAATTAATAAAGGTTAAAAATTTAATCTATTTACAGGTTAACATAAATAGAGTTATAGCTTTATACAGAATCACTAAGTTTCTTTTCCATATAAGCGGTTCCCTCTAAAGTTACCATCTGGTAAGGCGCAATCTCCAAAAAACCAAATGACCGATACAGTTCTTTTGCCTTTGTAAGACGGGGAATAACCTCCAGGCGGATGGCTTGGAATTGTAAGTGCTTCGCCTGGTTAATAGCTTGTTCCAACAACTGGGCTCCAATCCTATATTGGCGGAACGCTGGCTGAACAAAGAACCTTTTCAATTCAGCTACTTCGAGTGTCATTCTCCGAACGGCTACACAGCCAATGGCCATTTCATTATGGTATGCTAGTAACAAAGCTCCATCCGGAGGAGCATATTGTTTTTGCAAAACTTTTAATTCGGCTGCAAAATTTTGAAACCCTGCTTCAAAATCTATAGCGTTGGCGTACTCTAGAAATAATTGGCGGCCATCCTCGAACGCTTGGGGAGAATTTGCTAAGACCAATTTTATATAGTTAGGAAGATTCATCGTTTTTAGTTTGAAGTAATCAAATTCCTGCTTATCGTTCCTTTCGGGAATAATAAGTAGCGCCTACACTGGCCATAATTACACAGATGATGGATAGCCATTGGGGCAAACTTAAGTACTCTTCCAGGAAAAGCAAACCAGAAAGGGCGCCAAATGCCGGGTGTAAACTCATTAGGATGCCAAAGATTTTGGGAGAAAGCTGCCCGAACGCGCCCATTTCAAGGGTAAACGGAATAGCACTCGTTAATAGGGCAACCACCACGCCAATCAACAACAGGGGCCCATTTACGGCGGCTAAATCACCACTAAAAATTCCAAAAGGCAGGACAAAAGCGGTAGCAAAAATCATTCCTACGGCTACGGCATCTCCACCTTTCATGAGTTTAGAGGCTTTCCCGCCTAACACAATATAGCCTACCCATAAGGCTCCGGCCAGTAAAGCTAATGTTACACCCAGCAAGTCAACGTTGTGGTTCTGCCAGGGAGCAATAAGCACTATGCCTAAACAAGCTAATAGTACCCAAAGTAAATCAAGCAGCTTTCTGGAGCCTAGCAATGCTAAGACCAGTGGTCCGGTAAATTCCAGGGTGACGCCAAGACCTAAGGGTATACGTTTAATGGCCAAGTAGAATGCCAGATTCATGGCTCCCAGGCAGGTACCATAGGCCAGGCAGTACAACCATTGCTTTTTGTTTAATTTGAAGAGATTGGTTCTGAAGACAGCATGTAAGATGAGCATCGAAAAACCAATTCGCAAGGATGCGGTACCACTAGCGCCTAAGAACGGGAAAAGGTGCTTGGCGACAGAAGCGCCAACCTGCACACTGACTATTGAAAGCAGCACGGCCGGTACTGCCGGAATAACTAATTTATTTTTTAATATAGTAATCATTATTTAGATTGTTTTAAATGCGATAATATTCCAGGGATAACCTTGTAAAATGAAATGCATACAAAACAACCTGAGCAACATGATTAGCTGCTCAAAAAAAGGCAGCTAGTTTATGAAAAGTCATAAACCCACTAAGCCATAGAGGTACCGGTTATTTTGCAAGCAAAATAATGCGCGGTGGAGGGGTGTTACAGGAAATAAATTTCATAAAAGAAAATTTTAACTCAAATATGAAGATGATTTTTAGACAATCCTACAATAAGTAATGATTTATTAGGCTCCTCTTTGTTCCTTTGCCAACGGAATGGCGGAGGGGACGGACTATAAGGGAAAGTGCTTGACAAGGAATAATGATATCTTATTAACACAATAGGGAGGAAAAGTATAATTGATAAAATAAATTATGTTTATTATAAGCGATATAAAAAAGACAGCTCCAACGGAGTTCAAGACACCATTGCAAAAACAGGTTTATACGGCGCTACAAAGCTTACATATTCCCTTTGAGCGGGTTGATACTGATGATGCCATTTCAATGGATGATTGCGTTCTAATCAACCGGAAATTGAATATGAAAATGGTAAAAACCCTTTTTCTTTGCAATCGGCAACATACAGAATTTTATTTGTTTGTGACCACAGCAGATAAACCGTTCAGAACTAAGGCATTTAGTAACGCATTAGGGGCTTCCCGTATGTCCTTTGCACCGGAAGAGTTGCTGAACAGCATGCTGGGAACGAGTATCGGTGCCGCTACTGTTTTTAGTATTTTACTGGACAAGGAAAGTACGATACAGGTGGTGTTTGACGAAGATGTGGTTTCACAGGAATGGTATGGTTGTAGCGACGGTACAACAACAGGCTACATGAAAATTAAAACCGTTCATATTGTCACTGATTTTCTGAATTATGCATCACACAGGCCGACAGTAATTCAAATGTAACTGAGAAAGGAAAGGGAAAGGAGATCAGGCTACATTGAACATAATTAAAAAGGTAGTATAGTAATCTTTTAAAAAGGTAGTATAGTAATCTTTCTGATTTCCAGAGGAAAGTCAAAGAAAACGGTTAACTCCTGCCAGTTAGCTCGCCAGGATTTAATAGCGTAAGCATACTTACCGGCCTATTTCTGCTCTAACTGCTACAGGCGAACACGGCTAGCTCTCGGTTAGGAGCATGACAGATGGCCTTCAAGTACCTAGTAAACACTTATAACAGTCAGAATTCGGATGAGCAAGTTAAGAACAGCTACGCTAAACCAGCGCAGTTTGTCTTGGCTGCTGCAATGTTTTAATGAGCTGGTTTTCTGCAATAAAACTTTTTTTATTAGTTTTGACGCGCGCATAACACCCAGACAATACATATTTTTTAATACATAAGAACAAACATCTTGTACATGAAACCTTCGTCAATCGAAATAAAAGATTCTAAAATTTTTAAAGCCAAAGCCAAACTAAAAAAGCCAATTGCTGATGCTACCCATACCTTAAGCGAAATTTCATTTCTGGTTCTAAGATTGCAATTGGAAAATGGCATAATTGGGGAGTCTTATTTACTCTCTTTTCAGTATTCGCCTTTAGCCATTTATGGAGCTTTAAAGGATATTTTACCCCAAATAAAAGGATACAAAGCAAATGAAACGGGTAAGGTATTTGCAAAAATAAACGAACAGGCTGAATATTTCGGCAACCTAGGTATAAACAGATGGGCACAGGCAGCTGTTAATATAGCCATGTGGGATGCTTGGGGAAAAACATTGGAACAACCAATCTGGAAGTTACTTGGCACCCATCAGGAAAAATGTCCAATATATGGCAGTGGTGGTTGGCTATCCTATTCCATAGCTGAGTTGATAAATGAGGTTACGGATTATGTCGAGCGGGGCTTTCAAGCCGTGAAAATAAAAGTAGGCTCTCCGGATTGGAGAACAGATTTAGAAAGATTAAAGCAAGTGCGCGGGGCCGTTGGTACCAACATAGATATTATGATGGATGCCAACCAAGGCATGCAGCTTCCAGCCGCCATTCAGTTAGCCAATGCGGCCCGCGATTTAAATATTTATTGGTTTGAGGAACCGCTGCATCACCAAAACTTTGATGGATATCAGACACTCAGAGAGCAGACGGGAGTTTCATTGGCAATGGGAGAACGGGAATACGATTCGCTCCCACTCATACAACTCCTGCAGCGTAAAGCCATAAATATCTGGCAACCCGACTTACTACGCATAGGAGGCGTTGAAGCCTGGCGGGAGAGTGCAGCCCTGGCTGCCGCTTATCAAATACCGGTACTTCCCCATTATTACAAAGATTACGATGTAGCACTCGTTTGTTCTATCCCCAATGGAGCAGGTGTTGAATCTTTTGACTGGATTGACCCCCTAATTGATAATCCGATGGTGGTGAAGGACGGCTATGCGACACCTCATGAACAGGCTGGCTGGGGCTTTAACTTTATAGATAATATTTTAGAAGAACTTAAATAGGGTAATAAAAGGATATAAATGCTTATTCTTTAATCAGGAGAGTTGCTTTATTGACTTGCGAAGGTACTGGCATTGGTTTTTGTATGAGATTAATAAAACATTTATGGAGGCAGGTGCGCTGTTAGCATATCTGGCTGAAGGGAAAATGCATTGATAGCAGCTGTGACCAGCGCTATTAAGTTATATTCGAGTTCTACTTGCCGGAAGAAAGCCTGGCTACGCACTTCCTTACAGATGCCTGGCTCCTCTGTATTAAGGTGTTGGGTTATTTTGCAGAGTTGTATTTTTTACGTTTGATTAACCCCAGCAGAAAGCTAAACCTAAATTTCTGCCGCCTCAGCTTCTTAACTATTTTTATTTTATAAAAACTTCTTTAATTTTATAAGTGAAGGTAATTTTCATATTTGGAAAGTGAATTTAATTAAATTGCCCTTTTAAAGTCCGGCTTTCCTGTTATTTTATCCTTACTTCCCCGTTTTAGTTGGGCAGACAGGTTAAACGCATTTAAAATTTATGAAATTTTAAAAAAGCTATTTACTTTATTGCAGATATTATAATTTAGATTTAGACACTTGGTTTAATTTAGATTAAAATAGTTGATGAATAGGTTCAGCATCGCCCGCAAAAACATAAAGGTAAGTATTGAACCTAAATATTTGCTTACGGCTGTTTTTATATTTAAATAATACTAAAAGCATGCTATTTCATTGTACTTTTAAATGCGTTCAACCTGTTGGGCAAATTAAATAAATTCCTCATTAAAATATTATAGTTCTGAATAAATTCAAGTTAATGAAGCGTATCCTATTACTAGTACCCTTAATTTTTTTGATTTTCACCTCTTGTAGGCAAACGGCCATAAATTCTTCTTCAAGAAAAGAGGCTATCACCATTGTGATACCCCAATCAACTCCGGCCAGAGTTACATTTGGCGCAGAAAAACTAAAAGGCTCCCTGGTAAATTCAGGCTATCTGGTAAATATTGTAACGTCAGATAAGCAGCCCAAAAAAGGCAGAAAAATACTGGTGGGGTACTCAAACGAAGCCGTAATAACCAATGCACCTGTAGCCAGCAACATCAATGCCAGTGGCAAAGAAGGTTTTTCCATCATTTCCGCAGAAAACATACTGACTATAAAGGGTACAGATGCTTCCGGTGCCCTTTACGGCTGCCTGGAAGTAGCCGACCAGGTGAAAAAGCAAGGAGAACTCCCGGCGAATCTGCAACTAACCGACCAGCCCCAAATGGTGTTGCGCGGAACTGCCATTGGCTTGCAGAAGCCCTATTACCTGCCTGGCCGCACCGTATACGAGTATCCTTATACCCCCGAAACTTTCCCTTGGTTTTATGATAAAGCACTCTGGGTGAATTACCTGGACATGTTGGTGGAAAATCGCTACAACTCTCTCTACCTCTGGAATGGTCACCCGTTTGCCTCGCTGGTTAAGCTCCCGGATTATCCCTATGCGTTGGAAGTGGACGCAGCGACTTTTGCCAAGAATGAAGAAATGTTTCGCTTTTTGACCGAAGAAGCTGACAAGCGTGGCATCTGGGTAATTCAGATGTTCTACAATATTATCCTTTCCAAGCCATTTGCGGAAAAGCACAACCTTAAAACCCAAGACCGAAATCGCCCTATTACCCCGCTAATAGCTGACTATACGCGCAAATCAATAGCTGCCTTTGTGGAGAAATATCCCAATGTAGGATTGCTTATTACCTTAGGCGAGGCCATGGAAGGAACCGGTCTGGATGATGTAGAGTGGTTTACCAAAACGATTATACCAGGGGTACAGGACGGCTTGAAGGCCAGGGGACAAACGGTAGAGCCACCCATCGTGCTGCGCGCTCACGACACCGATGCTCCCCGCGTAATGAAAGCAGCCATGCCAATTTACCAGAACCTGTACACCATGGCCAAGTATAATGGCGAGGCCCTAACCACCTACACACCAAGGGGTAAGTGGGCCGAACTGCACCGAAGCCTTAGCCGCATTGGTACCGTCCATGTTCAAAACGTGCATATCCTGGCTAATTTAGAACCCTTCCGTTACAGTTCACCGGATTTCATCCAAAAATCGGTAAAGGCTATGCATGAGGTGTATGAATCAAATGGCCTGCACCTATTTCCCCAGGCCTCGTACTGGGATTGGCCTTATACCGCCGATAAAACACAAGAGCGACTGTTACAGATAAATCGGGACTGGATGTGGTATAAAGCCTGGGCCCGCTACGCTTGGAATTATAAAAGAGACCGGCAAGAGGAAATAACCTATTGGAGCAACAAATTAGGGGAAGAATTTGGTATATCTGCCGAAAAAGGAACAGCAGTGTTGGAGGCTCAGGAGCAGGTCGGGGAAATCTCTCCGAAAATACTACGCCGCTTCGGTATTACAGATGGTAACCGCCAGACGATGACTCTGGGTATGTTAATGACCCAACTGATTAATCCTTTTCGGTACCGGGTATTTACCCTCCTGTACGAGTCGGAAGCGCCGGAAGGAGAAATGATTATCCAGTATGCCGAGAAAGAATATAAAAAAGAGAATCACACCGGTGAGACGCCCTTGCAGGTAGCCGAAGAAATAGTAGTGCACGGGCAGAAAGCCGTAACGGGCATTGAAAAAGCTGCCAGTGGCGTAACTAAAAACAAGGTAGAGTTTGACCGGCTCAAGAACGACATGTACTGCTACAATGCTATGTCCAAGCACTATGCCGAAAAGGTAAAAGCAGCTATAGCTGTATTGCGTTACAAATATTCCGAAGATATAGCCGACCTGGAAAAAGCGGTTCCTCACCTGGAAAACAGCGTGAAGCATTATCGCGAACTCGTAAACTTAACAAAAGACACTTACTTGTACGCCAACAGTATGCAGACGCAGCAACGCAAAATTCCGATTCCGGGGGTAGATGGTACTTATAAAACTTGGGAAGAGGTTCTGCCGGAATTTGAAAAAGAATTGAAAACTTTTAAGCTGCGCATCGATTCCCTGAAAACAACATCTAAGGCAACTGCGGCCAAAATCATACCTTTTAAAAATGCATCTGTCAAGCTTCACTCCCGAGCAGAAGGAACTTATCATTTAGACAAAGGGCAGCAAATATTCGCTGACACCACCGTATTTATCCAGGAAGTGGCAGCAGAACTTAGGGGCCTGAAAGGAGTAAAATATTCTAAAGTCAAGCAGGTAGCAGAAGGAACCAGCATCCGGTTTACGGCCTTGCAGCCGGTGAAGCTGTTGGTGGGATATTTTAATAAGCAAACCGGCTTCAGCAGTGAATCTGACTTTAATTATGCGAAAGCGCCTGAACTGGAAACCGATGCCAGCGCCAGTGACTACGGTCAAAGTGAAATCAAAATTTCGAATGCTCTAGTGGCCAGCAACCTTCCTTCCGTAAATATTCATTCGTACTCCTTTAAAGCCGGCACCCACACCCTAAACCTACCAAAAGGTGCATTATTGTTGGTTGGATTTATTGAAGGAGCCCAGGAAATCCGAGTACGGGATGCCGGCTTAGCCGGAAGTGCTAAAAATATAGATTGGCTTTTTGAGTAAATAATACTGCTTCAACAGCAACAGGCTTTTCATCTAGCGGTGGTAACACTCAATCTTCCCCTGAGTCATGGGGTAATTAACAGTTGACGATATTGGATCAATTAATTTTAGCGAGGAAATAAATTTACCGGCAGAATTTCTTAAGTTTTTGAATTAGGCACGCTTCACAACATTAACAGCACATGGAAATATTAAAAGATAAAGCCTTCATAAAAGAAATAAAACCTAAAAGGCATACCGCTTCTAATTTAAAAGTAGGTTTGTTCGGCATTGGGTTAGATACTTATTGGCCCCAGTTTGCCGGTTTAAAAGAAAGACTAGAAGGTTACTTAAAGATAGTAGAAGAGAAGCTGGCGGCCATTCATCCCCATATTGTTAATGCCGGATTAATTGATAACCCCGATAAAGCATTTGCCGCGGGCAGGCAGTTTAAGACAGAAGATGTAGATTTAATTTTTTTATATGTTACCACCTACGCTTTGTCTTCTACGGTGTTGCCGGTAGTGCAAAGAGCCAAAGTGCCGGTAATAATCCTCAATTTAGCGCCAGAAGCTGCTATTGATTATGCTGCTTTTAACGCCATGACTGACCGCACTAAAATGACCGGTGAGTGGCTGGCCTTTTGTTCTGCCTGTCCGGTACCCGAAATAGCCAATGTATTTAATCGAACCGGTATTAAATTTCACCAGATTACCGGTATGCTGCACGATGATCCCGAATGCTGGCAGGAAATAACCGAGTGGGTAGAAGCCGCTGGGGTAGCCAATATTATGTTTTATAACCGCATGGGTTGTATGGGGCATTATTACAGTGGCATGCTCGATATTTATACCGACCTTACTCAGCAATATGCCTGTTTTGGCGGGCACATAGAGTTACTGGAAGTAGAAGAACTTGCCAGCCTGCGCCAGGAGGTAACCAGCCAGGAAACAAGGGACCGGATTAAACTTTTTTCCCAGATTTTCGATATTCAGCCGGACTGCCCCGAAGACGAACTGGAAAAAGCCGCCGTTACGTCGGTAGCCCTGGACCGGCTGGTAGCCCAACATAAACTAGGTTCTTTGGCTTATTATTATAAAGGCATCGGCAATATGGCAAATGAAGACGCTATTAATTCCATAATTTTAGGTAACTCACTTTTAACAGCAAATGGTATTCCGGTGGCCGGTGAGTACGAAATAAAGAATGCGCAAGCCATGAAAATAATGGATGCCTTTGGAGTGGGTGGCTCTTTTACCGAATATTATGCTATGGACTTTAAAGCAGATGTTGTGCTGATGGGGCACGATGGTCCGGGCCATATTGCCATAGCTGAAGGCAAAACTAAAGTTCGCCCGCTACAGGTGTACCACGGCAAAGTAGGAAAAGGTTTATCCGTGGAAATGTCAGTTAGAAACGGGCCGGTAACTTTGCTTTCCGTGGTAGAAAAAAGAGGCGGCGGCTTGTTGTTATTGGTGGCAGAGGCCGAGTCGGTTCCCGGACCAATTTTACAAATTGGTAATACCAACAGCCGGTATAAATTCCCAATTGGTGCCCGTAAGTTTGTAAACGAATGGAACAACCACGGCCCGGCTCATCATTGTGCTGTTGGCGTAGGTCATATTAGTTCAAAAATCCAGAAGCTAGGAGCCTTATTAAATATGGAAGTAATAAAAGTATGTTAGCCGCCAAGGGGCTTTTAGTCTCTACCAGCGGGGTCAGCGGGAGCTCTGGGTAGTCCGGGTGCTTTATCCACGATCAACGCCAGGCATTCACCGCCTGTAGAATTCCCTTTAATATAATTAAACCCTGAAACTCTCCTATATTTAACATAACTTATAGGTCTATAAATGGAATAAATTTTTGATTTAATTCCCGTGCTTTTCCATATTAGGCAACGGCTCTTTATCCCTCAAATAGTAGTCAAAAAGATTACATATTTCTGCGTCATTGCTTTTGCCGAATGGATTTAAACCGTGGTCGGCTCCTGGATATAAGATGTATTTCAAAGGGTGTTTGGCTTGGTAAAGCTTGCTCACTAATTCCAAACTTTCCTCAGGAGAAACCCGCCAGTCAGAGCTGACCTGTGCAAGTAGTAAAGTTGTTGTTTTACAAAGGCTATCTGCCCAATAAACAGCCGAACGCTTTTGCAGCTCATATCTTTGCTTCTGTAATAGTCTGGTATCAATTCAGCGAATACATAATGCTCCATGCTGTCTTTCCGCATTGTGATTGCGTTATATAAATTAGCCATTCCGGAACCAACATAGGCAGCTTTGAAACGGGTGCTTTTCTTCATGGCAAGCAAAGCCATCATGCCACCCCGGCTCATGCCATAAATGCCTACCCGTGAAGTGTCAGCATTGGGTACTTGGGTAAGGGCAGGTAACAGATTCAATACGTCATAAATATCAGCTCCTCCAAACTCGTCTTTTCCTTCACTGCCGCAACAGCCCCTATAATTGGTGCTAATAATAACATAGCCCCAACTGGCCATCCGCTGCATGGAAAATAGTTGCTCCAGGTCGCAAAACCGCGGTTGGGCGAATAGCCTTTAGGTTGTGATGGATTAATGAAAATTCTTAATCGTACATAGTTAAAGCCATGGTCTTTTAAAATAGCAATAGCATCTTTTTCCACACCTTGGTCAGTGAACTTTATGCCTCTGGCTTCCAGTTGGGGCAAAAAAGAAATATCGGCCCCCAGAAGTTTATCGGTAGTGGTTCTGGCTTGGTAACGCACTTTGGTTACTTTGTGCGACTTGCCCGGCCGAATGGTATGTATCTCGGTGGCACCCACCCCCAGGCTATCAGCTTTGGACTGAAATTTTATAGGCGCACGGGTAGTACCGGCTTTTAAAATAATACGGGCTGTTCCGGTTAAATTGGTTTGTCAGGGGCTATCCGTTTTTTGCAGGCTTTGGGCTTTCTCCCCCATTAATACTCACAATCTGTAACCGGTTTGGTTATAGTGGGTACATCCTTTCCTTTGTTGTCAATAATTTTGGCCGTTATCAGAACCTCATCCTACCCATTTGCCAGCATAGTGGTTTTATAAGCGGTCACCTGTATTTCAAAGGACTTACCAGTTTGAGACTTAACGTCTCCGGAGTAAAAAACCAAAATCATTAAGGTGATGGTTAAAAATTTGAAAAAATTATCAATCATCGTTTTTGCTAAAAATTGAGTAGAATGGTAATTCCAATGAAAACTGTTTTTATTAATACTTCTATGTTACGATATAAAGTTCTGCTTCAGTAGATTTACTTGAGTTAGGGGCTTTTGAAAACAGGCAGGATGGGTCAGATAGAAATATTAGCATAAATTGAAATGTACCTTAAAATAAGATTGGGGCATTCAGCTTTAAGATTTATGAATCCTTTGAATCATAAAAAGAATTAATAAATTTATCAAACTTGAGTAAATTTATTATTCATCATTTTCGAAACATCTCCTTGCTCCTTTTTAGTTGTGAGTTCAGAATACCTTAACCAGAAATGAAACGTCTATTTATTTTAATACAAATCCGCCGTTGGGTTGCATTTCTATTTCTGCTACGCCTTTTTTATTTATACTTATTTCTTTGGTGAAAGCAGCCTTGCCGCCATCATCATTATATAAAAGCACTTTCTTGCCGGCCAGCATTGGAAGGTTCAGTTTCAGCTTTAAAGCTGTAGTATTCGCATTCACGCCGGCTACGAACCAACGGTCGTCATGCCGCCGAGCAATAACGGCGTACTTGCCGGGGTAGCCATCAATAAAAACGGTTTCTTCCCAGGTGGTAGGCACGGTCTTCATAAAATCAATGGCAAAAGCCGGAGCGTCGTTAAGGTTATTAGGCGTTAGGGCAAACATCTGTACTGGGTTCTAAAACAAAATGGCCGTTGCCAGCTGAAAAGCATCCGTAGTTAAGCGGGGGCTTCTTTCCCGGTTGCTTTTCACCAGGTATTTATTCAGAAACGTACCGCCAAACTCCATGCTGCCTACGGTGTTCCGGACAAAGGGATGTAAACTGGCATTATAGGCTTCCGTTTTCCGGGTATTCTCATTAAAAACTAGCATCTCGGAGGCCATCACCGCCTCGCTGCCTATGTAATTCGGATACATGCGTTCCCAGCCTCTAGGTAAAGTAGTGCCGTGGAAAATAATCATTAAACCGTAATCGTTGGCATCCGAGAGAATATCCTCGTACAACCGCATAGTTTCCTGCTTGTCGCCGCCAAAAAAATCAATTTTTAAGCCTTTTACGCCTTGCTCCCTCAGCCATTTCATCTCCTTCTTTCTTTCAACGGAGGTATTCATTTTGTTTCTGGGTCCTTGCGGCGCATCGTTAAATCCGCCGTTGGAGTTATACCATAAAAAAACGTCTACGCCTTTCCATTGGGCATATTTTATCAATTCCTGCATGCGCACTTTCCCAATGTTGGCGTCCCACAAAGCATCCATTAAAATAAATTCGTAATCCAGGGCATCAGCTAAGTCAATAAATTTTACCTGGTCTTCGTAGTTCATGCTGTTGTCCTGCCACACAATCCAGCTCCAGGTGCCTTTCCCGTATTTATACTTTTGCGAAGGTTCGTAAAGCGGTTCTACCACATCAAAAGGAATGGTGGTTTCCACAATTGGCTTTAAATTCTCTCCTACGGTAATCGTACGCCAGGGCGTAACGCCGGGCAACGAAATGGCGGCCCCGGAACTGCCAAATCCATTGTTCTGCTTAGGGTTTGGGTATTGAATGGAGTAAATCATCGCCAGAAATTTCGCTTAATTGTGAAGCACAATACAGGCTGCTGACGCCGGTTTCGGAAACCAACACCCAGCCGTTATTGCCGATCTTAAAAAGCCCGGGAAATATATATCCTTCCTTAGCGGGATTCGCTTTGCGCGTCGGTGCATCTGCTACGTAAGGGGTTTCGTAGCTGGGGGTGGTGCGGGACCAACCAGCGGTTGGGTCCATCATGGTAGACAGGAAGGTGGTGGTAACGGCCGGAAATTTAAAACCGGTGGCTTCTTGTTGCACCACGGCGGCTAAGCGCTGGCCCCAAGTAGACAGCTCGTAACGGAAAGCAATATCGTTGTTACTAATCTGAAATACAATGGCTATCTTTTTTTGCTGCGCGTTTTCAAAATTGCAGAACAGCTTGTTGGCGGCGTACTGAATTTGGGCTTTTTTAATCCGGTCCTGGATGTAGTTTTTATTTACCACTTCTTCGGTTTTGCCTAGCAACTTCATACCCGACGTAAAATCGCCTTCGTTGGTGGTTAAACCCAGCGGCGAACGTTCGAGCATGGGCTTATTTTTATAAGTTACCGAATACGTTGGCTTACCATCGGTAACCCAAACGCAAAGTTTTAAATGTTTATCCGGACTGGTAACAGTGGCATCTTGCGAGTACCCTTTATAAGTTAATAATACCAGACAGCCAAGCAAAAAGAAAAAAGAAATCTTCATAAAGTGTTGAAAATCAGTTTTACGCTATAATATTACTGATTTATTATAAAAAATAAAATTAGTTTTTAAAGCTTCTACATGGCATATGCCTAATATAAAACTTAATCAATTTTTAATTAAATACACAAGGTATTATACTTATCCAATAAAGTTAAATCCAAGGCAACCAAGTGAGTAATAATCAATGAAGAAATTAGTTTTCCTACAATCCAGAAATCATCATCTACTTAACTTAATTTAACTTATACGACTAACGAGCCGAGGCTTGGCGTAGCCAACATTATTGCACCACCGCTGATACGAAGCACTTCACCCGCCATTACACCAAACCCTTGTTAGCGGCTGGTATTCTTTCTTTTTCTGTCAACTCGGTTGGTGTCAACCCGTATAGTTTTTTGAAAGCGAATGAAAAATGCGACAAGTTTTCAAAACCTACTTCTAAATACACTTCTGACGGACGTTGGTTTTTCATTGAAAGTAGATAATGCGCTTGCTCAAGACGTTTTTGTTGCAGCCACTTTTTGGGTGATGCGTTGAATATTTTTGTGAAATCTCTTTTGAACGTGGAAAGACTACGCCCTGTAAAGTTCGCAAAGGTTAGCAATGGCACGTTGTACTTGTAATTATGGTTCATAAAGCTTTCCAAATCTATTTTGTGCGGTTCTTGAAAATCAAACAAAAAGTTTTGAAAAGAATTATCCATTTGCAGCAATAGTTCAATGGCTTCGCGGGTTTTTAGGGCAGAAATTCTTGGGGTAAGGTTTTCCGGATTATCTTCATAAGGCAACAACGAATCAAAAAATCCTTTCAAAAAAACGTTACCGGTAAGGTCAATTACAGGTGCGCCTTTGTAAGCATTTTGCTGCGGTATATTATTTTCTGCGGCGTATTGATGTAAAGAACTTTGGTCTAAAAAGATACTGATTAACTTAAATGGGTCTCCGTTGGACGCTGGTTTTTTCAACTTTTTGAACAACTGATTTCTGCGCATCAAACACATTGTTCCTTCTTTCATTACAAATGTTCCTTCGTTCGTAAAATAATATGATTCGCCTGACAACATAATTCCTAAAGCGTGTTCAGGAAAGAAGTGTTCCGCACTTTCTTCTTTTTGATAAGAACAGGAATATAGAATGTTGTGGTAAAGGCTGTTATTACTGCCCATAATTTGTTACTTTATCTGGCTCATAATTACTTTATCCATTAGTTTATCCGGCAAGACCTTTCCTAAGAGCAAAACTGTAGTAGACATAGAACCACCCACATATCTCGTTTTTGGATTTTTAGCTTCTATTCCTTTTTTGATGAGTCTGGCTATAACTATTGGTTCAGGAATATTGTCCGATAATTGAGTAAACGCTTTGTGCGTTTTAGCAGTTAAGTCTTTGTAAGCCGTATTTCCAGAAACTTTTACTAAACTATCAAATGCAATGTCTCCCCATTCCGATTTAGTAGCCCCTGGCTCAATCACAATGACGTCAATGCCGAATTCCCGAACTTCATTGCGCATACTATCGCTTAACGCTTCCAAGGCAAATTTGCTGGCATGATACCAGCCGCCTAATGGAAAAGCATTTTTACCACCAACAGACGAAATGTTTACAATTTTACCGTATTTATTTTCCCGCATTTTAGGCAAAACCAATTGCGCCAGGCGCATGGCGCCAAACACATTTACTTCTAATTGATAACGTGCGTCTTCTATTGAAACATCTTCAATCGCGCCATACGAGCCAAAGCCTGCGTTGTTTACCAAAATATCTATGCTTCCCGCTTCTTTCAAAATTTGGTTTACGCAACTGGTGACACTTTCATCTTTCGTAACGTCCAACGCAATGGGTTTAATGCCGAAGCTTTTCAGCTCATTCATTTTTTCTGTTCTGCGAGCCGCGCCATATACATTATAGCCGTTTTGGGCTAAATAAATGGCTGTCGCTTTTCCAATTCCAGCAGATGCACCTGTAATTAAAACTGTTTTTTTCATTTCTATATAATTTATAGTGCAAATTTAATTTAGACTTACAAGGCGTGGTTTGTTGAAAAGCCCAAGTTTGTATGCTGAAAAGGTCAAAGTTGGATACTTCGTCTGCGAAGTGCAGTCTGTTATACTTGCCGCAAACTAGCTGATAACCGGTGTAGTTCCGGTTATCTACCCTATGGCTGGAGTTGCCGTAGGCCTATTTTCCGGTTTGCTTTTTATTAATGGTAGTTGCTATTCTCTTTTTCCTCTATTGGCTAATTTAACAAATATCTTCCAATATTGCGGCAGGCCCGCAGGAACCCAAACTAGTCCGAATGTTTTAGCCCCTACCCGCGCCACGTCTTCCGTCTCTTTCCCCTTCCCTAAATATAACAAAAGCCAGAAATTAGCTCTTGTTTAACATAACACAAGTTATAAGAGAAAACCCCTTTCCAACCTCCTGAGCGGGGCTTTTTTTGGGGCTTTTTCTGGTACTTTTCCCGGATGCCCTTCTTTAAAAATACTTGCCGGCCATTGTTGTATATTAATTTAAATATATAGTATATTCGTTAATCCAGTTCAGTATAACAGGCTACTGGTGGTATGATAACTGGAACAAACTCCGTTTATCCGCAAGTTGGCAGAAAAACTTTTAAACCTTTTGTAATGAAGCAAGTCTGATCCCTGAAAAACTAACAACCATTATGAGACTAATTGTTGGACTTTTACTTTTCTCATCTTTGTTTGCTTGTAAAAAAACAAGCGACGAAGATATTCCGCCTGTTACGGAAAAATTGTTCAGGCAGGAACAAATGCAGGCGGGTGCCAATTATTCTAAGCAAAAGGGTGGCGCTTCCGTTTTGGTTATGCAAGATGGCCAAATCATTTTTGAGAACTATCATAATGGGGCAAACGAGAATACACCTACGCAAGTTCAAAGCGGAACAAAGGGCTTTTTTGCAGCCGTAGTGGCACTTGCCATTCAGGAAGGGTTTGTCACCGGCTATAATGAAAATGTTGCTGAAACCATAACCGAGTGGCAGAACACTGCGCTGCATCCCGGCAAAAGACAAATAACAATCAGACACCTAGTTTCCCTGACTTCTGGTCTTTCCCAAGATTTGGATTATATACAAGGTGAAAATCCATTGGCCCCAGATATTTATCACTATGTAGTAAATAACTTAAAACTTGTTTCTGCACCTGGCACACGGTTCCAATACGGCCCCAGCCACTACTATGCCTTCGGCGTATTGTTAGAAAGAAAATTACAAAAAGCAGGCATTAACCAAGACCCTCTGCAGTACTTAGAGACCCGTCTGCTACAGAAAATTGGTGTAACGTACAGCACCTGGGTACATGACTCAGCTGGTAATCCGCATATACCGAATGGCTGTTACATTACACCCCGCAATTGGATAAAATTTGGGCAATTTATACTTCAAAAGGGCAAATGGAATAACCAGCAACTCATCCAGGAAAACTTTGTAAGTAACTTATTTTCACCTAAAGCAGATAATCCGGGATATGGCGTTTTTCTTTGGTTGAATAAGCAAGGCGGGGATGCCGCATCTGCCGGAAGCCCAAGCCCTCCTTCAGGTTCTCCGGGTGGGATCATTTACTATGGTGGCTATACAGATATTGTTGGGGCTTTAGGTGCAGGAAAAAACCGGTTATATATCATACCCTCATTGAATGCTGTTATCGTAAGACAAAGCACAGGTGATAAAGCAGATTTTTCAGATAATAATTTCCTAGAGTTGGTACTACCCCAATAAGCACTATCTGGCAACAGCAGCTTTAAAAAATAAGGGCGGAAGAATATATTCTGAACCAATTGTTTTTATCGAGTAGCAGGAAATAAATAAAGCAGATTTTTTTAAATGCCTTACTTTTTAAAGTTGTTAACCGTTAAAGGCAGTAGGGAATATATTAAAACTTATACCTGGTGCTGTTCTTCTCTACTGTCTGATACCACGGGTTCGGCGCTGTTACTTCCGTTCCGGAACTTGGTGCTGCTACTGCCCTTTAATCAAACTTATTTTTGGTTTTTGAGATGCGTTTTGGAAGATAAAACTCCTTTTATTCAATACCGGCTCCGCCCAGAATTTCTAGTTCTTGGCCTTTATTGGGTCTTCCATTTAGGATGGGCATGGCTTGCGCTATTAATTCTTTCACGCCAGCCACATTTAAGGAATTATCGTGGTCTTCTTTACTATCCCAAACCTCCGTTATCCAAACAGAATCCTGTTCGCTATTGTCTTTGCTAACCAAATATAGGTGACAACCTTTGGCAGTTGATACCAATCTTGATGCTTCCAAAAGGATGGCGGCAAGTTGTTCTCCGTTTCCCGCTGTTGCTGTTAATTTGCCGTGCAGTCCGTACTTGTTCATTTTAATTTATGAGTATAAGTTTATGTTTCCTTTTGGCTTTTAGATTGCCAATGGCAAAGTACTTCCAATCCTCCGTTTAGACAAGAGAAAGTGAGTAGAAAATGGATGAATCTTTGTTTTGTAAGTTTGCGGGTAATAACTTACCTTATCACCCACAAACATCTAGTAGCCCAGTAGTCATGCCAAAGAAGTTCTATTTAGTGGTTGCTGTTTGTTGCCATCCCACCACCTGAGCACCGGCAAATTTCAGATACTTATATAGAGTAGCCGAGCTCTTGATGTTTAAGCTACTCATAATCTCACTAGCGGACAATCCTGCTCCGTGCAGCCGCGCCGCCTTCTTGGCTTTTTCAATGGCTGCCGGCGATAGCCCAGCTGGTCGTCCCCCTTTTTTACCTCTAGCTCGGGCCGCCGTCATACCCGCCATGGTGTTTTCTACTATTAGTTCG
>Ga0210040_10001230_pt1 | contig 39533 bp, 32 predicted proteins | sample CryGeyCG12114_NA_FD_185462 | JGI IMG/M metagenome (GOLD analysis project Ga0210040, IMG submission 185462) | Groundwater microbial communities from aquifer - Crystal Geyser CG19_WC_8/21/14_NA (SPAdes) (version 2) | ecosystem: Environmental > Aquatic > Deep subsurface > Groundwater | place: USA... | reverse complement strand
CAATTAGGTCAGGCATGTTAAGTTTTAGAAGAAAAAAAATTTGCTAACTTTTTTGAATTTTTAAAAAAGGGGGGGGGGGGCAAAAAGTTTTTTCCACCCAATTTTCAAAAAATGTTGCAAATTTTGTGAGAAACATTTTGGTACATGTTTCAGCACATGTTGTGAAAAATCCCTAGTAGAAGTGTCAAAAAAAACAGCCATTTTTTCTATTACCCTAACATCCGAAATTTAACCAAGATTTTTATGTCTGCACTGTATCTGTTGGTAGTATACGTTATTTTATTAATTCACTTTATTTAGGCCAGGGAGTAGTTCCTCTATTAGCAATAATGAACAGCGGACTGGTGTGATGCTCGAAATAAACAATCGTCTTGGAAAATCATTTGGACGGGGACTGGGTAAAAGCAGTACCTCCATTCAAAAACAAAATGGTACTCTTCGGGACCCTACCCGTGAGAATACCTCTAACGGTCACGGAGATATAGCTGACGGTCATTCCACAACCACCATAGGCCTCCAGCTAGATGCATTTCAGAATCTTCACATATCTTCCCAACCATTTAATGCTTCTAATCCTGCATGTGTATCGGTCCCAAAAAGTCAAAACTCGACTACTTCATCCTTCAGTGGCGCTTCACGGCCTTCATCGAGATTTGGTGTAAAAATTAAGTATAAAAAGGAAAATTTCGATGATGAAGCTGATAATGACATGGAGGAGTTAGGTGTATTTGCCAAAACTCATGGATACGAGCCTAGTTTTCACGAAACTGTTAGTGGAGAGGCTTCTGTAACATTAAAGAAAATGCCAGAAAGTAAAAGAGGACGACAAAAAAATCAAGAAAGAAATCATCATCGTTTTAGAAAAAAACAGTTTGTAAAAGAATCTGGTACAGATGGCTCCGTTAACCAGCATTATTCCGCCGGATTAGGGGGGTATACAAATGACAATCAAATGCCCTACAGTAGCAATTCATTTGTTAAAAATAAAGCTACTACTGATACTAACCAGAAAGTCTCAGGTAATAAAATTGTACTTTCTTTTAGACTTTCTTTCTGTCATATAAGTTGCAGCTTTTCTATGCATGATTTTTAAAAACGATTAGATTCCATCCGTACTGATGGGAAGCTCAGGAACGTTCGAATGAGTGCAATTAATGAGCCCCTTGCTATCCCAGTCGCAGTTAAATTTGAGGTAGGTAGGTTTAAACAAAAAACCTGTATTATTATAATGCTGCCATAATAAAATATAATTATTCTCATAAAGTTTACAATCAATATCACATCTTGTATAGTAAATCAATAGGCTATTATTTACATAGGGGTTAATTAACAGGTTAATTTAGTGTAAGATAGTAGCATCTACTTCTACGGTTAAATGACGTTAATTCTGACCATATTGTATTCCAGTGTGTCGCTTCCTGTGTAGCTTCTTGGAAAGACGTGTCCATCACAACTAAGAAAAGTTTGAATGAACTAGAGGAACTTGGAGACTCATTAAGTGCTGTTCCTCGAAAGACTCGGCTGTCGAGTTCTCTGCTTAAGCAAAATTCATATGCGATGGCACCTTATAAGACCAGCTGGTAAATATGAGATATTTGCATACAATTTAATTGCTAATTCTGTATGTTTATCTCAGCAACTCCGTACTTATCCGTATAATTAATTGTTTAGGGCAAGAGTTCAAATTAAACATCTAGATGGAACAAACTTTTGCACTGTGGAATACATTGACTACGGAAGTTATGAAATAATTGAGATCGGTAGTCTCCATAGGCTTCCAAATAAATATTATGGCTACCCAAGAAAATGCCGCCACGTGGGGATAAGAAATATTAAAGGAGATCCCAGAAAAAAGGAAAATATGCAAGGCTTTGAGTTCAATGATCTGTTTCATCAAGCTTTGAGGAAAAGGCTGACCACTGTGGTTATCAGAGTTCAAGTCGTTTTTGTGGTAAGAATTCTTTTCATGCTCTCTTTTACCTCAGTAAAATCTTACTCAAAGTGTTATATTTTTAACTTCTGTAGAATCCGGAAGTTTTTGAATATTATCAAGTGCAAATTGATGTATTCTGTAAAGATAAATGGATGGATTTATCTATTGTTTATAAAGATCTTTGCGAAACTAGTGGTATGTTTTCATCTAAAAAATTTTTTGAACCTTGAAGTTGAAATTGCTACGTTGATTGATTGATTTGACTCACTGAAATTTTTTTAGATCGTTCTTCCTCGTGTATAAATAACGTGTTGGAAACTACATACAAAAGTCAACCAATTTATACTATGCACAGGCCTCTGTCTATAGGCGTACGATATGCTGTTAGTGGATTACCATTTATCAAACACTACAATTAAAAATTACTAGTCGAAAAAATCTTATGTAACCACTGTGTTTTTTATAGGGGCGCCTTTCATGGGTTAAGAGCCTGGAACACTTTGGTGTTAATCTAATGGAGGAACTACCAGTGCTAGATGAAATTAAGAAATCTACGGCCAGAATTCTGTCGCATGAAAGAGCACCCTATAATTCAAGAATGGTAACATCCACTCCATACTGTTTTTATCAGTCAGGAAAAGATCAATTGTAAGTCCTAGTAACTAAAGTGCATTATGACTAAAATGCCGGAATCATAAATAACGCCCAGCCGTTTTGAATCAACAGTGAACGTGGACGAATAGAATTGATGACATCAGACGAGGAATATTTGATTAATTTATTGGATACCGGAGAAAGTGTTCTTGTTATGTCTACTGATGTATTTGAAATGTCAACTCAGGCGTTCAGCTTTCCCCCTTTGGCATACAAATGCAAACTACATTTTGCACCGTCAGACCAAATTGACTTTAAAGATGAGGGGTTGATCAAAAGACTGAAAGACCTAAATAAAACATCTGGATCTCTTAAGTTTCGTGTCATGAGCATAGTAAGTTCATTGTGTACTCTATATGTTAGAATTTTAGTAGATATGTTCGGGATCTTAATACTAAATAAATACTGACCATTTTAATTCTGTAGGAAGATGATTCTACCGCTGTAGTCGATATAATTTTGGATGGAATGTCTTGGACTGAAGCACTTTCAGCTGTTGGAGATCTTAATTTATCATCTACAAATGCACAGACTAGTCTGGGATTCGAAGGTATTAAATATAGAACCCGTGTTGTCTTAAAAAATAAACAGTCTGCTAAAAGTACATGTATAATGTTTTTGATATTTAATGTCAATTATAGCAAACGCAAAAAAATATGTGTTCCCCAAAGATCTGGAGGAATTTTCGTCTGGTTTTTTCAAGCTAAAATGGTATCTGGGGTGGAATCAGTTTTTCATTCGACCTTGGGTACTCTTTGAAAAGCACGGCGACTGTCCTCATATGGAACACATTACTAAATACTGTGCTAATCGTGAGTGAATTCCATTTTGGTGGTTATTACGTGGCCCGTAGGAATTATCGTTAATCATTTTCGTACATAAATCATTTCAAAAATTATTTGTTTCGCAGTTTCCAAATTTGAAGAAAACGATACTGACTTGGCAATTGGTACAATTGTGTGCGTTCCATGGAAGAATAAAGGGTATGTGAGAGGGGAAATCAAAATGCTGCAGTCAGAAAAAAGGATAGCTATGGTTTTTTTATCCGATATTGGAAGTATAGTTCAGTACCCTGTAGGCTCCTTGTGTAAAGCGAATAATGAGATTGTTGAGGTAAACTGATCCGAACTGAATTGCATACAGTTGACTTGTCTGTGGCGAGATAATTATGCACATACCTGTGTTTTATTCTCATTACAGCTCCATCCAGTAGGGTTCTTAGCTCAGCTTAAGGATGTATATGATGATTTAATGGTTTTAAAAGACGAATATGTGGCGTTAATGAAAAGAATCAACAACCGTCGTTTCAAAATTCTTGACTGCACAGAAGTAATATAATGCATTCATAAGCTAACGTGTTTATATTGCGTGCGTTTTCAATGTTCCTTCATTTTAATCATGTGTAAGTTCTTCATTTAATGACTTTTTAGGTTGCTGAACATGATCGCTATGAAGTAAAATTATCCTTGGATGGTGAGGATTTTTCAATAATGATCAATCAATTGGCAAGATGGGGTTGGGAAAGATTATGGTATGCTGGAATTCGAACGGAGAAGGAAATAATAGAACGTATGTTTCAAATTAATTTAACCGTTTGCGGCACGTTTTATATGAGCAGACATCTTTACTTTTAATATTACAGGATGCATGAAAAATGATGTGTCAATAGAAGACCAGTTCTCGAAATGGGATAGCCTAAACAAAGTAGGATCAGAACTTACTGCCACTGTTTTTAGATACATCAGAGATAAAAATAAAGTTTCTGTTACCGTAAAAATTTCCAAAGACAGCAAATTTGAAAATGATTGGAAAGTTTACAACCAGCAGTTAAGCAAATATTTCACAGCTATTCAATGCAGCAATGTTGAACTACCAGTGCCCAAGCGTCTATTTTTCTTTCGTCACAGAACTGGTAAATTTGTTAATGTACAGTATGAAGACATTGGATTTTGGGTACATACTAATTTATTTTTTTAATAATGATAAAAAGGTTGCAATTTTGCTGACGGAGTAGCTTCCTGTCTCAATAATTCCATGTGGCACCGAAGCTATTGTGTATCCCCAAACATGCTGGAATGCCTTGATTGCTGTAAAAAAGCACTCAGTAAAGATCTTCAAATACGTGAGTTCTGTTCAGACTTTTCACGGGTCCCTCTGTGTACTGTAAAGCTTGTGTTGGATGGTAAGTATCTTTATGCACCATTTTGAATTGTCTACCAATGTAATTTGAAAGGTACCTGATTTTTCACGACATAAATTGTTTCCAGATCCATCACTTGAAACTATGGATTCTGAGTTGATTGACGTTGCCTGTTCGAATTTTTTCAAGAAAGGTCAAGTGGTGAAATTTCAGTGTAAAGGACACATTGGGAAAGACGGATTTTTTGAGTGTTATTCCGCTACTTCGTCTTTCCTTAAAGATTCGTAAGTCATCTATTTGAGACTGCAGCAATAGGTTTGACTATGAATTCATCTACAGCTGAGTATAAATGTTTTAGGATGAAATAGGTATCACGTCAGTGAATTCAGGATTTGTATTGTTTTTGATCTAGCTTATGCATCCAACAGTCTAGATTTGACTGACAACGGATTTTTATAGAGAACGCTTGATGACCATGTCCATTTGTGCTAGACAATTATTATAACATAGATCTAGTCATGTCCAACTGTTTCGTACCACATGCTGGAACTATATTTGTTTTCGTAAATAGGCGGAGCCGCAATTAGTCGTATCCACTTTGGTGAGGCTGTACTCGATGTTGACATTGGATTTCAAACAAATTTTTACACCCGATTTTAATTTTTTTAAATAGTTGTACAAGTTTCATCCTGTTACACAACAGCATGTTTTTAATGACATTTTATTTGAATTCGCTTTTTATATAATTACAAGCAAGATTAGAATAATTGATTGTGAGTGTATTCCGTACGACGAGTTGATGTAAGTTTTTGACATGTAGTAAATAAAGAGCCACTGAACAAATCAACAAATTATTTGAAACGTCAACAACTGCATTTTATACTTTAGGACCACAAAGATACAAATGCAGCCTAAGCCTTCAGCAATGCGGATTCACAATTGAATTCACTAGCACTTTTTTAGATTACATGCGTGATCTTACTGACTATACATGATTAGGTATAAAAAAGCGGAAATAATTATGAAATGACAATGCACATTGTTCACCATGTTCACTGTAAAAGGCAAAAGGTCGGTCCCAAAAAGTCTTTCATCACACAGGATCCGATAGGATTTACGCTAACGTTCAACGCATTTCCCTCTTCGACAATGCTGCACATACAATGAAAAATTGCACACATGTATAAAGTCATACTTCAATTCAATGTGTGTAGTGCACATGACATGTGTACTCTCAGATTATGAATTAGGCATGCAAAAACAAGAGCATGGAACAAATCTTACTTTCCCAATGTCACATTTTGTCCCTTCTAGTGCTGCAAACAACATACAAGGATGATATGAAAACAGCTAACTATAACAACTAACCCATGCTACTAACTCAATTACTGGCTTTGAATAAACGCAGTCAAGTATAGTTATTAAGTAGAGAAGATTACATTGTTCATTGAAAAACGAATGGTTCAAGATTTGCATATAAAATATAGACCACGGTTGGCTTCACATACCTGGATGTGTGGAAATTGCATGAGTAGAGTTACCACAATACAAAATCCAACATATATTCTGCAAGAAGTTCAAATTATAACTTGATTGTATTCAAATTTCAAAAGGCTATATGGTTAGTTGGTTCATCCACTCACATTAAAAGGCTCTCTCTTTTTGTCATAATAAGGCTTGAAGTTTGCACCTAGTCCCATTGTGCACTGTTTTAAGGCATCGTAGGTTTGCCCTGGTAATGTCCCTTTTACGGTATCCACAGATTTCTCAGAATTAGTCATTTCATTTAAACATATTGGTTTGATCACAGTTTTTCTTCCTCTTAGATCGGACACTCCGTATTTAATAAAGCTGATTAGATTCTCACTGGAACACTCGGACCAAAATATTTTCCCTGGTCCTGTGGTAGGACTCATTATGTACTTTTCCTTGTCACATTTGGAACTCTGGCCATATCCATCGTGCTCCATACCTGGATCAATCACAACGTGAAAAATGAATGCAAGCAGATATTTTTGTCGGGTTCCAAAATAAAGAGAAAAATAAACTTTACCAAGTGAATGGCCAATTTCATGTGTGATGATATATGGAGATCCAAAACTCTTCCCTTCACTGATTGAACAACTGTAGTATCTAAAACACATGGTACCAGCCCATGCTAGCCCTACAAAATTTGGATTTTTTTACTCAAAGGTTAGAAGAATAAAGTTAGCAACAGCTGTGGAAAAAGCAATAATCCAATCAGCTAATATAAAACTTCAGCATTCCCTTCATTCCCCATGTTAAATAAAATTCACCCGCAGTAGTATGAATGCCTTCTTCGTGAAGATCAATCCCTGTCAAAAGGAGCCCATGATCCCATTTTAAATTATTTTTATTCTTCTCCCCAGCGAAGTCACAGAATGAACTCAAGTAGGCTTTGGCCTTCCCATCATTGGTGCTCAGAGTTGACGGATATTTCTTCATGATCTCCAAATGAACCAGTGTGAAACCAAGGCTCACCTTCAGAGATGGCTGTTGGTACAGCAAGTCCACCTACACGTGAGACGAAAGTTAGGCAATAGAAAGTTTAGGTTTCACTCTTGTTGATGAGCATGAAAACATGTAATTTGCCATTTCAAATATATGACTCATGGTTGGTGGTTAACCAGCCATGAAAATCCCACATTACAAACAAATCCCATGATACAATATACAACTTATTTAATAGCAGATGCCCATGGTGGTTTGGTTTTTGATGAAATCACAACTATCTACTCATGCTCTCAAGTTTTCCTTCGCCAAACGCTTGGCTACATTACGGCCCAAGAATGCTTGTATCCTACGAAAAGTGACAAAATAAGACGCTAGTTTCATCAAATTAATTTAATAATGGCTCACTATGATTCTTCTCTGCTTACAGCTATTCATTTCCATTTTAAGACCGTCATAAAAATTTGCTAAACCTACAATCCCTAATTGATATAACGTCCCTTTTTAATTCTGGGGCATTGTGAAACGGTAGTCACCGTGTGTGAGCTTTTGAGCATTTGACAGCAGCAAAAGCAAATCACCGTTTGAGCTGCCACTATAAATCATTGATATGTTTTACCTCACAGGTGAATATGGCAAAAAATATTCTACATATGATTTAGCATCTACTCTCTACTCTTTTTTTTATCCATAAGAATAAACATACCGTGTTAACTAAAGTCATGATATAATTCGTCATTTTCTTGATTGTATTTGATGGGAATTTTCGTTCCAATTGCTCATAGAGATCAGGGTCAGCAAAGACGGCCAGCTCTACTACATAATGTCGCTTCAGAACGTCCTCAGACTCACTTTTTCCAGTGCCAGAACTGGACTGCTCTTGCTGAACTGTTTGAGTGGATAAAGTTTTCATGGCCTCTTTTTTGACAACTTTTTCTCGACTTCGGGGATGAAGTAGAGTGCTAAATGAGGGAGATGATGTAGTAGTAGTTGTAGTCTCTGTAGTTTTCGTAAGCTCTTCAGAATTCTGAGAAACCTCAAGTGTTGTTTCATTTTCTTCTGAACGACCTGAAGCGGTAGACTGGGACTCACTTTGCTGGCCTCTGTTGGTTTCCGCTAATGCTGCTTTTTTTAGTAACATGTCTGGCACGCGAACCACTGCAAATTGCGGTACGAAATTCAAATAGGATATTATACTTTCAGTATATTTTGATTTCGGCCAGCAGTATTTTCGAACATGCATCCCAAAAAGCAGGATTTTCAATGAGTATGCAAAGAGACATGAAAGATTTATTTTTTAGCCCAATATTTTTCAACGAAACGACTTTGAGGTGGCTTCTTGTTTTTTTACATGTACTTAAATGATGCAAGAAAATATACGTTTTTTGAATTCATGTTTTTTAAAAATCATATCCAACAAGCAGGACCAATCATTTCTATATGGTCATATCGTACTGTAAAAATTGCATAATTTGCTAAGTCAAAGCAATATTTAGTAGTACCAAAGTGAACGTGTCAGCAAATGCGAAAAATATACATTAAATGGTGTTGGCAATAAATAGAGCAAAAAACGTCAATGTATAAAATCGGCATACCATCGGAAGCAAAACTTTTGGCAGCCTTGGCGTCCACTTCAAGTACAACATGGGGCACTAACTCAGACTCGTCAATACTAGAGTGCGAGCTGTCATGGTGTTGAGATATTGGGGACGAGAGTGGATCCGGATGTGGCTCAATGAACCAGTGTCGTCCATCCTTGGTTGTTATTAGCCCATTCTGCATAAATAAAAAGTGGAAATGAGCAGTACAATTTCACACGAATGTGTAATATGGTAATAGTTAGTTGGTTAGTTAGTTAGTAGTCCGTGAATTCTCGTCTCTGGTTACTCACTACTCACTCACAGACTACACAAAAATGTTGCATTTGCTTGAATAGTGCTACATTAGCTTAAAGACACTGCATTGGACACAGAGGTGTACGAATGCATACCATGAAACGGATATTTGATTTCTAAAATATGTAATGTACTCAAGGTTACAGCTTGCTGTTTGCCTAATGCCTAAGCAATATTTTGACTTTTTTAACCTAAAACAGAAAGCTTATGCGCTATTTAATAATGTTGCCAATAATGTTCTTTTAATGTAAAAAATATGTCATTACAAATTGGGAAGGGGATTCATTTCCATGCTCATCGTAACAGGACGATAGGGAAGCCATGCCTTCCGTGGGATCCATGACATATCCATAATAGTGACAGTTGTCAATACTGCCCTCATTACTATTATTGCCAAGCTCTGTTACCAAGTCTCCATCTCTTATCACAAGGCTATGAACCAAAGCAAAAAAAAAAAAACATGAATTTACCATTCTCAGTCAATTCAGAGACTACACTAAATTACTTGACACTTGACCTTTTTTGTATGCCAGACGCAATAAATATAGAATATACAAGACTCTTATCTTGGAAGAACAGGATGATTTTCAAGTCCTTTTTTCTTGATTTAATGTTTAAGCGTAAACGAGTATTGTGAGGGAAACACTGTCCACAGGAATGAAGCCAAACTTTATTAATCCACATTACCTTAGGTTTCTAGAAACAAGGGAAAATCTTGGTACAAGATGAACTGTAAGTGTAGTATTTGTTGAAGGTGCTGTGATTTGGATTATGTGAAACTCATCCTCGTCTGACTGTCGTTTTCGTCTGGTCGTTAGGAATTTTATATGTGTTGGCTCCCAAGCCACTGTTAAATAACAATGTTAGTTAAAGATTAATGCATAATATGGAAAATAAATAATCATCATTTTAAAGTTAATTAGGACTTGCTACGCAGACGAAACTAACACATAATTACAAGACTTACATTCATAGTTAGGTAGATCACCATACAAATGATTATGGTCCCATTGATGCAGCAGACCTAACTTTGTTTTTAATTTTCCATTTGGCAAGCACAAGCTCTGCAAAAAAGTAGTTTACTTTTTAGTGTATAATACATTAAGCTTTATGCAAGATCACATTACAATTAAAATACATGCATATATCTTTAAATACATAATTTTGCAGTGATGTAGGCATGAGATTTATGCTAGCAAATAATTTTTACCTGAAATGTGTGCAAAAAAATCAGTATCAGCTAGCCCCATACACAACCTCAATCGAATATATAGTATATCTATTTCTATGAATCGAACAAACTAACCAAAATACGGCACATAATACTGAAAATGTGTCTGAAAATGCAACAAATTCTTGGCAAACTTACTTTTTATAAGTTGCGTCATAACTTTAGCATAAAAAACACAAAATTGTGCGGCCAACTCAAGTCGTATTTCTACAAAGCTGCCTTTCAATCAGTATAATTTTAATACTAGTCAAATTATTGGTCTCAACATTAATATGCAATCACAATAAGTCTAAAACAACTAACTAGCAAATGCCTATTCACTTGGAGATTGGTGTTAGAAAAATGTCTCTGCCGAGAAGACAAATGATTCGTAATGGCGACTGCGGGTCCCTTTGTAGATTAGGCTGAACAAATAAAAATGTATGAACAGTCATGGTGCATGTGCATTTCCTATATGAATCTTCCTTTCTCATTAATATGAGACGGTGGGTTCCATTTCACTCAATCGCATTTCACGAATTCGCTGTCATGCATGAATCACAATAGCTTGTTTTTTCTCCTCCTTGCTTGCCTCTTGCATCGCACATAATGCACTGACTATAATTCGCAGACTTTATATCAAAGAATTATTGATCAAGTATTTTTCACCATCCTTGTTGTACACAACAACAACACCACTTGTGCACTGCCCCTTGGTTCCAAACGAATATGGACTCATAATGGCAACAAACAACAACCAGCATCATAAAAAATGGTACAAAAAAAAACCAAAAATAAACAGCATACATACAAGATTCCTGACTCTTCTACAGTCCATTCATCTTAAAACAGTACCATTAATTAGAAACCAAACTTTGTCAACAATACTGCTTCATTACCCATCAATTCCAGTCACGGATAAAACCCATGATGAATGATATTAATACTTTGTATTAATCCAAGGTTAAAGAAATCATTTATCGTCATCATCCAGCTACGAACACTAACTAACTATGAGCTACTAAATAATTTGCTACTACTGCTTACGAGAAAATTGCTTTGTCAGCTACAATATAAAATATTAAAAAATTCCAAACTATTTGGGAACCCCGCAATGAATCATCACTTACCGACTAGCTAACTAGAACTAAATGACTATGCCATGCATTCTTCCATCAAATTGTGATCACACTTTCTTTATAACAACAATATGTACACACTTACCCCAGATGAGAAGGAGAACACAATGACTGGAATCCAGACAAGAGCCCATTTGCTCAGACTTGATAAAAAAGGAAAACAAAATATCCTCTCTTTAAGTACACAACTACTACTATTGCTTAATCCACAAGAAGGTCCACTTTGACCGCATCTTGATTTCCACTGCTGCTGCAAACGGAGACGCATTTCTTAATAGGAGGATCACGAAAATCACGATATGGCCGTACTAACTAAAGCCGATTTCTTTACGGAACGTAGCAACAAACTACATGTACCCTTCTTGACCACGTTGAACATATTTTAAGACTCTCATGAATACAGTTACCTTTGTTTACCACTCATGAATCAATTAGCTAACTAAATAAGTACCAAGTACAAGGACAACCAACCAAATTTGAACCATCAACAACACTTTTAGTTTTTTCCACACTGTTCACTTTTTTGGCATCCCTACAGCCGTTTTGTGGATAGAAAAAGTAAAAGTCGTCAACAAATGTCAATTCAGAAACAATGAACAAGTGCATAGATTGGAGATTGGATCTCACACAAAGCTATAACACTAGGAAGGGAGTATGGCTGTGAATTCTTCAAGATCAACAGTAAAGGAACTGAATGCTGGTTGATATCACATCAAGAGCTCAATAATGCTGTGAAAACGAGAATGCGGGAGATTCCTTTTTTTTTCTGCTTGTAGCTAGTTAGTTAGTAACTGCCTAACTAACTTTAACCTGTGGGATTGTACATGTGGGATTTGATTGCTTAACTACTGACTTTTATTGCCGAGTAGTTTACGGAACTTGGAAGAAGAAACAACATGGAGTTTGCGAGCTGTAGTTAAGTACATATAATGTACATGTGTGCGTGTGTTCAACTAACTAAGTAACTATGTGGCTCTATGGATTTTTATTGAGAATTGGTTGGTTTTAAGGAGACACTGGGGTTTGCTTCATCAGCATTCCTGCAATCAAGTCGTCGGCTACCTGTGATACTGTGAAATGTTAGAGTGTTGCCAACAAATGAACTGAACGTTGTTAAAGAACGGATGCTAGAATGATGATTACAATGCATCTCTGCAGGCTAGTACACTTTTTTATAACATAATAATTTGCAACGTACTAAAGCTGGCTCTCTTGTCATGCATGGTATCATTATAAGTAAATGGATGCAGTATATGCAATGAGCAAGGACTGTGTGTATAATAAATCCAAATTGTTGATCAGACTTGATGAAATCATGGCAAACAATGACAACTAACAATAAAGTGGGATGCGTATTGCATGAAAAGAGGACCGAAAGTTTGCAATGTCCAGCAAATGTGGACATGGACAGTAGGTACACAGCATTCCTATTCCTTCTAATAGATGCAGACAGTCAGGGAATGTGGAATCATGAAATTGTCGTTTTGTGATTGCATGGTGTGGTGAATGAATAACAGCATTCATAGGGCAACAAAGTACTACTGGACTGATAGAAAAACTCTTATAATCCTTTCGTAATGAATAATCATTATATCATTACCTATCAACGCCTCTATGGTATGAATAGTCAACGCAGGATTTTGTAATTTCGATATTGTCCAACGTTTTATTGTGAACGATAATTTTAATTGAGTGAGCTGCTTAGTCAGTAATCGCTTTAGATTTAGTTTTTTCTGAGTTAATGAGTGAAAAAAAATGTTTTGCAATGATTTTCGTATTTAATGACGGATTTTTTATCTTTGGATGTGGGCAGGTTTGTTCATATGCAAAGCGGGTGCTTGCAATACAATTGATGTATGAGGAGTGATTGCATCATTGAACTTGAACTGTTATAAACTTTTCTGTTTTCTGAATTCGCTCGCCTAAAAGGTTATTAGCCTGCATGAAAGACCTTTTCTTCTCTTTTTTTATATCAACCAGTTTGATTGGAAAAATATTTTCTAGACGAAAATTTTATGCGATTGCTATCATGAGCCATGGTAGCGACTAGCGATCATAAACTGGTGATGTCATTGACCAGGAAATCAAGGCGTATCATTGTCAAGCTGCTGTCATCAGGTATTATTCTAGTATTCGTACAGGATGATTATATGGTTGTCCATAGTTAGATGGGGATTACTAATCATGAAATCAGGAAGTTAAATTTTCATCAATGCATTTTTTCTATGAAACACAATGAATAAAACATGCAATGTCTAATGTGAACCTATTACTTAATGGCAACTGCTCACATTGTATTTTGTTTGGATGCTCCTGAATTTTCCATTAGGCCCCAGGTTTGATAAAATCCAGAGCCCAAGCTAGAGTCTTCCATGTACCATATTGAATGAAAATGCATGAACTTACAAGTCTCCTATTAGTTCACTTTCAACAAAATAAACTTTTATTTTGAATATATAATCTCTAAAACTATAAACAAATACATCATCTTCAATACAGAGAAATAGTGCCCTCTTACTCACAAACATACCATTCACATTTTAGCTCTAGCTCAGACTTCTTAACACAAATATTATATAGTAACTAGGTGATGGCATTATGGCCAGTGATCATGAATGAATACACAGGTTTTATTAGTCTATAGAACCTATAAAAAGTCAGGGATTAATCAGTTTGAAGCTTTGCGTGGGCCCAACACTGACGTCTCCAAGCATTGGAAAATGACATACAGATTATAAAATCACTCAATTACCTTCCCCTTCATTTCAAAAAGTAGACTGTTAAGTGACGAAATCAAAAAATTAAATTATCAGTTTCTTCTCGATAATAATAGAGTATCAATTGCTTACCCGCACCTACAATAGTTTTTTCATGCAACCAACCCAAAATAACATAACTACCCAAGTTATGGATGAAACTATAACATACAGATCAATATGAATGGAAAACATATTGGCAAGTGTTAGTCAAACGATAATGGGTAAACCAAAAAACCAAGACAGGAAAGTGTAAACGGGACACAGTTCACGCATGCATCAGAAAATAAAATTATTGTACAATCATTGTCATTTGTAGCATAGCAACTTAGATAAAGTGTCTACGTGCACTATGATAAAGCTGAGACTAAAATGTAAGAACCGGTGAGACCATTTGAAGAAGCAATCCCCAATAATTCAGTAACGAAACAAGCGAAAACATACTATCACATTAAACACATGCGGACATGCGCCATCCATTATGAGCTCAATGAAGCTCCCTAATAGTTCTTTAGTTAGTTAGTAAAAATAACTCATTCACATTGTTACATCAAATTCTGAGGACATGGACAAGACGTGGAAGATCATTAGTGCTTAATATAGTATTCCGTATGTTAATTTTGTAAACCGTACGAATCAGTTCTTGAGTACTAAATTAGCACGGACAACTTATGAGTTTTCATACGTTCATAGCATAATATATATCCGATACAAAATCATTTCAGAAAAAATGCAATCAAGTATTCAAGTTTTATAAAAATCAAATGCTCAAAAAGATTATACAAAAATAGTAGATGGGATAATCCCACCAAATGTAGCCTCTGGATGAACATATCCAATTCTGTATTGACGGTTGCATACATTAGAGCTAAAAGTGGAAGGGGAATGTTAAAACATAGTTTGTGGAATACAAGAATCTAAAAAGTTCATAAACGACCAACATATAAAGTTGTACCTGCTTTCAGTTTTGAGCCACTGTGATTCATAACACAATATTGACATGTTCCACTATGATGAAACATTGACCAGTCAGAACTTCATTCACGTACCATATAATGGATAGTTAGTTAGGTTCCAACAAAATCTCTGTGAACAATCATGAAACACTAAGATGGAACTTGTACACTATCGACCATGAATGTGAAACTATTCTAGTCACTAATGTAAAACTCATTTCACAACAGTGTCAATACAACAGTAGAGTAACAGCATTACAACATTCATCTAATGCATTATAATCAGTCATCCCAAAAAGTCACACAAAAACACACTGCATGATTAGCCACAGTCTCTCAAAAACACGATTGAATGAGAAACAGCTAATAAATACATATGTATATGTTTAAATTGGAACAATATTTCGCATACGACGAGTCGACGAACCAGGACGTGTTTAACAACAATCTCATTAAGGGTACTCTAATACAAATATAGAGGTCATCAATATAATATTATAAGTGACATATTGATTATGATTTCATCAACACTTCAAAACTAACATTCCAGAGGACTCACAATGCTAGCAAAAACAATCACTCAAGTATTCCATAACAGACACAATTTATTTCATGTAGTAGTACAACAGAAAAGAGGCAAACAAACAAGTATTTATAGATAAACATAGTATTTGTTGTAGATCTCAGGCAGATCAAAATAACCTAAGTAAAGATTGGGAAATATAAACCTTATAACTTTTAGCATACACATTGAAGCTTCTTACATTTAGCATTATACATAAAGAGGAAAGAATGTAAGGAAGTTGGCAAAACTTCTTTTGAAAGAAAGACAACGATTTATATTAGCATAATATTTGTAACTAAAACTTTAACCCTAAATTAACATTATGCATTATGGTACATTGATGCATGTATATTCATTGTACGGGATAGAACAGCTAACATCACCACAGAAGTAATTTGCTGGTAGAATTTCAAGGGTGTACGGATAAATATGAGTGCAGCATAAAAATTACAACGCATAGACTGGCAGCTTTGGTGGATTGCTATCTGATTTTGAGTTCACACGCAATGAATTTGTAAAAATGACATTTACAAAATCATTATGTATACTTCCTTTCTCAGTCGGGAGCAATAATGGTCACACTTGTTTTTATAATCGCAGATAGCTGCAGCAGACATGAAACTATTAAATATCTCAGTTTCCTAGCTTTTAAATACGATTTCGTTTTTTTTTTCATGTAAAAAAGTAAAGCTCTCGGTGCATGCGAATACACAGCAGATTTCACTAAATTGTTTCTGACGAAAGTAAATTGTAATGACCGAATATTAGCTTCATTTGCAAACTATCAAACGTTATGATATCCTTCCAAGTTAAACTACCAAGAGATAAATGATCTGACGCAAACGCTTAACTTTTGGACTGCCAGCTATCACTACAATTGAAAATGATATTTCTTGAATAACGTATTAAAAATAACTAACATGAAGTTCAATAACGGAGCTCCACTCTAAATATACTACCTAAAGCCTGACAGTACACTAAAATTATTTCTAAATTTTCTTTTCTTGATGATAAACTTGTAATTTGGGACTTCCAGGAGGAATTGTGTAAACGAATGGAAGAAGAGAAAGCGACTGAAAATATGATGCTTCCATTCCTCTTCATCTTTTGAACAAATACTATTAGAGATATTTTGGTTTAATTTTCTGAAGCACTCCTTTCAGGTAAGCGATTCGATTCATCTTCGAGGACGGTAGATTGGCTGCAAATTACTGATAGTTCTTATAATGATGACGCGCTTCATGATACAATGGACTGAGCCTCCATAGATGACTTAACTAAGTTACTACTACACGTGAACATTTTTGAATGATCACCGATTGAAGCAGAGCTCGCTTCCATTCTTTCAGTAGTTGTATGATCCATGGAGTCCAGACTGCTTGAATTCTCATGGTCCATATCAGCATAACGCCCTCCTGTAAAGTGACTAGCAGGGGACATCGATCGAGGAATGGAAACGCTGGGTTTGTTTTGGTCTTCCTCGTCCTCTTGTTCTACTTTCACTCGCACATTGTCGGAATAAGAGTTTTGCTGATTGAATATATTCGAGCTCTTCGAAGAAAAATCGTAACCATAGTTTTTATTCGCATCTGCTGCAGAATAATTACCTCCCTGTTCCAAATGGTTGTACAATATTCCTTTTGACTTCGAACGAGGATTGATTCCAACAGATTTCTTCATCTTCGGCAATCTTTTTTCCTTCTTTTTCATTTTTTTCTGATAGGGTTTCGGGGTGGATTGATACTTTATCTGATGTTTAAATTTTCTTTGATCACATATTTCTGGTTCCTGCTTCACAATACCATTCCCCATTTGAGTAGGCATTTCACCGTCATCATAATTAACAAATGATGGGGATGCATTTCTTCTTGGCATTGCACACAAAAGCTCATCAATACGTGGGTTGTAGCCCATAGGACTGTACTCGTCATGATTACCACCATTCGTTTCTTCGTAAGCTCCCTCCGAGGAATCTAGAGGTGATCCAGGGCTAGAGGATTTAGAAGATGACCGTCTCTGTTTTCCTTCCTGCTTTACAACTTTGCCACTCAAACATGGTTCCTTGGAAGATCCAGAAGATGGTCGCTTTCGTCTTTGCTTTGGTGGCTTACAAACGGAGCATTTAAAGTGTTTGGGAATTTTGTTTCTCCGGACACGAGCACAGCTCAAGTGCAACCAAACAAGACATGACTCACATTCAATCATGGGTCTTCCAGCAAATGGTTTTCCACACCAACATGTCACCATAGACCAAGATTCATCACCTAAGAGTAAGAAAAAGAAGAGTAAATGTATTAGTTAGTTTTCCACCTGCAAGTGATTAGTGATTCATCTGAAATCTGATGAACAAATGAACCAGTTAAAGGCCCTTACATTCCCCCGAGTCAACGTCAACGGAGCCACTACTGGATGCACTTGACCTTGTGCTGCCCCTCGCAGACTCCCCCACACTATTTAATGGACTCTCCATTTTACGGCCGTTCCGTTCCTCCGTCTGCAATTAAACAACGCACACAGCACTTAGTTCCTTAGTACGTTCTTTATAGCGCAGTTGTTCCTAGTTCATGCGAACATTACCAAAAACTCAGCGGGGACAGACTTACAATTTTTTAAAATATGGATGCAAACTAAGTGAACTGAAACTGTTTTTTAGGGACACTGAATGAACCTAACGGGTTGATCAATTGCGCTGGGGAACCTAAGCTTTTGTTCCATGATCTCGATTAGTAAAATAATAGATCCATTCTTACCCATTTATGTTGGTGAACAGCGGGAACTCTGCTGGTCGTGCTTTCCCCATTATCTCCGCTTGTTTGAAACGACGCAGGGTAATTGGTATACGCAATTACAACGTTTACGAACTCCAGAAAGTCATCCGATGTACGAGACTTTTTAAACACTGGAGTTCTCTGCGAATTGTTCATGCAACATTATTTTGGAATTTTTTACCATAGAATTGAGTAAATATTAATTGGTCTCAGAAATAACAGTAACAATAACAACTAACCTGACTTGAATCTGCCAGTTCCTGCTCCCAGTGTCGATTCATTAGATTATGTTCTCAATTATGTATTACCTGTAAAGGGATAAAAGATACAATATTGTTATTCAGCTGTTTTGGTTGCCTGCATAACGCAGAAAAACAAACCGCGCTGTGGAAGTTCTGTCGGCGACTGTTTAGCTTTACCATTAATGTTTTTCATACTGCAAACACTATATCCATAATTACGGATACGATTTATGTGGCATCCAATCCCTTTAGCCCAAAACGAAATTTTCCCTGTGTTTTGATCCATTACGTTGAATAGACTATTTTATTTTTGTTCAGATTTTATTTTAAAGCCGGGAACACAAGTTTTTAGTTAATTAATAGTAAATAAAGATGAAATAAACGAAGTTGTGTGCTTTAGCATAGCAGCCTTCAGCCTTATCAATCCATGTTACTGACATAATCAGAATCATTCATTCCTGGATCATTCAATTTGTGATTCACACAATTTTTAAAGCCTAAAAATGATAAAGCATAATATATATACGCATCTTCCTACATTACAGTGATAAGACGTTAAGCACAATCCACAATGGAGAAGTAGGATGATTAATTATACAGTAATAGGATAGAGCGCAGCTTATTGGAAACTTGAAACTTCACGGAAGTAAATTAGAGATGAGACACGTTAGTGATAGTCCAGCGGTAACCCAAGAATTTTAAATTTTGAAAACAGTATTATTCTAATGAATGCTGTAAAAGCGACTGGTGTGATTATTGTTCCGACTACAGACAATTTCGACACTGAAGTTCAGCTGGTCCTACTTACTGTTTTGCAAGGGAAAAGTTCTAAATTAGAATCTGTCACCGTAAAATTAAGATGATTAACTTTTGAGCAATCACAAATCTTTCATTTCAATCAAGTTACCACAGCAATTTCCGAAAATTAGATTTTTTTTTGCAATGAACAAAACAGAAAAACTTACCTTTTCATCAAAAGGGTACAAAGTATCTGTTTCCCAGTTCAAGGGTACAGTAAACTCATCCAGGAAGTTGAATTTCTTGAGGTTTAGATTTTCAAGATATCCATTATTTTCTATGGGAATAAAAATCACAATATTTTTTAAATACAATTGTAATTTAGCTTGGACGATGTGAAGAAAAGTGTGATGTAAAATCGAGTTAAAAAAGAAATGAAAAGAAAGAAATTTAAACTTACAAGAAAATACAGACCAGACCATATGTACATACATGACTGTTTGCATTTAATCTAATTTATAAGTTATCAGAAAACGAGAAATCATCCCTCAGTTGGGGAAGCGAATTCTGAATCTCACAAAGAGCCAAAAACTATATACTGTAGTAAACTTTCCGATCATAAATTGAAGTCGGTGCTACCTTCCAGACATTTCGATTCTGAATTTTTCAAAGCAAATGTCAGGCTAATACAGCTTTCAGTTTAAAATACTGTACGTAGGATACAGCCTCCAAACGCATGCTTTAAATAATAAATATCCAAATCATTGAAAAAACCTTCCGATTTGAGTAGAATAAAAAGATTGATCAACTTTTTTAGTCAAATGATAAAAATTGTGAATGCCAACCACTTGATGAAAACTATTGGGAACAACTAACGAAAATGAAAATGAGAAATAACCATAACTGTAATTTGGGCACGATTTACTAAAGTAAACACACTAAACGATCAAAATTCATCGACTCCTAGGACTTAAAAAAAGCGGAACAGTAGATTACTAAAAATTTGGCTTAGATTAACTCTAAGAAGTCAGTTTTCTCAACTAACCTAAGAAGAAAATTGGAAAGACCCAGGTTTCGAAATAATATTATTCGAATTATTGCTAACTCAGTGAAGTAAGTTTTTTAATACTTCTTGGACCTAAATCCGAAAAACAAAATTCGTACTGGCGTAAGATGAAAAACCATTTCGAGCCCACTAATTATCTCAAAGTTTTTTGTAAAGTGCGAGAGCGCTCAAGTTCGGCAGTTTACCTAGATCGATCAAACTAAAATGACAACTGGGTTAAGACTTACCTAAACTGGAAATTGTTGCTTTAACACCTTGGACAAACTCTAAATTGATGTTTAAAATAGGAAAGAAATGTAACTCTTCGTCAATAAAACTCACTTTATCTCTTTCTCTCACGGCTCTCTCCATCAACTTTTGGGCTCTCTACTTTGAAACTCTATTCACTCGAACATTGTATATGTTCAATAGGAAAAACGACAGTCGTTTTTTATACAATGGTTTTCATTTGCTGTTCTCTAGCCATATATAGTATAGTTTGCTCGTATCGGTGCTATAGTCATACGTAGTAGTAATTTATACGCCGGCTGCGCTGATTGGACTAGCAACTCCACAAATCCGTCCAAGGTCGGTCATCTAACTAGTGCTTGACCAACTCTGAATTTCAAATCTTAATTGTTCATGAAGGCTTAAAAGTCTAGTTAGTAAAAAGTCCAACTTGCTACGCATTATGATTCTTTTAGAAAGATGTTGCATTTTTATTGAATTGACATTGTAGGTTCTAAAATTATTCTTAAGTTGGTCATTTAGTTACGCTTTTTTCTGTGTCCAGCCTAGAAAAGGTTATCCGGCCCAAATTTTTACCGAATTTTAAGCGGCGTTAAAAAGACAAAAACTTATCTTTGGTTGGTTATTAAATGCTGGAGAATAAAAATAAATATTTTTTGGAGGCGTCGGACAAATTCCTTTCATCTGGGCTGGGTTTCTAAATGCTTCTCAATAATATTACTTTTAATAATTATTGAAATCAAAGTAAGACTAAAGGTCGGTGTCAGTAGTGGAGAGGATATCGGTAGTAGATAAGATCGTCATATAATAAAAGCTTTGGATTGGAGGCCCCTACACAGGGGGATAAGGAACCCATAGAAACTGGTTGACTTGAGCGAGCCAATTGTTTAAGCATGATTTGAATTTAAAGGCTTTGATGATGTGTAATTTTATATTCTCTTCCCTGCAACGTAAAGTAGTAAAGTAGTTCACTTCAGTCAGTTTTCCGGGGAACCGATTTTTTAATTACTGCATATAGTTCAATTAAGCATTCTATTTTTGCATACTTTGTTACGGTTTAATAATATTCGTCCCAATAGCTTGGTTTGTATTGTATTCAATTTTGCACATAAGTTTCTTCTGATAGCTATAACAGCATTTATATGATTGTTGGTTTGGATTTTATAGATTGCCAGATTGAGCAACAATGGCATCCACTTTTCCAATGGCCATGGTGGAAACGGGTCATGAAGACATGGTTGTAAGTTTCTATCATTCAATTCAATTCACCCTAGATAATCGGGTGGACTGAAGTCACTGTAGCACCCCAGAGACTGCCGACATATCTTCTTTCCCAGTTTGATTAAGTTGCTCAGCCACGAGCGTAGGATTTGCATAAACCCAAGTTAAAAACGTAGAGAAAATTTAGTGGTGCCAAGTAGTCACTGAGTAACTTCTTCTAAATCGTGTGCTTGGTGACATAGTCCATTTGAGAATTGACGAAGTGCCAAGTAACAATAGTTTTCCCGAGAACGAAGAGGTCGACGAGTCGCAACCAGAATGTGGACTTATGAATTTATTATTGTGTTTACTTGTAGCATGATGCCCAAATGGATTTTTTAGGAACTAAGCTTGCCACTTGTTCGTGTGATAAAACCATTCGTTTGTTTGATATGAATGTAACCACTGGAGCTCAAACATTTATTGCCCAATTGAAAGGACACGAGGGACCGGTATTTTTACTAGATATTTACAGTAGGGTTCTTTGCTGTATATTGCTCATAATTGATTGGCTTACTTTTTAAAAATAGGTTTGGCAAGTAGCTTGGGCCCATCCAAGATTTGGAACTATTTTGGCGTCTTGTTCTTTTGACCGTAGAGTCATTATTTGGAAGGAAACTGATGGAAAATGGGACATATTTTACACTTATGAGGGACATGATTCATCAGGTAAATGGAGTGGTAGTTTAGTACAAGATTTGCAGAAAAAGAGGGAGCAGAAATAACTTGCAATTTCTTGTGTAGTCAATAGCGTTTGCTGGGCGCCGCCTGAATGGGGTTTAACCCTTGCATGTGGAAGTTCCGATAGTACTATCAGCGTTTTAAGCTATGTAAATGATCGTTGGATTGTTAGTAAAATTCCCAATGCACATACGGTATGTCTAGAAAGAAATTAAATGAAAGTAATGCTGAGAATTATTAAGGATTTCAATAAAATCAAGTTTTTTTACTGCAGCTTGGATGTAATACAGTCTCATGGGCACCAGGCACTACAATGTGTGATAAAACAGCTGGAACGACCACTGTAAAAAGATTAGCCTCTGGTGGTTGCGATAATTTAGTGAAAATCTGGAGGTATGTATTCTGTAATAAAATTGTTTCTTCCATCCTCTTGACTTTAATTGTTTTTGTTATTTTGTTCTGTTTTTGGTCGTTTTAAATGCGCGTATTGAATGCATTTCATATATGGGGTTTATAATAGGGAAGACAGTGACCAATGGATCGAAGAGGTGAAATTAGAAGGGCATTCTAATTGGGTTCGAGATGTAGCTTGGGCGCCTTGTGCAGGGATCAGTCAAATGAAAATTGCTTCGTCTTCTCATGATCGTCGGGTAATGGTTTGGACTAATGCAGAACGAGATGGTGTAACATGGACTCCAGAACTTTTGCATGTCTTTGATGATGTTGTTTGGCATGTTAGCTGGAACTTTGTTGGAGACGTGCTAGCTGTCTCAGGAGGCGATAATCAGGTAATTTTGATTGGAGTGTTTGCATGACCTTTTGTTTTCCTGGGTATTGAATAGAAATTTACGGATATATTCGATGTCATATTTTTAGGTAAGCCTTTGGCAAAAACCGGAAAACGGCAACTGGGAATGTATTAGTGATACCTCAAGACGCCAGCAATCGGGATGAATTAAGTTCATTTGAAGTTTTAGTATCTATTTATATTTCTTCTTTGTCAAGCATTTGCTTTACATAATAAATAAAATTGCAATTTATTAACAATAGAATGATCGGTATCCAATGGAATTCACATCTTACTGCAATTTTGTTTGCATAAACATCATATTCCCTATATTTCACTAGTTAACTACCAGCGAAGCCTACTACGGTCCAAGTGTCCATTGTTGGTTACGGGTTTTTTCGCAATTCTATAGGGAGAGGAGATGAAAAAGCAATTAATACTTGTGAAGTACCAACTACCAACTACCGACTAACTACTGCATACAATATGTATATACCGTCTTGTAATCATAGTGTCGGTTGTCGGTCATGAGTGGCATAGTAAAAGCAGAAAACAGCCCCAGCATGCCCCAATACGTGTTGCATGAAAAGCAGCTATAGCTACATGTTTGTTCTCTGTCCGTTCCGTAGTGACGGTAGTAGCGAGCTACGGTAACCAAGACATCCATGCAACCACAAATGTCCTATCGATCTCTTACTCTTCAAATGGACACTCATTTGAAAGAAACCTGCTACAAAATTGTCATTAGTCAGACTTCCTGAAAAATTAATATTTTTTCCATATAGCGTAAGGTGTGTCATATGCAAATACTCCGCGTTGCTAAAATTCTAAGATTTTAACCCTCCAATCTGCTCACTTAAAATTTTTCTTGTCTTCTGCAGTTCAATAAAATGGGCATTTTTGATAAATTGGTTGGTTTATTAAGACTAAAAAAGAAGGAGGTGAATGTTTTGGTACTTGGCTTGGACAACAGTGGCAAATCTACACTTTTAAATCACTTCAAGTCGGATGATAGCAAATCGAATGAAATTGTGCCAACTATTGGTTTCAATGTAGAAAAGTTTCAAAGTAAGATACTTTAAGTACTTTTGTTTTCTATCTACAGGGCACAGTTATGTAAGATTTGTTTGTCTAATTGTTGTCCATACTTTTACTACCTAGATAAAAATGTGGGTTTCACTGCCTTCGACATGTCTGGTCAAGGGAGATATCGAAGTTTGTGGGAACATTACTACAAAGACTGTCAAGGCATTATATTTGTGATTGACAGCAGCGACAAGTATGCATTTCAAATAAATAAAAATTGAAGCATGCGTAATACATTAGTAGAAAAAAATGTATTGCATGATCAATGATCCAAGAGAACGGTACTTTAAAATACCCAACCCCATACCCAAGCTATATAAAAATTAAATTTTTTTCGCATGCTCTTTTTCTACAGACTTCGATTCGTTGTCGCGAAAGATGAGTTGGATACTCTGCTTCAACATCCTGATACTGTGAACCGAAGAATTCCAATTCTTTTCTTTGCAAATAAAATGGATGTCAAAGAAGCCATGTCTGCTGTGAAAATTTCTGCATCACTAGGGCTTGATAGAATTTCTAATAAACCTTGGCATATTTGCGCCTCAAACGCAGTAACTGGGGAAGGCCTTCAAGAAGGAGTAGAATGGCTTACTGGTCAAATATGGGAATATTTGGAGAAAAAACGATAGTTATAATTAAAATGCGTCCTAACATTAATTGGTACTGACGATATGGAACTACAAAGCCATTCGGAGCAGATGTTGATGATAGATGTAATTATTTTGTTCAAAATCTTTATCATTGCCTTCGTTGCATCAACTCATTAAACTTATATATAGGTGAAGAGGCCTGGTAATTAAAAATGTGCTCACTCACTCACTCACAGTCACAAGTTTGAAGAGCGGTGAAACTTGCAGAACAATTCTCCTAGTGCAAAAAATAGGGGAACCAGGGGAACCAACAGCAGTGTAGATTGTGTTGCCCTTTAATTTCTCTTATTTTTTTATTTATAAATGCTAACTTCGTACTAAATCCATGATCTATATGTTTTTTATCTACTGCTTAAATATTTGCTTCTCAATCAAACATATCATAAAAATAAACAACCATAAATTACCTAAATACACCATTGAATTTACATGCTTTATAAATTTATTGCACCCATATATTTACCAATGATACTTATGCGATTGATTCCAATTAATGACAAATCGTATATAAGAGCTTAGTAGTTATAAAAGTATATGAACTTCAACAAACAAAAAAATTCCAGAAATAAAGGAACACTCTTAAATCAAAACATCACTTATTGTTGAAAACGATTTTTCACTGTACTTATGCTTTCAATTTACTCTAATCACTTATGGACTCATGTGTACGTTTCGTAGGTTCTTCTGTCAGTGTCAAGTAACTAGCTTACTAACTAAAACTAAGGCATCCATTTTGCCTTCATTTTATAAATTTTATTCACAAAGAAAGACAAACGGACCAACTGGTTAGTTGTCGTAAACACAACCAGATGGCAGTAATAATGCTGCCATCACAAACATCAGGACGGTGCCCAAAATGAGGCCAATAGCAGGTTTCTGTTTCTCTTTTTTGCTAATAAACTCTCCCCTCCTATTCTGAAATATGGCGGCATTGTAAAATCCTCGAGCAGTAAATGGTATATCCACAAACTCTCTGTGCTCATGATAAGTCATATTCCATGTATCTTTTACAGAAGCCCCTTGAGCAAACAGTAGGTAAGTCGGGTCCCCATTATCATCAAAAGTAAAGTTGAGACTCTTTCTCGTTGCAAACTTATATTTGCTCAAATCGGCCTCCATTTTGGTAGGGATTGTGAATGAACAAATCATGTAATTATCTCGGACACTAGAGATGATCTTCTTGTTTGTCACATACGCTTGGGCAGGACTTTTGGGATCGTAATGAATGTCCCTTTGTTCGGAAAAAAAGACAGCCACACCTGAAGTTTGATTCCTTTCGTAGCACATGATGATTAAATCATCTCCCATTTTCATATCATGTGAGAAGCCGACTGCCAACCACCCATCTGGTTGAATGGGATGTTTATTGGTTACATCGTTCACTTTGTATGACACGATGCTCACCTTAAAAGTCTCGTATTTTCGTTTCCGCACATCGTCATCGTCCGCAAAAGCTATGATCACCAAAAGGGGACAAGTCCTGGTTCGAGAACAACCTTGATGTTGCAGTGCTTCGTAGCAGACTGCTCTACCTCTCCAGCATTGGTTTACAGTGGCGTTGATTATATTCCAAGCTTTATCGTCCAGATCACCCGGTCTGATGTCTGTGATCTCGTCTAGTTCAAGCGACTCAAAATTGATAGAATCTTTGAATTCAAAATAGTCAGACTCGCTCCATTTTGATCCGGGGCTTTTTGATATCACTGGAAATCGTATCTCTGTCCGATTCATTAGTTTTACTTTGTACAGTCCTTGAGCAAACTTTATTTTCACTGGAGGCCCTCCTTTTCCCGTTTCTGGTACATAGTCGGCTAAGTTTACTACGTTTTTTTGGATCTCTGGTGGTAGAAATGCGATGTTGCTAAAAAGTTGAAGATACAGCAATTAGGATTCCTCACCCATAACAATACTAATCATCCAGCTATTTTGACTTACTCTTTCACACTTGCTGTGTGAAGTGTGAACTGACAGGCTAAAGATCTGGCCTCTGCTGGCACGGTCGTATGGAAATTAACCAGTCCAATGGACGTGTTCTGAAACGGCAATGTCTCAAAAATACGAGTGGGTATTTCCTGAGTCATGTTAGTCCAATTTTCTATGGTACTTCCATGATACTTGCAAACATACCATATGTCCTCGTCATTAAGTCCCTCTCCCTTGGTGTATAGAGCAATTGCAACAAATTCAGGTTCCGCACAGTCTCGAAGCACATTGAGTCCTATGAAACCTTTGTATGGCCCGCAAACGTGGTAGCTGATTACTCGGGAGAAGGTAAAGGTATACATCACACTGGAAGCGTTGCACACAAGAGCTTGAAGCCCAACAGAATCCTGCAAGCCTGAAATTTAGAATGTGTTTTTATCGGATCTGGTTCTACCTAACTCGCTATAACCAACTTAAGGGGAATGTGATTTGCAATTATTTGTGCAGCATACCATTATTACAATGTCCCTGGTGTTTAGCCACTACCACTGATTCTGTACACTCGTTGTTTTCTCTGCTACAGCCATCAGGATGGAGAAAACATTGTCCTTGGCAGTGTTTTTGTATCGCTCTGAGCTGCACATGTTGGTAATGAATCGGTCTATCGGAGAAAAGTCCAAGTCCAGTCCATCCAATGGGAGTTCGGGGCCGAATGGGAAAATGGGTGGCTCGCTTGTTAGGATCGTATTGCACAGCTCTGAAGACTGGATAACTACGGTTTTCCTCCCCATTGCAACTCGTTAACATTATAAGAAATATTAAAATATGAATACACCATGGGGTGTCCATTTTGCCACGAAATAAATACTTTCTACCGAAATTTTGAATTTTCAAATTTTAATGCAAAAAATGAATACAAATAACAAAATCTACAATTTATAAATGGCTGTATTGTTTGGAACGCTTTGTAGAAATGAAGATTTTTGAAGTTACTATAGGAACGAACCACATATGATGAAATACTTGCATGGAATGCCTCATTCTGCCCCTTTTGTATAAATTATTTTTGACCAGTAGTATGGATTTTACAATGATTGAGTGCTTATTTAATACTGCGTATACAATCATAATCACAATTTTTAAATTAGCTAGTTTCAAAATTAACGAACTAAATGATGATAGCATGCATATACAATTCAGTAATTTTAAAGTCCGGGAAACCTTTCATTTACCTCAAACTGACTTGAACCGCAGGAATTCATTTCCAAGAAAATTCCCCTCAAACATGAAACGTTTTTAGAACATACTAAAATTTCATTTAATATGTAAATATTAAATAACATGTGATAAAAAAGGAAAATCAAAAACTATCCTTGCAGCCATAGTACTTTGCAACAACCCTACTCTAAAAGCCAAATTCATAAATATTTTTATACAAGACTCATTTAACGTCACTCCCATCGTCAGTCAGTAACACATTCAAAATAGTGCCTACATTTAGTTAGACAGCAATCACTGAAGGATAAAAAGTTGCATATAATAATGTAGACTCAAGCTCATGCAGATGCGGACTCCTATTCCTTTGCTGTAGGGTAGAAAGAGATTTAACAGGGCAGGTCGACGCACTCTCCCTTCCTACAATAATAAACCTATATAGGTTGATCATCATGGCACACACACCATGACCATTGTTGTTTGCTAGACAGACATACTGTTGCACACATATTGGCTTAATTTCAAGATGCGTTTAAGCCCTGAATACCACAACAATGCATATCTTATAATCTAGCACTATGTGTGCTCTATAGTTTTACCAGTGTTGCCGTATCCATCATCATTATTATCCCTTCTAACTAGGAACGCACGCACACGTAACGTGCATAGAGCAAGAGTACTTTATATATAGTTATAGTTATGCCGAGTTCCTTCTTCATTCCTTAGTTAGCTAGTTGAATACAAAAACAAAATGAAATTTATCTTCTCTTCTAAATAACTGACTCGCATATATTCAACAAAAACAGGCTTATGATGAATGTTAATCTCACAGTCAGTGCTAACATTCAAACAACAATCAACCATTGCCCCTAAACTTACTGACTAAACTAATTTGCTATACGCTATTCCCCTTAATCTCCCCATATCTTATTCCTTCTGCGTCTTTAACTTAACTCACTCAGTGAGCAAGGCTACAAGAATGATGTTCATGAACAAAGTCAAGATTGGCCCTCATTGTGACCAACTTCTCTTCGTGTGTAACAGGGTTGAGTTTTAATGCACAGACAGACGTGAATTTCGTTTGACATATACCGTAATCAAGTTTTTAATTTGTGTGCCGAGTGTACCCATCGGAATTAGCATTCTTACAATGCTACATGGCATAGGAGGCGGACTGAACTGCATTTCAGTTTACAGTAGCAATCTTAATCACTTTGTGGATACATGTTCAATTGATTACGATTTTGTGTAGCGATGGTTCCAATTTCCTTCGTTTTAGGAAATGATGATTAATATATGGTAAACATGGGTTTGATGTTACCGTTAAAAGTTCAACCTAAGGGTTCATATCGTCTTTGACGGCTATATATAAAGGAAAATTTAGGCTTGCAAAGATTTCTTCTTCTTATACATGGCAAGTTCGAGTTAGAAGTAAACCCAAGAGGAATGCAGTAATGCATGCATGTGTGCTGTGACGGTTGACGAAGCATTCATTTTTCAGGTGGTTCTGTACTCGCCGCATGTAGGAAGGAATAACACGGATCCGCGACCAATAAAAACATTATTGTATTCTACCTTCAATGATTAGACGCTCATTCGTACGTTCATAGTGTGCTACTGTCAGAAGCTGTCACCCCAAAGATGTAGTTTTAGAAAAAAATTTAAGTGAACTTAGTTTGCAAGATTTCAAGTGCAATACCAAAATTTTGTGCATTGAATTTGAATGCAAATTTGTAGTGCTCAGAAACGCTCTGGAAAGTTTTGCTATGTGGGAAGGAACGAATTGTGCAAAATAAAACATCATGTGGGAATATGATATAGGAAGTATGAGAAAAAGGCAACAATTTTTGTTACAGAGAAATCAGTGAGACAGGATATTGCAGATGGACAATGTAGCGATTATCAATTTTTGCTACAAGTTCAAGAGCGTCAAAAACTAATGATGATACCTCACCTTATTGATTACAAACTTTTTTTAAAATGTAACTATTATAATTCTTTCAAGTGCAAGATGAGCGAGCATGCAACTATAGTATGTGCTTTTGTAGTTAGTTAGTTTGTTCAAAAAAGTGTGGTTAGAAGAGTGTTGTGATATTATTCTGTGTTAATAATTATTGTGCCAATTTTTTTTCACTGAAATATACAAATTAATTAATCTACTTTGTATTATTGATAGAACCTGTATGCTCATTACGGACTGAGATTCTTAAGCTACATGTGCATCTTTTCGACTGTGTATGTGTGTGCACTCATATGTTGTATTAAAAAACACCGTTATTCTTCATTGGTCTTGGTACATATACCTACAAAAATTGATACAAGATGTGGACTACAAGACTTGCACGAAATCTCGCTTGGTTCCTACCATCCCATGCTTTGAAAAATGTGCCCGTTGCAACTGGCCAGCAACAGGTTAGTTATGTTTATATGTCAAGTTCTTTTGTCACTTTGAACGTATATGATTCACCGTATGAATAAATGAAATCTGAAGTCTACCGCAATGTAGACACATTACATTTTTATTTGGGCTAGTAGTAATTATGAAGTTTATTGAACCAATATAAATGATGACTTCATGCAAATTTTATAATGCAAAGGACTGTCGGGGTGACAAAATTACTGGTATGATTTTGCTTTGGAGCTGCTATAGTTAGCTAATTAGTCAGTTTTATTGCTCACTGATAGTGTTTTATCGAGCCCTCATCCGGATTTGACTATAATTTGACAAAATGGCATTTGTCAAACGTGGCTGGGAGTCTTATGAATTACTGGAATGACAAATTCAAATCAGCTACCTTGCCATTCGCTTTCGCTACACTTTTTATTATAAACTGAAAAGTGTTCTCAGTTCGCATCAAATTTTTCAGTTCTTATGCATTATGATTATGAATGAAGAACTTTCATTCATATATAAAAAATATACATCATTCATCTATAAATACTCGGCTTTTAAACAACTTTGTTTTATTATCTCAATAGATTATTGGTTAAGATATGCTTTTCCTTCTAAAAAACGGCAGTTTTTTAAAAAGTGTTTGATTATTGTTCAAAATTAATAATTTGTTGATAGTTGAACAATGTGTTTATAAACGATGACATCTATCTTAATCTTTTTCACGGTCAGTGATACCGCAAGTCGTTTTCACTGTGAATATGTACGGATGCAGAGAGCATAAACAGAAACATGCAGAGGAATGAGATGACAATGTCAATGTAGTCAACAATTCTGAAAACTTAAATAGAATTCATGTAAAAGGAATTGCATGACACATTTTAAAACACCTGACATAACGTTAGCAGCAGCACCAAATAAATACTTGTTTCAAATGTCAAGATATATTGCTGCTATGAGGCAATTTTGAACGGGCTTGTTCTCACGTCAAATTCTCAACTAGAGCATATTACCAGATATCTTGTAATTAAAAGTGCAACGTGGCGTTAAAACAATGGATATTTTCCCCATAAATAATGGGATTTAATAATCAAGTCCATCAAAGTCAACTGGACCCATTGTTAGCAAACAACAATGAAATAAATTGGACTAAATGATAGAAAAATCACACTCTTTAAGCACGTAACTGAAAGTAGTAAAGACTGATATTGACTGCAAAGCAAAACTAAACATTAGTTAAGTTTAGTTGGTCGTTTAGAAAAAATATCTTAAACTATGGGGAAAACCGTGTAGAATTGTCATTCCCGAACAGGTAGTGTTTACTATTTTTGGCAAGTTTTTTAATAGTTCTTAACTAATTTATCTCAAAATAATTGGAGAAGTTATACGTTGTAAGCATTTGAGCTCAACTAACTAATGTATTTCTCTCAGAATAAAATTGGTAGGCAAAGAGCACCGGTTAGTGGTATAGTGGTATACAACATTGCTTGTCCATCCTCAGATAGAATTATATGAACATGCACTAACCAAGTTGCTAACGCGTATTATTATTGCACGCATAAAACAAAAGTACGCCAGATTTGTATGCAGGTGAATATGCTATAAAAGAATTCATTCACTCCCGTAACTTCATCATAATGTGCATTGTTAAACTGTTAATGAGGGAAAGTTTTTCATCTCTCTCTGTGAGCTGCATTTCAGTTATTATTTGGATAGATTAAAGTCTCTAGATACTTTACTTCATACTTTTATTTGGCTGAGCATGCACTATGCACATAGTCTTGACTAGTAATAGTATATAGTAGCAGAGAAGTTTCTATTAATAGAAAAACGTTCAAGAGTTAGCTTTACAAAGCAATTCATATATATCATAAGAACATTGGTCTAAATTACCGTATTTGTTGTATGCTTATCTATGGTATACTCATAGAAGTAGATTACTATAGATAAAAACTATCTATGCTTTATAGTATACTATTTTGTTCTGTGGCTGCGAATGCATTGACATCTAAAACCCAAATACAGATGTTTAATACATTATGCATAAAAAAATTTATGAGATAATTTAATTTTTTAATGGCTATGCTTATCAATTTATGTAGTTTTTTCTTGTACATGAGTTCTTGTGACTATATTAATCCACTGACAAAGAGTTTATCAAATCGCCCCGTCATAAAAACAACGTCAAACTTGAACGGTTATAAATCTTAAAAATGCAGTAATTTTTCCTTTGCAATATGAATTGAATTTTTCATGCAAGTTCAAATATAAAATTCTTATTTTTTATCCATCTGATGAGTGGTTTCACGAGTTTTGATAATCACCATGTTTTAATTTCCAGAAACTAATGAATAAACAATTGAGGAAAGGAGCTTCCTGGGGAGGAAGTTCTAGCCAAAGTTTGGCAAAGGATCCAGTGCCACAGCCGTTGCCTTCCGAAGAGCAACATCATAGTATTCCTATTCTGCAGCCACCTCCAATACCAGTGATTGATCCACATGAGTTAGTTCAGCAGGATTTGGCCGATTTGGTGAAAGACATTAAAACGGTTGGTCTTCAATATTTTAGTGCTTAAAATTATTTTCATAGCAGAGTGAGCTACTCGAGTCTGCAATACAAAGTAACAAAGTACAAAAACACAAGCCCATAGACAGATGTACGGAGTACAAAGTAAAGATTTAGGCACGCATAATTAACGATTGGCAGTTTTTATGTAACACAGATTCACAGATTAGCTATTTACGAGTATGACACGAGTACAGCTTACTTACAGATACTTAAATCTAACACTCATTATATTTTTTACGGTTTTTAGGAACTTGGAGGACGCCATCAAGAACTGTGTGACGTCGCATCCTACTACTTTGATGGTCAGGGGAAAGCCATACGTCCTTTAATATCGATTCTCATGGCCAGAGCAATCAATTTCCATCTACATGGACACAGGTATTCCTTCAATTTGTTTATTACTTTAGCTGTTAGCAAAATAATGCGCGCAGTTGTTAATAGACGACCAACTTTATATGCAATTGATCTGTACGATTTGAATTAACATCTAGTTATGAAATAAAGTACTTACTTTTAGCAACGGACACATGTTAGATATGATATATGCAAATACAGCAATGAGAAAAGTAAAAACTGCATTCCAGCGATCCCCCAACACTTTCATTGATATAAAAGTGATTTTTTATGCTTCTTAAATCCATTAATAATCAATTGTTAAAAATTTAAATTTTCATATGCATTTAACAAAAGAATATATATTTTGAATGCAAAATCCAACTAATATTCAAAGAAGCACGTTCAACACAGGGATTCCCTCGCAATATTTGTAGCACACAACAGTGGCAAAAGTATCTTAAACAATTAATATCGAATATCATTATTCCCTCGTAATATCAAGTAGGATTTTTATCCAAATCATTAATTTTTTACATGTAAACATTGCAGTTTCATCCTGCCAACTCAGAAACAATGGTCATTTATTTCCGAGATGATCCACACAGCAACACTAGTGCATGATGACGTGATTGACACCTCAGACACAAGGAGAGGGAAGGCCAGTGTAAACGCACGGTTTGGACAAAAGAAGGCCATAGTAGGGGGAGACTACATTTTAGCGAAGGCGGGTGCCATGGTTGCTAGACTGAACAATAACGATGTGACACAGTTCCTTGCACAAGTCCTGGAGGATTTGGTTCAAGGGGAGTTCATGCAGATGGGAGCCAATGAGGGAAGTACAGAGAAGTTTGCTCACTATATTGACAAGACGTTCAATAAGACGGCGTCCCTTATGGCCTACAATTGCAAAGGTGCAGCCCTCCTGGGGGACTCGGATGAGTCCCTGGCCGAAATGGCTTTCCAATTTGGAAAACATGTTGGCATTGCATTCCAACTTGTGGACGATTTACTGGATTTTGTATCTTCCACAGCCACAATGGGGAAACCTGCAGCTGCTGATTTGAAACTGGGATTAGCAACTGCTCCTGTACTTTTCGCTGCTGAAAAGGTATTTTTGTTGTTCCATAATATACTGGACAAGCAGCAAAATCAGCCATCACACATAAAAAAGATGTAATTAGATTAAATTTTGCATCCATATCACTTGTGTAAATAATAATTTGTGTGTCTATGTCGTATATGTTTTTTACATTTGCATATAATATGCAATATCATTCATTAGTATATGAGGAACACGTTAATGTTGCATGTAAAGTTGAATTTAAAGTGGGCTGACTGTGTAAAGAACAGGCACATTGCAAAAAATGGTATTGCAGTTTTTAATAGCGTCTCCATTACATACAAGTAAGCTAGATATGCTATAAATAGCTATTAATGATCGTTTCCTTGTTTTGTTTAATCTGTCGTGTGAGTGCTATTACATCCACATACGACTACGACTAAAACACATTGGACTGTACACTGTGAATTGCAGGAGTTGGTCACTAAATTGTTCTCGCATGTACCCCTAACCATATACTGATGACAAACTTTCCAATCTAGACAATTTTTTATTGAATCCTCAACTGAAGGTTACCCCACAGTAAAATATTGGTCAAAAATATAACGAGTTATTGTTTGACCATACAAGCATCAGAAAACCCAGACTTATCGCACTTGGCAAAAAATTGAACTGAAGCTTATTACATACTTTCTTGATTCCAATATTTTTTCACAACTTTTTTGCGAATATAATGGACAATGGTAGTACATGAGTAGGCTGATTTTTCACAAGTCTTACGCATCTGCAAAAAATCCACCTTATAAATAAATAAGGATCGTTGTTTAAGTCACCTTGCATTCGACTTTATAGAAAAGAAAAATTATCCAGCATAAAAATAACACATGTGATTTTATAGCTTATTATATCATCTGCTTTTATCTTTCAGCATCCGTTTCTGAGTGAACTGATAGATCGCCGATTTTCGAAAGACGGAGATGTAAGCAAAGCTTTAGATGCTGTTCACAATTCTGATGGCCTAGAAAAGACAAAATTACTTGCACAGAAGTACTGCGTGGAAGCGATTCGTTACATTAGTACGCTTAGGGAATCTCCCTACCAAAAAGCTTTAATAACTGTCACTCATAAGGTGAGTTTTCAGTGCAAATTATGAGATTTTAGAAGGATAAACATATATTGCTTATCAACCATTAATTTTTGTGAATTTTCTTTTTAGGTGCTACATAGATCCAAATAAGGACGTTAAAGTTGCATGTACTTGTCCGCTATAAGTAAAAAGAAATATTTTTTTTCCTATCGTACTATTAGTTTACAATATGCATCATTATTTTGGTGAATGTACAGATATTCTAAATAATAGGATAAAAAGTGTGTCGTGTTACTAAAAATAAATAATTGTTATTGCGTTTTCAAATATATACACCAAATTCTCTGATTCAACCATAAGGCACGGATTTCACGGACTCACGGATTATCTTTTATTCAACCATATACCCTTCACCAAACTAATTTTAACAATGAAATGGATTGTACGACACCTTCAAGCACTGAAAATGGAAACACAATTTAATTTCAACATTATATATATATATATTTTGGTCCCATTGCATAAAAATCACATCAACATTATCTTAAAACTACCGTTAATTAGATCTTAGATCATCTTGCTAGTAAAGCCATTCGGATTGGCGGAAACCTTTCAAGAAAAATATTTGGATCTTTCTCAATAATTTCAAACTCAGTCTTATACGGCTATGGAGAGTTTGGAGCAGGATACCTTAATTCTCACTTTTTTTGCCAAAAACCCGTCACAGTGGGAAATACTGTGAACTTGTGAAAACTGAGTTTAATGAGAAATACAGTATATAATGTGACTAAAGTACAACACAGTAAGTCACAGTAACGCACACTTCGTTAATGTTTTCTCAACACAAGTAAATACAGAGAATTACTGGGAAAATGCGTTTTACTATGCATTATTGAATTCGGATAGCAAACATAGGCCCTAACCGAGTGCGGCAAGTTTTTGTTAGCATATTGCTCGCACTTTTTGTAGTTGAGATTAACATTAATTATTTTGTTTTTATCTTGCATATTTTAGAAGTTTTAGGATACTTTATCATTCAAGTTCTACATATTTCCGCTTTTCTTTCATATTACATTCTTAGCACAATCTTCAGACGCACGAAATGAATCAACAAAATAGTAGATACATCACTGGAGTTTTACATCGATTAGGAATTCAATAATGAAAATTAAATAAATTTTTTAAAAATCTTTGCTTATATTTAACATTTTTGCATTTGTGGTTTATAGACTTCAGCACCTTGGCAATGTCATCCGCTTTGGGTGAAAAAATTCAGCACAGTGGAATTTATTTGATATACTATGAAATATGTAAGATACGGGAGGTACTGTGTAAAACTAAGCATCTCTCACTAACTCCCGTTAAACCCACTTTTCGCCAGTTTTTAGACCCATTTTTTGCCGCGGTATTTCCAAGTCACACACATTACAGTATTACCAACCTAGTATCTCGTTTGAAAGACAGAACATGTTGCAAGAATAAGAAAGCGATTTTCAGTTCTAAATAATACATAAAGAAAAGTCACTGTATTTTGTTGCCCCGGATATTATATGTACTTATCACTTTGTGAGAGAGAAAAGCCATTTTTTAGTTTCTCGACAAGATGGTCGCTCACACAGTGGGCAAGTCATCAATAATTGCGGTGGTACAACTGTATTACTTTTCAAGTGGTTAGACACGATTTCAGCCAATCCTTGTATGAACATTGGGTGGTCATTTGGAGATTCTGCTCTTTTTATATTTGCGCCCACCTGAAATTGCAAGATATATGATTACGTATAGAATATTTTCCCAACTCACTGCAGTTTTAATATGCAATTATGATAACTACCTTTTCCGCCAGCTCTTTACCATATTCGATATCTAACTCGTGTAATGTTTCTATGTGTTCGTTGACAAAGGCAATTGGCACCAGGATCATGTTTTTCATATTCTTTTTTGCCAGAGCTGAAACATGAAAATATTTTACTTTAAGCAAAGTTTCCATACTCTATCGATAATAATACAAATACAATATAAGCGATGTACATTCGATTGCTTTTTCTGTAGATGGTTCCAACCAAGGAACTGGCCCAACTTTTGACTGCCATACAAGTCGGTAAGGGTTGCAAAATCCTAGTTCTTGCATAACCAGCTGTACAGTGGCACCAACTTCTGCTGGATACGGGTCACCTCGATTTACCGCCTGTGTAAATCAATAAAATTATAAGCTTTTATTCAGCAGAAGATACAGTTACGAAACTAACAAACTCCCATGAAGTTCACCTTCATTGGTAAGGAGTGAGCGGAGAACAAAATCACGACTCTCTTTCGTTCGGTATCACTAAATTTGGCTAATTCAGCTTTCACCCGCTCAGCAGTAGCCTTAACTAATAAATTATTTGTCCCCCAACGGTCAATAAAGCTCCACTTCATATTCGAATTCCTAATATAAAAATTATAAGACAAATGGATTTGTTTATTATGTCATTTATAAAACACATTTCCAAGTGTGGTAGGATAATACCTTCCATTATAAAAGTGGAATAAAGCACTAATGCTTGAGCCACTAGTAGCACAACTGTATTGGGGATATTGAGAAAATGCCACCGCTCTAGTTACACCATCTCTACAAATAATTTTGAAGTCCAGTCAATAAAATAAGTAAATGAAAGTTTTAAAAAGTGTTATCTTAATTGAATCTAAATATTTTACTTTTCCATCGCCTCTAAAGCATCTTCAGTTAAAGGATGTGCATAGCGAAACCCAACGTAATGTTTGTGTGGTCCCGTTTCAGGGGAAATTTTATCCAATGTATCGCACATCATTTTCCCTATAATACAAATAAATTATTATGAAACGAGTAAAATAACAGCGCAGTTAAATTTAAAATGAAAAAGAAACTGTATTTGTTTACCTTGCTTGTCGGTCCATTTGAAAATCGGAGATCCTCCTCCGATCTCGGCATATTTCGCTTGAATACTAGCAGTCCTTCGCTTAGCAATCCATCGTCCCAAAATATCTTGAAATGGAAGCTGCAGAATATCTCGGTCAAGAAACAGTCTTTGCAAAAAAGGTCCAACCTCTTCAGTAGTTCTTGGGCCACCCATATTCAACATGAGAATTCCAGTACCCTTAAACCTACACAGATTCATTAGCTGGAAATTTTGACCAGGCTTATTGAACCTACTAAGTACAACACGGGGATTTTTCAACAACATGGTGTTCGTGTTCCAATAGAGCTCTAGATCTAGAGTGTCCTTGTGTATTGTAATGCAAGCTCAGTCAAAGGATGAGGAGGAATCGGAAATCTATACTTTGATTTTTAGAAATTGACGGTCGTTTATTAAAAAAATTAACAGATGGTCAAAGCGAGTTAAATCTTGACATTAAATGAACTTACTTAATTGAGATGTGTAGCTCGTCCTATTTACCTATTTCCTGTCTGCTTCGATTGTCGATGCAGTAGGCACATAAAAAATTGTGATGCAAAATTACTAATGTGGACATAAAGATAAACGATAAGAAAAACAGATAAAATAAAACTCAAAGAAATGTGATTGAAATGGAGAGAAACTGGAACACAAAACCAAACCAAGTATCGTGTCGTGTGGTGAATTTAGAGGTGTGCGCCGTCGAATCACGCCGTCGTCGACGCGGTTTTTTGGTCAAAATTTCACGCCGTCGCCGTCGATAATTTTCATCGACGCGTCGACGCGCCGACGCGTCGATGCGCCGTCGATAAGA
>Ga0210040_10001229_pt1 | contig 39548 bp, 68 predicted proteins | sample CryGeyCG12114_NA_FD_185462 | JGI IMG/M metagenome (GOLD analysis project Ga0210040, IMG submission 185462) | Groundwater microbial communities from aquifer - Crystal Geyser CG19_WC_8/21/14_NA (SPAdes) (version 2) | ecosystem: Environmental > Aquatic > Deep subsurface > Groundwater | place: USA... | reverse complement strand
GGTTCGCCTTGATGAGCGACAGCGCCAGGGGCCGAGTTTCCTCAGCAGCCATAAGGGTTGCGAGCGTCTCCCCATCCACGCTGTAGGGCTGGCCCTGCCCCGCCCCAACGTCCATTGTCGGCCCCTGGTAGCCGCCCGAGCCGTTGCCGCCCTTGCTGCCGGCCCATGCGGTGAAATCCGCAACGGTCATGCCTTGCAGGTTCGGGTTCGCCTGCAAGACGCCTGGGTCAAGATAGGCCGACAGAGCCGAGTTCGGATCTTGCGTAAGGACCTTCGACGCGCCACCGGCACCAAGGAAATGCGCCGCGTAAAGGTTGCCGGGATTGACCGGGACGCCTGAGCGCGAAAGCGCCGCGGCATTTTCCTCGGTGAATGCCCGCATAGCCCGTTCCTGCTGGTCGGGGTTCGTGCGGCCATCGGGCGTCAGACCGAGATCGGGACGGCGCTGCGCCAAGTCCTGCCATGTCCCCTCAAGGAACTGATATCGACCGGTCGCGCTAGACTTCGGGTTCTTCGCCGCATCGTTGCCGCCACTCTCTGCGCGCCGTGCGTTGCGGAAATAGGTGTCGAGCATCGGATCGCGGCTTAGAGCCGCTGCATCGACGGAGCCATTGACCACAGCATCCGTAGGCGAAAGCTGTTGCGGAGTGGTGAGCGCCGGGGCTGCCCCCTGCGGGGCCAGGAGCGATTGCAGGAAGTCGCTACCGCCATAGCCAGTTGGCGTTGCCGGACCAGCGCCGAGCTGCGCGACCTTCTCCATTGCCTCGGTAAAGCGCTTCTCTTTGCGCCCCGCCTCAAGACCAGGCAGGAAAGCGGCAAGCGAGCTTTCCTGCGCCTGTGGCACGACAAAGCCGGGATAGGACAAGCCCGCCATCAGAAGCCTCCGTAACCTAGGGCCTTACTGCCCATGCCGATGATCGTCTTGCCGAGGTTGGCAAACCCGGCAGCGTTCGTTTCCTTGCCGCTCGCGTACTGATTATTCGCGCCCATTAACCCGTTCGCGACTTCGCCTCGGATGCCGATGCGCTTGCCAGACGTATCGAGGGCCAAGTCCGCGAGATTGCCCAGCGTAGAGGTCTGGCCCGATACGGCGCTGTTGAGCGGGGACGACGGGTTTGCCAGCCGATCCAGCCATGAGCCCCACGACTGATCAGCAAGGCCGCTGGCATACCGCATCACGCCAACGTCGGTATTGCCGGACTGGAGGTTCCCCTTGGCCGAGCCGATACGCTGCAAAGCCTGCAAGCCTTGATCCATCTGGAACTGATAGCCTGGGCCGGTCTGGAATGCGCCTGTGGCCCGTTGAGCCCCTTCCGCGCCATTGATGCCAAGCGCATCGGCATAGAGCCCTGCCCCGGCCCGTCCAGCCTCGGCCATCGGCTGCTGCAAGCCAAGGATTTGCTGCAGGTAGCCGCCGGCTTGGTCGGCGCCCTCCGTTACCAGTTCACCGGCATCGACGCCGTACTGGTTCACGATGCCTTCGTTCTTCGTGGCCGCCTTCATTGTGGCCTTGCCGGCATTGAGGCCGAGCATATCCATCAGCCAGTCCATCAGGGCAGCTCCAATTCCGTTATGCGCCGATCGTATTCGTTAGATGCGGTAACGAGTTTGCGGATCACGTCGTCCACTTCCCGCAGGTATTGGTACCAGATCGGGTTCACGCGGCCCGTCTTTGGCTCCACCAGCGGGACAGTGGGATCGGGCAATCTCTGAGGAAACCGGATCATGCCGTGCGCTCCTCGATGTCCATCGCGCCGCCGAGGAATACTACCTCGACGGGATCACTGATCTGCAAGCGCCATTGCCGGCCGTTCCTGCCCGTCAGTCCGCACCGGAATATATCGATCGGCACAATCTCGCCCTGAGAGCCCAGCCGACGCAGGAGCGCGTTGCCGAAGATGCGCCCGCCGTCATCAGACCACGAAATCGAAACCTTCGGATCCGTCTCGATGGGGGCCTGCCCCTGATCGCGGCCCACACCGGTGACGAAATCGAAGCTCGCCCGATTGACCACAAACCGGCCTGGCAGGCGATGCACTTGGTTGGATCGAAGTTCCATAACCAAAGGTTGGCCGTTCTCTCGCCGCTCCCGGTCATGCACCTGAAACACAGTGTTGCTGACCCGGTCGAACGTCAGCCAAGCGCCGAAGGCATAGACACCGCCATGAGCCCGCCAGCGGCTTGCTCCATAGGACTGCCGCTCGTGCCATTCGCCGGTGATGAAGTCGTAAACCCACGTCCAAGATGGCGAGGTCAGAACGAAACAGGCATGTCCGGCCGTCACGTAAACGCTGCCCTCGATGGCCAGCGGATCGGCCACCGCCTCAATCATGCGCTCAAGCTGAGGCGTTGAAATAGGCTCCGGCGAGTACCCGACCAGCCGATAAACCCGATTGTCGCTTCCTACCCAGCACAGGGGTTGTGGGAAGCCGTATTCGAAGCCCCCCACCGCATAAGGGCCTTTCAGCCCCACAGGGATGACTGGGCCGCGCGTGAAGGGGAAAGCCTCGGGGTTGCCAGTGTTGCTCCACAACTCAACCGTCGTCTCGCCCATGAGCAGCAAATCGCGCCCGAAAGCTACGGCCCGAACCAGTCCGTCCGGCGCTGCCTCTGCGGTCGCATAATCGAAGGTGGCGAACGTCGTGTCATTAACGCCCGATGCGTAGGCCCGACCGTCCGCGGAGGTCAGGACGAAAAAGCCATCGAGGTATGTTAGGGACGAAACAGCCGGCAGGTCCGGGTCCGAGAACTCCGAGACCGTGTTACCCTCAATCGTTGCCACGCCGTCCGAATGCACCAGCAGTATCTGGTTCGTCGGGATGCGCGTGTTGTGCGCCATCAAGACCGGCCCGATGCCTGGGACTGTGCCGGCCAGCGCCGTGGTGACAATTGTCCCACCGGTGAGCGCTGCGGTGTAAGCCGTGGCGCCATTCACGATGTACAGTATCGAACCAACGAGCAGCGAGCCGCGGTAAAGATCGCTCCCGACGCTGAAATATGGCCGCAAACCGGGCGCGCGGCGGTACAGCACTTTGCTGCGTGAGCCAGCCGGTGCCTTCTCGGCGTAGCAGTTGATCAACCGTCCACCGTTCTCGGTTGGATTTAGGCTCGGCGCTGTGGAAGTCGGGAACGGTATTTCCATCAGAAATAGTTCGCCGGGATCGGATCGCCGGCATCTTCGGCATTGTCCAGTTCGCGCAGCCGGACCTCGGCCATCAGCCGCTTCGTTTCGTCCCGATCCTTGCCGAACTGGTTGGCAACCGAGTTGGCGATGATGATCGCTAGGTGCACCGCGGCGGCATCGTCAATTCGGTCAGGGTCGCCCCATGACCACACGTTGCGGAGAGAGAGATCGGCCATGATCGGCGCAATCTCTCCGTCGACAACCTGAGCGTCCTCGGCACTCGGCATCTGGCCGGCGCCGGGAACACCAAGCTCGCGGAGAGCGCGCAATACAAGCTGTTCACGAGTTTGCATCACGCGCCTCCGGTTATTCGCGGTCGCTCACATAGTCAGCCTTTTCGTCGGCCGACATGGCGTTGAAAGTCTCCGCATCGGTCTTGCTCAGGCGGTCGACCACTTCGACATCCCCGCGCATGATCGAGTAGGAGCCGCCGCCGCGGTGTTTCGCCTCGAACACATCACCGCCCGGCGACAAGGGGGGCGTCGGTGCCGGGGCAGAGGTTTTCGGCGCATCGGTAGAAAAGTACTGATTGCCGGCAACCTTGTCCCGAAAGCGCGCCGGCACATCAGCCGGCTTGCCTTGCTCAAAGGTAACGGTGAAAGCTTGCACTGGGCCGCTAGCCTGACCGGTGTAGTACGCCTTGAACGTTTCCATCGGATCAGTCTCCCGCACGGGTGCGTGGATCGGGCGTCTGCGGAATGAACGCAGCCATCCAGAACATCGCCTGCCCTGCCGTCGCCGCCGTGCCAGCCTGCGTGAAGCGGGCATAGACGATCGTGTCGGTAGCCAACGGCGCACCGAGCTTTGCGCCAGTGCCGTTCTTTCGATTGCCGAGCGTGCCGGCGGCAGTATCAGCGGCCGACATGATGTCTGCCGTGAATGTGCCGTTGGTCACCGTGCCGAACTCCAGCGTGTTCGTCGTGCCGGCATTGAACGCCGTCAGGATCGAAACCCTGGCGAAGTCGATGACCGAGTTTTTTTCGAACGAGCCACAGGGCAGCAGACCCGTGGCGAGATCGGCATCACCGAAGTTGACGATCCGGCCCATGGTGTGCAGGCCGGTGTCTTCCGGGTGATGATAAGCGTTGGTGTAAATCGGGTTATGACGTGCCATTCAGGCCTCCTTAGTCGCTGGCCGCGGCAAAGAAGCCGGTGAGCATACCGCGCTGCTTGCCCTTGACGTTGGTCTGCAACCCGGCGCCATCTTCAACGAACTTCTCGTCTCCGACGGTATAACCGAGCTTCTTCATGCCCCATTTGCCGATCATGGCGAGGCCGGTCACCTGACCATAATCATCGGTCTGCTGCCGGCTGCCGTAGCGGGACTTCAAGGCCCAGCCGAGGGCTTCCTGGCCGAGGAAGAACACCGGGGCGACCGTGGTATTCCCGCCCGCTCCGGCACCAGTCAGAAGGGGCATGTCGTCCACTTCGTGGATGATCACGCCATCCCATTCCCGGTCGCCACCGAGGAACAGGCGTTCGTTGCGCGCGGCCACGGAGACCTGGCGCTCGGACTCGTTGAGGCTCGTCACCAGATCGCGCATTGCGAGGGGGTGGACGAAAGCCACGAACTTGCGGCGGTTGTCCGCGGCGCCAGTCGAGACCGGAGTGATACGCGGACGGGCCGACAAGGCGAGGCGCTTCATCAAGGAAATGGTTTCCTTGGTGAGCTTGTCGTTGGTCGTATCGACGTTGGCGAGGGATGCGGCGTGGTCGTTGGTGACATAGTTCGCCGTCCCATTGCCGTAGAGGACGCGGTCCTTGTTCGCAGTGTGCCATGCGTTTTTCTCCGCTGCGGTCGCGATGTCATAAGCACGATCAAGATTGAGGCCGACCATCATGAGGGCCTCGATCGTTGCGAACTTCACGTCCTCGTCCGACCAGGTGCGGAGAGCACCGCGGGCGGCCTTGCGAAGGTCGATGGCGGCTAGATCTTCATCCAGCTCGTGCATCGACACGGCTTTCTTGCGCATGTCCCAGAAGACACGGTCACCATACTCACCGAGCTTGTCCTCGTGACCGCGCAGTGGCTGCCGGCCGCGAATAGAGCCTCGATTGAGGTTGGTAATGAACTCGAAGGTGATGCCGTTACCCCGCTTGGAAGCGAAGTCCTCTTTCATCACGATCGGGTTGTCGATCCCGGTCCCGGCATAGGCCGCGAAGGGGTTGTTCTGAAAAAATTCGACGGAGAACTGATCGTCCCATATCGTGGGGACGAGATCAGCCTCGACGCGGGTCTCAGCCATTTGCTGTTGCCTTACTGATTATTGCCACGGGCAATTTCGGAAAGCGGCTTCGGACCCGACCACACCGGTGAGCTGCGGGCGCCCTCGTTACGGGCACCGGCAAAGTTGCTCGGCATGGGGGTTTTGGCCGCGGGTTGCGTTTGGGCTTCAGCGACAGCGGGTTTCTGCTCGGCTTCGATCTCGGCACGGATCTTTTCGCGCAACGCCTTCTCTTGGTGAGCGGGCGTTTGCTGATACCAGCGCACCACGTCGCCAACCGGGTCGATGGACCGGGAAAGCTGCGTTTTGAGCTGGTTAGGGTCGATCTGTCCGGCCTGAACGGCCTGCTGCAGTGCGGAGCTGGCAGCGTCGACGGTTTCCTTCCCATGATCCCGGATTGCTCCGGTTTGCGAGTAGTAAAACCGCGTTTCCTGTAGTTCCTGCTGGAATGGCGTGAGCTTTTCTTCAGCCCATCCGTCCGGGTCCTCCCAGACGACGCGAGGCTTTGGCGGTTCGACCTGTTGCTGCGGTGCTTGCCGCTGCTGGGTCAAAACACTCACTTGCCCCCTGAGTTCGGCAAGTTGCCGTTCGAGGGCGTCTGCACGCTCCCGCTCGGACTTGGCCTTTTCTCGCTCCGCATGTAGCGCCTGCTGAGGAACTTTGCCCTTTTCGGGGGTCGATTGCTCGGCTTCGGTGTGCGCCGGTTCCTGCTGCGTGACGGGTTCGGGTTGCTGGTCGCCTTTCGGGGCAAACTTGCCGTTGTCGTCGCGCGGCTGATTGCCGGTTGCGGGGGCATTATCGGGGCTGGGCTCGGGCTGGTTTGCATCCCGTCCGGCCATGATTTCATCCAGCGACTGTGCTGTCACTTGACGTACTCCAATGCGTTTGGATTGACGTGCGCCCGGATGCACCCGGCGGCGGTGATCGCCCGTAAGTCGGCGGCACTTGCTCAATTACGGACTGAGCTATCCGATCGCCCGTTAAGCCCGGCGGCGGCTATGCGAGATCAGCCTGCGATAATCGGCTGGGGCTGAGGTCGAGTTGCGTTGATTGCGCTCATCTGCGCATCAGTGACCGTCTTGAGCGTTTGAGCCTTCACGTGGTCGGCTTGCGCCTGCGTTTTCTGGTTGTTGGCAGCCTTGCCTTCCAGTTCGAGCTTTGCCGCGGCTTGTTGCAGCGGATCCGGCTGGCCCTGCCCTTGCGCGGCTTCGTCCATCATGCGGATCAGGTCGCCCTTGTTCCGAAGGTTCGACGCAGCGAGGTAAACCTTGGGCGGGAACACGACGCCTACGCGGGCCAGGTCGACCATGTTGGAGAACTCTTCCTGCTGCAGCGTGCCCATGTCAGGCGCATCATCAATCTCAATATCCACGTCCAGTTCGGCCACCGAGTTCTGCAAGGTCGGCTGTCCCGTCGTTGGATCAATCACGGGCTGCATCATCGGCTGGCCGGTCATCGTGTCGGGGACCGGCATCATGCCGAGCTGCCCAGATGCTGGATCAAGCGATGGGGCCACGACAGGTGACATCACCGGCTTGTTCAGGCCCACCCATTGCAGGTTCTTCTCATCGTCGGTGACACGCACCCATGTTTCCGCGGTCCAGAATTGGCGAATACGCCGCCAAGCCTTGCGGTAAACCTCCAGATCCATTTCCCGGAGTGTGTCGGTGAGCGTGCCCATCTGGATTGCGCCGCCCTGCTGCTGCGCCATGATGGCCCGGCCGCTTTCGTTGCCTTCCTTCTTGCCCTGCATTGCAGCGTTCGGGCCCATGACCTCGAACATGCTTTGCGCTTGCTGCAGCAAATCGAATTGCTGGCTGGCCTGGTCGTTGGTCGGGATGACGCCGAAGTCCTTGCCAAACTGGGCGCCTGCTGCGAGGTCAAGGTGTCCATCCGGCCGGGACAACTGTTCCCGCATTTTGCGCTCGGTCATGCGTGACGTGGCCATTGAGTTTCCGAACGTCTGGCGCACCGTCGCGTGGTGCAGCGCTTTGGACCGGCGCTTGTTCACCTCGTCTTGCGGATCAATCAAGTCACGGACAACTCCATATCGATTGTTGTCGCGGTCCACATAAGCCGAACGCCAGGAATATGGGTGTTCGCGCTGCCCATCTTCATCAAGCCAGGGAGACGGGCCAGCCGAAAGAATGCCGCCCTTGGTGAACTCGCAAAAGTCCCACTGGCCATCATCGCCAATGAAATACATCTGCACGACGCGGATGCGATCGCGCTTCCCACGTTGCACCCATGTTTGCGAAGGCTTGTCATCGAACGTGTTGCCGATTGCGCGGCTGCTGACTGTCTCGTCAAACACCGCTGAGGCCTCGGCGCCATACCGCCGCACCGCTTCATCGCGATCCATCCACAGCACAAGGCCAAGATAACCGGCGTCGGAATAATCTTCCTCGGCGCTGTAGGGATCCCAGAACATGCGGTCCCACTGGCAACGCCGCAGCACCACGTCCCATTCTGGCCCAGTCATGGCAGTGGAGTTCATCAACGCCTTGGGCGACTGCTCAACCACGACCTCGATACCGCCCCAGCCGGCCGTCAAGATATCCTTCCAAACGCGAGACCGCTTCTCATTGTAGCGGTTGGTGTCGGCCACAAAGCGCAGGCTGTCCGTTGCTGCGTGGGCTTCGTCCTCATGTTTCGGTGTGCGCGGCAAGGCGTTCGGGACTGTGCGCTGCGTGCGCTCCAGCCCTTGCAGGAAATCAATCTTCTGGCGAACTAGGTTGAAGGCGATGGCCGGCTGACCGCGGCGCTTGAGTTCGCGCACCTCGCGTTCGGTCCATTGCTTGCCATCATAGTAATCGATATCGCGCTCAGCGCCACGACGAGACTTGTCGCCCTGATCCTCCGCCGACATGAACATATCGACCAGTCGGGAATGGTAGCGGTGATAATCGACACTCTCGATCATGCCAACTTCCAATCCACATCATCGCTTTCGCGTTCTTCAAACCAGTCGAGCGGCTCAGGCTCTTTCGGCTTCTCTTCGGCGCGAGGCTCAAACATCGTATCGAGCAACTGCCCGATCAGCCCTAGCGCATCAACCTGGTCGTCATGCCGGCCGGTTGGGAACGTCAGCAGCTCCGCCCGGAACTGCTCATACCAAGGGGCATTTATCGGCACATACAACCCATCCAGCGCCATGCGGCCCCGGATCGATTGAGCACGAACTGCTTTATCGCCCCGCGTCGGGAAGGTGCGCCGCACCACATAGGCGCCGCTCTCCCGCATTGTCCGATCAAGGAACGGCCCAACACCGCTCTTTATCTGCCCCGTTTCTTCGGCCCATTCGACCGGCTTCCACTTCAGCACCAGCTCGCAGAAGGCCGAAACCCACTGATCCGAACTCGTCTGCTTGCGCCACAGGTCCAGCAGCCACATGCGCTTCTGCGCGTCCAGCCCGAGAACCATGTGCACAGTGTAATCACCGCCATCTGCCGTCACGGCATAATCAGAGCCGCCGTAGATGGTCAGCGTTTCTTTTGCTGGCGCTTTCTCATAGGGCCGCAGCCAGTCGGCTTGGAATAGATCGCCTTCCTCCGGTGCCGGCCGCTGCTGGTACAAGCTTGCCCATGTCCGCGGCTTGCTTTCGTACTGCGCCCAATGCCGCTGATCGAACCATTCCGGCCAGAGGTATTCACCAACCTGTCGGCCAAGCGGGTCATCAGCGCGCTCGGCTTTGGCCGGGAGGCAGATCACCTCCCAATCCTGCCCATCACGGCAGCGGATCGCGCCGCTCTCGCCGGCATACCCCACCGGCAAAATAGAACCGGCCAGATCTTCTTCATGCCAACGCGTCTGGATGATCATGATCGACCCGCCCGGGAGAAGACGGGTCTTCACGTCATCATCGAACGCCTCAGCCACACGGCGCCGGATCAGCGCGGACTCGGCTTCCTGTCGGCCTTTGATCGGGTCATCCACAACAACGAGGTTCGCGCGGTTGCCAGTGATGGCGCCGGACACCAGCCCGCCAGCCATGTATTCCGAGCCGCTTTCCAATGCCCATTCATCGGCTGCACTGCTCTCCGCAGATATGCCGGTGCCGAATAGTGCCCGAAACTGATCTTGCCGCACAACAGACCGAGCTTTTCGCCCTATCTTGCGAGCCAAGTCCGAGCCGTAGCTCACACCGATGACACGATAGCCCGGCTTTGTCCCCATCGCATACGCGGGCACCACCACCGAACCATAGGTGCTCTTTGCCGACCCCGGAGGCATGAACAGCATAAGTCGGCCATATGGCTGATCGATGCACCTCTGTGCTGCTTTGAGGATCAGCTCGTGATGCGTGGCAAGCTGCGTTTCCGCGGGCTTGAAGTTCTCCTCGTCCTCGGCCTCCGTAACCGGCGCGCCAGGAACATCGATGTAGCGGGCGAACTCAGTTAAGCTTTTGCGGGCTGCGCGACGGCGGAGTAATTCCCGCGCTGCGGCCTGCTGCAATGACTTCGAGTTCTTCATCCGTCATCCTGTCGACGGGAGCCAGTTCGCCATCTGCATCCACATCAGCAGCAGCAGCGAGATCCGGCATGACTTTGCGCAGCAGACCAAGCCCGGCGGTCACCTGTGATGGTGACATATCTCTAACACCCTCGACGTGCTCGATAAGCGCATTGAGGATATTGCTGTTTTGGATTTTAACCCGGTGCTCATTCGACATTGCGAAGCCGGGCTTGCGGCCTCTCGCAGCCATCGCGCAATTCCATTTCTATCGGATCGGTATGTGGCGCAATTTCGTTCTACGCCAGAAACGCAAAAGGCCCGCCGAAGCGAGCCCTTGAACCGGCGCAGCGCGCCAGCGTATGCCTTTGATGCCATTCTTTGCCCCGCTCGTCAAGCGGCCTTCTTCTTGGCGAGACCGAAGTGCACAGCGAGGTCATCCAGAGCCGCAAAAACCTCCCGCGTCAGTCGCTCGCGCTCCCGGCTTCCCTTGGCAATCTTGCTGACCGGCACGTCATAGACCACGATGCGCTCAATCAGGCTGGAACGGACGATGCCGAGGAACTGCACAGCATCGGCATATCGGCGCCGCGCGTCCTGTCCGATCTCCCCGGCCCTGTTTTCGGTCGGCCCCGATGTGTCGACCTTGACGGCGGCATAGTCCACTGCCCTGGCCCTGCCGATCTGTGCGCGTTCGTGAAGGCCGCGATACCGAGCGGCAGCCGCCTCTTGCGCTTCGGTGCGCCTGTCGAACCGAGCGAACCCGCCGATCAGCTCGGACATGTTCACCTTGGCCGACACCTTGCCGATGTTCGGGCCGGACTTCTTCTGGCGCTGGTGGAAATACTCAGCATCGGACATGGACGGGTCCGGCACCATCTTGTCCTCAATGAACTTCTCCCGCCGCCCTGCCATGCTATTCTCCCCTATTGTCCCACCAGTCCCAAATGAAGCAGGCCACCGCAAACAGCAGGAACATGCCGGCAGTGATCCAGGGTGCTGCCTCCGGTGCCATGCCCTATTCCTCCAGTGCTGCTGTGATGGCGGCGCGGATCACCGGATCATCAAAGCTGTCGCCTACTGCCTGCGCGGCCGCTTTTGCTTGCTTCATCAGCTGAGCGAGATCGGCCTTGGCATGCGGTTGGCCGGCCTCTGCGTGGGCTCGCAAGCCATCGATGTCGTAGCCATCCGCCGCAGCAATCGCCCTCGCGACCTTCTCCACCATGCTCACTGTGCTTCTCCATCGGGGGTGCGGACGGCAGTTTCGCCGCGCATGATGCTGTCCACGGCAGCGTTGATTTCGTCCACCTTCTCGGTGCGCGCGTAGTTCCACCGGAAGCGGAACCCCAAGCCGAGCAGAATGGCCGTAAACTCGACACCGCCCATTCAGCGGTCATCCTCGAACTCAACCAAGATGGGGCGGAAGGTGTACCAGTTGCAGGGCTGGAAGAACTGCGACCAGTCCTCAATCCATGTGACGAAAAGGCCGGTGTAGGTATCGCTCATTGCGTCTCTCCATCGGGGGTGTTGGGATTGCCTTGGGCGCGGGCGGTGGGAGCACCGATGCGCTTGAGATACGCGAGCGGCAGAGACGACCAGTCGAAGTCGTCTTTGAAATCGCCGCACAGGTGTTCCCTGCTAGTCAGAACATGGCCAGCCCCTAGGCCAGACATGCTGCAGCGTTCGATCCCCAGCATCGCGTTCCGTTCGATGGCGGCCACCGGCGCTGATCTCTGGCACTCGCCAACCCGGCTGTTGAGATGCCGCCACCAGTCACAACCCCCACAACAGGGTCCATGCTGGAAATATGCCTGATCAATGAACTCCTGCACCCCGCTCATAGCTCACCCTCTCGGGGTTGGGTGGACGGGGTGTCTGGCGTTTCCCCTACGCCGAGCATGACTGGCGGATGCCCAATGCCGACCACACGCAAATGGATCGGAGCGCCCGCGTTTATGGCGACCAACTCGTCAGGCGTCGGGAACCATGCCGTGACCATGCACGGCGTGTCAGGCCCGGTCACGCTGTCGTTGATAAGCTCGTCCCGGAGTGGCAGGCCGTAATAGCCTTGGGACCGGCCAATGACACGAGTGCAGCCCTTTATGCGCCCGATTTCCATCAGCCGTTCCCCTCGGTCTTGATGCCCTTGAGGCGCAGCTCGGCAAGGCGTTCGCGTGCGCGCTCAACAACCACGTCGAGAACCTTCTCATCACCGCCGAGCTTGATGACGGTCAGAGCAACGCCTACGATGACGCTTTCCAACAGCACCAGCACGTCTGTCGCGCTCCCACCTGCCTCGAGCGGCGGGCGCACGATGGAAGCGACGATCTTGCCAGCCTCGCTATTGTGAATGTCAGCTTGTGTCTCGCTCATTGTCCCCGTCCCTCCTGTTGAACCTGCTTGCATGCGGGCCGACCGCCGACGCGGCCGCAGTACCATCGCCCCGCCCTGCTCGCGTCCTTGTGGGCTATCGCTGCCCTGAGATTGCAGCCCACACCGAAGTGGGCCGGCTGACCGCAATCCTCGCACCAGAACACCGGCTTGAGGTTGGGGCCGCTCTTTTCCCAGGTGACGGGCATCATGCAGCTTCCTCGCCGAGCAAGTGCGCCGGGACCTTGCAGCCGTAATCGCCTGGCTTCGGCCCCCACGAATGCGGCCACAGATCATCCTCCCGGTACGCCTTGAGGCGACCAGCCCAATCGACAGTCTTGGCTGTTGGGCGGGGTACGGAGGCGGCCGATTTGCGGCGATCTACCGCTTCTCGAATTTGCGGGACGAAGTACCCCCATGTCCGTGCGGTCGGTTTCGGCTTGGCACGGATCGCAGGCAGGATATCGCCGTCGAGACTGAACCCGGCCTGCATGAGTCCGATGATCTCGCCAGGAAATGCCAAAGCGGGGTTCGGATTACCCTGAATGCCTGCGGCGTCGAGGAGCTTTTCGACTAGGTCCTGCGGACGCTCGGCTGCTGTGACAGGTTCAGTGACAGGTTCAAACGTAGTGAGCCCGGCAGATTTTTCCGGTTGGGTCTGCGTTTCCTTCCGGGGGTGGGGAAAATTCTTCCGGTAGGCTTCCGGCGGGAGTTGGTAGGCATCAGAGGTCCTTGAGCCGTCCTTCCGGTGCCGCGCCGTGCGGACCACAAACCCATTTTCCTCGAGCCAAACGAGGGCGTCACGGAGGGCCCGCTCACTAACACCGACCTTTGCAGCCAAAGCCTTCTGAGATGGAAAACAGGCCCCATCTTCGTCCGCATGATCGGCCAAGCAAACAAGCGCCAGCTTCGCGGTAGGGCGTTCGATCGGGGCCTCAACGGCCCAGGTCATGGCAGCGAGGCTCATCCGTTGTCCCTCAGGCTGGAGTGAGCAATGGAGCACCACAGCCGCGTGTCGGCTGTCTCTCCGTTGCGGTTCTTGCGGATTAGGAATTCCATCTGCCAGCGGGCATTGCGCAGCGCTTCCTGGTCGGCATCCGGATCTTGGGCGAGGTAGTATTCCTCACGGAACAAGAACCCGATTACATGGGCGTCCTGCTCGATCTCGCCGGACCAGCGGAGGTCCGACATCACCGGGCGCTTGTCGTCGCGCTTCTCCACATCGCGGGAGAGCTGACACAGCAGCACCACGCAGCAATCCAGTTCCTTGGCCAGCGCGCGGGCTCGCCCCGACACCTCGCCAGCTTCGGCGACCTTGTTGCCGGCATAGCGTTCGGAAGGGATCACCAAACCCATATGGTCGATGCAGACGACACCGAGGGTAAGGCCGGCAGCTTCCATTTCCGACTTCAGCCGGCGCGACTTAGCAGCGATCTGGGCGAAGGTCAGCCGCGCGCTGTCATCGATATGCATCGGCGCACCGGCAATGACCTGGTTGGCGTCAAAAAGCGCTTGCTCATGGCCCTGAACGTTGCCCTTCAGGATATCCCCGAACTTGGGTGCATGAACATGGTCGCAGGCATCGGAGAGCATCCGCGCGGCGATTTCCTGCCGGGTCATCTCCAGAGAAAAGATCGCAACGCCGACGCCGCTCTGCGCGGTTCGCCGCAGGGAGGAACACATGAACGCCGACTTGCCCATGCCGGGCCGCCCGGCGATCACATAGAGCTGGCCGCGGCGGTAGCCGTTGAGCTTGTTGTCCAGAACGCGCAGCCCGGTAGTGGCGCCCTTCTGTTTGTCCGCATCGCTGATGTCATCGAACAGCGCTGCTGTCGCACTGGCGAGGCTCGATCCCACCTTGTCGGATTTGACCTCCATCATGCTGTCGATTTCAGCCAGACAGTCGCTCGCGACCTCGTAGGGGTCAGCCTCGAAGCGCACCGCCGCCTCTTTGGCCCGATCAGCCATGCCGACCAGCGAGCGCCGCGCCCATCGATCCTTGAGGGTGTGTACCAGCCCGCCGATCGCGCTCGGATGCACTCCCGACGCACAAGCCCGAGCAAAGAACACACCGCGGTTCACGCCGCCCATATCCATCGGCAGCGCGGCCATGATTGTCGGCGCGGTCAGCTTATTGCCCGCGTCGTTGATCTTCTGGCATTGCTCAAACAGGTACTTGGCTAGCGGATCGCCAAACCACTCGGCTTTGATCGCCGGGGCGAAATGCTCAAAGGCACTGTCATTGATGAATAGCGAACCCAGCAAGGTCAGCTCAACGTCAACTTCCGAGAGTTCAATCTTTGCTGCTGCGGTATCAGGCATCGTTCGCCTTCCGCTTGTGAGCGACATCGGCGACGATCTGGCGAGTAGCCATGCCGAGCCTTACAAAGGAGCCGGTGTCCAGAGCCTCGCGCGCTCCCCTTGCTGCTCGGGTGGCAAATTCCCGCCGTTTGCGGTCGTCATCGTACCCCCACAACCCCTCATCCACATGAGGGGTCGTCGGCACGCCAGTGGCCTTACGAATGCGAAGCGATACATGCTTAGTGGTGCAGCCAAGCCTCCGCCCGATCTCGGCGTAACTCAGGCCCTCGGCATGCATTGAAAGCATTGCCTCGACGGGGAAGCGACGGCGCGTATTCATCACCCTGCCCTCCTCACGGTTACGGTGCAGGGCTCGCCAGCATCGATCCAACGGGCCGTCACTTCGCGGACATAGCGGCTGTCGTCGTCCACAATGACGCCATAGGTCTTGAGCAGGTCGAGAACGGCTTTGAAGCCGGCATTGTCGATGTCGCGCCGGATGCGGTTCGGTGGCGTCAGCTCAACCAGGATGGACACAGGTCCACCGAAGCGCTCCGGCTTCTGCAGGTTGAGCGCCATGCCCGCTTCCGTTTTCCAGTTCCGATAGCGCTCGGAAAGAATGGAGCGGCCCTTCACGGAGCGGTACAGCGCATTGACGCTCGGCGGGAACGGCAGCACCACCCGCGCCGCCTGCTCTTCACGGGAGGGGGTTGCGTTCATGCTGCCATCCTCCAGCCAAACACTTGCCGGCCGTTGATCAGGCGCTCGATGCAAACGACATCAGCGGTGATGGTTGCGGCTTCTGCGATGCGCTGGGGAACCGGCGTTCCGTTCGGCTCCAGAACCCAGATTGCGGGCTTCCCCTGCCTCGGAAAACGGCAAAGCGTCTGCCGGCCGTATTCCAGCGCGTAAAGCACGTCTTTGAGGGTGAGCGCACTAGGCATGGGCCGGTACCCGGAAGGTCTGAGACATGCCCTCGAAAAGACCGTCTTGCTGCGGTTCAAGCCTCCCGTTCTCGATCAGCCAAGCAGCGCTGTCGGGCGGGAATGGCCTGTGGTCCGGCTCCGTGAAATAGTCGAACCCGCCGGCAATCGGCTGAAACTGGCGGCAGAGGATTTTGCCCCCGTCCAACCTCTTGATTGCTCGGAGAGCCGCGCGCTCGGCCGGGGTACGGGTCGCCTCACCTAACGCTGCCGCGCCGGCCTGCGTGATGCCGTACTTGTTTTTCCCAGCAGGAGACGGCGCCTCGGCGGCATACCGCTGCTGGATGGCCCACTTGAGCGGCGGGTACTTCGGCGAGAACTCCTGATACCCACTGCTCAGTTTTTCGAGCAATTGGCGGCGCGCAAACGACATGGTCATTCCTCACTCCGATCCTTCGGGGGTTGATTGGGCAGTTGCTCCCGCTTCTTGCCCATCCACCGAGCGAAGAAATTCCTCAGTCTCAGCGATAAGGCGGCGGACAGACGGCGTAGGAGCGAGGGTGGCCTTGGTGATTTCGAGTTCGTGGGCAAGCTTGGCCTCCTGACGCTGGCACTCGTTTTCAAAGGCGGCTTCGATCTTGAGGTAAACGGACGCCATCAGGTCTTTGGGACGGCGGTACCGGAGCGCCCACAGCACACGCTCGGGAAGCTTGTGCTTCTGCGCGGCCCTGTGGCGGGCTGCGTCCAGCGTGTCGCCGGGGCCGCGATGCTCGCGTTTGATGAGCACGTCGGCCCATCCGGCAGCTTGATCGACAGCGGATATGTCGGTCACTTTTTGCTCCGAATGCAAAGACTGTTTCCGTTCCAAGGCAATGATCTCCGAGTACCTGTTGAGGCACTGGATGAACTGCATTTGGAAAGGACGCACGGATGGTATTGCTCGGAGAGGCCTTGGCAGAAGTCTTCGAGCTTATGGCTGTAGAGGCGCGTGCTGCCGCTTTGCAGAGCGAAGGCGCGCGGGAAGAAAGACAGACGGCCGACGCACAAGCGCCGGTCTTGAGGCTCATCCACACCAGCGACGTTCCTCGCCCTTGCAGGGGCGGGAATGCGGTGCGCTTGTGGGTGGTTAAAGAATGAGGTCACGAGTGTTCGACCTCACGGGATTTCGTGAGCAGGCTCTTGATGTAGGCTGCGTCTTCGGCCTGGGTCTTGGCCGGCGATACCGGCTTGAAGCAGCGGACGTCAAAACAGCTATCGTCGTGAAGCCCCGCCAAACCGATGCAGAACTGATGCCCGACATGGCCGGTCCAGTTGATTGTGTAAACAACGCCTATTTGCGGGTCGGGGTAGCCTCTGGCTTCCGGTTGAGACGGCAAGCCACGGAAACCGATGAAAACACACTGCGCGCCGATACAGGCCCACGCGCTCATCGCGACACCGCCATCCAGAGCGCAAGGGCAACTGAAGCCCATGCAGCAAGAGCAAAGCCCACAATGGCAAGGCTTGCACGGATATGACGGTATGCGGATTTGGTGAGGGGGAGCATTTAGCGGGCTCCCCGGATGGCAGCGGCGATAGCGTCCTTGGCTTCCGATATGCCCGCCTGCGCGGGATCATCGCAGCGCGTCATCCAGCCCATTGCCTGAATGTCCAACGCGAGGGAAATCTGCGCGTCCCGTTCGCGCTGCGCTTCACGCTCAGCCATGATGGCGCGGGCCAAGAGGTCCGCCGCATTTTCGTAATTGCCCCGTTCGGCAACCTCGAGCGCGAGGTCCATTGCCGTATTCCAAACATCTTCCGGGATATCGTCAGGACGGGCCATCTATGCCTCCACCTGGGATTGAGTGGGAGCCTTCCAGCGGCGACCCGCGACAGGTATCTGAGCGAGGCGAACGGCCATCGCGTTGATGTGCCAGAGGGCAAGGGGATCGGACGGCACGATGCGCTGCCTCACCTTGCACCTGATGGGTGTTTCGACATCCGGGTGCCCATGCTCGCGAACGCGAATATAATGGGCCTGGCAGTAGCCGAACGCGCCATGGCGACGACCGCATCCGGGCACGATGCACAGGGGATGGCCCATCTATGCCTCCTCACGTGCGGGCGCACGCGAGCCGAGCGCGTTGAGGTACAGGTCAACGATGGCTTCGAACTCGGAGCGTTCGTTTTCGTCCTGCGCGCGCAGGCGCACGATGTGCTTGATCGCCTTCACGTCATAGCCGCGACCCTTAGCTTCGGCGTAAACATCGCGCTTGTCGGCATTGATGGAGGCGATTTCCTCCTCCAGCCGCTCAATGCGTTCGATGAACTGGCGGAGTTCGTTGGCGGCAACGCTCTCGGTGTTGCTCATGCTGCCCTCGCAAGCTTTGCAGCCCGGCGACGTGCTTCACGGTTGCCGGAAAGCGCCCATCTGGGATCGGTCAGGGTCGGGAGATTGGGGCGGAGCAGCGCGCGCGTAACCAGCGGCACGGTCATGGCCACTTCCATAATCAAGATGGCGAGCAACAGCTTCCACATGGCTATGCCCTCCCCTTGTGCGTGGCCATGAAGTGCTGATGCCGCTCCCGGTCGGTGTCGAAGTGCAGCGGGCAACAGGCGCAGGGAAACTTGCGCACGGCAGGCCGGTACACGCCGGGCTTGCCCTCAACAGCGCTGTAGGGCCGATAACTCGGATGGTTTCCGTTCGGCAGGAGCGCGACGGTGGAGTGCTCGGTGCGGATCATGCGCGCACCTTTTCCGCGAGCCAGCGATGAAGGGAGCCGCTTTTACGAATGATGCCGATAGCGCCCAGACTGAGAAGCTCGGACTGCATCCGGTTGATGATGCGGTCTGTTTCCTTGGCGACGGCTTCCTTGACGGCGCGCTCGGTTTTCCCCTCGCGGATTATGTCCGAGCAAAGCTCAATGCATTCGTCACAGATAAAGGACGATGGACCAGCAATCAGCGTGACCACATGGTCCGAACGCTTGCCGCAAAAGCTGCAGGAAAGGGTCGAGGTCATGCGGCCTCCACGGGTTTGGGGTGCGACTTGACGAAATCGGCGTATTCAACAGCCAGACCACGCCCAGCAGCGACGGCGATCAGGTCGTCCCAATGGTCCTGCGGAATGCGCCCCCGATCCTTCCATCCCTGTACCGTCGAAGGGCTCTTGGTGATGGATCGGGCTGTGCTGGTGATGCCGCCGAGCGCGTTGATCACGAACTCCGCGCCGGTGATCTTTTCCATCGCGACTAAGGGCTCCATGCTCATCAGGAGCCAACCATACGTTTTATTCGTATGGCTCGTCAACGTGGAAAACGTATGCGACGTATGAACGTATTCAGGGCATGGAGCACGACCCCGACCAGATAGCCGCGCGAGTGACCGAGCTGCGGGAAAGATCCGGCCTGTCCATGGATGGCCTAGCGAAGGCCATGGGTTACAAAGGCGCGTCCAGCTATCAACGATGGGAGGATGCGCCGACGTACGCGAAGGGCTTCCTCAACCCGAAGATCGTCCGGCTGCTCGAAACAGCTTTGGTGGGCAAGGGGTCACCGCCCATATCGCGGGAAGAAGTGTGGGAGCTAGCCGGGCCTGAGTTCACTGCTGCTCAGCCCATGGGCGCAGATGTTGAGGCGGGTGGCGCGCTGAAGGTTCTCACGGTTGCCGGCACATACCTGGCGAAACGCGATTTCCCGATTTACCCCGCAGCTATGGGGGGTGACGGTCATGTCTTGATAACCTTCGATCCGCTGGAATATGTCGAGCGACCCGCGATGTTGCAGCATGTCTCAGACGCTTACGGCGTGCTTGTAGTCGGAGAGTCGATGGTTCCTGCATTCCGGCCGGGTGATGTGGCATGGGTGAACCCAAGACTGCCGCCCATGCGTGAGGCCGACGTGGTTCTATTCCACGAGCCCCCGACGAATGAAGCTGAATGCATGATCAAGCAGCTCAACAACTGGACGGGAGCGGAGTGGACTTTAGAGCAGTTCAATCCGCGCAGGGAGTTTACTGTCTCGCGTGCGGAGTGGCGAACCTGTCACCGAGTCGTGGGGAAGCAAAGCCGCCGCTAGATCGGGATCGCCATATCGTCTGCATCTTCGGGAAGGTCCCCGTGCAAGGCGATTGTGACGGCGTCGTCAAACTCCCCCGTCCTGGGGTCGCCGGTGCGTGAGAATGCCACCACGGCGGCTTTGGTGGCAGCCAAGCGAGCAGCTAACCTTTCCGCTTGTCCTCGGCTCTGAACCTGCACTGGCATGTCGGCGAAGGGTATGCCTTTGCGGCCGGTCTGGAAGCTCTGCACCACGAAGTAGGTCACCATCATCGGTCGCTCTCCTCTCTTCCTTCCGCGACAATCTGACTCAGGAAGCTGGAACAAATCAAGAACGAAAACGACTCAGTTTTAGCGGCTGGGGAGAACCAGCAACGATGTGTCGTACGTTTTTTGCGTTAAGGCTATTGCGTCGTACGTTTTATGCGTATACCACTACCCCATCGAAACACCAGACGGCCAAGCGCCGGGGAGTTGGGGAGAATGGGGAAGCGTGAAGTCAGCTTTACCGTCACTGAGGTCGAAAGCCTCCTGATCAACAAGATTGCTCGCCGCGCTCAGAAGTGTGGTTGGGATCGCGATACCACCGAAACCCGCATGGACCTTTCGGCTTGCCATGCGAACGGTTGCCCGTTGGACTTTGAGCGCCTGCTGGCCGCAGACGACTTCAACCTGCTGCATGACGTGTGCGGTATTGCCCGGCACATTGATCACGGCACTGGTGAGCTGATGGACTGCTTCCGTCCGCGCTTTGCACGCAAGCAAGTCGAGGCAGCGTGACCGCCATGCACACCTCAACCGAAGCACAGACTGCCCGGACCTACTGGTTCATTTTCGACGGCGTTGGCCCTGCCGATGGCGAGTTTCACGCCACGAAGCCCAGCTTGTTCCTGAGCCTCTCCAGCGAGACGGCGCCGGACATTCAGGTGTTCGAGTTCACCCCGAGCGCCGGCACATGCCCAGACGTGTCCGAAGCCATCGCCGCTGAATACTGGAACGCTGGTGGCGACTTGGATGCGTACGAGCGTCTTGGGCAAGGCAGAGAGCCCTGCGGTCTGTTCCGTCGCTTCTATGCGCCTGAGCTGGAGGCATTGAGCGATCAGATCGCCCGCGAAACCCGCGAATACGGTTTCCGGAGGGCATCATGACCGGCTCCGAATTTGCAGATCGCTACGCCAAGCTCCGCGACAACGAGCGCAACGGCGATCCCGACGCGAAAGCAGAGATTGAGCAGCTTATCGACGCTCAGGTCTTGGCCGGCGTCAAGGCCGCGCTGCGCGAGTTCACCCACCCCACCGCTGCCGCTGCGGCTGACCGTGAGGTGGCGTGATGAAGATCGACAGCAGCGCGAAAATCCTTCGGGATGCCATCGACCAGTTCAGCCCCACACACGTCGTCTCAATGGTGTCTGGCGGGAAAGACAGTGCAGCGTCTGACCAGATCGCCAGGGAGTTGGGCGCGAAGATCGACCTTGTTCTGCACGGGAACACCCGCTGCGGCATACAGCAGACCAGTGATTTCGTTCGCGGGACATATGGCCGGATGGGCGAATTTGTAGAGGCCGATGCAGGCACTGCGTATGAAGACTATGTGCTTCGGAAAGGCTTCTTCGGCAAGGGAATTGGCGCGCACGGCTTCTCCTATCGAGTTCTGAAAGCCCAGCCCTTTCGCAAGGCAGTGTCAAAGGCCATTCGCCAAGGCAAACGAGACGTCCGCATTCTGCTCATCAATGGAGCCCGGAAGGACGAGAGCGAAAACCGGCAGAGGAACCTGCAGGTTTACCGGCGTGATCCGGCCGCGCCCAACAACATCTGGGTCAACGTGATCCATGATTGGTCGCAAGAAGATCGGGACGCTTATCTGGCAAGCAGAGCAACTCCGATTAATCCAGTTGCCGAGCAACTCTGTCGCTCAGGCGAATGCATGTGCGGCACGATGCAGACCAAGGCCGAACGTGCCGAGGCAGCAGCTCTTTATCCCGGATGGGGAAATTGGCTGGACGCGTTGGAGCGCGAGGCGGTTGACCGGCATGGTTTTGGCTGGGGCGACCAGTTTCCAAAAGCTCGGAAGATCGGCCAAGACGATCTGTTCCAGCCGATGTGCATGGATTGCTTGAAGCGGCCGAGCCTCGCCACCCCTTCCACGGAGGAAGGGCAATGATCATCATCAATCCCGGCACAGAAGCCCGGAGGGGAGCCACCGAGGCAAACGCCGAGGTAGTGGCAGCGACCATCCTGCAAGACTTGGAACTTGAGGTTTCGGCAGAGGTAAGCCGTTGCGCTGGCCGTGACGCCGATGGCTGGTTCGGCTTCCTCTTCCGCCTCGACGATAAGACCGTGGTCGTGGACATTCCCGGCGATGATCCGGAGACGGTCTGTGAAGGGCGACCGTTCAAGTCCCGGCGCCTGTACGTGGAAGGGTCGAGCTGGCTCTATGGCTATGCGCTCAATCACATTTCCGAAGGCTTGGGGCTGGAGGAAGGGCAATGAGCCGGGAGCAAGATATCGCCTATGTCCGAAGCTTTCCCACTCGTGAGCAGGATCGCTTGTTCCTAGCCCTTTGCCGCCGGCATGGCTTTGACATTCTCTCCGACGAACTGGCGGCCGAACTGCGTGCCGACCACGAAGAGAGCGAACGCCGCCGTGAGCAGCGCAACGAGTTCAACCGCGCCATTGCCGAGCAGGCTGCGGGTCAGAAGGATGCCGCGTGATGGCGAAAGAGATCACCGCTCAGGTAAAGATTGCCCGCATCCTTTGCGAGTTTATGGATGACGAGTGGAGGCTTGGAAAAGACCTCTACCTCGGCAAGGCGACCGAGATACTGGAGGCGACCGGGCATAACGCTCTGGTCAAGGCTCTGCAGATGGCGCGCGATTGCATCGACCCTGCTCAGGTCGCACCGTTCACGATGTCCACTATCGACGCGGCCCTCGCCAAGGCAGGTGCGCAATGACCGCCCTTCGCCTCATCACGACGCACTGGTTCATCGCGTTAAACATCATCCTGCGTCTTGGCGCTCCGATTGCTGCTGGAGCGGCATACGAGGCCCAGGCTGTGCGCGCTATGGCGGGAGGACTTTAAGCGTGGCCAGAATTTACCTGTCTGGGCCGATGCGAGGCTATCCGCAATCAAACTATCCGCTGTTTCACCGAGTGGCCGGCGAGCTGAGAGCGGAGGGGCACACGGTTTACAACCCAGCCGAGTACCCGCACGACGGCCCCCCTGAGACATTTCCGATCAGAGAAGCATTCGCTGACTATTGCCGCTTCATCTGCACGGAGGCCGATACCATCGTTCTCCTGCCTGGTTGGACCCACTCTAGGGGAGCTACTGCGGAACATGCGCTCGCGGCTTGCTGTGGTCTTCACATCACCGAGCACTGCCCCACCCCCACCCCCGAAACAAAGACCGCCCCACAGGCGGGATCGGAGAAGGCATGAGCGCTCTGACCGTAACGGAAAATGATCGCATCGTCATGGGCGGGAACCGCTCGCCCTTTGACGAGCACAACGAAGTCATCAACGATCTTTGGACCGAGTCCGAAGCCTGGCTGAACGGCGATGGTATCAAGTCCGAAGCTGATGCCGAGGGTGTTGAGAAGCTACTGGACCTGTCCCGCAAGGCAAAGACGGCAGCAGACGCCGCTCGCAAGGCCGAGAAAGAGCCCCACGACAAGGCGGCTAAAGCGGTCGATGCACAATGGAAGCCGGTTATCGGCCGTGCGGACACCATCGCCACCGCCTGCAAAGAGGTTCTGACACCTTGGAAAAAGGCGCGAGAAGCGGAGAAGGCGGCGATCGCCGAGGCCGCGCGGCGTGAAGCTGAGGAAGTCCGCCGCAAAGCTCAAGAGGCGATGCGTTCCAGCGCAGGGAACGTCTTGGCGCGACAAGATGCCGAGCATCTGCTGAACAGCGCCAAGATCGCCGAGAGGGATGCAGCAAAAGCCACCAAGGCCGCGGTAACAGGCAATGGCCTGCGCAGTACGCCCAAGGCTGTTTTGGTCGATGGCGCGAAAGCCGCCGAACACTACTGGCGAACACGCCGCGAAGATTTCCGAGCCTTCTTGCAGAAGCTCGCCGACTCCGATGCCCGGAGCGGAACCTATTCAATTCCAGGATTTGAAATCGTGGAAGAGAAGACGGCCATTTAGGCCGAAATGACTGCCCCAAGGCCGCTGGCCGAACTCAACAGGACCCTAAGATGAACATCAACGACACCTTCCCAAGCAACTTCCTGAAAGCTGCAGACCTCAACGGCGGTCAGCCGACCGTGACTATCTCACATGTTGCAATCGAAGATATTGGAGATGATCGCAAGCCCGTTCTTTACTTTGTCGGTAAGGAGAAGGGCATCGTTCTTAATAAGACAAACGCCACGAACATCAGTGGAGCCTACGGGCCTGAAACTGACGACTGGACCGGTAAGAAGGTAACCCTCTTTACGTCCTGGGTCGACTTTCAAGGCAAGTCTGTTGAGGCGATCCGCATTCGCAGGGCGGATAATCCACGGCCCTCACAGCAACCCGTTCAGCAACAGACATCGCGCCCAGCCCCTCAGGATATCCCTCCTCAGTTCGAACCCGACGATCCGGGGTTTACCGGCGACGATATCCCTTTCTGATTTCTGTTTAACCAGCGCAGGCCCGGCCCTTCGGGGTCGGGCGGGAGCTTCATATGAGCAATTTGGCTGTAATCCGCGCAACCTATTCCGAATGGAAAATGGTCAAGACCCGCAAGGTGCTGGTGCTGTCCTTCGAGGTGCCTCTTGAGCATCAGGAGGCGGTACAGGCCGCGCTGGGCACTCCCATGCCAGATCAAGAGACATGGGTGGCGATTGCTCGGCTGGCGGAACCCAAACTGCTACCGGCGCCAGCTGACAAGGACACGCCGACGAAGCCCGCCCGTCTCTCCCAGATCGCGGGCATTATCTCCCACGAGGGAGGTTTTGCTCGTTTCTGCGGCGAAAACGGGCACGATGATCCGGTGCAGGCCATCTACAGCGTTTGCGGCATCAGCAGTCGAAGAGAACTCGATACCAACACCGAGGCTGCAGCTCGCTTCCGCAACATGAAAGCCGACTATGAAGCTTGGCTGCAGGTGCCAGCATGAAGCGCCTTACCTCTCAAGAGCTGCAGCTTCTCCAGCGCGTATCAGCTGCCGGCGGCTCCCACTGCTTCCGCCAGGAGGACAGCATCCCGGCTGCAGGCATCAAGGCCCTGCGGAGTCTGGAACGGCGCGGCTATCTCACGGTGGAGCAGACGGACGATGGCCCGCTTGTGGCCCTGACCGTGATGGGTGAGGAGGAGGCCGGAAATGGCTGATCTCCAGTTCATTCCGCCGACGAAGCGCAAGAAGATGACCCGGCCGCGGGCCGCCCGCATCTTCCTCGCCCGTAATGGCATCTGCTTCATCTGTCGTAAGCAGATCCGCGGGCGCGACTGGTTCATTGAGCATCCCGACCCGATCGCGCAAGGCGGCTCGGACAACGACTCCGACCTCTGGCCGGCTCATACCAAGTGCAAGGCCAAAAAGGACGCGAAGGACGCCGCCGACAAGGCGAAACGCGACCGCATCGTCACGGCCGGCTGGCAGCGCGACGAACGTCCCAAGATGCGCGGCGCCGGCTTCCGCCCCGCTGCTCCACAGCGCCGAGCATCAACGCAAATCAACAAATGGTTCGGATGGAAAGGTGACACCAATGTCTGAAGCCATGACCACGCACACCCCGGCTGAGGCTGTGGAGCTGAAGCCTCTAGACCTTGCTGAAGCCTTGAAAGCAGCAATGAGGCATGGCTACAAAGCTGGCAATGTTCATGTGCCATTTGACTATGCATGGACAAGCTTCACAGGTGACGGAAATCCGGCCCTAGCTCGCGTTCAAACCGCCTGTTCCGCCCTTCGCCGCACCCCAGAGCCGACCGCTGTGAGCGAGTGGGAGCCCATCGAAACCGCTCCGAAGGATGGCACCCGCATCTTGGCTTGGAGTGCAGAGCACGGGCAGCGAGAAACATTCATGGCCAAATATCAAGAGGGCAGCCCTGGGTATAGCATTTGGCAACGTGGAGACGGCCCGTTGAATGTCGGGTGGGAGTGGTCCGAACCCATTTCCGGCTGTTCGTTCAAATGGAAGCCCACCCATTGGCAGCCGCTTCCTTCCGCTCCCGCAGCCCTTGGGGGCAAAGATGACTGAGCCCCAACTGAACGGGAAGGCCATCAAGGCAGCTTACGCTGCAGGTCATGACATTTGGCAAACGACCGAAGGGTACAAGCCCATCGTGGCAGCAGCAGTCGCCGCCTACCTCGCCGCTTCTCCCCAGCCTTCAGCCCCGCAGTGCTGCATGTGCGGAAAAACGGGTATGAGTACTGCGGAGGGGGATGGCGGGACCGAATGCGAGCTTAGCGATGGCCGATGGGTTTGCTCGCAGCCCTGTTGGGAGAAGGCAGTCGATCCCCAGCCTCCAGCTCTACCGGAGAGCGCGGGAACGGTGGTGGCGTACCGCTGGCGCTATGGACCGGAGGGGAACTGGTGCCACGGGCCGGAGAAACCGGCTGGATCAAAGCACCTGTTCGCCATCGAGCCCCTCTACGCCGCCCCTTCATCCGAACAGGCGAGGATCGAGCAGCTTGAGCGGGAGATGGTCGACTGCCAATCAGCTCTTAATGCCACCCTCGAAATCAATAAGGGCTTGGCCGACGCTGCTGACAAGGAATGTGCCCGCGCCGAGGCCGCAGAAGCCACGGTAGCGGAACTGCGGACGACAGAAGATCGCCTTACGGAAACATTGAAGGCAGTTCGTGGGCGGCTCATCGAAATGGGCCTTCACGAAAGATCCCGAACGATCGGGGTTATCGACGCCGCTCTCACCAAGGAGACGGCAAATGGTTGAGGCGGTGCTGACGAAACGCGAGAAGTCGATGCTTGATCGCATGGCCAGCGAGGGCGGAATGGCGGGCAGCGGCTTCTTCCCGCCTGAGTGGATCGGGGGGCGCGGGATGGCGCGTCGGATGAACCAGAAAGGTCTCATCAGGCTTAAGTCAGGGGTTATGTCGGGCGCACTATACGTCATCACCTCCGCCGGTCGCGCAGCATTGGAGGCCCACAATGGTTGAGGCAGCGAGACTGCGGGAACTGCTGGAGCGGGTTCGGAAAGCCGAGGGGCCGGATCGCGAACTGGACGCAGAGTTGGCCATTTGCTTCGGCTGGCAATACCGGTCTCGCAAGGGTCGCGGCCGTGAATGGCTTGATGACAGCTTTGGCAGCGTTGAAACTTGGGTTCGGCAACCTCCGGCGTTCACCGCCTCGTTGGACGCCATTACGGCGCTGATTGAGCGGGAGTTGCCGGGGCAAGCTTGGACACTCGGCAAGAACGTGCACTACCACTACTGGCAGTGCACCTTCATCGCTCTGGACGAGAATGGCAATCCGTTCGGCTTGGCCTCAAGCCACGCAGCCGCTACGCCCGAAATCGCGATGGTCGCCGCCTTCCTCTCGGCCAAAGCAGCCCTTGCGGAGGCGCGGACATGACGCACGTCATTCCAGATCAAGCAGTTGGACTTAAGCTTTTCAGGATTGTCGGTGAGGACTTAAGAGCGTGCGAGGCGGTGCGTTTCGTGGACGGTGCTGCGTCTGTGGACACAGTGCTTCGCCGCGCCGGTATAAGCGGCCGGGTTGATATCGGTGGAGACATCAAAAACCATTTCGCTGACATTCTGGACGACGCCGGAACAATCATCGAGACAGTTGCCCTAGACGCAAAATCATACGGTGCGCTCAAGAACCACTGGATGCGTTGCAAGCTGGAGCGCAATCCATGACCTCAGTCCGCTTTAGCCCTCATGCGCTTCACAACCTCGCGCCAGTCGGCAATCAGCCGCTCGATCTTGTCCCGCTTGCCTGGCGATCCCTCGGCCATGCCGCTGAGTATCGCAATCTCGTCGGTCAGCAGCTTCAGCGTGCCCTCAATCTCGAACGGCGCCTGACCTGCATCGAGCATGGCTTTGTAGCCAACGAGGTTCTGCCGGCTCTTGATGATACGCGCATCTACGGGGTCTTGGGGCTGGGTCATGGGGGTGGACCATGACAGGGCTTCTCACTCCAGAGCAAGCCGCGACAGCGCTCGGCATATCCGATCGCCAGCTTCGTGATTTGACCGACGACGGCGCCCTCCCCTTCATCAATGTGGGTCGGGGCGAAAAGAGGCCATCGCGCCGCTATGAGCCGAGCGATATCGAGGCATTCAAAGCACTGAGGAAGCAAACGGCATGTCCGTCTACAAGCGGCCCGGTCAAACTGTCTACAGCTACGACTTCCGGCTCAACGGTGACCGATATTCAGGCACTACTGGCGCAACGCAGAAGCGCAAAGCTGAAGAGTTCGAGGCCGAGCAGAAGAAACGGCTAACGGCTCTTGTCGAGAAGGCTGGCGCTCCGCTCACTGTCGGAGTGGCCTTCGGTCGTTTTTGGGACGAGGTCGGCCAGCACTTGACCAACTCCGAAACCATGCTGGTAAACCTGAACTGGATTGAGAAGGAGCTAGGCAAGCCCCGGCTGATCTCGACCATCGGCCCCGAGGACGTGGCGCGGCTAATTGCGAAGCGGCGCGCTGAGAAGTCAAAGGTCGGTAAGGAGAAGAAGGCGCTATCTGCGGCGACCATCAACCGCGGCGTGATCGCGCCGTTGCGCGCCGTGCTGACTAGGGCAGCGCGGAAATGGCGGATATCTGTGGAGCCGATAGATTGGGGGGATTTTGCTCTCAAGGAGCCGCAGGAGCGGGTGCGCGAGCTCAAGGCGGAGGAAGAGGTGCAACTATTTGCGACCCTGCGGCCGGATTATCACCCGATCGTACGCTTCGCCCTACTGACCGGCTGCCGCCGGGAAGAGTGCGTAGGGCTGAGGTGGGCAGACATCGATTGGGGAAACGGGCAGCTTCGGGTCACCGGCAAGGGACGCAAGACACGAACGATCCCGGTTTCAAACGGGGTTCGGGCACTGCTTTGGCCGTTGCCTAGGGCTCATGCTCAGGTGTTCGTCTATCAGGTGAAGCGTCCCGACCTCTTTGGCGACGATGAACGGTCCCGCAAGGGAACCTTGCAGCCAATCAATGCGGAGGGGCTAAAGAGCATTTTCGAGCGCGCCGTTGCTCGGGCACAGATTGAAAACTTCCATTTCCACGACCTGCGGCACACTTGTGCCACGCGGCTTTTGCGAGCAACAGGCAACCTGCGCGTGGTGAAGGATCTTCTCGGGCACACGGACATCAAGACGACGCTGCGTTATGCCCACGTTTCCACCGAAGACCTACGAGGTGCGATGCACGCAGCGGAAACTGCCACCAAAATTACCACGGACGAGCAAGCGGCCGGTGGTAAGGCATTGACGCGAAATGCAGAATGACTGCACACTGCTTTACCTGGGGGACAAAGGGTCGTCGGTTCAAATCCGGCCGCTCCGACCATTAGAACCAATGGCCAGCGGGGGTTTCCGCGATTTAGAGCCCTTCGGTGACCAAACCGAAAATCGGAACAAACGGTGTCTGGTGGTATCAACTGGAACCGAAAGTCCCACGAAAATCCCCACCGGCGTTGCCACTCCGTTCCCCTTTCCCCTTCACCCCGACTCACAGGGGTGGTATTGTGGGACATGATGCTGAGAGGCGGATAAATGGACCAAGACGAGCTCTACGTCGCCCGCATGATCGGCGCAGCAGACGGCTTCGATGTTGATGGCCTGATCGCCTTTGCTGCTACTGGAGATCAGACATCAAAGCAGGAACTGGCTCGACTGGAGCGCCGCGTGAAGGCTGCGATCAAAGCGGTTCGCGCGCTTGATGCGCGTCAGCCGGCCTAGCCCATCCCTACCCGCTATCGCTGATGCGGTAGCAACGAGATCGAGGCGTGTGCCTGGGGCCGGAGGGGACGTTTTGGCCATTACCACCGCTGGGCACAGTAAGCGGCATCCCCACGGCATCGATACCAACACAAGCGACCTTCGGGGCGCTGATAGATCGAGAGGCGGCGAGAGAACATCCGCGAACAATGAGTGAATGAAACGAGCCCGCTGTCGCTTGACTTGCCTTGTGCCAGGGGCGACAAAAGAAAGGCCCGCCGATGCTACTCGGACGGGCCTTTTGCAACCGCCTTAGGCGACCGCGTTGGATACATGCACTTTGCACAAAGCACTGTGCCGGTCAAGGCCTAAGGCTCCACTGGGAGCGCCACTATGGCCGAGGATCATCAACTCACTATGTTTGAAGCACTGCAGCTCGTGGATTTCACCGACGAGCGCCCTTTTGTAAATTCCCTGGATGTCGCTGTGAGGTTCAGCCGGGAACATAAAAACGTTCTTCGGGACATCCAAACCCTTGAATGCAGCGAGGAATTCAGAGGGCTCAATTTTGAGCTCTCCTCTTACAGGTCGTCTCAGAACCGGTCCTTACCCATGTACCGGATGACGCGAGACGGGTTCTCCCTGCTGGTCATGGGCTTCACGGGTCCTGAAGCAATGCGCTGGAAAGAGCGCTACATTCAGGCGTTCAATCTCTTGGAACAGGAGGCTCTTCGGAGAACGATTGAGCGCGCTGAAACGCGCGGTCGGAGTAAAACTGTCAGGGTCGCGGCCACCGACTCGTACAAAGCCCATGGGGCGACTGACTGGACGCACTACGTCGCCAACACCGACGCTATTTATGAAATCCTATTTGGTGGGAGCGCATACCAGCTTCGAAAGCGCTGGGAACTGGCAGGTAATGCCAACATCCGAGACCACCTCACAACCGACCAGCTGAACACAGTCATCCAGATTGAAGGCGCAGTGACCCTCCAACTGGATGCCCGGCACGTGTGGCACCCCAGCGACCAGTTGAAGATCGTCCGAAGTGTCGCAAGCGCATATAGGGCGCTGCTGGACGCGCCCATGCCGGAACTGCTTGCCAGCAGGAAACCCAAGCCGGCAGCCTAGCCCGCCCCACATCATAGGCTATGGAGCGCCTGATTCACCAGCCCTTTTTCGCCGAGGAAATCAGCCCTAAGTCTTTGCGCCATCAAGCGAAATAGTGCCTGAATCCACTTGAAGGGAATCAACCCTTTTCCCCGGCTTAAACCTCTCCCAAGCCATATCCACCTCCCCTGATACAGGGGGAACAATAAGCTCGCACCGGATCTGGAAGCGGCCGCAGCAAGTGAATGTCACGAAAAGCTGCTGTTCAATGCGCCAGGGCCACCAATCGGTGACAGGTGCCCGGCATATGGGACAGCGAACCGTCAATTATGCCGAGCCGACATGACGGTATGGACGAGGCGGATTTCCTCCCGCACGTCCCGCACCTCGACTAGCAGCTTTTCCAGCAACGCGACGGAAACCTTGTCCCGATCCGCCCCCTCGTTGAGCAGCTTTGTGATGGTTGCCAGATGAACGCTTATTCCCTCTACGGCATGGGCGATCATTTCGTCAGGATCGATAGTTTTCCCCGTTGATGCTGGCGGGGCTGCGGTCAGGACCGGCTTCCGCCATTCCTTGAGAACGCCGAACACTCCAGCCCCAACAGCGCTCACCACGCCGATCATGGCCAGCTTTACGGCCTCGCTCTGTTCACCAAACCACTGGAGCAACATTCGTGACCTTCCTCCACGCGTTGAAGGTGTCCGCCGAAGAGCGGATCGCGTTACGGATATCCATCACGAAAAACGCGGTATATAGGGCCACGCCCCACGAAACGGAGGCGGCGGTCGACGCCTCAAAGGAGCGGCCCACACAAGCGCCGTACAGCGTACAGCCGGCGACGGAGCCCGCTACCCTCATCAGCCCGGCCCCGACCGGGAACTCTCCGTTAAGCGCCATACTGACCACTCGCCAGAGCCCAACAGAGAGGAACAGGGCCGTCCATTGCTGCGGCCCCATGATCTTCACAAACGCGGCCATTTCGGGCCGCTGGAAGCTTTCGGGGGACAGCAGGCAGATCATGCCGATAGCCAGCAGCACGAGAGAGCAAATCCACTCGGGGAACTTGTTCGGCAAATTGCGCCGGAAACGTTTCCATCTGGTAGGCATGGCAGCCTCCTTGGCTTACTCGGCCCTGCCTACGGCGACGAGAGGATCGATAGGCAGCGGCAGTTTCGGCTCTGCCAAGTCGCGGATGCGGGTCGGGGACAAGCCGAAACGCTTCACCGCGTCAGGAACAGACCGCTGCACGTAGCCGGCCGCGACGGTCGTAGCGATTGCTTGCTGCTCGACGGTGAGGCGAGCGGGATCTGCGCTCGGGTGCTGGCGCAGCACGGCCTGCAGACCGAGGCGAATGCCGTTCAGGAGGGCCGACTGCAGCGCCTCGCGGTCCTTGGCTTCGATCTGCTGCCCGGTCCACTTGTTGTACTGGACCGCGGCCCAGCTGACGGCTGCCGTGACGATGGTCACCAGCACGGGCATGAGGACGTAGTTGACGACGATGTCGATGGCGATCTGGTTCATGATGCGCCTCCTTAGCGCTTGCGGAAAATGGAAATGAGGGCATCGATAAGGGCCGCGAGCCAGTGCCTGTCGGCGGGGCGCGGCGTCGCCTCGATCGGGGCATCGGGTGGCGATATCTGTTGCACGATGTCGGGCTGCGCAGGCACGACGACCGGCGGCAGTTTCTTACCGCTCAGCGCTAGTGCCTTAGCAAAGCGCTCCGCATAGCCGGCAATCAGGTCGGCCTTGTCAGTGCCGTTCACGATGCGCCGGGCGTTGACGTAGTCCCCGCCGTCGCTGTTGATGTAGTCCTGCAGCTTCTTGCCGGTGAAGGTGCCAAGAACCATGCCCTGCACGAGGATGCGGGCGGCAATCTCCGGCTGCTCGGCAAGCTGGGGCTCTTTCAGCAGATCGAGCCCGAGGCGCTTTCCCCAATCCGCGTAATTGCGCCGGCCGGTGATCTGGACAAAGCCACGGCCCAGGAACTTGTGCCCGTCGCCCGCGACAGTGTTGCCGAGGTCGGTCCTGCCCTCATATCTGCGCTGCGCTGCGGTCGGGCCCCATATCTCCCGCATGAACCGGAACCGGCCGGTTTCGTGGTAGGCGGTCCCCAGCACATAGGCGACCGCAGGCGTGTGGCCGTTGCCGTATGTGTCCCATGCCTTGCCGATGGCTTTGAGCGCATCGACCTGTGGCTGTGTGAGCGTCCCGCCAAACAGCGAGGCGCGCACCGCGTCAAAGAACGCAGAGTTCATGATGGATTGCTCCGATGTGGGATATGAAAAACCCGCTCTAGGCGGGCTGGGGTGGGCTCAGCGATGGGGGTATTGCTGTGGCTATAGACAGCCAGCAGGAATGGCGCTTACTGTTCTGAGCAGTTGATCATTCAAATGCGATGCTCAGCACATGTTCAGGTCAGTAATAACGCGCATTGTTAACTTCGCCCTCCAGAGAAAAGAGCCCGCAGATGCTGCGGAATGGCATCCCTGGAACACGCTTTTGCGGGTCAGGCTGGTTGACGGCACCAGAAAATCAGAACTTGGAAAGCTCTATCGTCGGTGGAATGGAGCGGGGTGGGAATACAAGTACACCCCCGAAACCGAGGAAGAACTGCTCGATCGGATTGACCGGACGGCAGTTTAGTAAGGCCCCTTTACGGCACCTGAGATCATCGTGCCGTGACAGATCATGCGCTCCGCCTTGTCAGCCAGAAGTCCAGGGAAGCCGGATGTAATGGCGGGATTTACCCTCGTGGCCCTCAGGACCCCGTCCACATAGACCTTGCAGTCCGAGGCGCTGAGATCTACCTGGATCTCGCCAGTCCAAGGCCCCGCGGCGAAAACATCGGCTGTCGTCGTATCAGCCACCGGGAGCCCGAGATCGACTAGCTCCCGAACGATGAGAGATGTTCCGTTGCGGTAGACCCAAAGGAAGCTGTTGCTCATTATTTCGGCGGCTGATTGTGGGTCACGGAAAATGGCGATCCCGTTGCCGCTCGTTCCATTTGCCGTCAACGTGAGCCGGGCAATAAAGCTGGTAGCGGCTTTGACTTTGGTCGAGTAGTCAACGCTGGCCCACCAATTCGTCAGAACATCACCGCTTTTGGCGGGTTGCCATATACCAACCAAGGCGGGGGCTACCTTGTAACCGCTTTGCGAGATCGCCGAACTGGCTTCCGGATGCGCAAACTCAACGGCTTCGATATAGGCGGTTACCGCCCCATCATTCCGCACATAGAGCGTGCGATAGCCTTTGTGGAGCAATGGACCTGTCAGCTTTTGCCGCATTACCCCAAGAATGTGGGTAAACGACGCGACCCGCAGACCTTTGGTGACGCCGGTGCCACCAGCGTAATATGCGCTTATCGGTCCGATATTTGCTGCGGTGCCATTGAGAGAGTGAATGATCGGCAGCACGTCGGCCGAACAATAGGCCCCGATCGCGAGCGTTTCTCCAGGGGCGAGAGCAGTCATTTGCCCGTTGCCCTTCGCCTCCGCATAGAAGGTGAGAGTGCCGCCCCGGCCTATGTGTTCAGTGGGATAGGAGAGATGCCCGGCCGCAACGGACTGCACGCCAGCGTCACGGCCAAGGAAGAGTGCTGCCAAGTGCCAGCCGATTTCTGCATAGGCGAAACTGGTAAGGTGAACCGTATCTGTCCACAGGCTCGTTACCCCCGAGAGCTGTTCGCTTGTATCGATGCAAGGCAGCTCGTAATCCGCAGCGATCTGGCGCAATGCTGCCACATAGGGACGCAAAGCCGCATCAGAGACGGCATTGTTAACGCGCGGCGGCAGCAGAATAATTACGGCGGTGCCCTGGGATAGCCTCCGCTCGACCATCAACGATACATTGACCCGGTAATCCTCAACGGACACCAAGCCAAACCCGCCGTAGTTGTTGGCGTCGTTATGGCCGTACATGATGAAAGCCACATCGGTTTCGGAAGCCAATGCCCACCGAGCGACCGCAGTTCTGGAGCTGTCGCCGGGGAACCCTCGGTTGAAAACCGTGACGCCGCCAGAGAACCCGACTAGACTGAGCGATGCTTGCAATGTCTCCGGATAGGGGTCCGAGCTGCGCTGCTGTGACGCACTGTTGATTGGAGGCAGTGTCCCGGTCGGCGTCTCGTCCTGCCCATAGGTGAGGCTATCACCATAACAGGCTATGGTGATGTTCGCCCCCCCATTGACGCGAGCAAGCACCTTTGCGAGCGAGGGTTTGCGATTGGGATCGCGATCCCAGATCCGCACCCAAGCACCGGCTGATGCGGCTACAGCATTGGCCCTCAGATAGATCAAACCGGCGGTATCTGCGGCAATTTCTTCGGTGAAGTCTCCTAAGGTCCACTGAAAGAGGCCCAAGGCCGCGTCGTCCGTCGAATATGCCACGGTAATGGACCCGGTATCTAAAGCCCTGATCGTGGCGCGGGTCACCCGCGGCAAGGCGCCAGTAACCAACGCGGCCCCGGCGGCCGCGTTGATGGCGTCCTGGGCAGACTGCGCGGCGATCGCTGCGGCCTGTTGCGCCGCTAGGACCGCTGCGTTAGCCGAAGCAAAGAGGTCGCTGATCGTTATGATCTTGAACCAAGTCGATGTCCCCACCACCCTATACTGTAGATCGGTGCCGTCCGTTCTTAACTCCACCGGGGGGCCCGACGGACCTATCAACGCCGCGCGGGCGATGAGGTACTGCCAGGCGGGTGCCGGCTGGTTAAAATCGGGGACGTAGCGCCACTCAATGTCCGTGGCAGTGACACGGAACTCCACTTCCCTCGCGTCCACCGGCAACAGCGCCGGAAGGACACGGAGGCGGATCGGAGGGAGGTAATTCACGAGAGGTCTCCGTCAATATAGGCGAGCGTGCCGCCGAAAAGCTGAATGGACTTTCCCTCCACCGTAAGGCGGCAGCCGATGCGATAAGTCCTGCCTTCTCGCAAGGAATGCATCTGATCACGCGTAAACCGCCACTGAAACACCGAGGCATTAGGACGCTGCACGCTGCCGTCCGCTGAAGTTGCGTTCAAGATGGTCCGGTCGTGCCTATCGCTCACCTGAACCTCGATCAGCGCCTCAGCGGCTTCCGTAAGCGGTCGATCAGTCTCGGCATTGATAAGCTCGATGGCCTGCGCCCAATCGACCCCGCTATGCGCGACTAGGGAAAGTTCGTACATCGCGGCCTCAGAGCTTCATGTAGACGGTGACGAGCTTGGTGGGCTGAATATTGTAGTGCTCTTGCCCGCCGCCGGCCGATGGAATGCTGTGCGCGTGATCGGGGACACCGCTTGTATTCCTTGTCTCGGCCTGCCCGTCGATGTCGGTGAGATTGGTGCCGTTAAAGAATTGTCTGCGACCAGGGGCGGTATAGGTGTGGAAATGGGAACCTGCCTGCCCTGTTTCACCGCCATGATCGTGCGCTGGCATCTGGTCGATGGTGAGCGCGATTGCAGATCTGCCCGCCGTGGTTCCCAGCAAGTCATTGTTGCCGCTGTCCACGAAATTACCCGGCATGATCGGGCTTTCATCGCTGCCCATGCGCCCAAGTCCAGCACGAACGCGGAGCCTGAAATCAGGTAGGAGGATGGTCTTGCTCGCTGCAAAATCTCCTGCTGCGGTTGCGCTACGCCCTCCGGAAACAAAGAGCCCGCCATCGATTGTCCACAAGAATACGAATAGCGCCTCACAGTCGGCGCTCGCGCGTTCTGTTGCTCCAGAGGTCGCGTTCCCGATGGTTCGACCATTGCAGCGCACCCAGCCAGTGTGCGGCCCTACGTCGTAACGGTCCTTAATGTCACCCGTTCTAGCAAGGAGGGTTGGATTGGTCGAACCGGCGCCAGGATCGGTTGCCGCCCCCGCAGTCGGGGCGCTAATCCCATCCACGTCCCAGATCGTCACGCCCTGAGCGTCCGTCACCCGCAGGCGATAATCTCCGCTCGGCAAAAATACGGCCGGGAAGATGCCCGCCGCGTTCGCGACCACCGGATGGTCGTGCGAAATGCCGAGGCCGCTGTCGCGGTACACTGTCCGCGGCGAAGTGGTGTTGGCATCGAAGAAATAGGCCTTTGCCCCAACATAAGGGTTGCCGTTTGCGTCGATGAACGGCGCAGGCGCAGGCTGCCAGAGGATTGCCATTGGTGTTCCTTCGGTTGAGGTGGTGACGAAAAGATTGGAAACGGCTATGGCTTGGGGATGCCCAAGCAGTTCGATCTAGAGCCTCACGAATATCGGCCGACCGGGTTCCGGCGCGCCAAACGGGGCATCAATTCGAAATGGATGCTGCGGTTGAGCACCATCGCCGGCGTTTGGGCGGCCACCTCGCTATGGCTAACGCGAGGGGGGCTAGTCGGTCAAAATATCTGGCTCGCATGTGCAATGGCCTTTTTCCCGGCCCTGCTGTTGATGATGTACGCGGCTCTCACTGATCCGAACTGAGATACCACGGGAGTGCGCGCGTCGCTGTCGGTAGCGCGCCGGGCAGCGCCGGACGGTACTTCGGCACCGAATACTGCCAGTCCGTATCCGCGCCGCTCATAAGCAGGCGCGCGATCTGGGAATTGTCGCTTTCGCGGCCGGCAGCCCCTGCGCGGCCGAGAGTGTAGTCAGCCAACTTCGCGGCAGCGCTACCGCCTTGCAGGTTGAGTAGGCTTTGCAGGAAGCCTGGCCCCTTCTCAGTGCCGCGAATTTCATCCTGCGCTGCCTTGAGCACCTGCGTCCGACTACCAGACAAGGCGAGGTTCTGCGTCTCGGCATACCGCCGCTCGCGCTCCAGAATACCAAGGAGACGATCCGCCTTCTCGGCCCCGAAAATTGTCGCCAGCCGATCCCGGTTCCAATTCCCCTCCCCGCCCACCGCGCGCTTGAGCGCGTTCAGGTCGTTCACGGTGGTGCCGAACATCCGATCAATTTCCGAGCGGGCTCCTTGGCTCAAGCGGAACGGCGCACCGGAAGGACCCATACCCCTTTGCGGGACAGACCCCCCTACCATCTGATCAACGAGTTCTGACGGGCGCACAGCGGTCCTTCCGCTGTCAAGGGCCTGCTGCCCCGCCTGCACTGCCTCGCGTTGCTTGGCCAGTTCCTCGAACTTGGCGTCAACCTCTTTGATGCCCGGCACTGTTTCGGCAAGCGTCTGATCCACACGATGACGAATGTTCGTCATGACCGCACGAGCCTGCGGGCCAAGGTCGCCGGCCATCATGTCATCAATGGCCTGTCGGGTTTGGAACAGCGTTGCAGGGTTTGGGTCCAGTTGGTCAGTGCCGGTGACGTTCAGCATTGAGCGCACACGCTGAGCAGCCCTTTGCGCATCACCGCGCAGGTTGACGGCCATACTGTCCAGATCGAGCGCAATGGGCGATGTGTCGACTGCGCGGGCGCCCTGAAAAGCGGCGTCGTACTCAGGACCGAGGGAAACCTGGTTGTTGCGGATATCCTCTAGAAGTCTCGACGGCACAGGCGACTTCCCGAGGGTCGCGTCAACGTCGCCGAAAATGCGCGGGTTGGCTTGGGACTGGCGTGCCCGAAGCGCATCAACCACCGTTTTCTGTCCAGCACCCGGCATTGTGGCAATTGCTGCAGCTTGGTTCTGCAGGCGCGGGCTTAAATCGGCCAAAACGGCATCAGGCCCGATCGCGGATAGTTGCCTGCCGACCTGATCAGTCGGAATGCCCGCATCCTCGATGCCGCGCAAAAGAACATTTCGGGCGCGCCCCGATAGATTGGCAGCCGCCCGGCTTGGGATACCCGCTGCCGGCGCCGTTATCCCGCCGGGACCGAAACCGGCAACACCCATCGCATCGCCGGCCATCTCAGAAGTGATCGGGGACACGCGCCCTGTCTCAGGGTCTTGTTCGAGCCCGTAACCACCCGACAGGGCTTTAAGGGGGGCCTGTATCGCTTCGCCAGCCTCAACGAGCAACTGCGGGACAGCCCACCGGTGTTCACCGGTTGCGGGGTTATGCTCCATCGGCAGCAACATGCCACGCCGCCACTCTTCCAGTTCGGGAGCCTGTTCAACGGGAACGCCGACAAAGCGCGGCTTACCGCCTTCACTCTCTACCGGGACACCTGCAAATCGTGGCATCAGGGCTTCCTGTAGGTCTTGCCGTCTTCGGGATCTACGAACTTCGCACCGCTGGGCAGAGCCTCGTAGTCTTCCTTCGTGACCGGCCGTGCGACACTCCCCGCGTCTGGTACAGCCAGATCGGGCGTGCGGTTTCCGTTTCCAGCGCTCGCGGGCGGCGCTTTTATCCCAGCTAGGGGGTTAAGCAGGGCCATCAGGCGTTTGCGCCCTTCGCCAGGGTCGATTACGCGGTTCGCCACATCGTTCGCGATCTGGGCTTGCTGCATCGTATAGGCGTTGATCGACCGCATTGTTTTGAGGATGCGTTCGTTGCCGCCGGGCTGATTGGCGATTGACGGAAGCGACTGCTTGAACAGAGCCAGATCCGCATCCGACATGGTGCCCGAACCGGGCTGGCGTTGGCCGGGGACGAGCTGATTGATCAGCGCCTGTGCGGCCTGCACATTGTCTAGCCCATCCATCGGGACACCGAAGCGGCCGGCAAGCTGAACGAGGCTCCCCTGCATGCCTTGCGGTGCGCTCGCGAGCTCGGTTTCGAGTTGAGCCAGCCGGACTTCATTGCCCTGCGCCTGCGCTCCGGCATCAAGCAAGCTGGAGAAGGTTTTGGCGTTCTGCTCATCCAACGTTTTGAAGAATGCAGGCGTTTCAGTGTTGTTGACCGTCACGTTCGTGCCGTTGCTGCCACCGATCGGGCTGATCTTGTTATCCGCCCCCACCTGATAGGCGCCGGCGGGCAAACCCATCTGCTGCGCCTCTTGGGGCGAGAGCATCCGGTATTGCTCGGCCTGCTGGGGCGCCTCTCGGATGATCTGCTGCTCGCCCGTCATGGTGTCCCGCTGCCAGATTGAGCCGTCATTCCCCTGCTCGGTCACATAGCGGCCACGGCTGGCCTGCGTATCTTGGTTCGCCTCTTGGTTCGCCTTGATGAGCGACAGCGCCAGGGGCCGAGTTTCCTCAGCAGCCATAAGGGTTGCGAGCGTCTCCCCATCCACGCTGTAGGGCTGGCCCTGCCCCGCCCCAACGTCCATTGTCGGCCCCTAGATCG
>Ga0210040_10001228_pt1 | contig 39568 bp, 30 predicted proteins | sample CryGeyCG12114_NA_FD_185462 | JGI IMG/M metagenome (GOLD analysis project Ga0210040, IMG submission 185462) | Groundwater microbial communities from aquifer - Crystal Geyser CG19_WC_8/21/14_NA (SPAdes) (version 2) | ecosystem: Environmental > Aquatic > Deep subsurface > Groundwater | place: USA... | reverse complement strand
ACTGTACTCAGGTCCTGCTCACCTTTGCAAAATGCTAGGGGTATATAAGAAGGTGAAATGGTAGCAGTAATTCTATCAGTTTTCAAGAGAAACTCAAGTTAGTCACTTTTAGTCAACCAGATCCTATAGAATCTCTCATAATACAAGGTATGTAGTTATTTTCGGGTTTTCAGTTTTTCATTCAAAGTGACAATTGGTTCGATTTCGTGTCCCAACCAAATGTAGTAATAATGAGTTTGACTTTTGTTTTGCAGATGCGTGCCTTCACAGTTGCCTGTTTTTTGGCTATGGTCATTGGAGCCATGGCTTTCCCATACCCACAAAATTTCCAAGATGCCGTCAAACAAGCTCAACAAATGCAATTGATCCCAGTAGGAGCCGTTGTGGATAAAACTTTCTCAGGAGACCAGGTGAGAACACTAATCTAAATAGACAAGTGTTTTTATCCAGCCATAGAGTGAATACACAGTTGGGCGGGAATTTAATGAACATTTTAATGACATCCTTTGTGTATTTTTTCCTCAGGTTGCTTATTTCCAATTGAACCAAAATGACCGTTTGAACACCAGGGATTTGGCTCAGGCTTTGGGAGGAATCCCACCAGAGATCATCTCCAACTTGGAAGCACAAATTGCCAACGCCCAGTAAAGATCGTGTTTCACGTGATTTACAAGCATAGTCCTGCCCTCATCTTCAATTGAGCTTTAAATGGTGAACGATCGGGTTTCTCGCCATTGCAAATCCCAACACAAAAAGGAAAAGAAACCCATTCGCGTATTTGAAACAAGTCCAAGGCTGGTAGTCAAACTTTTGATGGAAAAATAAATTATTTTTCTAAAAAAACAAACCAATATGGAAAAGTTATTCATTGCGGAAAACCAAACAACAACATCAATAATACCGTTGCCACTCATAATTTTTGCTAGATACTAACTAACGAACCTCTACAGAGCATAATACATGCAGCATGGTTTCACTAACTAATTTAAAGAAATCGAAAGTGAATTCCAACTAACTAACCCACGAGCCGCTCGTAACAAGTTTCATTCATCTTCCCTTGTGATCTACTTTACATAGTTACTGCTTACCATACCGTTACACGGATGAAAATCATTTCATATTCCTATAATTCTTCATGTCAAGTGTCATGTCATGTCATCTGATTTCACAAAGGCAACTAATTTTACTCCATGTTCTTCCCTTTGTGCTGTGTACACATTGGAAAACATACAGGAAGTGTGGGCAATCCACTATTCAGCCTGTAGACAGTGTTGTTACTACATCAAAAATGCATGCCAAACAAAACAAAACCAATTCATCTGACTTCGTTTTCGTTTGCTCAATAAGTTGCTTACTTAAAGCTACTAGTTAATAGTGAAACACAAATTCACGATGAGCTGTTAAAGATATAGAGGATTGCAAAAATAAAATGCGTGCTCCGATTCACGCATAAAAGTTAGTAGTATAGTTAGTTACTTACTTTATTACGTGACCATTGTGTATTTAAAGTGTGTTGCATTTTTCTCATCCTAATGCTTATGTATTAGTTACTTGAGGTGACCAAAAAATCATCATCACTATTCATTAAGGTCCTATTGTTGCACTATGTATGCCATTTTCATTTCATCATCTGTGGTCACAATGCTTCCTTCCTTAATTTGATTAGTATGGTGCTACTGTACCCTCGTAAAAGATTTTATTATCATGGTTAGTTATAGTTAGCATGAAATTATACGTTTCGTTTGGATGATGACTTTGCGCGAAAATAATAGATGAGTGGTTTGTACACATGTATAATGTGAGATGAGAAAATTTTTCTTGGTGTATTATTGTCAACATGCACAGTATTAGAAGATGATATATCATAATACAAAATGTTACAACATTGAGGATACACGAACTAACTATAAGCTTACTAACTAACTAACTAACTAACTACAACTTTTAAACCGGTAGTAGTGGCAGTAGTTAGCAGTCAGTTAATCAGTTAGTAGAGACGATTTTTTTCGTAAAAATAATTTCTGTATTTAATGTAAACATTGGTACAAAAATATAAGTCAACGGATATTATTATGGCTTTTAGTTAGTGTGGTAAGAAGTAGGCACATAAAAATAATATTATATTCTCTGGTGGATTCACAACCATAACAATATTAATAAATTCACGGTGTGTTGTGATCATCATCTGTGATTTGAGTGACATTACATTGCATCATACCCACGGAGCATCCAACTTTCATATTATTTTTAACGTATACATACAATGGAGCATACAGTGTGTGTCAGACTAGTTTGGCCTGCTTCTTATTATGTAAGTAAGTAGTATAGTGAGTAGGCAAGTAAAAGTACATTGGAGCGTCAGTAATAAAGACAAACTTTTGATCATGTTATTGGATAATCAAACTGTCCATTTCATTTGATGGCTATAGAAAAAGTGAGTTGGTAGCTTAAATCGCTAGTTTAATGAAGATAACTATGTGTTTTTAGCCTGATGGAGCTCCATATTGAGAGCTGGGGGCTCCACCTGAGTATCCACCGCCACCTCCGCCAAAGCCGCCGCCACCGCCGCCTCCGAATCCTCCACCACCTCCACCTATAGGATGAATATTTTTTAAATTTATCAATTCAGTTGAGTAAAAAAAGCGTGAATAAAATCGGAAAACATTCGCACAGGAATGTTCGCTATGAATTGGCATTAATTGATTAAAACTTTTAGTTTCTATATTTGGTCAATCTAAGGAAATTTTTTAACCCTTTTCTGCGATGAAATCGGTATGGGGCACAACAAGACAAAATTAGTAATAAGTTAGTTAGTTAGTAGTTAGTAATTAGTTAGTAGTAACAACTGGCTTTCCGTTATAGTTTACATCACTAATTTGCTATTTAGATATTAGTTTTCTGAGAGTTACCTCCACTGTATCCACCGCCGCCACCACCACCTCCGGCGGGAGGTCCGTATCCACCACTTTGCTGATTCTTGTACCGGATGAAGTACACTTCAGGTTTGGATGGTTTCGGTGGTGGAGCAGGTTTGATCCTCACATCTTGTCCTGGCTCTGGCTTCTTGAGCAACACATACACTAAAGTTTTCTGCTGTGGGGGTGGGGGCAAGGAAATCTCTTGTGGCTCTTGTTGAGCAGGAGATGGGGCTTTAATGAATACCTGCAATAGTTATAACAAACCCAGAGGGATAAGTAAGCATGGAGTACAAAAAAGTTCATAAAAATGAAAGTAACAATTAGAATGACATCTTACAATTTGGTAATGTTTATCTGGTTGAGGTTGGGGTTGAAATGGCCGAGATGGACGTGGTTCTGGAGCCTATAGGAAGTAAAATATTTTTTTACCACTATAATATTTATTGCGTAACTACCCAATTGTTCAACTTTTTTTGTTTACTAATTGTTTACTATTATTATGGTACCTCTGGTGGTGCCACATGGACCGTCACATATTTTTGCACTGTAAATATCGAAAAGAGCTTAAACTAGCATGTCCGGCATGATTTGTGAATGTGAATATTTTGACAAGCATGGTTTGTAGGTTACTTACCACCTCCACCACTGGGTCCGGGCGCTCCATAAGCTGCGAAATTTACAAAATAGAATTCAATGAAATGAAATAATTGTTCCAATTTCAGCAAAGATTCATTTTGATTGCCATTTTTTTATTTATTTTTTAAGTTTTACCTCCACCACCACCTCCTCCACCTCCACCGCCTGAGTAGCCTAGTATTATGAAAATAAATTTACTACTAAAAGTGATGATCAAATTAAGGTTATTTTTTAAATTTTACCACCACCACCTCCTCCGCCTCCTGAGTAACCACCTAAAATCAGACAAAAACTTGCAAATTTTTGCTAAAAATTGAAATTTCGAGAAAATAACTAAATTTTACCCCCACCACCACCGCCTCCATGTCCTCCACCGCCGCCGCCACCACCTCCTCCTCCGAAATTAAATCCACCTGAAATTCCTGCCGAAGCTACGGCAAAAACGGTGGCTAGCACCTAAATTCGAAAAATTTAAAGATTGGACAAAATTATTTCATGCACAAAGCCTACACTAGTCCATCCGTTCACAAAACCAAAAAAACTAACCAGTAAAGGCTTCATGTTCTAGTGACTGACTGCACGTTATCACTAAACTCAAAGACTACAAAAACCGAATTTTAAATTTCACACCTCCTTGTTGATGCTTGGAGGATATTTTCACACTGATGATTAAAGTTGAAGATGGACTTCCTTTTTATAAAGCAAGGCAACACAATGACTGCATTATGTGCGTTGGTTAGTGCATACAATAATTTTTTTGGGTTATAACAGCAACTTAATCCTGGGCTTGCTTGCAACAGTATTTTCAGGTACGAAGGCGTCTTAACTAACTATCCGCATAGTAAGTAAAAGTGGGAGCATTATTATTAATATTATTGCTTAGGGAAAAGGGGTGTTAGTTATAGTTAAATCTGATATTATCATTCATAATACAGATGTGCAGTCATCTTCATTTGGGGCACACGTACGGTACGCAAAACCTGACAAGATTATATAGTTAGTGAGTAGTTTACTGTATGCAACTAGCAACTAGAACTACCAATGGTAAATTAAATGTAAAAAGATTACGTGATTGGCTTATACACAGTCACATCTAGCTGACTGACTGGCGAAAAAAATCATAAAAAACTGTCAATATAAGTCAGACAGAGTGCAATTATACATGAATTCCCTACCAAAAGGGTTACGTTATAGTTAATGTCCCCAACTTTTATCTCCTGCATAATGTGCATTTGACGAGAATTATTATTTTCATTTCTTCTTGTCATCCCGTAGGAATTGCTGCATGCACGAAATGCACTAATCACAGTAGCAAGTAATCATGTGTGTCACTACGAAACATAATTTGAGCCTATTATACTCCACCTAGATATTATGAAAAGATGTTGAGTACATATGGACAGATTAATGAAGGAATTAATTCATCTAAACTAAATATAAAGGGTGGATGAAGAAATCATTTCTAGCTCCCATTCCGTTTGTTTATCAATATAAGAATGTGCTAACTTTTTTTATTCAGATTAATGTTGTAGATGTGAATCTATCCAACTTTGGGACCCTAAGTTGGTTAGTTTGTGTTGAAAGATGAGTTTAATAAAGTTCTAGACCCCTTTTGCTCACTTTACATTGATAGAGCATGATAAACAGAATTTCATGGGCTTTATGATCAGTGAATGCCTGTTTGGCGAGTAGATTACCTTATTATACAATTTTTATGATTAAATCTCCATTCTGTGTGGGTTTGACAAGTGTGGTGAAGAAGTTGAAGTTTGCTATGGGTTGATTAAGTATGTGCAAAATGAATCCGTTTCGAAAATTAAAGGCTTTGTTCGCTCTCTCTTTCACTCTGGGGTTTACAGCACAAAATTGCCTATTCAATTTACTGTACTTTAAGTTTGGTATTCCGTTCGTGGTTTTTTGGAATGTGTGTTTCTCTTGCCTGCGAGTCAAATGACAATTTTTTAGTTAGTTTAAGTTCCCTTGTGACAGCTAGTTATTTATTAGTAGTTAGATGGTGTGGTGATGTGAACAAGGGTTAATTTGTTTTGTTAATTCGTTGGTTGCCAAATTAAATGGAATTGTTTTACTTTCTACACATTTGGCATTACCATTATGGGTTGTTCTCCACAATGGTGCGTAGTTACGCACAATTTCAAGTTTCCAATCACTTGGATTAGTTTATGCATTCATAGCTGTGATAGATAATCTGTAATCCTTGCCATTTATATCTTATAATACCATAATTCCGTATACATTTTAAACAAAGAATTGAAAGCTAGCATATTGTATTGAAAAATAAAAGATCGCTCATTGAATTTCCCTTTGAAAACAGTTGGTAACAATTCCTTTGTTTGAATTTGAGAAAAGTTTTCAAATGAATTCTTGCGAAAATCAATTGAAAAATCATTTTCGAGAAATGTTTGATGCATTACAGTAGAGAGTAAAAGTGCATTTAAAGCAATTGAGCATATGACATATTCAAAATGAACGATGATGAATGGTATATGGTGATTAAATAAACTCACGCATAATGACGTGTTCACACAAAAAGAGAACCAAAAGTATGAAACTGCTCAAGTGTTTTGGGCGTAAAAAAAGTTTTCATTTTGGCATTATGATTGCTAAAATTTATTATTGTGATGGGACAAGATGCGTTCTCAATTTGTCTTGCAGTCAACTCATAAACATATATGTCATGAAGTGAGTGACAAATGTTGAGCTTCAACTCTTTCATAATAAACAGAACGTGAGCGTGACAAATTCATAATTTAGATTTATGCAATAATAATAATAATACACGAGAGACAAAAAGTTGGCAAGATAAACCCATAGGAAATAATAATTAAAAAACACTTTACGCCTTTTGCAACACCAAAAGATGTGTATTATTACTGTGTGTAAGGCAATCAGTTGAGTCTGCTTTTCAGAGTGTTAATTAGCAGCATTATTATTGCATCATTAGCATAATAATATTCAACTTTTTGGCTTTAGAATCGTCCATTTACTTTTCACGCAGTGCTGGGCGAGTTTATTAAATTGTAGTTAAATAAACTAAATTTCAAAATTCTGCCTTTTTGTGATTTTGATTAAGATACGAGAGATGCAACATGCTGTAAATTATAGGCTAGCGGCGGTCGAATTAAATTAGGAAACTTAAGTTAACATAGGAAATTTTACCTACAGACTTAACACGCAATTATTACAAAAAACAAATCATAACAACAACAATCCTGCTACAATCACATTCAAACAATTGATTACGCGCTCAAATAAAATATTGCACATGGAGCAGCCATCGTGCGACAAAATTGTATACTTCCTTTATAGTCAGTCAAATTATTCATCCAATATGGTTGTTAGTTTGCATGTTGTTGTTGTAAGCATGTACGAACTAACTTGTAAAACCAAAACCAAGAGAAAGCGCCAAAATAATTATTTCTTAAATAATGACAAAATTCATAACACTGTCTGTCCTGCTGCATAATATTTTTGGCGTTTTAAACCATACGTGTGATGAAATCATTACCGTTTGAAAACGTACCAACAAACTAACTAATGGTAGCAAGTTAGTTAGTCTGTCTATCATGAATGAATTACCAACCATTACGATTACATAGTAAAAGTGAGTGTTAACACGAAAACTTGGAAAATTCTTTCAGTTCATTTTAAAAAGTAAATCACGATTATGACTGATGACTAAGTATTCAGATAATGGAGGGCGGACAGTTTTCATTCACGGATGTGTGTTATGTACAAATATACGGAAGAGAGTGGGAACTTACTAACTAAAGTTTGACTTAACTTTTCTTGTTGATGTTGGATCCCAAAATCATCACAGGATTAAGGAATTATAAAGTCGAGAGAGAAGGGAATTCATTCATGATTGGAATAATTAGTGTCTCACTCAGTCAGTCACTACTACACAGGGATTACGTGATGTAGCGTTGACGTTGATTTCACGCCGTCGCTCAAAACTCACGGCTTGGGATACAACATTGTTGTAACAACAATGTGTGTGAGCGAGCTCATATTGTGCATCATATTCGAGACTCATATAATGATGATGAGATACGGTCCATTATTCTTATACTTATTATCATAAATAATATGTAATATATGTTAGCTACTGTTTTCTTTCCGTAGTTAGTTAGTTGGTAAAAGGATCCTCAAGCTGGTTAGTTAGTTAATGAGTATCGTGGGGGACTATAATGGACAATTGCCCAAGACTGTATTTAAAGGAAATGGGGAGTTTGTATAAAACACAGTTGAGTTTAGGAATCAGAACGGAAAGGATTTAGAGAGTTAGCAGTCAGTTCAGATTCAAAAGAGTTGCTTAAAAATGAAAGTTTTTTCAGTTTGTGTAGCAGTGGCGGTTTTGTGTTTTGCTGCAGTGTCGGCAGCTCCACAAAACTTCCAGGACGCAGTACGACAAGCTCAGCAGATGAATTTGATTCCACAAAATTCTGTGGTGGATCGGACTACTTCGGGTATTCAGGTATGGGTAGAAAAATGAGAATTAAAAAAAATGTTGCGCCGGTGAAAATATTAATAATTCTGTTTTTTCTGGTATTGACTTGACAGGTTGCATACTTCAAGCTAGGAGATAATGACCGTTTCAGTGCCGATGATTTGAGAGGAGCTTTGGAAGGAATTCCTCCAGAGATTTTGGCCAGTTTGGAGCAACAAGTGCAAAGAGCTGGACGAAATTAATTTCCAAGTATCCAATTATCAAAAACTTGAAGTCATATCATCGTGTTTGGAAATTTACTACACAAATATTATGTTCATATATTATTCATGAATTAGTTTTATGCATACATTACACTATTATTCATGGATTATTTTTATACATTACGCAACGCACGCACTCAAATTACTTTGAATAAAAACTCACAATGATTATATAACTTAAAGATTATTTATTTCAATGACTGACTAGCTAAAAGTTTGTTACTAGGAACTTGTTTAATACTTTTACTACTACTATTAATGATTTCAGGCTCGTCCCCCAAATTGGGTTTCTTAATTTTATACCTACTCAAAAGACTAGCACTCTCTGTAAAGCTGATGGACGCATTTTGACACTTGTACACACTCCTCCCTAGTAAAAACTTGTACCAGAGGGAATACATTTGATATGGGGAGCCATCCGTCATCCCAGTGAGGATGTGAATCAACTCACAAGGTGGTAATGATGGGTATGGATTGAAAACTTCATTCAGAAACTGGGGCACATCCACACGGGGAATGCTTAACGCTTGTGCCGCAAATCCGGTGGTTAGAACGTCTTCTAGGGGAACTAGTGGCAGCTTCAAAACTATATATTTTATATTTAAACACAGACAGGAAGAAAATTTATTAGAGTCTGTTAGTTAGGCACGAATTATTTTTAGATAGTTATAGTTAGTTAGTTACATTGTGCTAATGATAGTTTAGCAGTAGAACTAACTAAACAATCATGCTGTAGTATTGATTCGTGCCATTGTGTTTGCATTATATTTTACCTGTGGAGAATAGCTGAGGCACAATTTTGGTGCTCATGATGTAGCCAGGGCCTGATGTGAAATCAGGAAATGGGATTCTTTCAGGGTAGATGTCATATGGCAAATGATGTTTGTCTTTGGTATTCCTTTTTGGGTAGTGGTTCTCAAATATGTTTCCGTAAATTTTGTGTGTGCTATCCGCCGTTTCGTTTTTCTGCGAAAATAATTTATTAGCTTCCTAAATTGTTCGCTCTCCCCAATGCAAAAACTATCAGCAGCATTGTAGCATTATAGCATGTATACTAATTGAATGCGCTAATTACTGTCCGTTTCAATGAAATACGGAGTAACTTTTTTCAATGGTTACCTGACAGAGTTTGTTTATCATTGAGCAAAAAATAAATAATAAATAATAATAATAAATTCGTCAATCTCATCATGGGGACTTAAAATCTAGAACATATTTTGGTTGCCCAAGCAATTTTTACGAAATTTGTGTTTTTCACGGTGATCATCCAACAAGCCTAGATAGCCAATTTAACATTAGGAACTCCGGAATTTCATTGAAACGGACAGTAACAATAAGTATATTCAATTTGGCTTCAATTCTATGTTCAATGCTGACTTGGTGACACGTTTTGCCGGTTGCGCCGAGTGTGATTTAATTAAAGAATTGGCGAATTAAAACCAACTTTTAGGGTAAATAAAGACACCAAAATCCTAACATGAAACCCATTGTCTTGCATTTTGTGATTCAGCAGGCCAATTTAGATTTTTTACCTGGACAAGATCCAGAAAATTAAGAATAGCAGGCACATTAAGGAAGACATCATCATCAGTCTTCATGAAGAATTTAGCATGAGAGCAGTAACTTTGAACCCAATCCAACATGTGTACAGTTTTGAGTGTCAAATTCCGGTAACTGTCTTGAAAGTCAGCTTTGATAAAATCATTGTAAACCTCTTTTTCTTCGTTGTATTTTGACACAACCTCAGAGGTCAACTTTGATTCCTTTGGATTTCCTGGCGATAAAAATTCAGACATTCGAACTTATTTGTCGTACACATTACACAACACAAGAACATAATTAGCAACAGCAAAGAACTAGTATTTCTCTGTACACTTACCAATTAGGAAAGCCACAGCTACATCATTCCGAGTTGCAAATCGTCCCCAAGTCATTCGAATTGCATTTCGCTTCTCAAAGTACTGTATTGATGTTGTAACCAAAATAACGAGTTTTAGGGGTCGTTCTACACAAATATCCGGATTGGGCTCAGAAAACTTTCCCTCATAACTGTGCTTGACGAATTTGTTTGCCGGTGTTTTCTCCCATGCATGAATATAGGGAGCAATCTGATAATTGAAGTTTGAAATATCATCATTGTTGAAAACGGAATCGAGTTTCACATGAATTGTTGGTTTGGTTGTAGATGCGGGTGATATTGGTGGCTCGTCAGTAGGATCTTTGTTTCCCACAACAGGTTCGTCTAGCACTGAGGAATCTTTTTCATCGCCAAATAAAACACTGTTTGCGGACCGCAGAACTCTACGTCTATTTCTAAAGATTTGATGACCCGGTTGGACATCAGCATTGGCTTCAAATATAGTCGATCCTATTTTCATGCCGTTTGAATCTATATACATTTTAAAGTTTGTTTTCATTGGTTTTGAGTATGTTTATTCCGGTATTGGTTTCGATGCACGCATGCATAGATGCTCTCTCACTTAAAAATATTATATGAAATATTTACACAATTTATGAATTTATGAATTTACATATGGAATTTAGTAACATAAAAGTTGCAACAGCTTAATATCCAATAATAGTTTTTTTCAAACAATGTTTTTCTTGCAACGATAGAATTCAAAGAGATTAAAAACAGAGTGCAGTTTTACATGGAGATATTTTTACGCCAAAGCTACTCGCAAGTTACTTTGCTCCTTTCTTGTATACCTCATAGAAATAGATATACTATATACACACGGTATACCTGATGTTCGTAGTTGGCTCTGCAAAACCTGTGCCATGAACAACAATGAAATAACCATGGACAAAAACAAAAGTCGAATAACTTTAACTGGGATCGCCATATTTGTTTCAGTAGCACAAGTGGCCAACCAACTACAAAAACTAACAAGATTCACCACCGATCCACTCGATTTTGTACAAACATCTATTTAGCTATTTGCCTAATCTTATTCATCAAAATCTGTCACTTGATCTAGACGTCGCGGTCTGGTATATAATTATTATCAATGAATTAGCAGCCTGCAGTTAACCACTGGCCTAAATGGTGTTGATATTTCCCTGGAAATCCATTAAGAATTGACCTGTGTTCACTATGCGTGGCTTCAAAACACTCCAGAACACGGCCACTAATTGAATCCTACTAATTGAAATATACTAATTGTAATGGCTTCTTCTCATTTTGCTGCCTAGCTGGGCCACTCGAATCGTTGAATAAATCCTTGAGCATTATGAAAATTGTGTGCAAAATATTCTAATGATTTGATGAGTCAGCTCACAATTCTCGGAAGGGCTCAAATGATGACCGTGACCGTAGATTATAATTTGCCCGCAAGACGCATAACTGACCACAATTCAATTCAACGTCATGGAAAATTTCCCCCCAATCGACCAAATTGATGAAAAATTATGCGTATACATCTTTAATGCGCATTGCAGAATGACTAGAAAAAAAACGAAGACTGCCATTTAAAATGTTAATGAATGGTGACGGCCCAATATAAACATTTTTATCGTTTGTTCGCACGAATACAGTGATTTCATCATCATCGAACTAACCTGTTCTGACTTATACTGCGTAAACGTAAAAAGTTTGCACAATAGGTATAAATACTAAGGTTTCATTGGAGAATTGAGAAAAAAGCAATCATCCTGTTCATTGTAACCAAACTGAAGCTATCCAATGTTTTCTGGTTCTACCCCTCTGTTTTCCATAGTATTGTATTATTGAGATATTATTGCGCTTTTATTCATTTCCTCGTTCATTACATATTTTTGAATCATTTAGCGTGAGTCATTTTAAACTTGGTAATTCCATAATGGTAAATTTTCATCTCCAACAAGCCCGTGAGTTTCGGTTGGAATTGCAGCCACTTTGAAAATTTCGGGCCACGGTTGGACCATTTCGATTCTGGACCAAATTTGGTGCACCGAGAGAAGTAGTAAAAGGGCCCGCTTTAGCTGAAGTCATATTTAGTCCACCTTGACCCCCCATTTGTGATTGATAGTATGCACTTGGGGATTGTAGTTCTCCTCCTGGGCCTTTAAAATTGACAACAGGTTGAAACGACACAACTTTTAATGGAGTTTCTCCACCAGCACCTCCTGACTGAACCGGTTTGTTTCCACCGAATGAGAGTTTTAGTTGACGATTGTCAGCATCTGTGGCTCCTGGTACCATTGATACGCTTAGATTCTGTGGTTTTAGAAGTTAAAATTATATAGAGTAAGGATATGCTTTTAAAACCCTTTCGCATGGGATCATGCATAACATGCATGATGGTTACAAATGGCATACATTTCGCCCGTATAAAGGGGTTAAACAAGGCGTGGTTGATGGTGTATTGTGGTTTAAATAACAAACTTGGTCTTATCATGTGTGACTTTGCAAAAATTGGATTTCATTTGTAGTATAAGAAAAAGAGTACATGGTTAATTTTTGAAATCCGATTAGTTATGCAATGCGTTACAAACGACTGAACTGCTTTAGACTATAGTCAGTATTTTCTGTCATCGAGGGCATCATTTTTTCCAGCAAAATGGCAGTAATGTTAAGTCGCTTTTATGTAACAAAATGGCAGCAGTTTTAAGTCGCTTTTATGCAACAAAATGGCAGCAGTGTTATGTTGCTTTTACATAACAAAATGGCAGCAGTGTTAACTCACTTTTACACAACAAAATGGCAGCAGTGTTATGTCGCTTTTACATAACAAAATGGCAGCAGTGTTAACTCACTTTTATACAACAAAATACTGCATTTTGTGCATCCTGTCATTAATGTCTACCATACCTGAAGTCCAGCCTTGCCTCCCAGTATATCTTCCCATTTCAAATTGATATATTTAGTTCCTGGAGGAGCTGCGGGTTGGCCAACTTGAGCCCGTTCTGGGATAGTTGGTTGATTTCCAGCATTGGCCAGCTGCTCCGCACTGACTCGAAAGTTCAAAGGGTTTGGAGTGCTTTGAATTCGTGGGGGAGCCACGGCTCCTCCACTTTGTTGTTGCTGCTGCTGAGGCATGTAGCCTCTAATTCTGGACTGCATCATTGACATTGGCTGTTGTTGTGGTGGACAAGGTGAACTAGAGGGATAGCCTTGGCTTTCCTGTTGCTGCCTTAGCCCGTAATTGTAACGCAATCGGGAAGTAGACATGGCTCTTTGTTGCCGGCCGGAGCTAGGTTGAGGCTGCTGTATTGAGGGAAATGAATAAGGAAAATCGAGATTTTTTGTACTTAAGAATATGGCCCTCCATTTGGCTATTATTTACATTGTATTGATTCATGGAAATGGCACCAGGTCGAGTGGGCTGTTGACAACTTTGATAGCCTCCTCGAGTACGTGTGGATAAATTGTTGTTGTTAACGCCATTCATATTACTATTTTGGCCATTTAGATTGTAATTGCTTGCGCACCCCCACGGGCGTCGACTGAAATCCATTCTAATAAGTGAAAGTGTTGGTTGTATTAAATTTTTACAAGGAATGTTATAAAGAATGGACGTGGAGGGTGTAGAAGATGTGAAATGAATACGAGTGGAACCTGATATTTATGTTGGTTTGAAAAAGTGTATGCATGGATTTGATTGCGTAAATAAGCTGTTTTTGAATTTTCGTGCGTGTTGCTATGTGATTTTATTTTTTGAATGTATGTGCGATAAAATTGAGGAAATATTCTGGAGGAATTTCTGACATAATTTATTTCACTGTGTAGATTTACAAAAACCCAAAAAAACATCGAAAGAACATACATGAATATTACTAAACTGGATGAGCAGATGGTAATCCAGGTGATACAAGTTACATTTAAAAAATGTCATTAGGTCTCTCTCATAGATGCGGAATGAAAATCAGTAAATCTTCTTTTAGATCTTATTGAAGGCTGCAATATCCACGCTTTGAATCTAAAAGCGGAATATTTTTTCATTCAGTATTGAGTTCTCCATTGAGACAATGCTAAGCTAAATAATAGCACAATCAAAATCAATTGATTTTAGGATCATAATAAAACAAGACTTACGTAGTCTTCATTTTCCAAAATCAACTCAGTGAGTTCATCAATTGAAACTTTATCATCCTCCACTACAGAACAAATCTGCAACTTTTGGATTCCATAGGCAAGAGGGACAAGTTTAGAAACTCCCCATAAAAGACCGTCCATTTGGATTTTACGGACTGCGTTTTCGAGTTCCTTCATGTCAGTTTCGTCATCCCAAGGCTTCACATCCAAAATGACATTAGATTTAGCAATAATGGCCGTCTCTGTAAAATAAAATCATGTTTAAAAGTTATGCCAAAAACTCGACAAGCTACACACTACATTGGGTTTTGGCCACTGATTAAACCAAAACTAAAACGCACTTTTAGATTTCTTCTCGGCGTAAGCAGCGAGTCTTTGTTCTCTAATTTTTGCTGCAGCTGCATCTTCCTGAATAAGCAAAGAGTAAAAAGGTTACTTAACAATAAAAACATACCTAAGATCGATATTCGATAGTAAGTTCGTATTTAACAAAATAATAAATTACCTCTTCATTATCTGACCCAAACAGATCTACATCATCATCATCAGCCGCAGGCGCCTTGGAATCTCCTCCGGCTTTTGGTTTAGATCCTCCCTTGGACTCTGCAACTTCAAGCTCCAAATGTACAACACGTTCTCTCAACTCTTTCATCTGCTTGCAGAGTTCCTTGTATTGTTGTTCCATCACTTCCATTTTGGCTTCGTCAATAGGATTACCACCTGAGGAGGGAGAACAAGTGCCATTAAACTTTAAAGAGCTCTGAATCTGTTGTCGAGCCTCAGCCACTTGTTTGGACAAAGCAGAAAGTCCAGTAAATGATGATGAATCAGCGGAAGATTCCGGTTCGTGCACAGCAGTAGTAGTAGTAGTAGTATGATTTACAAGCGGATGCTCTGTAATGTGACATTGCGATTGTGAATGACCCCCACCATTGCCTGTCACAAAGTCACAATTACAAACAGACATTAAAAGCGAGAAGATACAGACAATCCCCTATACTTGTTCCCCTAAAAACCGGTGTTAGTGTTAATCATTATACAGTCAACAAGTTTAGTTTTAAGTTCAATCCTTGGCGCAATGCACTACAAGTACTGCAAAATATAATAGAGGTTGAGGTTAGTATGGTTATTTGGTTATTAAAGAATCGATTTAGTTAAGGCTTCGTTGTTAATCAGGGCTATGGGATTAATGACGTTGATTAGTTCAGTCATTTAGTATCCCCAATTCCAAGCAAGTTTTTGATTTTATCAGCAAAGCAGTTTTAAAATTCAAATCTTCCATAGATAATATTTAAATATTATCCAAAACTACATCACATCCCCAGAAATTAAAATTTTTTGTCCCCAGAATACACCTCCAATTGAAAATGCATTTATGCAATCAGTAACTCACTCAAATACTCTTGATATTTCCTTTCAGCCTCGGCGAATTTCACGCTGTCAACAATAAAAGACACACTACTCAGAACAGCCAATGAATCAGCCATGAGATGAATTAAAAATCCTATTCGAAATAGTTAAATCAAATTCAGAATAATAATTTCTCACACTGATTTACAGCTGTTGCCTGAAGGAAGGGAGCTGCGAAAAGAAAGAATTATCACACGGGCCGGTTTGATATAACATTTTTGGAGAATATTACGAAAACTGGTGACTTCTCATTTCTGTAGATGGCAACCCAATCAAATACACTGGGCCATATCGATATCGATTCGTTACACATTTTGTTAAATTTCCACACCGCAACATCATTTTTTTAGTGCCCAAAATACTATCCCGCCATTGGCAATTTAGTTGTTGATATCACGCTGACGAATTTGGATGCCTAGACGCCATGTTGACTATTTTAACGCAAAATCTACACGTGCAACAAAGCATTCTGATTCCGAACGGAATACAGGAGAACATTTCAATGGTATCGGATTGCCGCTGAGGATTTGAATGCCAAGAAAAAATCTGATTGCTTGTATTTGTATCTATTATATTCTGAATAATTCTGATTGAGTTTGAGTGGAATTCGGTTTCAGCCATTGTTGGATTTTCGATTTTGGTGAAAAAAATTACTAATTAGCAATGGCATGGGGAGAATATCCAGCCGAGTACAATCCTCGGGTACATGGGCCTTATGATCCAGCTCGGTATTATGGAAAACGTAAGGTTTTTGCTTTTAATTGTGTAACACTTTCAGTGAATTTTATTCGATTTCATTGTGGAAACTGAGTTTTAATTAAGTGTTTGGATGTTTGATTTAGCTGATACTGCATTTGGACAAGTGAAATTGGGGGAACTCGGAGCATGGTTGGGTCGTCGCAATAAATCTCCAATGGCTATGGGAAGCGCGATTGGACGAGGTAAATATTTTAAATGTCTAAGCTTTTAAAAAGCACTCAGTAGTTTTTCAACAATTTTTGAATTTATATAGCATGGTGGCGTTGGAATCATAAATACACTTTCCCAATGAAGCAAGGCATCTCTGGTTACATGCAACTTATAGCCGGCTCAATGCTCTTCTTTTACGTTATTAACTATGGCAAATACCGTAAGTTGATTTTAATTTGGACTATTGGATTAATGTTTCTTTTAAAAAATTAAACGTTTTGCACTCTCAGAATAATTACCTCTTTCGTACTCATTTCTATTTTAGGCCAACACAGGATGTACAAATACCATTGGTGAACAATCTAGCATCATCATAAAACCATGAATGGAGTTCAGTGTGAGTTAAGCTATTCAATTCGATTCGATATCGATTCCATTACAGCTCATGTAGATTATCTATAACATAACAGATTAATAACTATTTATTTCATTTTACTCTTTCGGTTGTGCAGCAAAAAATGGTAGAAGTCAAACCATCCAATTATCGAAGTTTCGCGTCGTCTTTTTTGCTGTGCTGGATGTATTTTAGATGAACAGAACAGCCAATCCAAAATCAAAACTGTAGATTTCATTCATTGTGAATGCTTATGTAATATTATGTGTATGTAATTAAAAACCGAAATCCCTTGATGATTTAACCTCACTGTACTGTAATAAAGAAAGTAGTTGAAAATAAATTGGGCTCTGTGAGCGTTTTGGTTTCCATGTTCAAGAATAAAGGCATTATATGAACAAACATCAATTCAACTTCAAGGAATACTTTAATTTTGAAATGTCTTTTAAAGGCAATCAAAAAAATACTCTCTTTGGTCAATAACTATATCACCAAAGGTTAACAATTTAACACTGCTTAACATATTTCTATTGGGCGATAACCAAATATTTCTCCCTCAATTTTCCAAATCAAAATGCATACTATAGTTTATAGTGTACATTTCTTATTCCTTTCCATGACACGCATTGAATATGGGTATATGGCTTCGGTTCATGGGTTCATTTCTACATGTAAAGGAACATTTAATGCTTCATATCCGCAACTACTTTTAGCAAACACTAAAATCCTTATTTTCCATCGTTTTTGGCAGGCTTAACTTCCTTAATGACTAGATTATTGCTATCGCATTGACAATCCGTTTTTGCTAGTGTCTGGGATCCTTGAGCCGAGGGACCAGCCTTAGGATCAGGTTTATTCGAGTCATCATCTACAGCTGGTAAAACAAGTTCAAGGGCATCCCAAACCAAACTTTTAACTCTGGAAAACGTAGAAACAGCTTTTTCTTCTTCTTGATTGAAATGCTCCGGAATTGCATCCTTATTATACGCATGGGGATGAAACTTCTCATGAGGTAATTCAATACGCAGAATTCTAACTAATTCTTTTATCTGGGCGTCTTGTGTGGCTGTTTGAATATACAAGTCCTTCAAATCTTCTTTAATTTGAGACATTTCTGCCAGACTTTTTTCCTCTTTGGCAGCCTCTTTACGGGCACTGCGAGTATACTCAGCAACAAGTATACCTTTAAGAAAATAATAATGTTCGTTAATTTAGGATCTCTTTTGTCACATGACTTATTTTAGAAACGTGAAATTGCGGACACTGAAGAACAGTGGTATATTTAACAGATTATTACATTGTTACAGAGTTAACGTGGGCTACTTACCACTAGCAATTGTAAAAATAATTGCTTCTCCTAATAATTCGGCACCCAATTCTATTGCCATTTTTTCGTTTAGCTTCGGTATATTTACAGGCTTCCCAAGGTTCATAGACCACATTTTGATTTTTACTTCACAAAAATGATAAACTGGAAGCAGACGGCGAAAAATAAGTTAATAATCCTCATCCAATATCGATTAATCCAAGGTCATATTACACTGAGCCGACTGAGCGATAAAAAGCTGAATAAACTTACATTGAGCTGGTGGCATACAAATGTATGTCCGGAAGAATGGGCTGGACTTTGCTCTATTTTTTGCAATGTTTGCAAAAGGCTTCGCAATCTGTTTGAAAAAAATTGCGGCCAATTTAGCCACCGGAAACACTCCAACAACCATATTAGAGCCGCGTCGGGCCGTTCCGCCTCAAATTACTTCTTGCATAAAGAATGAAATTATCACTGTAGATTAAAATCAGTTTTCATTTCATTAGTCTACAATATTTTTTTATTTATATTATTTACCTTAATTTTCTTACTTAAAGTGGCAACTTAGTACGAGCAAATCATCTTATCGATACTGCTGTCAAACTTCAGCTTTCAGCAAAATAAGTTAAATACACCAAACTGTATGCAATCCAAAATCCAGTACCGTCAGTAACAAAAGTAAAATGTTAAAGTGGATTCTGCACCCTGGATTGATCCTGAGATTTTGAGGTGATTGTGTTTTGTGTTTATCAGCACAGCACTACAGCAGCATAAAAAATCATTAAACTTTTTCAACATGTAGAAGTTGCCGCTTAACATTGAGCAAATCTCATGGGATCTCGTATATATTGTGGACGTGTTCGTGTTCACATGATTATGATTCGAAATGGATTGTTATTGGAGAACGTAGTTCTCTCTTAAAATTCTACTAATTATCCTTTCAAGTAAGTTAGGTAATTACTGAGGATTTTTGTTTCTAAAGATGAATTTATCCTATCGAGCATGCTTGGCGATTTTTTTTCTGTAACTGGAGGCTGTTCTGCTCCCAGTCACTGGTGCTTAATTAAGCTTACAGAAGTTCGAAACAGCTTTTTTATTCATTCTTTAGCGACGACGTATGCTCACATGTTTCAATTTACACGAGTAGTAAACACATGGGCAATTATAATAATTCAAGTATCTGGTAAGCTAAAACAACTAGCTGAGAGAACACAATATTACATGAGGTGAGTCACCCAAAAGATCAACATTTCTAATATACAATATTAACATTTATGAAAGTAGAATCATTTATAAAATCCAGCAGTCAGTAATAACAATATAATTTTCATTGAGCTTGAGCTCGTTAACTTCTTCTCAGTAAAATCCTCACTTTCATTCATTAAAAACATCCCACCTCCATGAAGGTTCCACACTAACATACTATTTCAATTATCTGTACAAACCAGATTACAGGTGGTTAAACTTTACAAAAAATGTTGATGTGATGACCATCATCATAATTATTGTTGCAAACACTAAATCTAGCTGCGTTCTCTAAAAAATTAGTCTATGAATGATCTTGTTCTGATTAAACGTCCACGGGAGCTAATACGGTTCGACTTGTCCTCTTCCTCTCCGCTATCACTGTTCTCTTCGAAATAATCCACACGTTGTGTATTTCTTGTACTTCTTTGCACAGGGTCTGCCCCCCGTCTCTACAAAAATCAAATAAATCAATAAGAAAAGTAAATCTTTTCACATCGAACAATGCAGCTTAGTATCTGTTCTCTCATAAGGATAAGAGTTCGACATTGCTACATTTTAATAGGGTTAATGCCTTTTACAAAATACACATGTGAGCGCAGTTTCACGCCAGTCAGTCATTCCTTTCGAAAATATTATTTTTCATAGTTACAGTGGACCCCATAGATATTTTCCGACATAGCTGTATTTTAATAAGGTTTTCTAAATTCACAAAAGATACAAGTGCGCAAAATTTCGTGGCGATGGGATTTTGCACTCGACCGCAATCTAATCTACCTGTCTCAGGTTAAAAGATGAAACATACATTCTTACCATTCGTTTTCTAGGTGGAGACCGAGAGCTTCTCCCCCCATTTACTTGAAACTCTTCATCGTCAGATCCATAAAACCGTCTAGGTTTCCGGATTCTTCCACTCACACGCCGATCACTCCTGAAAATACCACCTTCGTCGTCTTCTTCTTCTTCCTCCTCTTCCGCGTTACTTTCATCCTCTTCATCATGGTCTACTTCTTCCTCCTCAGAGTCTTCATGATCCTCTGCTTCCTCCTCATCATCACTAACCTGACCCTCCGACGATCCCAAATCCTCAGGATCAACTTTAACACTTTCGTCGTCATCATCCTCCATTTTCTGAAGCACTGGCTTCTGCAGCGTATTTCTCCTGGCTCGAGCAATACCTTCTCGCCTCAGAGAAGGTGGAATAAGCTTAGAAGATGGTCCTGGTTGTTCATCATCATCTTCGTCCTCAAGCTGCTCTTCTTCTTCCTTTTCTGTTTCTTCATCTTCTTCTTCTGTCTCATCAGTTTCTTCGGATCCTCCTTTCTTAGCCCTTGCACTGCGTGAACTCGCTTTCCTGGGAGTGGTTTCCACTGCTCTTCTTGGCTTTTTACGGGATGGAGAAGAACTGCTCCCAGAATCAATTATTCGTCTTCGAACGGGCCGCTTATTGGTAATTTTGAGAGCTTTCTTGTTCTGGATTCCGTCATCAGAATCCTCGTCTGTGCCTTCATTATTTGAGTGCAAATATGGATTTTTTCTGGCAGCAGAACGAACTGGATTTTTACGAGGGGATGATGTACTGCTGTAACCTGAGAATCTATTTGCGGTTGACGTTGACGGACGAGATACATTCGAAATAGCATGAGAGTTACGCAAGTTTTTAGCTGGACTGCTAGTACTACTTGCATATCCATTCACTGATTTAGTTCTGGTGGAGGTCTTTCTTTTCTGTGGTGAAGATCGGGTACTCATACTTCTTCTCCCTTTGCAAGTCTTCATTATCCTTCTCATTTGACACTCATAGAAGGCTTGCAAACGAATAGTCATGCAATGAATCTGGATTAAAAAGACACACAAAAAAAGTTATGAAACAGCTCGGGTCTGATACATTTTTCAAACGATGACAAGATGAATGAATGCATTATAAAAATTTACCCTGGATTTTTTATCCGTATTAAACTGCTTAGAATTTGAAAATATCAGCAACATATCTTTATGGAATTGACTCAGAGAATTGTAGTTCCCACCACTTAAGTCTTCCTTTATAGTCTGCAAATCCATAGGTGTATCAATGGTGGAATAATAAGTTGGGTAATCTACAGGGCTCACAGGGGCTTTGAATGGCGACGCATCTTTCATCTGCCACACTGAGTCCAACAGTGCCATACATCGCTCTTCCCAATTACGAGAATCTTCTTCATCGGAGTTATCTTCTTCATTTTCATCTTCCTCCTCATCACTGGAATTTATGATGGGACGTCTTCTGGAACTCGCCCCTCTGCGGCGCAGGCCCATAGAGTTGGAACCTTTAGAGCGAGTAGATCGGGGGCGACTCGTGCTATCATTGTCTTTTATCCGACTGGAGACTACCTTGCGTTTTGACAGTTCTTGCTCATCACGTTTTTTACGATCCTTTGAAATGCGTTGATAAGCTCTCGTCACATCAATTTCGTGATTGCTGAAACAAATTAGAAAATAAGGTACTCCATTTTTGTTTGCTTGCTTAACAGCACTTAATGTCAGGAAAATAGAGTTACTGTCTCCAGCTTTTAAAACTGTTACTTACTTGATAATTTCAGTCAGCACATCCCGTATGACTCTTGAATTCCTCACAATGTCAGAACCAGGGATATTATACGCTTCAGCATTCATCGCGATATACTCTGTGTCGAACAAAACAGCTTCTTTTCTCCGGTAAAACAAGTTCTCCAATCGTGCTTTTATGGTAGATAAATCAATCTGATATTCTACGATGGATACATAGTCCGGATAGACGTTAAGGTCCACCGGAGTCAAAAATGGTTCTGCAATAGCCAATTGCATGAGTGCCTCCATTTTTCTCACAATGCTTTGACACTCCACTTCCTGGTGACCGTTTAACCAGTCCTCCGGAGTGGGTTCATAAAGACCAACTCGGTAATCTTCCTCCGATGCTGGGATCCCACCACCTGACTCTCTCTCCGTTGTTACTACAAACGTAAATATTTTGTCAAATGAAAAAAATATAAGAACAAAAAACCCAACCGCACCCGCAAACCCAAAATTATATTCAACTTTCTACTAATAAATCCCAATACATAAACAAACACTAATGGTGACAAGAAATCTGGAAAACGTACCAAAATCATCAGGAATAACTTCCAGATCCCACGGACTCATGAGCTCTGTATCGTGATTTTCCCAATGAACTTTGTAGCACAGGAATCTAGATTCAGGAAAATCGTCATCTAGTGGTTCCCGAGTAGTCACTGTTCCTAACCACCAACTTCGGTCAATAAGACATCTGAACCTATGATAAAAAAACAAAGTTGAATCAGCAACAAGAAAATAAAAAATTTAATTCACTTGCAAGTCAATTTGCTTACTTGTCCGCAACATTCCAATTCCGCCGAATAGCTCGATCATACATTTGCCGGAGAACTATAAAATCCACAATGGATGGCATATCATGATATCGTACAATGTAATTAGTTCCCGACAGTGTTTCCCCTGAATCAGGATCCACAGCAGTTAATTTTAGCACCACCAGTTGAGTCGGAGCCAACTCGAATTTTATTTGTGTAACTCGTGCAACAACTTCCGCCTGTGAATACGATACAATTTTTGTGTACATTATGAAATGGCATTCAAACATTCAGAATGATCATCAGACGAACAAAACAAACACTTATTTGTTTCAGTCTTGCAGTAGAACAGCAAAAAATACTTACGGGCAATTCTGGGTTTGTTTTCCAAGGTAAATTTTTATACATTCTTTTGCTAATCTCGTAAGGCTTCATTTTCTCCACAGCATTAATATATCTTTGATGCCCCTGTCTGAAGTAGACGACAGTATCCCCAAGTTGAGGAACATATGGAGTTTTTCTAGGCACCGAATCTGACAGCCACTCAGATGGTCTGTATTTGGAATATTGATTCTCATCTTCTACGTAGTTTTGTTTTCCCGTCTGAATTACAGCATAAAAATAAAGATAAAAAACTTCAAAATGATATCAATCGCCATACATTAACACTGACATCTTTCAAATTAACACTTACAACTCTTTTCGGCCGACTTTTAGCAGAGGTAGACGGTTGCTCTTTCTTCAGAATAATTTGTGAAGATGGTCCCGGCTTAGCTTGTTGCTCTTCAGGTTCACTTTCATCTTCTTCATCCTCTTCAACCATCACTTCCCGTCTGTTTGATCTACTTGATCTGGATGGAGGGGATTCAGAAATATTGCGAGGAGTTTTACGTCTTCTGTTAGTCACATTACTGCTACCTTCGTCCCTGCTGGTAGTAGTATTACCCATCGCCCAGTCTGATTCAGAGTCAGAACTCGACGATGAACTCTCGTTCATGGACAACTCTGCTACAAATGATGAGCCGGAAGAGTCAGAGAATTCCATATTCTAAAAGTACCAAAAATATATTATTTAACTTAGCTATAAAAATAAGAGACAAACTATGTAATGATGAATTTCAGTGTTAGTAAAAATAAAACTCACAACATACCTCAATATCGTGACCTTCATTCGCCCTTTCGTTAATAATTCGGGCAATATTATAACGAACACGACGTCTAGTTCGATTAGCGGATCCATTGGTACTGGCAGACTGACTGTTTGGTGCAGTCTGTTGCTGTGGACGTCGATTCGAAGGTGCTGGACGTCGATGAATAACACCAGCACCACCAAGTCTATGACCTCTTGCCGGAGAACTTGGATGTCTTCGAGAAACCATTTGTGGAACAGAAATTTCCATTTGAGGGGGATTAGGCCGTGCAACACCTTCCACAGCCAAGAAATTAGCATCAGCCGTTTCCTGTTGTCTCCTCCTTTCTGCTGCCAACTGTGTCGAAACAATGCAGCAATCATTACCACAATTCAAGTTAATTATCTCAGCTTTTAAAAATACTTACTTCACTTCGATTTCACAATTTACACTTATTTGATAAGATAAATACAACTCAACTTACTAAAGCTTGCTGGCGTATCCTCCGAGATCTAAATTGAATTCCACTTGCAAAGTCACTGGCAAATCCGACAGAACTGTCACCCATATTTGATTCTAATGGACCATTTTCAAGTTGTTCCACAAAGTAGTTATTTTCCATCTCGCCGCATGTTTCTCGGTATTCCTCCGACCTTTTCAAAAGGCCGTACCCAAGTGGAGGAACTATTGTCTTTTTCTTAAAACCGCAATTCCCAGGTTGCCAATTTCCCGTGGATTGACGTACGCCTTCAACATCACCAGTTCGACGGACACCTAGCCCTCTTCTTTCGCCTCCAGTAGAATTCCTACCAGCAGCAGCGTCTACAAAAAACGATTAAAGTCAAGTTCCCTACAACCAAAATAACATTAAAACATAAATTAAATAGGTCTCAACCTAGACGACATGACCGCTTACCCTGTTCAGCATTTGCTGCATCTTGAACACCCTGAGCAATAGCCAACTGCTCAATCATGGCATCAATGTTGGATCTCGCATTCCCATCAATTAGGCCTTCAATAACCTCCCTGTTTCCCCCTGGTGCAATTGCAACTGTTGGTATCAACTGATCATCTCTACACTGTTCTCTACCCCTAACGAGCCTCTGAAGCTCAGGTGGGTATGGGTTCCCATCCATGTCCACTAAAAATGGAGGGGGCATCAAGTGTGGAGGAACTTGAGTTTGTTCATCCAAAATTTCATGAGAAATTGCATCCCTGGTCACAGGACGATAGTCAGTATGGAAAAATAACTCCTTGGGAAGCTTTTTGAACTTTGAATGCTCTTTCGAGTGGGTTGTAAATATGAGCAAATGTCCATGCGAGTCCGTTGCCGCCAAGGAAAGGCCATCAGGAGACCATTTACAGTCAAACACTGCTCCAAATCCTTGGCCTTCATCAAGATTATTGGTGTGTTCAAAGATTATTTTACCCGTGTCATTAAAATCAGTAGTTCCAATGTCCCAGATGATGGTTTTCCCGTCATGCCCAGCCGTACATATTACACGGGGGTTGGTGGGATGTGCTTCAATTACGTAAGCCACTTCTTGATGATGTTGCAAGGTACGAATCAATTCCCCAGTCTTTGGATTCCACACTTTTACTAGATGATCTGATGCTGCTGTCAGCAGAAGAGAATCGTCCGCATTCCATCCAACCATGGTCACGCGGGGACGTTTTTTTGGATCCTCCACAACATTTGAGTCATGACTGTGAAAAACATAACGCATCCATAAGTAATAATTTAAAACTTTGAACATACAGTTTGATATGATATCATTATCAACAATGATAATGAACATACTTTGACATCTTGTGAACGTGAAGTCGTGTGAAACGCCACTCCGAATTCTCAAACCTCCATACCAAGGCTGTTCCATCCTTTGAGCCAGAAGCAAATCTCAGGCCCTCATGTGCCCAGGAAATACTATCCACTCGGTCAGTATGACATTCCACTTCAAGAATTCGCTCAGGTCCTTCACTCCCAAGCATATAGTACACTCGTACATTATTATCAGCACTTCCAGCGGCCATGAAAACTCCTCCAGCAGAAAATGACGAACAAATCATTTGAGCGTGCCCTGGTCTCATTCTTTCTTGATAGAGTGTTGGTCTAGGACTATAGAAAAACACATTAGATAAGGCAAAAGTCAAGAAAAATATATACTTATCGCACAAACATAATTATAAATAAACACAAATAAAGCCTCTTACTGGAAAACAATTTTTCCAGAATTCCGTTCAGTATACTCCCAGAATGCACAAGATCCATCATTAGAAGTCGATGCTAAATATTTGACATCAAAATTCGTCTTGGGCATTGGGCAGAAAAAAATGGAGGTGACATTGCCACTGTGAGCATTGAGAACTGCAACTTGTTCACAAGTAGCTAGAGACCAAACACGAATAAGCTTATCACAACTGCCAACAGCAAGCAGTGTATTTTCATTGTTAATCGCCAAGTCTGTGATTTCTCCGATGGCTCCTCTCAAGGTGGCTAGTAAACGGCCATCTACTGCACTCCATATTTTTACGAGGGAATCGTCCGCTCCCTATGCAATGAAATTGGGTCAAAACATAAATGATTTTCAAAAAGTTTGTAGATGCCATACAAAATAGTGCACAATCGATACGTACAGTGATAATATGCTTCCCTGTCATATCGAACAGGACACAGTACACAGCGGACAAATGACCTAGAGTGCGACATGATAAAGAAAGTCTTTCGTAAAAATTGGGCTTTATCAATGAAAGTTCCGCGCCAGGACCCCAAATTGGCCGATGACAAATCGCCGAGGCTGAATTAGAAATCAACACAATGCATTCATTAGTATGCATACATAAAATAATCCCACTTAATCTAAATATTCATTTGCCATCAAATAAAATACCTTGATTAAAATCACGTTGCTTAGCACATCTACTAATGGCACAGTTAATTTTCCTCTCATTTTCTGAAGTCCCATTTTTCAGCAAAGAAAGTGTAGAATGTGATAAGAGACTACGACGACTATGAATTCCACCGGACTCTTTTTTACATTGGGTTAAGATGAACTGCTCCAAAATCTTAGGCAAGTGTGTGGAGCTAATATGATTAAATTTTGAGCTCTGGAAAAAATAACAATCATGATATTTTTAAATCCACTAGCCATACGTAATATACAACAATTGCATACGCAACATATAGAAGATACCAAATATCTGGAAATTTGAACGGAACAAAGAATAAGAAATCATACATAAGCATTATTTGCCGGACAGACAGAACCTACAGTTTATGTTGTAAACCAGAAGGGCATTGAAAAGCGACCAGACAAGCTGTAGTGCTAAGGGTTGCGCAGCTGCTTTTCGAAGCTACAAAAACTGTTCTCATAGGGGAGACTCAGAAAGAAAGAATACAAAAAATATTTAGTAGTCTGGTGGTTATAATATACATGGGAGGCAGAAAGGATGAAGGAATATATAGTTTTACTGCCTTATGACTACGTTGCTTTCGTTCCCTAATGTAAGTAAGTACGTAATAGCTAGCTATCTATCTGAAAGCAAACAACCTCTGGTTTCAGAACATAGCTACATGACATCACTACCACTACAGTTGGGCAAACGGAATGCTACAACTAAAACAAGCAGAAGAATGAAGCAACCATGAAACCTTTCCACCTACTCTACACCCAACCCCCTAAGAAAGCCTTCAAAATCAAGCCAACCCCTAAAATTTCTCGAAAAATACCCCGTAAGTGGTCGAAATAATGAAAAATCTGAAAAAATAACCCTGTCATTTTATTTAGAATGAAAAATTACATTAACTTTTCACAAAATAAAAAAATCGATTTTTTTACCCCCTCCCCCGCCCCCCTTTTGAAAACGCTAAAAAAATAAATTTCACTTACCACTTTTTCAAAATCTTGAAATATGGTTTCCCCCAGCCAATTTGTACTTTTGGGAAGGATCTGGAAGGAAGCACAAGATGATAATTAAACAAATATGATAATACTTCAATTAAATTGATTAAATACGAACGATTTTAATTCCTACTATCATTATGAATAATATCGTTGACGAATAACAAATCATTTTATCATTTCCGAAAATCTGAAATCAATCGGTCCATTACTTACAGTAAAAAGCAAAATCCAAGATTTGGTCTAAAAACACATTTTGCTTACAATACATAGTGCCAATGGAGAAAACAAGTCCAAAATTGCTTTCCCAAACAATTAAATAATTGGTCAACATAATTAAGGGCCATAGTGGCCATTCATATATTTTGGCATTTCTTTTACAAATCGGAAGCAAATACTATTGAAAAAAGAGCAATCAAAAACCAACATTGAGACTTTCTCCTCTCTCAATGAATTGCTCAGGAGCACACTCAACTGCAAGCCCAATAATCTGAACCAAACTCCTCGCTTTCAAAACTAAAAACTGGGACCAATGACACTAACTAACTACAACCTCGTAATCGCTAATTACTACCATTTCCCAAAACAAGCTACCCTTAACCTACCACACTCCGGAAAACTCATTCAAAACAGTGGCCACTTTGCGTGAACCCTGCCAACTTTCCAGAGTCACAAGTACAGTTACCAACCAACATCCACTCCACATGGCCACACTACATATAAATATTGTGAAACTATCCAAACTGGTATTCAGTCTGCACGTGGATTTCGACCAAGACAGTCTGTAAGAGCAAGTGAAAATTTTGACATTTCTTACCTCATTGGATTCCAACTCCTTGATGAGTTCCTGAAAAACCACAAAAACCTCATCAAACCCGAATCCCAGACACCAACTCCAACTACCACTCAAAAAACTCACCTTGCTTGCATTTTTACACGGTCCTTCCGATAAAAATTTTGCAATTAGAAAGTACAACTCTGCAATTTCAAAAAAAGGGGACTTTGATTAAACACAACACACTTATCCATCCGTTCGGTCGATTCACACACAACACAAAATTACAATGACCAGCGGAACAATCCAATGGTTCAGTTAGTCAGTAAATCCCCTTCTTCCCCCCAACTATTTTACTCCAAATGACCCTTTTGAAACTACTTACCTTTGTGCAACGGCTCCAAAGAGAGGTCAAGGGAACTCGAAGAACTCCCTTGTGTTTCCATTGCTACAGCTATTCAACGAATGGAACTCAAATCCAACGTTCAACGTCTAGGTAGTAGTTAGGTTGGTTCTCATCGTAGGAAATCCAAAAGTGCTGCGCCGTACGTATATACGTATAGTGCACACTGTTTTCCACCATATGAAAATGTGCCTTGGGAGATATATAGCTTTTGGCCTTAATACGATTCTTTAGGTACGGTCTCCTCATATGCTGCGGTGCACGGCACAAACTGCGTTTTCAAACTTACTCACTAAAACTTACAATGCAATTGCCTTATTCCTATGTATATGTGAGCACGATTCAGTTTTTGTAACTTTATGTAGGTTTGGAATTAAGTAAGTAAGTAAGTATAGTGAGTAAGTAAGTAACTACTAAAAACATACGTCAAATGGGACGAGGAGCTCAACCAAAGGAAAAGGTTATTCCTCATGTATCGTTTGTCGTCTGACTCACATCAATGGTTGGAAATTGCCATACTGAAGTGAAAAATTAAAGATTTTGTGCAGGAACATTTAATAATGATGATAATGACGATAGTAAGTTGATGAAATAAAGCATTTTTTATGAATTTGGGTAAATGTCCCCTGCTTTAAGGTTTGATTGGAGGATGATAAAATGACATTTGTAGTATTGATTGGTAAATTGCTGTCGAGTAGTTATTGAGCTGTTTGGTTAGGTTAATAATGCAAGCGGATCGAAAATGTTGGCATTGTGTATTATGTGGAAAAAAGAATTAATTCTTACGTATTTATTAACGTAGATTTGCTCGGATTAATGATTAAATTAAAGTTTTCATTTGGAAATATTTATGTAATTTGGGTTTTTATTTCATAGACTCTTGTTGGTCTGAGTTTTGCCTTTTTGCATAAGAACTGAAAAAGTACATGGAAATTCAGCAGCATGCGGATTTCTTTTTGGTTTAGTTTGATTTCAGAACAGCAGGACACACAGGATTTTTATATCTCGGAATTCAAACATTGAATCTTGATGGTTGCAATTACTTGGCCCATTTGGCCATAGTTGTTAACAAATAATTTTTTTCGGATAGTTGGAAATCCATCGCATATGATCATTGTACTGCGAAAAAAACTTCCCACATTCGGAGAATTGGAGATTACCTTATCAAAACCGTTTACAAAGTTGTGCATAAAACAATTGAGTCTTTGAAGCCCATTATATGGTTTTTATCTCTGAACTCAAGTTTATGCAAAACAGACTTCTTCAAAATCTTATGATCTGAGGCCATAACATGTGAGGCTGCATTATGCATTCTTTCAATTTGTTTTTAAACGCGACGGCCAAAAATCTAATCTTGCTAGCTTTTATGGCTGGATTAATATATGCACCCAATTAATCTACATTCTGGCTGTCGGCTGTAATCATTTGCGGAACGGAAATTTAATTTCAAATTATAAATATAAATGCACAAATAAACCTGTGTGCAGGGAGGATTTTATATGTGTTTTGTTTTGGACTTTAGCAAACAGAGGCACCTGTGTGTTGTTGTGCATGTATGCGGCTTACGCCGTATATTTTCTCACAGCTGTGCTCTAAAGAGGTGGGTTGTGTGAAAGTGTGTGTTGAACTCGAAAATAAAACTACGAGTTACGAGACTATTGCGAAGGATTTGAAATAATTGCTGGACATTTCGTCATTTAATTGAACTGAACTATTAAAGTATATAGCTAAATCAAAAGATTTGACCGTGGACCGTTGGAATACCCGAGTGTTTTGAAATCTTGTCTTCTAACTTCAGAATCTGAATACGAGACTAACTACTACAGAGCTAGAGGTAATATTTATGCCTAGTTAAATTAATATCTCAAATTATTTATTCGGTGGTTAAGAGCAGTAATTTATCATTTTGTATGCATATTTATAGATTGAAAACAGCCCTTCAATTGAGCGAGAAATATGGACCCGAATTCGGAAGGATGGATTCGGAAAGACCGGAGAACTTGGTTGCAAAAGTTTTCTGCCAATATAATCATGCAGGGTTGTACCCCTAAACATGTTGGATTCATTATGGATGGAAATAGAAGATTTGCTAAAAAATGTAGTCAAGAGAAGATACATGGTCATAAGAAAGGGTACTAAATTAAAGTAATTTTACGTCCTGAACTGTCAGTAGGTCCTTGATGGGTCGTACAGTACTTAATCCGACAATGTGTATACAGGTTCGACAAATTGACTGAAACGTTGAGATGGTGCCTGGATTTCGGGATCACAGAAGTAACGGTGTATGTATTCAGTATAGAAAATTTCAAACGATCCAAGGAAGAAGTGGATGGTTTAATGAGCCTAGCGAAAGAAAAATTTGAAAGACTGCTCCAAGAAACGTACGATATTGCTGTCAGCTAACTTCCTTTTATGTTTTTGTTGAGAACTGTTTTGTCTTTGTTTGGTCATTTATTGGCTCTACTTTAACTAGTAATGTTTTTAAATGCAGAGATAAACTTATGGAAGAAGGAGTATGCGTACAAATTGTGGGCGATTGGTACCATGTCCCTTCAGAATTGCGTCCATTGATGGCCAAAGTGATGCTCGAAACCCGAAATAATATTCGAGCCAAACTTAATGTTGCATTTGCGTACACATGTAAGTTGTTACTGAATATTGAGGACTATTTGGCGTTTTTGCATATTCTAAATTCCTATTTGCATCTCGTCACTTGCAGCTAGAAATGAAATCACACGTGGAGTTAAAAATGTACAACTAGGAATTGAAAGGGGTGAGCTTGAACCTGACGATGTTTTTGAAGACACCATTGAAAAAACATTTCAAATTCTTCCTAGTCAACCCCTTGATTTGCTTGTAAGAACTTCAGGAGAAACGAGACTCTCAGATTTTATGTTGTGGCAGGTATATAATTGAGTGTTGCTTTGAATTTGAAAATACCAAAAGTGGGTATTCTAATGCGTTTATTCACACCATTTATTTTTTAAATAATTTAGAGCACGGATGACACCGTCATATACTTTACGGAAGTCTTATGGCCTGAATTCAACTACTGGAATTTTTTAGCAGCCATTTTTCATTACCAGCTAGATTCATATCAACTCATGGAGGTAAATCTTCGAATATGTTGTCAACATGTTCAGCTTCAATTTTTCCAAAAATAATATAATCTCTCACCATATGCAAATTTTTGTAGTTGAACTTGAAAACCCAATTACCCCAGCTGGCTGGTAACAAAGCTAGCCGAGCCAGGGCGACTAAATTTCGTGAAGAATTCCAAAAAGATCAGTGGAACATCCTCCAGGAGGAAGCGAAACTGTTAAAATCTACCTGATTAGCTTTATTCCGAATATAATATTTTTGTGTGCTCGAATGAATATGAAAGATTCCAAATAAAGATTATCAATGGTTTAGCTATGGTCTCAAACCTTTTATTGAAACGTGTAAGCAATTTTTAATAACTCAACACAAGTGGCATTCCATGTGCGTTTAACAAATGAACAATCTCAACACAACACAATGCCTATAATTAATTGACCCCAAAACACATACTTACATTTTATATGACTACTTACTAAGATCTTTAAATATAATTGTTTGTGCGCAGTGAATAATATCATCCATAAATACCATTGGTTCCTTTACTAGTAATTTAAAACTGTTTCATACACGCTATAATAGTTTTAAACTGTGACTTTTCAAATAAGATTTATTGGGTAGATAAAAATGCATATGAAAATGCAAGAGTAGTACATTCAAAAATGCAAACAGAGATTCCTTAAAAATCATAAAAGCAATTAATCTTCTTGGCTATCCCTAAAACCTAACTAATATAAAATCAAAATCTAAACACAACCATACTCATACCAGACAGAATCATCCTCTGAAGAACTATAAACCCCTTGTGAAGGAGGGGGTGACTTGGTATAATCGTTCATATTATTATTGTTATTATTATTTAAATTGGTAGACAGTTTGTTAATGAACGCAGTCGCTGGTTTGATCGCTCTACTACGTAAACTCAAGTGAATGTTGCAGTCATCAAATCCAGTTTCATGTTCATTATGAGACCCATCAGAGTCTGAGTGAGCCAAGCTGATTCCATTGGAGAATTTAAAGAGAGGGACACTTCCATGATCAGTGGTTACCTTTTTAGTATCTTCATCTCCACCACTGCTCTGGCTACCATTGTTAATCTCATTTGTGTACGTGTGTACTTTCAAGTGCGTGATATGACTGGCTTTAGACCCATTTTCGTTGCTCACGGTAATTTTCTGCCGCATTGTTTCCTGCTGTACAGAGTTACAGTTTGTTGGTTCCCATGGGGGAGATAATGGAGGTGAAGGGGAAGATTTTATTATGCCTAGCTGCGACCGTGGAGTACTTGGTGTAGCGCATACGAAGAATATGTCATTGTCGTTGTCTTCTGTGGCAGGTTCAATAGCTACATCCATAGTGTTGATAGGTGCTAGGTCGCAGTTTTGGTTGACACCACTTGGGCTTAGACTTAATTCCTCGTCTGCGTCGTTTCCAACGTCAATTTGAAGTTGGCAATCAGGAGATGGAGTAGGACTTTCTACGATTTCCAAGGATTTTTCATCCACTATTGGTTTGCTGTAAATGAGTTCATAATTTAGGTTCTTTCAATGTTTCATTCATGCATCATGCAAGACAGCAAAGTTTCAAGCTTGAAAGTACCTTTCCTTAGCGTTCAGCTTTTTCGTCCGCACGAATTTATTTTTCGACAAAGAGATTTTATCGACATGTGGTAGGTCTTGAAGTTTAGACGGACTTTCTTTTTCACTTGCATTCTGGCAAACAAGATATAAAAAAATTATTTCAGTTCAACAAACGACCAAGTAAAGGAAAAGTATAAAAGATAACTAATAGTAAAAAATAAAACCTTTTCTTTCCGTTTTGATTTGTCCGCAGACTTGTTTAAATTTTTAGCTGGATAGAAAACGGTTGGTTTTCGTCGCTTTACATTGACTAGGCTAACTTTCTTCCCCCTTTTGGATTTGCGAAGTGGAGTTGAGGTAAGTGGACCACTTTTGTGCACCAGGGGTATCTATGAAAATCATCCATACGATAAAAGATGGTAACTATATTACCATACTAATCAGAAGAAGGTATACAAAGTGAAGAATCCAATAAATAAGTGACCGTACCTTGACATTAGTACTGAGAGCTGGCGAGACAATAAGTTCCTTTTCCTCAACTTTCTCCGTTTTATCAACGGCAGGACTTTTACGTTTATCGACGATAATAGAACTATCTTTGTCCACTATATCATTTATAACGAGATCATTTTCTTTTACTTCTTGTACTAAATCCACTTTTTCACTACCAGAACCACACAAATAAGCAGAACTCTTGGTACACGGTGGTTCTATTGGTAACTCTAACTCTTCACTGACACTTTTGTCAATATTAAAATCCGAACTTAGGTCTTCACATTTCAAAGTTTCTCTAGAGCTGTCATTTTCCAAGTCTTCCGAGTCAAGTTTCCAGTTTTTATCCAATAGAAAACTTTCTTCAAAACCGTCAAAATCAAAGCTCCGATTCCTAAATGGTCTTTCAATTGTAAGGAAACTGATTTGGTCTAGAAGAACATCTTGCTTCGATTTGAGATTCCTGATATGGGAAAATAACAACAATTTAAAATTAGCAGTATTAATTGGCAGAGAATAGGCAAACATTCATTTTTTACTTAGTTTGAACTAAAAAATTATAAAACAGAGATGCTTACCTATTTTCTGATTCCAAATTTTCAATTCGTTCATGCATCATTTCAGACTCTCTAAGTTTCACCCGCATTCGTTGTAACTCTGCATCAAGTCTTGAAGCTTTTTCTTGACCTTCTCTTAAAGCATCCAGCTCATCTCGAGCTTTTCTGCACAAACGTAATTTCTGATGTGCATCATACAACTGCAAAAAAGGAGAACTTTCTTAATTTACAGAGTACACATTTTGCTTATAAAAAGTAAAAAGATTAAAAAACATGAAAAGCTTACGCGACTTTCCAAGTCATGAACAGTACTCTTTGCTGTTTCGAGTTCGTCTCTACATTCCTGGAGAAGCTCTGTCTTTTCAGATCTAAGAGTTGATAAACCAATTATAAATCTTTCACATTCGTATAATACGTACTTTTTAGCATTGCTTGCGTAATTTTTAGACTTACACTTCTTCCCGAAGCTGTCGCAAAGTAGAACAAAATCGGATATCATCCGAGTATTTTTCAAAATCTATTGCTTTCTCTTCATAAAACCGTTTTTGAGAGCAGTTGGTGTATCCACAAAAATAGTCCGAGAGCAGCTGAGTCTATAAAGCCATTAAAAAATATATACCGTAAAAATACGCGTAATGATTAAGACTCGAGTCACCAAGTTAAGTTATTGTCTCCTTGTTCGGTGTCAACTTCATACCTGTAATGATTCATTCCTATCAATATTCAGACGTCTGACAAGTTTCACAAGCTGGGAATACGTTTTTTCTTTAGCTTCTTGGTCTAGTTCAGAAAATTCTGTCCATGATTTCAAATGAATGATCTCTGGACAATCAGTTATCTAAATGCAAAATATCAAATCATCAATAAACTTTCAAGACAAAAAAATTACGAAAGCTTTACGTAAGGTTAGTAAGGTAATTAATACTATCTACTATCCAAATACTTACAAGTTTGATGGACTCTATTAGCGCTTCTTGAACATCACTGGGTAACTTTTTGATATTCCTAATAGTTTCTTGTTTTTGGTTTCCTTGAATAGAAGCTCCTAGTAGAAGATGCAGCAGCTTTTCCAACTCCTTGGAAGAGCACTGCTCACAGGCAGATGCTATGTGTACACTATTTGGTGGTCGGATTGCCACAAGCTGACTATACTGGTCTTCAAAATATGACTGAAGTTCTAAAAACATTCGATTAAGATTCTGAATTCGGCTCCTAGTCTCTGACTCATAGTGGGAAGGATATCTACTATATTTTGACTGTTGCGATCCATCCTCATCAAAAATGGCGGACAGATGCAATGATGATTGTTCATTGTCTGGAGTTATTCCACTGTACCCAAAACAAATTAGGAAAACAATGTAATTTTGACAAAATACAACTAAAACGCAAAAACTGAATTCTTTCACAGTGGTACTCACATATATTCTAAAGCTGCAGGAAGTGCATTGCTGCACAAAAGTTGCAAAAAGGAATATTCTTGACTAAGTTCACGGCCCGCAAAGGATTTTATCTGGAAATGCAATAAAATATTTTTGCATTTGATGAATGATGATACACTAACTACTTTACCACAACAAGAAAACTACGCAAAAAATGCATACATAACACTACATACCCAGTAGTACAATGGCCTCGAACGAAAATTCTCTTTGCCCCCTTTTGACTCCATATTTAAATCAGGCACACAAATACTCCTTCTTCACAACAATTATAATACTGCTCCCACTACAACACTGCATTCGTTCCATGAATGCGTAGTTATTGTAATTCTCACTCACTGTGCAGATCATCAATTAAAACTCGCGGATTAAACAGCTAGCTCTAAATCATAAGATTATGGTCATCTAAATAGGACGGTCTCGTTTTCTCAATCACTCCAAAAAGGCACATTGGTCTGTGTGTGTAACAAGAAAGACCCCACTCTTCACATTATCATCAATTCTGGTTGATCCAATTAACTACATTGTGCAAACCACAATATGTCACAAAAGTCATTCATCTCGGCGGCCCACCTGTAGAACACAAAGCAAAAGCACCATAATAGGAATGAACAAAAACACGACCTTTTAAACACAATGCAAATGTAGCGTACTACACATCACGACACTACATGTTCAAGTACGTAAGTTTGTAGCTAGTTAGTTAGCAATCATCAGTTAGTAGTACATGAAAACCCCCAAAATAGCTAGTTAGTCAAAAACACAGTACAATACACGAGGACGGCAATAAAACTAACCAACTAACTCCTAACGGGAAGAAAACAAACAAACACAATAAAGAGAATGCAATTTTCGCATATAGTGAAAACACACAAGGGCACCGTGCTCTACTTTATTTTTTATTTCACACACAACAGCAGGGCATAAGGACTAACTAATGTGGGACTCAGAAACTAACTGACTATTTTTGTTCGATATTTCTTCCCAGCGTACTAACTAATTAAATGAGCGCAAGGTTCCGTAAAAGTACTGCTATTCACCCTAAAAAATGCTGTCAGTCAATCATCCAAATCGAGGGAATCAAAACACACAATAACGAAACACGAAATCTATATAACTTTTGCCAGTTCTGAGCATGTCTTCATACTTGAACAATTATGATTGACAATGCATGCAAAATTTAACGTTCCTTTTGCTCTCTTTTCGTTTACTCGATAATCACACTGTGAAGATATTAGTTACTGAGTTCTTCTCATGCACTTGACTTGGGAAAAAAACATTCAGGGATGACGAGCCAACACCAAAACTATTGCAGAATGATATGACGAAGCACACAGGTCTGCTGCTGTTACGCTACAATAAGACTACTGTGAATACGAAACTATGACAAGCAGCTCTCCTCTCTCAAGATCTAAAGAACGTTGCCTGCAGCAGTTTTAAAGTCAGATTAACAGGGTTGAGCAGCTGTAGCAGCAAACTTATCATGTCTCCTACCCAATAATATGTGCATATGGCCAAAAAAGAGGGGTCAAGAATCCCTCATCTGATCCCAATATCTGTTGCAAAAGCTCTCTGCGCTCTTTTTTTTATAAGGTGCGGATTCCAATCGTGTGAATAAGTTTCACACACTCTCTTTAGCATACTCATAGTCAGTCCCTACTGGCATGTACGTATACTTGGTCCTGCATGTAAAAACCTTACAACCTACCCGCGTGGCATGCAAACATTACATACCACCCTCCCTCTATACTGATGAGGCATGCTGCATTGTTAGTTTTAGCCAGTTTGTTAGTTAGTTACAACATGTTTACTAGCACAGCAATAAACTTTTGATGATGATGATGAGCACATCTCTGTGTAGTGTAGTGCTTTTCAATTTTATAACGCTACAGTAAAGCTACAAAGACAGGTGGGTACCTCTCAACAGGTACGTAAGAGTATGACATTAAAAAGGCATTTTAACGAGGGAGTGTTCATGTTTGTTCATTTGCAAAAGGAAACGTTCTTGTGAGAAAACGGAGTTTGAGTGACACTCAACTTTTGAGTCTTTGTAAAACGTAGAGGGGAAAAAATCTTTTCAGAGAGATAAAGAATGCGTATCGTTTTATTACCTACCATATACCATCTGATAATGTACAGAGTTAGAAAACTTCTGTTTGCTCTGACTGAATGAACAAATAAGTCCTGTTAAGTGTTTTACTACAGTAATATGACTGCCGACTGCATTAGGACCAACATTTTATGGAATACACGGCAAGAAGAATCTAATAGTTTAGGGAAGGTTTTCTACATTTTGCACGCATGCCTAACTTGCCAAGACTGGGACTACATAAAACTGATGCAAAATGATTGATGATGGTAATCTAAAGAACTGAAGGGAATTGAATCTACATATGCCATTTAAGGAGTTTTATTGTTGCAGCGTAGCCTAGCCTAAATATGTGGTCGGTGTTAGACAGGCAATAATGAAGTGTGAAATTTGCATGCTAATTTAATGCCATAAAATTGGTAGGAGATGGAGATAGAGATAAAATATTCTACAATACCCATGAATAATAACACTTAAATCATAAACGAAATAATAACAACTTTACCCAGGCACAGTGTTAGCGGTTAGATTCCGTCAGTAAATGGGGTATGGGGACGTTCAAATAAGTAAAATATGTGTGTGCTGTTGGGGAGATTTTTTTCCTGTGTTTAATGATATTGCATAAGTTTAAACTAACGTTTAGATATTCCGAAGCAAATCACGATGAGAACATTTGAGCATGAGGCAATATAATAATTCTATGAGGTAAACCAGAGTAGTATGCACAAGGACGGTGGCAGGAAAACTTTTCCCTCTTGCCATTACTAACTTGAGGGATAAAATGCATGAATCGTGAATGCAAAATCTTTTCTGAACATGCAACAACAATAACCGTAAAGTTTGCATCATTAACTTCATAATTAGAATTTATGATTCATTCTAGAATGATTTGGAAATTAAGTGACTGTCTAATCGTTTTTTTTGGGATTGTTCGATTGCGTGCCACCTCAACTCAACGCAGCAATACTCACCGAACTAAAACTCGTCGAAAAAAACTCGTCGAAATACAAACCCACCGCATGTAAAACTCTTCGCATGCAAAACTCAACGCATGTAAATTTCATCGGAAGTAAAACTCTCCGCATGTCAAACTCACCGAATGCAAAACTCAACGCCTTGGAAGGTCACCGAAAAGCAAAATAATCTCAGGAAATAACTTATACTGAACTGCCTATACTGCTTTTTTTTAAGTA
>Ga0210040_10001227_pt1 | contig 39572 bp, 25 predicted proteins | sample CryGeyCG12114_NA_FD_185462 | JGI IMG/M metagenome (GOLD analysis project Ga0210040, IMG submission 185462) | Groundwater microbial communities from aquifer - Crystal Geyser CG19_WC_8/21/14_NA (SPAdes) (version 2) | ecosystem: Environmental > Aquatic > Deep subsurface > Groundwater | place: USA... | reverse complement strand
TAGTGACCGTTCTTGTTTAAACAGATGAGCCATATCATCATTAAACATAAAAAGTTGAACTTTGTTAATGCGTTTTTATCATGATGATATTTACCTACCAGTATGATTTTGTTTTGCATACTTTTCAATCAGCATGCAAATTACAGACAAAATGAATCAGAATGCATTCCACACTTACTTGCATCCTTGTTCGCTTGCAACTTCTTGGTACACAGAGTCGACAGTTTTGAGAATTTTCCCATCAATTTGCTTGAAGTCGCACATTTTGGTTGGATCACTTACACAGTTGGACTCCATGTAATCTGTCCCATTTTCAACCTGAAGGGCGTGTAGAGTCCCAATAGACATGCGATCCATGTCAGAAAGGAAACAATCTCCGCTATCTTTTCTGAACATTGCCGACCTGTCGTTATGAAAAAAATAAATAATGACGTTAGATTAGTTTCATTGCGATAATGATTTTTGAGGCTGAGAATAAGAGTGAGCTAGTTTAAAGAAAAGTAATTGAAATTAATTTTTTTTCCTCTGTGGATGATGATGAAAAAAGTTTCACTATTTTTCTAATCTTTCTGCTATTAGGAGTCAATGGCCCCTTGTGCTATGGAAATCTATATATTATTTAGAATCTTTCCGGTGCTGCATTCACTTTGTCTTGCTGTGTGTAATGACCTTTCATTTGTAGATTGCAAGCTTACAAGTGGCATTCAGGAAAGCTGTTCAAACATACAAAAAACTAGAATGATTCTCATTTCTTCCAACTAATTACTATGATAAAGTGACTGCTGGGCGGATACCCTTTTTTTAAGTAAACACTAGTTGGGAAAAAAATGGACATGACTTAATGTGAAGCTTCAAACATTACATAATCGCTGTTCTGCACGTGAAGTTGAAACAGTGATGATGAGTATTTATGTGTTTTGAAAGTTTTATGTAGGTTAGCTACCGCACGGAGAGAGAAAATTAATTTTGCCATGATTGCTATATGATAATAAAAATATTATAAAAACAGCATTAGTAGCTTCATCTTAAAAAGCTTTGATAAATTAAATCCTAATGTACAAAATATTAGAATTTGGACCACACTAGATGATGTAGTAAATGAAATTGGATTTAAATCTTTCCAATCTCAATGGTGTTAGTGTTAGTGCGATTTAACAACAGCAGTGTGTTTCTTCACCGTTTCCAACTTATATTACTACTTTTAGTTTTAGTGAGCCCAAATGGTGACGTGGTAAACACAACGGTGTTCCAAATAGCCTTGTTTGTATTTAGGGTGCACTATTGTTTCCTTAATTATTTTGTACAGGATTTTTTAGCTTAAAAAAATTTCAACAGTCTAGGTAGTTAGAGATAAACAGCTTTTAAGAACTACCAATGCTGTAACAGTAATTTGATTTAAAAAATCTACACATAATACCACACTGATTCAAAACGTTACGTCGTCCCTGGATTCTATACTACTTTACTTGCATCTTAGTTGGATGAATGATCAATTTTGTGTACATTGATTAATTATGTATGGATTAAAAGGCTTACAGTTTCCTTATCGCGAAATCAAAATTTTTGAGCCGACAAGATTTCAATCTAGTGACAAATACTTTCGAGAATTCTTCTTTCTTTAATTTTGTATTGTTGTCATTACTGCTCGACTCATAACAATCGTAGAACCCTATGGTCGTTGGTCTCAAGTGAGGAACAATAATACGGACGGATATATCTTCTGCCCAGTTTTGACTAACGGAAGTATGAATATCAGTTTAAAAATGAAACATCTGAGAATCACGACTTGTCCTGCTATTTAGTTCTCATCTGTTTCCGTGATCGTGGCTAGCCAATAGATCACGTTAATTAGAGGAATCTCTGATGCTGACTCTAGTGCAGGTTTTTTGCCAAGAGATAAGTCCTCTATTCTGCAGAAAATAGTTAATCCAAGTTGCTAAAAATATTTTTATCATATCCTTGTTTTAAGCAGTTTGTGAAATTATTGTTTAACAGTTTTCTCCTAAGTTAAAGGCGGCTTTGTGATTACTTAATCCGTACTGCAGGATTTACAGGATCAGCTAATATTTTGGCCAGCTTGTTTTCTATTGACATGAGATAATTTGTAAGCCAGTTTAGCTACAGATCCTGCTATTATTTTTCACTTGATCCATTTTACATGAGTATCAAAATATTTTCGTGACTCAGCAGCTTGGCCTTATGTTGTGTGTAGTTGATAAAAATGCTCTATTCTTATATGTTATGCATGTGCATTGCGTTGCTTAGTTGGTACATTTTATACTTTGAATGGATGTTCACTGTAGCTTGCAACTGTCTCGTTAGTGTTTCCACAGAATCCTTTCATCCTACGTAGCTGATGAGCATGATAGGCAAAAAAATGTTGTCCTCAGATGCGAATGCGAGCACACAGTTAAAGGGGAAATACAGCAGACTGCAGGATAAAAATGGGATGACAAAGTGCTAATGAGGAACAAAATTACGTAATTATGCCAAACTTGCAATTCTTAAAACCGTTGCAAGATGTTGTAATTGGAAAAAATCTTTAAATCATTTTGTGGCTCTGTAATGATGCTTGAGACTAGGTTAGTGAGTGATAGAAATTACGTCTTTTGAGGAACTTTAGTTAAAAATTAAAGTACTATGTGGCTAAAACAAATTTTTGTCCTTTTAGTTAGGTCTTGGTGCCAATGAACATACAATATTGTATCATGATAATTCATGAATCATTATGAGAATTCATGTGACATAATTTTGTCCACCACCTGGAATATATTCCCAGTGACGAATACTTTTTTCCTACCCTTCTACTTACAGTTCACAAATTGTTGTACTTTTTGTGGTTAGTTAAAAGTAGGTTTTTTCCACAATTAAATGCCGTTCTAAAACCCAGACAGAGTGTTCTCTCATGCAGATGAGCAGGCAAATGTCAATCGAATTTTCATTGTTGAAAATTGCCAATCTCCAATATTTTAGTCAAAAACACTATCTTAGGTAAAAAATGGTTTTACTAAAAGTCATTCACATTGCGAAATTTTCATTGCATATCTACTTTTTTTGTCTGTTTTTTGCTCTCATTTGTCAATGCAATAATAATATAAAAATGTTCAGTTATATTCACTTCCAATCATGTAATGTACTAATTCCTATCACTAAATTGCCTCTAGCTAGTCAACTAGTTGCACACGGTAAATGTTTGTTTTCCTGGTACATTCATGTTTAGCTGTAAATTGTTTACCTTTAATGAGTGGAAGCACTCATATAAAAATACTGATAAGCATTTTCCATGTAGTTATGCTGCGGAAATCATTCAAATTAATGTACACATTTTTGTAAAGGCTTGTAATCATTTTTGTCAGATGACCTTAACCTGGAGGAAATGAACTGTACATTGTTCCACACCATTAGATATTTCCTGTAAACTTGTGAGCTAGTTTACAGTTTTTCTCACGTTGCTTATGTCACACATCAGTTCTGAACTAATTCATGTGCATATATTCAGTGAAACTGTCCACATTTCTATAATTTGCTGTAGGGAAGGTAAAAATGGGAGTTTAAATCACCAAGAGTACCGGTTTTACGTATGCTAATGTCAACGTCTTCCGAATTTGAAGCCTGTCACATTATCAATCCAATGTCACGGCATTTATAATCTTGAAATCTATTGTACAATGTACACTGTCATTTTCAAGCGCCAATTATCTTGATGATTTGTTGCTTGGTCACTTTATGCTATGTATTTTATCACATTTTTTACACTTAGTGGACAAAAATAAATGATTCTTACATGTGGCCACTTGGAATGTCACTTAAAATATTTTTTGCTCACTACATTGTACTTTGTGCTGGTTAGTATCGTCACACAAATATTTATACTTTGTGCAGTGTTCAACTCTAAAATACTTACGAAATTAAAATACATTTTATTTTACCTGCATGATCATGTGGGAATAGTGCATCAAGTTGTTAAAACTAATTCGTAAAACAAATAACAATTTGTGACATGATAGTTTCTAGTTTGGCTCTAAATAGGTAAACTTTTACCACGAATGCGCGGGTATCTTTTAATAACGTGGATGTTGTTACAAGATCTCTCATCGTGATGTGTTACAAACGTTAACTATGCTTACTACACCAACCGAATCCATTTGATTCTATGGAAGTTCTCATGAATTTCCTATTTGTATGAAAAGAAGGTAAACAGGAGATCTATGCTCTATTGTTGAAAAGCACAGATTGTCGGTATAATCTTATTGAATGTGGTTGTCTCGTCTAACGGCCCCTTTTTCCACATTGAACATTTATCAGGTAGAATGTAACAATAGTGAGTTTAGGTTAAGGCCGTCCCAAGATGATTATTCTATAATGCTATAAAATGCAGGCTACTTTTTACATGCAAATTGTTTCTCTCCGAGTTTTGTTTTGTGCCATGTCTTTGTCATTCTTGGATGAGCTCTTCAACTACAGGGTATATGCATACTATTTATTACAGACAAGAGACTAGGCAATGAATTTTAACAGTATGGCTATTCGCACCTCTTAACTCTAACTTAAGATTTATGCCATGGGAGATTAAGTTTAATTTAAATAAGAAAAGAATTTGAGTTGGTCTCAAGCATGGGTCATCTCATTCTTATAACTAAGAATTTCAATTGTTTAGATGCAAGATCATAGGTGCACGTTGAAAGTTTGATGCCAGTGCGTTGTAAAAATAATAAAAATATTCCTGCATGATTCGTGTGAATTAATATTGAGGAGCTACTGAAAAAATTGCAAAAATCTTGGCAAATTAGACAGGATCACAACTGATAATTTTTACATGCAACATTTTGTTTCAAAAACCAGCCGGTTTGCTTTAGTCTGAGATGTGTGCTTACCTAAATGATAATTTTATAGTACAGTGACATTTAAAATTAAGTGCTTAGATGTACAATACAAATGTTACAACTGACAGGACAGTGAGTCGATTGTGACCATTTTTTGTAGCTTGACTAAAATCGCCAATGGCTTAGCTAACTGTTGTACATGTTCATTTTTCACAAGTAGTCATGCCTGATTACCTCATTGTTTCAGCTATCTCCTGCTAATTTTTTTTCTTTGAGGATACTTGAATGAAACGTCGGGTTTATTTTACAAAGTAATATTTCAGAAGGATTATAATTGAATTAATCATAATTTCTGCAAGGCATCCTGACATGAAGGTAGGACCAAATCAAGTGGTGAAATTTGGGCGAGGCTAATAAAAATGCAACAAACTTGGGGCTATAGTTCAACTTTTCCCAATTCATGTGCAAAATACTCAATTCTCATTGGAATCCGTCGCAATAACAATGGGCCATTTAGCAAATAACTTGACTCTTCCTTGTTGACAGGATAAAATAACCTGTCAGCTTGAAACCTGCTTTAAATTGTTAATGAATACTAGAATAATTACCAGTAAAAACTTGATACTCGCTTGACTTAACAATTCCATTTGGTAATGAATGCATTAATTTAAACAAAGAAGCCCAATGTCTGTAGCAAAATGTATGCTGGGTAGAAAATTAGCCAAATAAATTAGTACTCACCTGCAAACGAAATCTCTTTCTGACAAACACAGTTCCATACAAGAAGTTCTGCTTCCAGTTTTCCTCTGCTTCTTGATAACATCATTGGCTTTGGATTTGATTTTGAAATCGGGAACACGCTCATAATCCCAAGCTCTTTCACAGTGACCGCTCAAACATACTTTCTGAGCATATAGGGTGAAAACAGGGAATTGTGATGAAGTGAGAGCACCTGCAAAAAAAAAATAATTATAATATTATTATCATATCACTATTACCCTACTGTCCGCTATTCATCACTAGATATCTACTAACATTAGTTGACCATCCGTAATGCGTACAAACGAAACAGACTGAAAAAGTGAGTCTCATTTTACATGGCAAATTTTAGCATTTAGTAAAATATGCGTATGGTCGGTGTGTGGACCAGGAAAATTGCATGTAGGTACGTCGATTGGCTTGGCTGGCAAGCAATCATAATAAAAGAAATTGAATGAGAAGGCTGCACCTGAATGCCGAACAATGATCCATGCAATAGTTTTTTCTCAGTCACTCAGTCAGTGAGGCAAGCAAGCGGCTGCCTCTTTTTAGCATACTACAAACTTAAGTAAATGATATGGTGAGGCAGATGGCCAGCTGGTGGTATTTGTGTTTAAAGTGAGAAAGAAAGGTTGATAGATAATAAAACGAAATGAGCTCAGAAGGGCATTCAATTCGCAGCAGTAATAAGACACACGGGCAATCGTATGTCTTAGAGTAGGGAAATGGAACGATTATTATAGTAGTGTGTTTATGAGAAGGGGTGCAAAACAGAAATCTGGGTTTCTGGATGTGTCAATAAAATTGTATCGGATTTATGTAACTGTAGCTAAATAAAGCTGCAACTTTAAGGCTTATTAATGCTGTAGGAATAAGTTTGACTTGTGAAAATGGGAGAACTTTTTGTAGGAGATGTGGTCGGTTTGTTCATTGTTTAATGAGTTGTTCTAAAAGGCTGGTGGTTTTTTTACTGCATTATGTATAGCCAGTATTCCGCCTGTGCTATTCTTGTACAAAAGAAACTTCTAGCTGTGTTGCATTTGGTGAATTCCTTGCAAGTGTGAATGCTTTCCTTAGATAAACAAAAGTAGTTGCATTTGCTGCAATTATGATGCATCTGTCAACTGACTACTGAATCATCCATTCTAATTTGTCTCTCTCGTTAATTCCGACTTTGTGTCATTTATTATACTCTGTGAATGATAAAATGCGTGGAATTTGAATGTCGTTTCGTTAGTATTTTAAATCATGTGATAGAGTACGCATGAAGAACATGATTAGGTTACTAAGGAATGGATGAGAAGGAAATTCAATTACACTTTCGTCACAGTGTGGATGTAAGCTACTGCTTCCTATGATTACTCCTATGATTTGGTAACAGCAAAATAAGTGTGAAATGCGTCTTAAATTGCATCATGTGTAGAGAGATCAGTGATCGTTTTGGCTATACAGTTATCTCAAGGCTGGGAAACTTGTTTTGAGTGAAAAAAAAATCTAGTTTTTGATGTCAAATACCAATAATTGTTCAGCTATAAACTATTTTGTCCCTCTAAGTGTGGGAAAAGATTCAAAAAGTGTGCTGTAACTGACTTTCTCGGTCAGTCAAGAAAATCTCAAAATGTTTCATGCATGTTAATTTTAATGGTATTCCTATCTTTGATTTTATCTAGGTAAAGAATTCACTTACGGTGCATTCTTTCAATTTTGTATGAAGCATAAAAGATTGCACGCAGGTTTACTTGTCAACCTGTTGTGTGACTAGAATCGGTGTGGGTTTTTCTCATTCCCTAAATTATTGTGCATTACTTTTGCACATCAAGTGCACGGATATATTGAAAGCAGGGTCATGGCTCTCGGTGTGACTAGTTTACTGTCAAAGTAACATCTTTTGTTGCATTTGAGAACAATGAACCACCTTGCTCACTTAGCTGTGTATGTATGCTACAGTTTTGGCGAAAACTTTGCACGTATGGTCGTGTGGTCTATTTTTGGCAAACGTTTCTTTGACTGACAAGTGTGAAAAAAGAAAATGGAGTGCCCTTGTGTCACTTGTGTGAACTGTTTTGTTATTAGAAAATAGCGCCAATAAATTAACTTGATAAGAGTATCTAATTTGTTGGGAAAACTAGGGCCATGTGGTAAAAACGAGATTGGAAATTAAAAAACATATCTTTTGCTACATAAAGTAGTTTTCTCTTTGATTTGAATACACTTGAAAGTAGAAAATATCTTTAACCTTAATAAATTTTATATTTTTCAACTCAAGGCAGGCTAAAATCGCTAAAAGCGCCCAACAGTATATTTAGTAATGCTTACCAGGAACAGGAACTCTGACTGCGTTCCACACAAAAATTATTGTTAATAAGGGTTTAGCGTTACTGCCTTATGAGTAGTTAGTTACCATTTGTAGGGCAAAGTTTAACATTAAGTAGCAATAGCTAACCTCCATGTCAATCCAAAAGAGGCAGGTAGGGGTGAAAAATTGACAGTGAATCTTATTAATGACAACATAATGAGTAAGTTCGGTGGATTGTTTGCTAGTTAGTTGAAATTTTTTTTACTCTGGTACTAACCGATAAAGCTAGCTTATTATCCTTATTTTTAAAACGTTGCAGCATTTTTGTATTCTGTCGTCTTTAAAGTGCACATTTTTTTGTAAAAAACTCCTCAGCACACTGTCTGTCACTTTACTCCTCTATTCCTACACCTAATGTACTCGCAAGCCTAATTATACATGTAATAAACAATACAGGAAGCTGCTTACGGGATGTACACCAAGTTCGTAGGTCATAGGCGAGTTTATATGTTGGCTACATTTCACAGGGATTCATTATTCATTACAAACAGTACACACACATGGCCCATCCAACCTTTTTATCAGAGAAATGAAAAACTTGTTTTCCGCTTAGATGCGCCCAATACTCGTACTAGTGTCAGTCCTCCTATGCATTTCCCCAGAGTGTCAAGCGTTAGTGCAGAAAGATTAAATGGCTTCAACTATAGTAAATAACAAGCCAAGTGTTGCAGGTTCCTAATGAGCGTGTAGGTTAGGCAAGTAGGAGGGTAAAATTATATAAAAAAACAGCATTTTATAGTCGTATGTGTTGTGAACAATGTGAGAATGTGATGATGACTGTGTGCATGTACACGACCCGTAAACTCCCGTTGTATCCGTTGAAATGAAACCTTATAGAAAAATGTTTTGGAATCAACTTTGATGAACGACAAACTGATCCAAGTAGTCATGTTTGATTGAAGAAATGAGCATACAAGGTTTATAACATGAGGTATAAAAAAACTGTACACGGTGCAACGATAGCATGTGAATTGTAAGCTGTACTGTGGTATGTTACAAATGAAAGATGGGCACAATGGTTACTTAGGATTTGATAAAAATGTACGTCTTCAATTTTTTGCTAGTAATGAATGACATAATGATAGTAGTAGTAATAATGATCTTGGGGATTATGACCGAGAGAAGCAGTTAGGGAGTTGAAAGAAGAAAAAATTGATTTTTTTTCCTGTTTCAACATCTTTGGTCAATGTTTGTGTGCGGTATAAATATTTAGGCCATAGTTTTTTGTACAAATAAATATGTAATTGTATTTGCTGCCAGTGATTAGTGTTGAATACAGTGTTTATGATTTTCGGATTAGTTATTTATTGTTAAGCAGACATAGTTATAGTAGTGAGTGGTGTCTATAATTGCGCGTATGCATAATGTCGTTTGAAAAAAATACATACACTTTGCATGCTTACTTTCTTGCGTCTAGCTATAATATGGTATGCGGCCTCATGGTACCGTATCTTTTTATGCAACCAATGAATTGTTCAATAGGAGAAATTAGTGGAGAAAAAAACTATTTTCATTGTGTTGAGCTATACTGGGTTTTTTAACGGTTCCAAGGGAAATAAGAAATGTTGGTTTGCCAATGTTAACTACCTTTATGCCAAGTGTTATGGTAGTGGTACGCTACTATGAAAGATTATGCTGCGAGTGGAATCATTATTAATAAGTAAAATGTTTGTGTAGTTAGCAAATGCAGTAGTGGCTTGTGGTTTAGTTTGTTTGTAGGTAGGTAGGTTAAAAAAATGAATTACCCGTTTGTTTATATGAGATTTTCGAATTCGCATTCACTCAAATGTGCTGTGTATTTGTGCACATCACATGGTTTATTTTAACAACTTTTTCATACCGCTATCTTCATATTCAATCTGTTCTGTACATTACTATGATAACTTGTCCTGTGTAGACATGAGAGAGAACCTTTACAAAAATCTATGAATGTCAGTTTTTAATTATCTTTCCCACGAATGTATTCTTGGGAGGATTTGGTTCCCCCTAAATAGACAAAGAAAAGATTCTTAAATACCTTTGTCAGTGTGACTAAAAAATCTCAGGGCTCACAATAAAATTCCATGAGCATGCATCACATATTAACTGTAATTAATTTGCAGTTCAAAGCCAAAATCGAGCTGGGAAGAAAACTTTATTGTTAAGCGTTATTCTTCTCTTACTTTTTTAGTAACTCTATAAGCTCAAGGTGTAATTTGATCCTCTCTGACCTGTCTGAACAATTTTATATGCACAGTCATGGTGGTCCCTAACACTTTAAACATGAGTCCATTCATTCACACATTCTTATAAAAAGATGGTGGAGCTAGGAATGAAGAAGACTGAATTGCTAGCAAATCTACGTCATCCTTCTCTTATCCTTTTGTTCTATCCATTTCCTTTTTGCATTCTTCTAAATGCTTTACCATGTGCAAATCTCGTCTTTCATGTTTGTCATACATTTTTCATTACTTCATTTTGCTTTTTTAGTGCAGCCTTCTCTACCCTAGCTAACTAACTATGTTTGGGTAATCAGACACTCTTGGGCTTAATGCTTGTGCATACATGCGGCTACCCTCATTATTTATTACCCTAAATTTTGTCTGATATGAGTGGAACGTTCTTTTGGTAGAGGGAGGCAGTCGGGTTAATGCGTTCCTCTCGATTCACAGCGGGCTGTATTCTTAAGCAGCACCGGCGTTCTACATTTGTATTCTTATGTGTACCATTTGTTGGACTCAAAAGTAGGTGCAAAGTAAGAAGTTGGAACACAACATGTGGCATCGTTGAAGCCAAAAGTGCAAACAATAAGTTATAGGAAGTGTATTATCATTATAATCTCAATTTGCACGAGTGCACGAGGACCTCTTTTTCCTATTTGTCAGTTCGATAGTATTACCGCAAAGTGTGTAATGAAGTTGTCCATCTATTGTTATCATGTCGACAAGTAAAACCAACAATTGAGATATTATGGATACGAACTGATGGTAATTTGCTTATGATGATGCTAGAGCTCAGGCAGGGGGTGATGACACCTCATTTATCATCGTGTAATTTGACTCGCTTGCGCTTGTATGCTCCATCATCCTTTGAATGTCAGAGTGAGGCGGAGCGATAATGAAATAATGAGTTATAAGTCCTTTCTTGGCACAAATGTATAATTTCCATGGGATCATCTTGGTTTGTCATCAGCACCAGATTTGCATGACCATGGAACTAGTCAAATATATTATGTTTTGCAAGCAATTCGTTTATCCCTTTATCTCTTGTCATGAATCTAAATTTTTGCAATTAATACTGTCTAATTAATACCGTGGTTTTTTTGCATAATGCAATGAATTTGCGAATTCTTTGGATGGCATTCATTATGAAATGAGAGAACGGGAATTCCCCACATTGGGTCGATGGCAGATAACACAAGTTAACCTACAACCGCTAAGTGCATTAAAAGATGCAGAAAGTCAACTGAAACTTTTTGCAATTTTTTTGGTACAAATAATTTTTGCATGATTTCGGTCAAAGGCCATGAGCACGTGTGTGTCATGAGTGACCGAGGTAGTATAGAAGTTTTAAATCTTGATAACTATGATCATGATAATCATTGTTTTATTTGGCTTGATCATGATGAGCGTTCTGATCATAAAAGGTGTTATCTTTATCGTCGAAAATTGTGCAACCAAAAATCCATCAATTCGTTTGTGTAGGCCTATCACCCTAGAGTCAAATTAACTGTGCACCGGGTTAAAACTCAGTCTTTCTTAAGGTGATCAGTGAATTTCAGATAACGGGTGCCAATGATTACAGTTTATTATTTGCACAAGAACAGGAGAGCAAAGTTTTTTTTACTTCTTGGGATCAGTTCAGGTCCTAATTAAACGTAAAGTAAGAAGTCATAAGAAACTATAATATACAGATTAATGTATGGGTAAACGAGAGCAAACAATGGCGAAACCTGCTCTCCGTTTACTCTAACTTTATCTACCTTGTAATGAAAGGACTATTCTTTTATAATAATTGTGCCTTCACCTTTTGCACACAACAAAAAATGCTCATTCACAATCACTAATGTATGCTTTTAATCCTGGCAAACAAGTGCATACAACATTTTGATCGATAGGAAAAAGCAATACGAGTGAAGTGATTGAAACTTGGTTCTGTTCAGTTAGTTAGTCAAAGGTGCTGAAATAATGCAAACCTACGCACATTTTTATGGTAAACGAGATGCACCACAACGGTGTTTTGCTCTCTATCCTCTTTCACTGTCCAATTACTACACCAATAAATGAAACAAGTCTCGCCATGAGCTACACGCATTAGCTAATTTGCAAATGCTGTTTAATTTTGCACTGGCTGCAGAAAAGAATAAAATTAGCATCCTGTAGCGTTACAGCACTTGCATGCTCTATCTTCTATGCAACAAAGCAATGAACAGTTGTCTGTATTCAACAAGCCAAATGAGTTAGTAACTAACTACTTTCAATCAACTATGCTAGCATTAGCATTTGTATGAATCAGACGTATGTATGAAATAGAATGTATAGTAAAGGTGAAAGCTCGCAATAGATTCCATATGCCACACTTGGCCATTATATTATTATGAGGACCCGGAACGGAGAAGTAATATTTAAAACCCCATTGTCTTTGAATCTTATCATAGACGCATCTACTAATTAGTCAAGCTTAGGTGGAATCAAAATTATTCATGGTACATACCTGGACGGTGATCAGAATCTGCACTGAATAGGACACAAAGCCCAGTCTCATAGTTGGCAGATCGACAGGTAGAATTCATCCGGCAGGCTTCCAAGCAATCAGCCAGCATGAGGGTGCCTGGTTGAGAGTCGAGCAGATCCGCAGGGGATGAGAATACAAATCCAGTGACTAACTCAAAGCCCGTATTTTCAGAACTGCAATCGAAAGGAGGAACAGGTGGTTGTCCTGCTGACAGTTGTTGACGTAAAGTGAGTCCCAGCAGAGGTCTTAGTGCGCTAGCCGCTCCTCCTTGTAGGGATGAGGGTCTTTGTCCATTTGATAGTGCAATTAGTGTGAGTAAAAAGCTGCCGAGCAGCAAATCCCTTTTGATTGTCATTCTGGAAAATTTGAAAGAAAAAATTAGCCCAACATTCATATCATGCCGCATACGGTAGTTTCAAGTCAGTCCACATGAAGACAAAATGGTGCATGTGCAGTCCAAGTATTCAGGAAATGAAAGTGTCACACTCTTATAATTATGGTGATGATGATAGCTGTATATCTGCCGAAAAAATAATGACTGATGCGTTGGAATCATATGAAGTACAATGCATGGTTTCACAAGGAGAAAACACGATGAGGGAGAAGGGAGATTCCAGTTGTGTAACCAGTGTAGCACGAAGCAAGAAAAGTGAGTGTACGCCTATTACTCGCTTCTTTTTCCCTTGGTTGAACTGTACCATTTGACTTGCCCTTTATGTGACGAACCTAACAGTACTATAAAGAACTTTTGTTTTCTTCAACTATTTTACAGAGATATCATACACATTCAATTTCCTTTTGTCGTGTGAAGGAGAGCATAAATAATAGGGGTTTCTTTGTATTGTTAGATGTGAACATTAGGAGTTTTGGTACAAACCCTCTTTTTGTTATGGTGAGTTTGCAACGGTTAGCTTAGCTGGTCAGTAGCTAGCTACATGACTTCCGTTTGATGAAAATTGTATTTATACTGTTACCATTCAAGTCAGTGTGACTATATGTGTGCAATGATGATTCGTGTCACAATTGATGAACCAATTTAAAACGTGATCATAAGCTTCGCTTATTGAGTTTTTTTGCTTTTCAAAGTCTAGCTGGGTGAGGGGAGAAAAGAAGGGACTAACTAACCAGAAGAATGTACGGAATTTATTTAATATAGAGCTTGGTTGGTTAGCTTTGTTCCGAGATCTATCTTTATTTCATTAGGTTCACGTATTTCACTATTGTTATTCGAGTATGACGAGATAATTTTTTTAGTCCCAAACCAGCCCCAAGTATTATTTCGTCAAAGAGAGTTGTTACTCGCTAATTTACTCGTTAGTCGAATGTGTTACGTATAAATAGCAACGGAAACTACGTCTGCAAGGCAGAGTTAGATATGTAGTGTGTCGGCAAAGTAGCGATCATGTCCAAAGGCGTCTTTGATTGAATCTGAATAGATGATGCTAAAAATAAGTGTATAGTTTGGTTGATTTCATGGAGAGTAGTATATCACACTGACACTATATTTACTGTGTTAGTTTCCCGTGGGTGGAAATATTAAATGCAACGTAATCCTTTGAGTGCTAATGAAATGCTGCAAGAATTACAACATAAAGCGGGGTACAAACAGTATACTGTGTGTACCGTATTTAGTAGATCACGAATATCGTCTTAAAAACTAATAATCAAGTATGAAGTAAGCATTTTTTGTTAGGTTTTTCTTGGACTCCTCGGCATGATAGTTGTTCTGATTAAAAAGGTAACAAAGTCTATATCTAAATTGTGTAGTTGTGTCATAGAGTTTTTATTTTTATGTTGCTACATAGTTGGTTGGTTAGTTAGTGAGATAGTGCACATTCGCATGAAATTGGACTTAAATTTTATTGGGGTGAAAAACGCTTTATTTTTTGCTCTATATAGAATTAGTATAGTTACAGTTAAAAAAAAACGTTGCACTTTATTATTGTTATTGTTTGTCCTGTCCCCTGCCTATTTGCAACTGTTTAAATGACTTTGGCATCACATTGCATATTTTACCGGAGCAAGTTTCTGAGCCAAGAGTTTAAATTACAAAAAAACATAACAGAACTGCCAACAGCTTCCAATTTTTTGTACCAACGTATAAGTCAAATGGTAAGTTACAGAATATAGTTAATGAGACGTGCTTTGGCCACTGATATGTAGTATAATGAACGTATGATAGATGGAATATTGTCTTTTGTAAGGTGTGCATGGACTTATTAGGGAGGGATCAATAGTCGCAAATATGTGCCGTTGCATTTGCTGCATTCAAGAGCAAATGTATCCAATAAAGGAATCCATGAAAAAGAGGAATGAAGGGAAAGACACTCGATGAGTGCCAGGGAAGTATATTATGCCTGGCAAATTGGATAAATAACTTGACCTAGGCTGTAAAATGCAGTTTGATGTTTATGTCCTAGCTCAACCCGTTTATAATAATGGTGGAATGGTTGCTCAACCTGTTATGTCGTTTACTGATTCCTATATAGGAAGTCAATAGAAGATATTGGAGATGAAAGAAAAATAATATTTGCATCAGAACAGAATGGTTTATTGTCTATAAGCTATGATAAATGGTATAGCAAAAGGCTACAAGTGAAGTGAGTTGTGCGTGCGAAACTCTTTTCACAATTGCTATCATGGTTTACTCCCAATAATAATAATTATCACGATGATATGAGTTTATCTCTGCACTGCAATCATTTGTCTTCCAAGAGATTTGATTATATTTACACATCTACTTCTTGACTCTCATAAATTGCATTGCCTAGGTATATAGGTATTGTTAGTAAGTGACTAACCGACCACGTTTGTGACCTTTTCTAAACGCAAACTGCAGACTTGCAATTTTTATGGAAAAAAAGTTTGATTACTAGCTAAATTATACTCTTCCTTTAGATAAAAGTCCTGAATTTGATCAACAGCATGATGCCAGTTCAAGCACATTTTTTAGGACTACTTACTTAGTATGCATTCATTTTAAGTCCTTACACAATTTGCTCCATAATTGCACTCTCAAATTACATGGAAATTAGCATCTATAAAGCCCATGGTGCATCTGAATATTATTCTTTGCAATGTATATAACTTGCTATATTGCATGCATGTGCGATTTGCCAGCATGCGTATAAGCAATAATAATAAATGAGTTTAAAAAAACATGGTATGAATTGGAACCAAAGGCGTACATCAAGACTCGATTTCCGACCCTAACATCTTATTTGTTTTGGTATTTTTAAGCCAGGGGCAATAACTTTGTAAAATTGTTTGGACTGCGATATCTCATTCTATGGGCACAAAGAGAGTTGAACACCCAACAATAGCTGATAGAATTCTTTTCAACGAGCGGCTTTTCCATTTTGCATCCTCACCGTAGTGCCGCCATGACTAAATGTAGTGAGAATAGGCTAAGCATAACATGAGAGTAATGATGATGCCGAAGATAATACAGTCAAATTTGCAGATAGTATTTAAATAGATATAGGGAGATACATTGATGAGTTGAAAACGGCAGGTTGATCTATTTTCGACAATAACAATGAATGAAAAAAATTAGATTTTTTCACCTCATTTTTTCTGTCCACACACTCTCTTAGTTAGTTAGTTAGAATCCATTCTTTCTTGCGCATGTTGCTACATTCTTGTTGAAACTGCATGTACAAGAATAGGCAGAGTGTTAATGATTGATGAGAATAGACAAGTGTTGCTAGCTATTAGAGAAACTTGTTGAAGCGTACTTGAGGATATGAGCATCCTTGCATGGATTCAATTAACGTGAATACTGGAAAAATACATGATTCAATTTACTCCACTATGTAACTCAGAGGAAGCGGAAGTTTTTTGGGGCAAAAAATTAAGTACGGGTTTTATTTTTAGGAAACGCTTTTCCTTCAAATGATATGCATTAGCAGTATGAAGCATAAAAAGTAAGAACTCGTATGCCAACATTGGATTAAATGGTATAATTTGAACCATGTCTTTTTTCACTTGAGCTGCCTATTTTGTTCGCATAAAGATGCAAACTATCTAGTTTCGTTATGATATGTAGAAAGTTTCCAACTTTAATGGAATCCAAAAGTGTGAAGTTGAAAAGTGAATGAATTTACGTAAAGCAAGAGACCACGTCGCTTTCACGGAATCTTTTGGGTATAACAAAAAGCATATTAAGTATATAGAAAAAAAACATACCGTTGCTTTTCTCATCTGCTCTGACTGCGTGCTAAAACTAGCACATCCTATATATAATACTTAATGCAATTCTTTATCACATATCCGTTCAACATTGCGTAACCTATAATAGTAGTACTGCTACTATATTGGCTGTTATTAATAAAGTTAATCGGCAATGTGTGCAGCATATTGTTATTGTGAAGTCAGATGTACATATGGCCTTTTATAGGTAACTCCACACAGTATCCAATATGGCTCCGTAATTTATGTTTGTGTTAGCATTTGGTACTTACGCAAACATAAACTGGCTTTTATAGTAACAACTTGTTTAGCGATGTGCGTGAAAACATTTTCCATGGTTCGTGGATTCCGTTCATTCCATAAGAAAAAAGTGTGCATGTGCACCACATTCACACATGTATTATACGATGTGTTTATTTTCGTTCTCCGTATCACAATATTTAAACATAGATGCATACGACTTCTAAATAATATAATGATGGCCGGTCACTAACTATAACAGCAGCATCAGGTGAATTATTATTGTGGGTTTGATGATGAGATGTGAAAAGTGCTCGCTCACACATTGATTAAAGTGCCTTATTTTGATTATTGTCAGATTGTGGTCATCCAAATATGTAAAGAAAGGAACGCATGCGAACCGTTTTATGATTGCTTTGTTGGACGCCGTTTAGAGGTTTTTTTCTCACACGATATTTTTTTTGGTGAACGGCGTAAAGTGCTTTACTTTGTGCATTTCCTTTTTTTATGAGAAAAAAGCTTTTACAGGCTTATGATCTTTTTGTCAGAAAGTTTTATTTGAGTTGATCCTTGAAAGAAATGAAAATACGAAAATGGGAACATAACTAGACAAAGTGTATGATATGCAATACAGGTACATTTGCTTTTTATGTGCTTTTTGTTTGCCCATGTATGCATGATCATTATTTTCCGTGCTCCTATATAAGGAGTTGACTGATGATGATATGTCTACATGTAGCTAGTTACTTACATGATTTGAAATAAATATGGTGAGCTTTTTGCTTCTGTGCTGATTTTTAAAGTGCACGGTAATAGTAAAAATAATAAAGAAAAAATGTTCAGCTGAGATCCGTGTGTACTTTACTGACTGAAAGTGGAGTACGCTTTTACCTAACTACTGAAATTACAGCATAGTAGATCCTGCGCATTTTACGTTTTAATATTTTTTTGCTGGCTAGACCAACATTAAAAGAACCGGTGACCGGACTAATTGTTGATTCATGCTTCAAGTACAAAATAGTAAGTGTGTGTAGATGTGTGAGAGCAAATCGTAGACAAATGTATTCCACGATAATAATCAGAGTAGTGTGTATGCATTTTATCCAATGCAATTCTTTAACACAGAGTATGTACATAAATTTATCTTCCTACATCGTGCATTTAATTTCATGGTTGATTCCTTTTGACTTTACAGTACCACGTTTTTAATTCTTTGTGGAAAACTATCCTACATTATTCAAACGGTTAAGCTTCATGTGTTTGCCGGTTTCGTGGTTACGATATTTTTCCACCCTGTTTGTATAGCCTGTGAAGTTGTGAGCTAATTTCACAATAGTAACTTACTGTGCAAGAGCATTGTTGTGAAAATTATTGAAAAAGTGTATACTCGTCTCTCACCTACCGTACTAACTAACTAACTAACTAACGCGAATGACTGACGCGATGTAAAATACCGTTGCTTTCTCACTATACCCCAAAAACCGTAATTTAAAATCCCACCCTTTCATTTTCGGTGATCTATTTGTCTGAACATTTTTACAAGTTAACCCTTGACACGAATGCTAAGTCAAACTAGACTTGCCAATTTGTTTCTTAATCTGATGGATTTAGTATAGTCTGGGCAGGAACTAACTCGCAATAGGATTACGATAGGAAATCGTGAGACAAACCGTACGTCTTGAAGTCGTGGGATTACCAAAGGGAGGGAACAGATAGGCGTTTTTAAATTTGATATTACGAATGTGTAATTTTGATCCTAACTTATTAGCTAAGATGGGCGAGTGAAATTCACCTGCCAGAAACAAATTGACATTCGTTATATCACGTATATAAGAAATTTAATTAAAAATGGTCTGGCCGTCTAAATTACGTGAGGTCAGGATGAAGTGACTAATTACGCGAATGTGGTTTACTCCCACAGTTCCAAGCCTTCATGACTAATTAACAGCTCAAAAATGCCGGATCAAACTTTGGAAGCAATGTGCGTAAACATAGGGTAGTCTTTGAATCAATGATGCAATTGTTTGCTGGTGCATCAACTTTGCAACTGTTTCTTAAAGCGTCCGTGCATGGCATGACCACTGGTTTAATCTGTATAAAACTCAACACCACTAACTATGTTTATTTTTTTAATTGCTTAATTCAATTACTTTGTACACAACTGTTTACATTGAACATAATTACATTTTAATTCCCTTATATAACAACTTTAATGTTCCATTCTCACTGCCTAGAAGTAGGTAAAAAAATCCGTAAAGTGCAACGCTAACAAACAGAGTAAACATGTTTCCCGTCATTAATCAAAGATGAAATGCGTTGACATGAAAAACTGGCGTGCACTCCGACTGCAGTGATCATAGTTTCACTAACTTCATAATCACGATGAGGGAAAAAATATTGCACCCACTAACTAAGTAACTAACTAAGTAAGTGGCACATTCGCTTCTTAAACTAATCGTAACAGAAACATGTAAGAAAAGTAAATGTTAGATTATACGGAAAAAATCATTTCTCGTGATGGTATGTAGCACTATATTTGCTGACATGATAAACCTTGCCCTCTAATATGACAACGGTGACTAATAAATAGACCTTTTTCACATCTTCATGTATGCCGTGTATGTAGGTCCCTTTGTAGAACCTAATAATGTCATAATAATCATAAAGGATTAATCCTATTAAGTAAATTGCCTGTCCACTCTCTCGAAAGATTCCCATCCTCAATTCCTATTAGAACAGTCTGGGTCAACAGGTGAGTCTTTGTTCTCTGGATCATCCATGCCACAATGCGTTCAATGTAGGTAAATCGCATACCAAGTAGTACACAAGGATGAGATTTTGTGATGTGCAGAAATGTGCCCAATAAATAGTGTGTGCGTGGATTTTGCATGCAGCGTGTGGCTTTTGGCCAATGCATCATTGCATGCAAAAACTGTATGGATAATATGTAGAACAGAGGTGTAAGATTGTTTCGTGTGGTTGTCTTTTTGTGTACTGGGTTACGTGAGACTGTATGGATGGCGTGTGACCCAGGGATGTGTCAGCTCAAGTTCAAGGCGACCAAAAAGGAACAGTTAGTTAGTTAGTTAGTTACCCAGTTAGTTATGCATGCATTTGGGGAGACAATTGTTTTTTTATGTAAGAAAAAATCAGGGGAGCTTCATTTGTAACATGAACCTCAGTTAACTTCTTCTTATCATTCAGTCGTGAATATAAACTGTATTAAAAAGACAACTAATGGGCTGGGATGTTGCTCTTTTATAATTGCATGGGATTTAAATTGCAATCTCTACATCATACGAGGAAGATTGTGTTATTTTTTGTGGCAATTTAAAAATCGATCGTCTACTTGTTACATTATGTACAAAAGGGAGGTTTTCACATAAATTAGGGTGGAAAAGTGCTTGCTCAGCATGTTGTTACCCAACGAGTTTTATCTCGAAGAACCGTCACTTTTGGATTTCATTAGCATAAATAGTGCAGTCGTGAGTGAGTATAATGCTTTAAAATTTTAAAAATTGTAAACATGGAGTTTTGTCTCAAGAAATGGGTTTTATTGTTAGGAAAGGTCAAGTTAATGGTTGGTACTGTTGCTGCCAATATTGAAAATTTGGCAGGTTTACACTATGGGTTTTATTGCTGTGTGTAGTCTCGACTAGCGTTTGCTACACGTCAGTTTGCATTACATGCAAGTTAGTTAGTATGCGGAAGAACTTGGATGTCAATTCAATTCACTGCTCGAATTTTTGTCACGTACATATCAGGTATCCGCTACTTTAGTTTACGTTGAAAGTGTTGAAGATTTAACAGTAGCTCTAGTGCTAACTATATCACTCATGTAATACGTTATACAGAAAATCATAAACTTTTTTGCATTCATTCATTATTGCTGGTTACTGTTTGTCACGCCCATGTCAGTTTTACGAGTTGACATTCTCCGCTCACTTTCGCACATGTTTTATTATGAGGATTAAAAGTCAACGGGTATTCGGATGTCATTCTCTTGTGCCAAGCTTTCCCTAACAAACGGTTGGTATCGTTAGATTTTATTACATTTTCACTAAACGTGGGCGTACTGTCCGTTCTTCACATTTTTTCCGCCTGGAATATTACCTATTTAGCTATAATTTATCAATGCAAAAAAGTTTTCTCCGTTGGAATATGAATACCATTTACTAAACATATAATTTGCACTTTGTTTTAATTTGTAGGCGTTCATTTGTACATCTCTTTATAAAGTCATTTAAAGCTCGTTGTTCATGAATAATTATTAGGAAACCCTATCATTAACATGTGTTCAGTTTATGAGTATTAGCTTGACGCACACGAGGGAGTCTTCAAGATTTAGTAATTTTATGCAAAGTGTGAGCATTATGAACTTCTCTTGATACCGATTACTGTTATAAATCGGTGAATTTTAATTAAGTCAGTGTGTAGAATAGGAATCTATAGCTTTCCGTTCACACTTTAACAGTACTCACGTGTGAGCAACCTGTTCGAATAAGATACTGTATCAGGCAATGAGATATTTTACATTCATGTGAACTGAATTCACTGAAGCCAGTCATGATTCTATTCAGTAAATTAAAGTCTAGAGTTCTTTTAATCACGCTCAATAGACTATAGTACTGACTGACAATGAGTCAAAAATCAATGATGACATGGTCAGCTGTAGAAATGGAAACTTGATGCTATTCTGTTCAAACCTTTCATACAAATAATTAATCTCATACAATCTTAGATGGGTTTTAGCCTGTATTTCTCCTGTGAATGTTCTGACTATTGGCATGACACGAGATTGGAATCAGTACAACGGCGTCTCTTTCATAATTTCTGCTTATGAGTCCCAGCTCCATGCAATATACTATACTTTTTCCATCTCTGTAGGCTGTATTGATCAGCAGGAGCCTATATTATTATTATAACTGTCTACCTATGTCTTGGAGGCTCCCATTGAAGCTCACACTTCCGATTTCATTGTATCTCACGTAATTTGTGAAGACAAAAAAGTATGCAAAGACTCATCTGTGAACAGTATATGACAGTACTCATAGTGAATGCGTGCTCACAAACAAACTGCTTGGTTTCTCAGCTAGCGTTCATAGGGAGCATAAATTAATTTTCTTTGTCCACCTTTGTCACCGCCTGTCACGATCTACTTTAGAGCTATAAAATTTAAGATGTGGTGACTGAATGAGTTATTAATATTTGTGTATAACAATTGTAGTGGTGGGATGACAAACGCTTATGCAACATTCCAGTCACTATATAGCAGAAATGAGTGAACTAACTAGCTAGCTAGCTATTTATTCTACCTGAGTTTCAAGAACTGCATTATAAGTACAATGTGGTTGTCATCATTATCGAGATCATCGCATTATAAGTTCAGGTTTGCCCAATGTACACAAATTTTCTTTGACAGTAGGAGTAATAATAACGTGTACCACCAATGGTGCTTTGTGCTTAGCTCAACTTGAAGCCTATTTTTGCTACACTTTCTAGTAACAAACTAACTGCTAACAAGACGAGCACTTGTTGTGGAGGAGACAAAACTTTGGATTGTTAGTTACTCACTGGTTACAACAAAATTCAACTGCTACCCACACGGAGTGAATTTAATTACAGTTTAGCATTTTTTATCGTCACAGCTCTTTCTTTCCAATTCCTTACCACACTGCTGGATGATTAGTTGGTAATGATTTTTTCACAAACAAACCGTATAGCGAGATGATAAAAAATTCTACGTCTATTAACTAACAAATGCATCACTTAAGTGAGTGCAATTAAAATAATTATAATATGATGTAGCTAACTAACTAAAGATATTCCCAGGCTAATTTCAGGGACTTAAAATCTTTTCTTCAAGTGGACAATGTAAGTATAATCTTGTGATAACAATGCTATCAAAATTTGAGATCTCCTGTTCTCTCATCTTCTTAATCATATGAGAATTTCAACAAGTGATAGGTAAGTGACAACTTGATCGATCATAGGACACCTAAGTCTTGTACTGTACGTAGATTTAAAGCTGTGATTAGTGATAGAATATTGTCCATGTACTTCCGTAGTGGCTCAGCGTGAGATTTGGCCACTTTTTTATATGCTTAGACGGTAATAGTATTAGAATACTTGACGAGCATCTCTTCACACCTTTTTGAATTCAGGATGAGAAGCATACTTTATATAGTGTATGAAATGAAATGCTGTATGCAACTTTATCTGTCAACAAGACACTTTCTGTATGAATAATAATATGAGCTAGATCTAACTGTTTTAAGGGTGCTGAACGTGAAATTACTAGTTGGCTTGTTTTTGTCTGCATGCAACAATTCTTTTGAAACCTGAAACAAGCGTCTCACTTGCTATAGCTCTGATTACTACAATTTACCATGTTATGACACTTTCATTCCTGCTTTTCAAACACACATATGCATATGAAATTGCTTGTCTTTTCATGCCCACGAAACTAGAAAGAGACAAATGAAAAAAAAAACTTACTTGCTGCTTTGTAGTGGGGTGAAAATTCCTAGGGCGTCCTTGGGTTTATGTAGTTAGTATACACTACTTATAGTGTATCTTGTAAACCGGTTCCAGTCACGGGAAACAGTTATGATTCTTTTTTTTTTAAACTGCCAAACTAGCTGGTTTCACCAAAAATCACGAAAAAAATAAGTATCGTTTTTTACTTTTAGTTATGGAGCACCGGTTCATGAATGAATTCCAAGTTCAACAGGTGTTTGAAAAAATGTCACTCCGACTTTGAAAGTTAGAGAATGTTGTTCAATTGAGTGAACTGGTTAACAAAGATGATAATGTAACAAGACGGAGTGTAAACTTTCTTGGGGCTTTTTTAGAAAAACTACAAAGTTGCTCAACGTCGTTACGCGCTCCTCACTCAACTGACTGACTAAGAAAAGTATGAACCTCAGAGATTTAAAGTCGTTTCCACCTGTGAGCCAATGAACAGTTATGTTCTCTGTTCCCGTAGTAGTAGTAATAGGGTATAGTTGTTGTTAGTTAGTTGGCAGCAATAATGTGCAGGTAGGTGGTAGTGGTTCCCGAAGAGCGGTGGATTGGATGCAGCAATGAATGCGATGCACAATCCTTGAGCGCAGCACAGGCTCTTGGTCAATACCAGAGTTCTTAGGAGGAAATGCAATACCAGGAGCAACCTTGTCTCATCAACACAAGATCAAGAGCACAGGGAGCTCAGTTGATCGTTTGTTAGTTGGGCTCCGATGCATGTATACTCTCTCGTATGCATTCCTATATGGTATGATGTGCCTGTGTAGTATGCATGCTACAACATGCATACCGTAGTGTAGAGGGATGCATTTTTGCGTTTGCCTCATTCTTGAGAAAATGAATGCCCATTTTTTGCACTTGATGAATCGAATGTTCCGTTGTGAGTGTACTTAATTTGTGTGAATTATTTTTAGCTATGGAATGAAAAAGTATGGCTTTTGCAAATCCGGGAATATTTTTAATCCGGTAGTTAGGGAAAGAAGAAGAGTTGCCTTTCAAGTATTTGAACATGTTTGTGTGTGGGGAAATGTGAAACTAGGAAGGATTAATTTATTTGTGTTTACTTACGGTAAACTAGTATTGCAAAAGTAATTAATGTCGCATTTTGGATGTGCTTATGCGATTTTAAGAACCTGCTTGATCAGCCAGTTTTTTGCACATGCAGGGATTTTTAGGAGGGGATGATCGTGAAAATAGCCATTTGGCTTTTAAATAATGCCTATAGGCATTAATTTAAATATGCATGGAAGTCACGGGATTTATCTGTGAAATTTTTTTAGTTAATTTCAACTCTGGATAGACTGAGAAACGACTTTTGTAAGATAGAAAGGATTGATTTCATAATTTGGTAGCATGTAATGTTGGGGCGCATTGGCATAAAAAGTTTGATAGGGTCGGTTTTTTTGCGTGTACAAGTTTGTGGTTGCGTGAGCGCATAATATACGGAAGATGGGTGAAAAATAGGATTACATCTTAAATGACGATGCATAAGCTTCAATAATAAATACAATTGAAAGATTGTATATGCATATACTACCTGGTAGGATCAGGATTATTACTCCACTGCTTTGGTGAGTGAGTGAGTGATATGCTTTGTGGACAGGCAGGCCGTTGCCCTCTAACCTAATACTAGTTAGTTTAGTTAGTTACTATTAGTATATGATTATGATGCTGGTGATTAGTGGTATATACAGTTTCCTTCATTTTTGTTTCCAACTCACGGTATACTGAATAGTTGTGGAAACAGATACAGAAAAACCAACTTGACGATTCATATCGGTAACTTAATCTGGGAATGCGAGCACGTTTCCCGTCAGGCTCATTCAGTATGAAATTCAAATGACATCTTCTTTCTGTTATGCGAGTATTCAGGAAAGTTGTATTGTGTGTGGTAGACTAGTCCTTATTGTGTAAGACTTATGGTGGACAGCAAGCTTCGTTATTGGTTGATTGTCGAGATTTTTATGTGGCGGTGGCATGATTTTTTTGTGAACTGATTTTTAAATTCAGTCCATTTCTCATGAGTTCTTGATGAAAGGAAACAACGGTGTCTCTAACTTTTTTGGTAGTCATGCAGTTGGGCATGTGTTAGGGTAAAACTTATAATTATTAAAGAGATTTTGAGTTAGGTAGTTCAGTTCCTTTAACAAGCTAATAAATTTTCTTCATTCAGTCAGTATCCTTATTGTCAATTAAAAGAATATGACATGATACCATGGTAGATTAAAACTTGTTGGCTCATTTTCTAAGATATTTGATTTTTTAAATACCTTTGGATGTTTATGTGAGGTCATAAAGATTGAGTGTACGAAACTTGCATTTTCTAATTAATTTTTTATTACCTTTATGTTTGCTCTTGAATGGTAGTTATTCATATTTTGTACTTTCTTGTATTTGGCCATTCAAAAATATTAAAAGCTTTGTTTTACCCAAAACTCCCTTTCTTTGAAAACTGTGAAAAGAATGAGACGCCTTATAGAGTTTTTGAGAGCATAAAATTTTGCTTTTTCTTCTACCCAGTAGGTTTTTCAGGACTGAAGATAAATAAGATACCTGTGACATTGACACACATAATGGTGTGCAAATGTCCTCAAAAATGTAAAAGGAGTGAACGAAAGACACACTATGCATGTAAAGTCATCAAAATGGACGTCTGGGTAGTCTGAGATGGGACATGGGAAAGGTAAAGACTAATGTTGTGTGAGCAAAATGAAAATAGTGCGGCAAGAGCGAGGTGCACACAAAACGCTACAAGAAAGGTTATGTGTGGTCCTCTCCCTTTGCATTGGGTGTATATAATGACACGGTTTCTTTGGTCGATAAAAGTGGGAGTCCAGTAATAGAGCTGAGAAAAAAGACTCACTTTTGGTTGAACTACTAGCACACAAGCAGTCACTTATACTCAAAACTCTTTTGTGACCAAAATCGTAAAACATTCATTTTATTACACATATGTGTGTTCCCAACACAATAACATTCACTATTATTTTGCGTTCAACAGAACATTTTTTCAGTACTATATTATACTACTGACAGAGAGCCTCTGTTGCTTTTTCTTTCAAACATCTGTCTCATTCACATACTAATATACTACTGTCTGCAAGTCAAGGTGTATAAAAATAGACGGAATTAACTAACTACCTGACTGAGTTACATTTTTTAGAATGGCTGTGTCTCAGATACCATGATCACTCTTCTTTCTCATACTGTGGTGAGGGCTCCCTAGAAAGAGAGAATAATGTGAACATAAATACTTTACTTATGTAGGTTATAACCCTTAATGACTGCTCTTATCGTTAGCCCAAACTTTTTCTAATGAACTGGAGTACAGGACAGGTAGGTGGGCCAGGCACGTGGAGAAGTGTACAAAAGCCATGTCAGAATATAATGTGCTCTTGCTCTGTTTTCCCTTTAAAAAAGGAGTGTCCATTTTAGCGCCAAACTCACTATTACTTTGATTATTGTATTCTTGTTACTACTGACATTGTAGGGCTTGTCCACAGTTGGGTGCATAGTAGCTTCTTTTGTCAATTAATGTGTGCATCAAAATAGATATTATCTTGATTGTTGGTTGCCAACAATTGCCGCAGCTTTTGGCACTTTTGTCACTGCTCTACGTAGTGAATTGGTCAGGGAAAGGATTTTAGAGGAGAATATAGAATTCTTTAATTTTTTCACTTGTTATAGTTTGGTTTGTACAATGACTTTTATTCTTTCTGGACATCCTGCAGTTGCCATTTTGGAGCGGAAAACAAATTCTTCGTTGGAGTGAAATAATTGGTTTTTTGTTTGATTACCAAGCAACTTTTATGGCGCTCTGCATTCTCATGTCACGGCTAACTAAATACTAAAGGAAAGTAGATAAAAGTTTGCGAGGAAAAATGTATCGTCTTATTAGCAATAGAGGTGGGCAAGATTGATTGTTTTTGTGAAAAACATATCATTTCATTTGTTTCCTATTCAGCTGCTAAAATGCATTGTCAGGGAAGACAAAAGGGCGTCAAACTCTCATTCACCAATTAGTGTTAGATAGTTAGTTAGTTAGTTAGGCGCTGTACGGGTTATTGCGTGGGACTAGAACTTATTATGTTGATAATATGATGGTCATAATCCATAGTTGAGATTTTTACTTCATTTTCTTAAGCGGAAGCCAAAGTGTGTGTTTGGTGCATTTTTTTGTACCTTGGTAATTAATGACGTTCCAACTAGTTCGGCATTTTTTTTTGGTTTTATTTAACGTCAAACTTCACCAGCTTATGGTCATGCAGGCACACAAAACTCATAATTCAAAGATAGGTTTTACTGTCATGTTTAGTTGTGGAAGAGAATGAAGGGTGGATGAAAAAACGTGAGTGAATCTTGTACTCACAAGTGTTCTCGATGCTATCTGAAAAGTAAATAAGAAGTTACTTGTTCCCATCAGAAATTTGATAACTCAAATAAATGGTATCTCTTGGTTTTTTCGTTATAATGAGATGGGACTGCACAATTAGAGGGATGGTGTGTACTAGATTGCTTAAGAACAGGATGGGGATAATACGATTAGAGGTTAACAAGAGATTAGTTTGAGGCTTTGCATGACTATGCAAATAAAGAGGTGAAATGTGACTATTTTTCCTAAATATGTGCGTGTGTGCAATGTGGGCTTGTAAAATCACACAGTGGGTATTATTATAATTAATGCAAATTATTTGGCACGCTGCAGTGTTTAACAAGCCATTAATGACTTATTCAATGAAGGGGATTGAGAATTTTTAATTTTGCATATTTTGCTGTAACTACAGAGCGTACTTTAATTTGCGAAAATTATGCAAAACGGATCCTTGGTATTTTACTTGTGTTAGATGATCTATTGTAATTATTGCTTATATGCAAGATGCTTGATTTGATTGATCCAATGTTTTTTTTCTTATATTGCACAGTGCAATCTTGAAAACACTAGTTAACTGCATTTTTTTTTTACAATGCCGGATTTCTATTTTTTCACTTTATCTCATTTTAGCTAAACCAATCTTCTGTTTAGTGGGTTCATAACGTTTTGTTCACATTTAATATGTGCTTCCTGTATATGTGGGCGTTTAATTGAAAATGCTTTGGAAAATAATCATATTCCATTGTAATGTAATATTAGGAAAATTTCATTTGGTGCTTCAAGGGTGATTTAAATGATTAATCCAAGGGGTGGTACCGGTCCGCCTGGATAAACTGTGCTTCTTACTGCTCTTTTTGGTGAATTTTACTCATCTCATGCACACGAAAAAATTCGGTCACAGTTTAATGTAGTCGGGAAAAAGTGGTATTTGTACTCTTTAGATGATTACAGTAACAGTACGTATTACTATATTGTGTGTGCAATGTACTCTTATTTTTTTCAACTTTTGTTTGAAAAAGTCGTGCATCTAGTACTACCACATAATGTATCCTCCACTTCCGTTTCCCAATATGAGGTGTGATACAGGGATCGGATCAAGTCAGTTAACTAACAATGTGCGTGTTTTGATATGGTGGATTCACTCCAGATTCAAAGCTGATAGTACAATCAATGGCTTTTACCCAAAATTGATTAATATGAAATGACATGATAGCGTGAGAGATGAGGCAGATGTGTAAAATGCTCAAATAATGAACATTGATGTTAATGATTGAGTTCCGGAACCAAAAGAACGGTACAAGTGCAACTAATTTATTGCATATAGAATTATTATCCTTATTATTACATCACTAATTGCTGAAAAATGCCAGTTCCGTTGGCTCATTGCCTTATGCATGGATTTTTTTTCCATGGCTAATTACTAGCTGGCAGTCTCTATGATTCTTCCTTTTCTTCTCTGATTGATTAAAATCTTTTTTGCGATATTTAATACTTTATGATTTTAATTGTACGTATGTAGTACTTTCGTCTTTCAAATAAGAGATGCGGAAAGAGTGATAGTTAGGCTGATATGTTTATGAATGCAATCATTAGGATTTAGACTGTTTGTTGGTATCAAATTCTGCCTACGTTTCATCTACAGGTTGTCCTATAAATATGAAAAAACACATTGTTTGTGGATGACATCTATTCCACTGACAGCTATTTTAGTCGTTGATTTAGACTATAGTCGGTCACAGTACGATGGTCTTCTTGTTCAATATTTTGCTAAATATGTAAAGCGATGTTTATGAATCCATCAGTGCGTGCAGTTTGATGATATATTATTTTTGTAATGCTATGATGACCAACTAACTAGACAGTTGACGATTACTGAGTTTGCATATAGTGCAACAAACAAGTGTAGCTACTTCATGTTTGTTGAATAAGGACGTAAACTGGGATTTAACAGCTCTTGGAGTGTTTTCGCACTCTTCAACTCCTTTAATGACAGAGTGTGACAACAAATGAATTCAGTCTTGTTCAATCTATTTATCCAAGGGTGTAGACAATGAATTTAACGGAAACTAGAATTTTTGACTAATTTTGTTTGAATATTTTGTTCCACTAGCCGACTTTTTCATTATGTCAAAACGGAATGTAGTGATGATGCTAAAAGTTCACCTAATCAAGTTTTTTAAAGCATTTTTATAACTTTTCGGGAATCTTATGGAGCACTGTGTTATCTTTTATGCTCTAATCCCTGTTAATTTTTCAATCCGTGCAGAACGGGTCAAACATAAGACATTTATGGCTTTTATGAGTTGTATAAAAATGAATTTTTTAAACCCCATTACCTTCCCGAGATGCATGTTCTCACACCCCCTCATTTACAGTAGTATAATTATGTGTGATATTCTAATCTGCGTGTAATCAGATAAGAAGGCAAATGAGTAAAACCAGGTGAAGTAAATCATTGTAACGGTCACTACAAATTAGTTTGTGTACGTGTTCATATTTCTATTGATGGAGATATTGTTCCGATTAAGAGCGTTGCCCATGTGTTAAGGTGGATCTTGTTAAGCTCTCATTTTGTAAAATTAGATATTCCCTTGTCTTTTGCAGATTATAAAATGCCTTGTCATGGGCGACAATCAAATAGCCTACATTTCCTACATACCATGTCATATAACTATAGTTAGTACACACACTATGAGATAGATATGAAACCATCACATGTACGCTTCTATCTTCTTCCGATAAATACTGATTGTTTGCCACAATTTTCTTCAAACACTAGAAGATTTTAAAACTGATAACAATCTGTTTCGTTTATGAGTCCTTGTTCATCACTCGACCAATATTTGTTGCAAATGCTCGTTGTCTTGTTCGCTTTAACTTGTAGCTTAAACTTAGAATCTCACATTGTGTGACGTTTTTACGAGCCGAGATAAAGGACTCATCAGCGTCTATCTCATTGCTGAATCATTCAGGTGGATTTCCTTTTGGGGAAGAAAATGACATGAGAACATCATTACTCATCTCCCTTACCTAGTCAAGTGGGTACGCCAAGACTTATAAGTAAATAATGTTGTGTTGGTGAACAAAGTACTAATGAGAGATTTTTAATACCTTTAATATCACAGATAAAATATTGATTGTTTGGAAGTATTGTTTTTTTTGCAAGGGACACTACTGGTTTCCCTCCTGTTCTTTAAGAAGCATGTAGTATACTGTGGAGCAGTTTGTTAGTAAGTCAGTTTGTTAGTTAGTAATGATATTGATCCATTTATAGCGCTGCCGCTGTGTTTTGCTCCTACTATGTGTAAAGAGGTAACTAACTAAAGTTAGCATCATAACTAATGACATGTCTCTTTTGCTATCATCGTAGTTCATATTTCATTTTGTCTTCATTCTTACTGTTATTATCCATTTTTTTTTGTTTTCATTCCTTTTTGAATTTTTCTATGTCATTCTTAATACGCGAGTAGTTCCTTGTAGGAGTAACTTAACTTGTTGGATACAACAACTAACATAGTCTGACTAACTAAGCGGGTTGTACAAACAACATGAAAATGTTTGAGAGCAATTAATTTTTAGTCTTGTCCAATCTTGGTTGGTTTCACCCTCAATTCTCTCATTGAGCCTGTTATCATGAAAATCATAGTCCTTTATCCCTGTGTACAACTTCTGGTACCACTTGTTTGACATGAATGTTTATCCAACCAAAGGGAAGAGGAGTGAAGAGTGATTTGTTGAGTATGCAAAAGTGTTGTACAAGCTGTAGTAAGTACACTTAGCACCTCGTTATAATTGTTTACCAAGAACTACTTGAGCAGTCTTGAATGTTTTTCCCTCCTTGTAACACTGAATTTGCCGTCATTATGTGTTTACACTCACATTATGTACTGATTTTAAGAGTTTGCATACCGAATTATTACCTTCTCTGGTTTCGTGGACGGCACGGGAGCTTTTTAATTTCTCTTAGGTATCCTTATGGTTTTTTCTGTCCATAGCGGTCCACACACAGTGGTCGTGTTATAGTGTACGTACAATGAATGACAAAGCATTTTTTACAGTCGCTTAGTTGTCGTCCTAGTTTCTCATACATCACATGATCATCGTGCTTATGCTGATGAATAACAAATCATTGTTACTTTTCCCTACACTATTGTTTCTTTTATGCAATTAAATCAGTAGACATGGTTTTTTCTAGCATTCTTTCAGTGTCTGTAAAATTTTTCAATAATCAGATACAGTGGCATTTATTTTAGTTACTATACTATACTACTGGCCTTCTGGGCACCAGGAGATTCTAGTAGTCTGTAAATTTTATTTGATCATCACAAAAAGACCCCTTGAGACAAAGTGTACGTAGGGGGTATATTATGAAATGCAGCATGAAGCTAATGAAGCTAATACCGTTGAAAGAGCCAGTCGCATAATTTTTTTCGTAACAATGTTTGGTCGGTGACCCACTGGTTTTTTTGTACACTGTACATTAACAACGAGTATTATTTCACTGTGGTGATGTGGCTAGAAGGTGGGTGGAAGGCTGTATCGTATGTAAATTTAAATTGGGTGAAATCAGATTATTTTGCAAATAGTGTGCGGTCAAAAGCGAGCCGTTTTACTTCAGTGACACGTACAGGTGGCATTGTTTTTAACCTTTGTGCTGTGCAACCTGATAAGAACAGTTTATAATGTAGGATTGACATCAAATTCGCTCATTAGAATCCTCTAGTTAGTCAGGCTATCTTGTTGCCACCATGTTTAACGTACTATGGCACATCAATTTGTGTTTGGAACTGTTCCTATGCGGTTTGGGTTAAGCATCGTTGTTTTGCGTGTACATTCCATCGTTTGAGAGACGTTGACAAGAACCATCCTGTATGAAAAAGTTGGTATATGAGGACTTGATTTGATATTTGTTCTCATAAAACCTGCGGTTGTCTCTCTAGCTTGTAATAAACTCGCGGTTTCCATTGATATCAACTACTAGGATGTTGTACAGCCCAATCAAAGCAAGTACAATGCAATCGGAGTCCCAGCTTTTTCTCTTGTTGTACCAAAACTCTCAAATATGAATGTACATACATATTTAAGAAAGATAGAGTTTCTGAGGTTTAGTTTGCAACTCCTCATCATTATCATCCTCCTCAACATTTTAATGATGATGATGAGAATGGCTTTGAATGTACAGATCCATGATGTGTTGACAAATGAGAAAGGTGCAAGTTCACCTATGGCTCAAGGAATGTGATTAACTTGTAGGACGGCTGAAAAAACGTACTTGTTTGCGGTGAGACGAAAAGATACTAATTTTCAGCGACCTTGTAGGCATGAACAGTTGGGAGTATATCCTAGTTTCAGTAAGAATAACAAGTGTTCTACAATTACTATAACCTATAAGTTCAAGGTGGGTATTATAGGATGACCGAATTTTCGTGTCATCTGTGTCATAAGTTGCACCCAAAACAATCAGTTGTGCATGCCCTTTCCTTAGTTTTATTGGGCAATAAATGTTGCTCATGTTCCATTACTGGGGGTTGGTTAGTTAGTTAGTTTCTAAACATGGTCAACAATAGTGGACCATCTTTATAAATTATTGTCAACGTTCATAGCCACAGGGAAAGAAAAAATGCATTGCTCTCATGGCTTCTTTTGCTGCAATGTGCACATAAATCATAGGAGAGTTTGTCCTGTAGTCTGTTAGCAGATCAGAAAAACCGTAGTTACTAAGTAATTTGAAGGTGCACTCATGTATACTTTTATAAATGCTAATGCAAACAAACAGTAGTTTTGTATTTGCTGTTTCCGTTTACTTTTTTATGGAGTTGCTAGAAAGATTCATCTAAGCAGTCCACATGGCTGACGAAATACAAAAGAATTTCATCAGGTATAATCAAAAGGAACTAATATTGAAATACCAGATACTTAGAGATGATAACACTATAGTGGACACAGTACGTAGATAGATATTACCCTGGTTTATGGATTGACCTAAATTTTTGGTCCGTCTTTTCTCCACCTTGTACTACGAATAAATGGAACGTAAAAGTTGATGTTGATGATTATTATACGTTATATCCCATGTTTTCACAACAAAGCAAAAGCAAAATATGTAAGGCTTGTGCCAAACATGACAAGAGAGAATAATTTCTACTCAGATTCACCAAATAATTCTCTTCCTGGGTGCAAGGTTGTTACATGATTTTGGATTTCGTATAGTTTCACTAGGTTTAGTTCGCCAAATATTTCGTGCTTAAGAGTATTTATCTTAATGGACACAGTAAGTCAGTCAGGACCTTGTTCCCTCCTTTTTTCAGTCAGTTATACAATCATCAAGGGATAAAAAATGAGTGACAGCGTTTCTTTAGACAAAAAGATATGGTGTGTTTTATTCAGTGTATTTACTTCTGTTGAGATTGAGACTTTCGAGACCCTATGTTTTTGTGAAATATTTCGTCTACTTGGTCACTATTTTTTTTACTAGACCAGACCAGGGTAATGGGATCTACGATCTATATACATTAGTTAGTATAGAACAAAGTACGTTGGATGGACCCATTCTTTGTTCATGTACACGAATAATAAGGATCTGTGGAGTCTTGAATACGTAGTTAGTTAGTTAGTTAGCTAGAGTAGAACTCCATTGTTCATTATTTTGGTGCAACTCGCAAGAGTCACATTTAATTAGAATACTTTGTTTCCCCCAGACGATTCAGGCCATTAGGGAAGATTTAAGCAGTCATTTTAAGTCTTTCTGTTAATTGGAATCATGTCTTCTCGTGGGTGGAACATATCATGAATTAAACATTATACAGTCAGTCAGTCAGTAGTGTGTAGAAGAAATTAAATGAAACAAACGTTGCCTCATACGTATTACATAAAATGTAGGTAAAAATCTCGTGTTCACAAAACTAAGGAATGCTTTAAGCATAATAATAATAGTGGAAACAACTGTCTCCTTCATTTTTCATGCCTTGAACATTCACACGAATTCCCATTAGTGATTGCACACGTTAATAGCGGCAACTGCTATAGTAAGTAAGTAGGATAGGAATTAGGATGATAAAAAACTTTATATGAAAAAAAACCTTGCGTAATCTTATGCTCTCCAGAAGTTGATTTGTGGGAAGATTATAGAAGAAAGTATTTTACTACACCGTGTGTAGGCACGCTAATAATATCTACATTCATAGATACTGTTATGAGATGTTATTACGTGATGATAATAATGGTGATGATCATCATGATCACATTCACAAGACTCGGATGTACTTTAGTCAGTAAGTTGGCTTGTAAAACTAGTATATTTTCATTTGTTCTTAATCTGCACTAGTGGTGTTCATTCTATCTATGCATGCGACGTGGGCATATTATCCTAATCTTGACAATAATGATGCTATACATATTTCGAATTGCATATAATACTATGTAAAGTCGGTTCATGTTTTTAGTCACAGTTGAAGTTGAAATATTCGGTGCTCGTGAGAACTTCATAATTTTTTGTGTCTGTGAGAGATGTGTTGGCCACCAGATCAACCACATAGATATTTCTTACAGTAAATGTACAGTCTTGTCTTATAGTCCTGAGTTATTATGACGGGTGATTTAATACGCAGTGTGCAGATAGAGAATACACAATAGTGAGAGAGGAAATGCAAAAATTCCGCAATCACTTCTAATGACTTGAAAGTCACAGCTATTGTTTGATTTCATGTCTTTTTCATGTTCATCTGTAAATTGAAATGAGCATACGACTCGGGTGCATTGATACGGTGGCACTGATTTTAGACACAACAACTGTAAATGCCTGGTTGTACGGGACTGCTTTCACGAACATGAAATAAATATGTGCCCTTGATGTTGTTAATGAATATAAAGTAAAGGGAATAATTATGATTGTTAAAAAAATTAAGTACTGAATTCTAGGCTTCTTGAATTTGCCGTGAACTCAGTCAGTAGTGTAGTAAGTAGCCACTAAAATGTGTAATAAAAGATCCATTTTGCGGCTTCATGTCCATCCTGATGGGTTGTAATGACTACATTTTTCTCCTTTGGTTGCCCTTTGACACTTTTGTGACTTCTGACTAGTTCCATATTTGATCCCTTGGCCACTCGTAAAGTTAAGGAGTCTTACTCACCTATTCCCGTAATAATGTGCTACTGCGTTTGACACCCAGTTGCAGCATGATTATTGCATTGCATTGTTGAACCAACTAACCGACTGACTATGCCTACTGCACCAATCATTAGCAGTTAGCTCAGTGAGTATAAAATTTGATGTTATTACCATGATGAGTCTTCTTGTGGCATGTTGTTATAAATTTCGATATTCTTATTATCAGAGTACCTGTTCAAAACAACAGCAGAGAACATGACCTTCTTATAGTGGTGATGCAATATGTGTAGCGGTACATGGTCGTTGTAATGATCATAATATTTGATTGAAATGAACTCTCATGTGGTCATTTCATACGGTGAACATGAATGCACTCGTAGTATTAAGGCTATAGAAGTTTTCAAAATCGGGATCATACAATAGTCATGCAAAGTATATTAGGTAGATTCTATGGTCAGTTTTGATTACCAATGTGTACGTGTACATTGTTTCCCTCTTTGAGATTTTTACTAACCTGTGAAATTAGGTGCACATTTTGGATGCAGTGAGAAAGGAGTGGGACAACCAACTTAGCACACAAATCATCTTATCGGTCAAATGCTTGAAAGATATCATTTGGGATTGCGTTTTTCCAAGTATGCATCTACGTAATACTCGTTTGGGATCCAACATGGTCATTAATTGTAATTTAGAGATTCACTCCAACTAGCTGGCTGGCTATGATTCAACTGGCAATGATAATTGTATGATGAGTTGATGCTGAATTATTCATGAGCAAAGAGGAAGTGTATCTTTTTTTGCATTATTATTAATTAGAATATGGATTCATGCTGTAAGATTCCGTTGGTTTTTGGAAACATTTGGAAGTAAGTTCTTCCTCTAGCCTAAGGTCAGAGAATTTATGCAAATCAGAGCAATCTGCTGTTAGGCTGATGAGTAGGCTCCTTTCTGTCTGTGATTGAATAATGATGGAGTGAGTGTGATCCTGTCGTGTCATAAACTTGACCACCCATTTGTGGATATAAAATTTTAGTATTTTCAATTCATTTGATATGTAAATACTACTGTAGGGGGATGCACTCCTATTTCCTAAATGGATTTGGGATGTTTTTAATGAACTGATGATTATATGTATGCTTACTGCAGTGCATGTAGACTGTTCATCTCTGTAGGTTTCACCTTAGATTCAAATCTCGAGTCAACATTTATGGCTACAAATTATACATGGCAATGAAAATGTCAGTCTTCGAGTTAGCCGGATAGCTCCCGCTGCTTTTTAACGTTCATTACTGTACGTATGCCACCTAGTACTAATTAACAACATTTCCGCCCCTTGTTGGCAACTGCTTAATGAGGCGAGTTGTAGTTGACAAACGTAAACAACTGTGCGAGACTTTGTGTTTTAACAGTAAGTTTTTATGATAGGCTCAGTTAGCTGTGTTTTGACAAGAAGCTGTTCTCACATATCACTCCGATGAGGAATACTTTTGAGGCATTTATATTTTTAACCAACCGGGGGAAAAATAATTGTATTATAATTTAATGTTGATAGCACCAGTTAGCTGTGGCAGGTTACCAATCAGCATGTGGTCTGGTACACATAGACTGCTATGTATGCATGGGAAGTGGTAATCTTATAACCCGGAATGACCTATTCAGAGTGAAAGCCGGATGAATCATATCATTCTAGATTCTAATGTAGTACCACTAAGGTTAAGTTGATTTGACATAATAATGGTAGCCAACTGCCAACAAGATATGTGGGATCTCATGTCAACAATTCTTTATTATGCTTCATTTTTTATTATCCCGGCAAAAATAGTGTGAATTTCGTTGTATGCATCTAGTTTTTTCAACGGATGTGAAGCTGTTTAAAAAAGTTTAGCATACATAACAGGATAAATGATACAAGTTGCAACTTTTTTTCAAAAACATGGGGCTACTACTATATCACGGCTTTTTGTCGTTGTAAGCATGGCTGCATTCTGTCGATTAATATGTAATGTGTATAGATCTTTTAGTATCAACTGTGGAAAGAGAAATAACGTACTAACTATACCTAACTAACTCACCTGGTATAAAGAATGTGTATTACTTTTTCCGTACATTAGTGAGTGAGTGATGAACGAGCACAATGCTAATCTTTTGTGTATGTATTATGGTGGTGTTGTGATGTGTACAGTAACAGCACCATCATGGTTTGATACGCCATATTATGAACGTTAATGTTGATACTAGAAAGAAACAGCTTTTAGCTGTGCCTTCTTTTTTTATCATAGCATAAATTCGTCTTTCTTCCGAACCCATTTGCGACTAACTATAGCCATGTTACATGTAAGATTTTAATAAGTTTGGGTAGGTATGATGGGAGCCAAAGAAGATGTTAGAACCAAAACTTATCACGACCATTGCAAATAATAATAGTACGGAATACAATATTATAGCAAGACAACAAAGGACGATGTGCTCCAGGTTGTGTGCTTTCAGACATTTTTACGCAATCGAGGAAAGTGCCGTTGTTTCAAACTTTTCATTATTATCTCCCATGATTATGAGTGTACTGCGTACACCACCAGAAGGAAACACTTGTTGCTAAATTTTTATTCAGTTACTCACAGTAGAGAATTGGGAGCAAAAACTGTGGAGAAGTAATCATTATTGTCTATGACTGAAATATTAGTTAGTTAGTGCTATGTGGCACTCGTTCCATCCGAAATTAATGGCACTTTGAGCATGTGGGTGTACAAAGGGAGAAAAAGAACAGTTTTGTTCACTTTTTTCATTCACATTTCCTCATCAAACTCATTTATCGGAAGCAGTATACGAGTGGAGCTAATAGGAAACCGATAAAATGGTTATGCCGTCACAACGGCTTTTTTAAACGCAAAACGCATAATGGTTTTATTGTTTTTTGAGCAGTTTTATGGCTTTTTGCAATTTTTAGACACATTAAGGAAACGAACCGATCAATTCTGTGTTGCTTTTATTTTATTCACCATCATCTTTTGCAGACAATAGCACCTAGAATCCTTGTTGTATAATTGTAATATAATTACGTGTATTAACGTTTGTTTCAGTTTTCTGGGAAAATACAGTGTAGCCACAAGTTCGGCTTGGTGAACCGTGGTAGTTTTTAATGACCTATTGTATTACATTAAAAGGAATGTTTATGTTCATGTAAAACATCGTATAAGGCTCATTAAAGTAAATATAATGTAGGTTACATGTATTTGTTTAAGTTGAGCACACTATGTAGTGCTAACATGGGCTGGTAGTAGTGCTTGTAAATAATAATAGTCGTCCCATTAAAGTGGTACAAAAGAATGGGCCGAAATAAGCGTTGCTCTTTTAGACAGCTGAATGTATAGAGTAAATATAAAGATAAAAGATGATAACTTTTAAAGGTGGACTTTTCACACTTTTTGTTGCGTAAATTATGCCACATTTGCCATCTGCACGCATATGAAATGGTGGATGACAATTATA